>Ga0315900_10002149_pt1 | contig 30804 bp, 24 predicted proteins | sample LakEriMetagenome_FD_203521 | JGI IMG/M metagenome (GOLD analysis project Ga0315900, IMG submission 203521) | Freshwater fungal communities from buoy surface, Lake Erie, Ohio, United States - Buoy 12 MA114 | ecosystem: Environmental > Aquatic > Freshwater > Lake > Lake biofilm | place: USA: Lake...
CACGAGAACCATGAATGGTCCGGCAAGACAGGCACTGATTGCATGGAAAAAGTCACTCAATGATCTTCAAACCGAACGCTATTCTTCACATTTGTTCAGCGAAAGTTCTGAATCAGCATTCAAAGTACAACATATTCCAGCGCATATTGATGCACAATCACAACTTGTGAATGGTTCGGAAATCATGAATGCATGTTTTGATTATCATCTCAATAATGATCCACGCATTGTGGCATTCGGCGAAGATGTAGGACAATTGGGCGATGTGAATCAAGGATTCAGTGGATTGCAAGCAAAGTATGGACTCTTGCGCGTTTCCGATACAGGCATCCGTGAGGCCACGATACTTGGTCAAGGAATTGGTCTTGCCATGCGAGGACTCAAACCAATCATTGAGATTCAATATCTGGATTATCTCCTCTATGCATTGCAATTGATGAGTGATGATTTGGCGACAGTGCAATGGAGAACTCGTGGCGGACAAAAAGCACCTGCAATCATTCGCACACGCGGACACAGACTTGAAGGCGTTTGGCATAGCGGTAGTCCGATGGCCGGAATCATCAATCTCGTACGAGGCATTCATGTATGCGTGCCAAGAAATATGACCCAAGCGGCAGGGATGTATGCAACGCTATTGCAATCAGATGAACCCGGACTCATCATTGAAGTATTGAATGGCTATAGACTGAAAGAAGCAATGCCGTCAAATATGGGCGAATATACCGTCCCTCTCGGCTTGCCTGAGAAACTTCGCAATGGAAATGATCTCACCATCGTTACTTATGGCGCTTGTTGCAGAATAGCTCTCGAAGCGGCAGAGCAATTGGCTCAATTGAATATCGATGTAGAAATAATCGATGTGCAGACACTCTTGCCATTCGATCTCTCAGGGATTATAGTAGAATCTCTCAAGAAAACAAATCGCATACTATTCTTTGATGAAGATGTTCCAGGTGGAACCACAGCATATATGATGCAGGAAGTACTTGAACATCAAAACGGTTATGCATATCTCGATTCCAAACCAATCACATTGGCATCAAGAGAGCATCGTCCGGCTTATGGAACAGATGGCAATTTCTGGTCTAAAGCAGAAGCAGAACATATTGTTGAAACAGTTTATGCAATGATGCATGAAGTCAACCCGGCTCTCTATCCGGTCATTTTCTAAGTGCATGTAACTTCATGTTCAATATGTCGTATTTCCTCACCGATACTTTAGAGGAATGAATTTCATGCAGACACAACAAGCATTTTCCATTGAAGTCCATGCATTTGATCAGGGACGGATCCTATCATTGCATGGATATCTTGATGCATCCACATCGAATATTCTTGATCAAGAAATTCAAAAAACTCTCGCAGATGCAATTCATAAAATCATCATTGATTGCACTGATTTGACCTATATAAGTAGTGCAGGATTGGGGATTTTCATGAAGCATATCGATGCAATCAGAAAACATGGTGGTGATCTCGTGTTTTGCTCCATGCAAAAATCTGTATACACCGTTTTTGATTTACTCGGTTTTCCAATTCTCTATCGCATTGTTGATAGCACAGAATCGGCATTGTCTCTCTTCCAAGTCGGAGGTGAATCATGACGATGTTGGAACCGGGCATATATTCAGCAAGTGCTTCAGTGCACGAATTGGCGGGTATCCGAGCATTTGTCTTTGAGCGATTGACAACACAAGGATTGGATTCAAACATTGCTCAATCATTATGTCTTGCAGTTGATGAAGCATGTTCGAATATCATTCTGCACGGACAAGAAAGGAATGCTTCACGCTTGATCATAGATGTCGAATATTCGAATGGATTATGTCGGATTCGAATCAAAGACAATGCCAAGACATTCGATCCCAATTCGGTGAAATCCCCCGACATGATGTCATATTTCAAGAATTTCTCTTATGGTGGACTCGGCATTGAGCTCATGCGTAGAATCGTAGATGGCATGATCTATGAGCAAGCCGATGCAAAGAATCAGTGGAATACATTATTGCTACACAAATACATTCATTCACCAAGAAATTGATGCATGAAGGTTTTTTATTCCGACACATATACCATTCCCCTTCCCGATGGACATAAATTTCCAATGTCCAAGTATAGATTGATCAGAGATGCATTATTGGATAGAAATATCCTTGATACAACTGAATTACACGAATCTCCTATTTTTTCGCCCGATGAATTGTTGCTTGCACATGATCCCAATTATGTGGCATCAGTATGTGATTTGACGCTAGATCCCAAGATTGTGAGAAGGATCGGATTTCCATTGACAGCCGGTCTTGTGAAACGCTCTCTTGCAACTGTCGGAGGCGCGGTATCCGCATCAGAAATAGCTCTTGAGGAAGGAGTATCCGGGAATTTAGCGGGTGGCACGCATCATGCATTATATGATGCCGGCGAAGGTTTTTGTGTATTCAATGATATTGCAGTTGCATCACTTCGATTATTGAATGCTCGAAAGGTCAATCGCATCGCCATCATTGATGTGGATGTACATCAAGGAAATGGCAATAGTGCAATCTTGGGAGACTTACCACAGATTTTCATTTTCAGCATGCATGGAAGAAAAAATTACCCTTTCATAAAAGTACCATCAACGGTTGATATAGAATTGGAAGATGGCGTTGGTGATGATGAATATTGCACGATATTGAAGTCGTATTTACCCGCTTTCACCGAACATAAACCTGACATCATATTTTATCTTGGTGGCTCAGATCCTTTGGAAACGGATTCACTTGGTCGATTGTCTCTCACCATGAATGGTCTTGCAGAAAGAGATCGCATGGTGTTTGAATGGGCAAAAAGAGAAGGCATTCCTGTTTCTCTCGCACTTGGTGGTGGTTATAGCAAACCCATCGAACATACCGTGGATGCGCATGTTCAAACATATCATATCGCTAAATCCGTATTTGGAATTTGAATTGAATAGTACATTGTTGATTGGAATGCTTCCATAAAAAAAAGCCCTCAAAAGAATATTCTCTTGAGGGCTTAACTTTATTAGAAAAAGCTTATCGCTGGATGCTGATGCTCTTCGATGTTCTAATGAGTCCGTCTTTTGATGAGATGATCAAAGAATACATGCCGGATGTCAAATCTTTCACTGAGAAAGATAGTGTTTTTAGTGACATTGGTTCTACATAACCATTGAACAAAGCAAGGGCTTTATTGCCATAGATATCATAGAGTTCTACTTTCGCTTCACTCAATCCAAGTGGCAATGTGAATGTAAGGAATGCGGTTTCGGTTGCAGGATTGGGATAAATATCTGCATTGATCATCGCATTGAGTCCCATGACTCCTTCATCTACCGAGCTGATGGTTTTGGTTTCAAAACCGGCTATCTTGTAAATGGCACCGTCATAAGCGCTCACCCAGAGATTTTTATCCTCAGGATCATATTCGATTCCACGCAAATTCAATAATCCATTTGGTCCTTCAATATCGATTCTATCTATCTCTTTGCTCAAATTACCCTTTGAGAATTTGACCGCATGTACAGCAGAAAGTGAGCCGCCGCCGGGGAAAAATGTACAAATCTGATAGAGATATTCCGAACCATCATAAGCCATGCAACGAGGACCATATGTCAAGCGATATGGATTATTCGCCGAATCAATTGCTTTACCTGTCTCAATGTCAATCGTATAAATCAATTGCTTTCCATCACGCTCTGATGCGAGAAGTTTGCCATCAACATATTCCAAACCAAGTCCATAACTTCTTGCGGGAGAAATGAATGTACGCAATACTTTTCCGGTTGTGTCCACTTTCACGATGCGACTTCCGGAACCACTTGAAGTGGAATTCAAGCGATGCACATAGAAAACTCCTTCTGCTCTGTCCATTGTGATATCAGAGAATAAACTATCCCCTTCGCTCATCTTGATTTTCTTCTCAATAACAAGTGTTTTTGCATTGAGTTTATACAAGAAATTATCACTGAAACTTGTGGTCCACAAACCACCTTTTCCATCATAACATAATCCATAAGGCAAATGTGCAACAGCGGATGCTTGTGAAATTGAACCTTTCTTGAATTCACTAATCGTGAAAGTGCGAGTAGTTCTTGTTTGATTTGGATTATCTACGGAAGAAATGCGAATGCGTGCATATTGACTGAAGCGTGTTGGTATATTCCAGCGCAGCTCATTGCCATTTGCTTTGTCTGAAAGAATATTCCAAGAAGTGCCATTGTCAACGCTATACTCAACTTTCACCGGTGGCGTAAATCCATACCAAGTGATTTTTTGATTTGTTCCACCAAGATAATTTTCAGCGCCGATTGGATTCACGATTTCCGGCGCATCGATTGGATCTTCCGGAAGTGGGACTTCCCACATGGAGCGACCATGCGTTGCAACTCTCAGAGTCATTGGATCATTCGCCGCGCCTTTCCCTTCATAAATTGCCATATCAAGAATTGCAGTACTTGGGAATTTTGTTCCAAATGGCACCCATGAAGTACCGCCATTATAAGTGGCAAATACACCAATATCGGTTCCGACATAGAGTGTATTTTCATTGTCCGGATGTATCACGATAGAATTCGCTGAGATATCAGGCAATGCATCACTGATGCTGAACCAAGTTTTTCCAAGATCGGTGGTTTTATATACATGCGATGTATAATATCCCGAAAGAGTGATATACATGGTGTTTTCTTGTTCACGGGAGAATTCGATATCAGTGATATATCTTGTGGGCAAACCATTTTGCGTGACATTTGTCCATGTTTCACCCATATCTGTTGTGACATGAATATTCCCTTTTTCTGTTCCTGCGGCAATGAATTCAGGTCTGAGTGGTGAAACACCGATATAGGAAGTTTTCTCTGAGAATCTTGGGGATATTGAAAGCCATGTCTGTCCTTGATTCGTTGATTGATAGACCATATGTCTACCATGATATAAAGTCTTTGAATCTGTTGGATCCATATTCATTGGAGCAATAAACAAAGATGCATCACTCTCAGGAATTGAAGTGCCAATTCTACTTACTTGTCTTGTATTCATGGAAACGCGATACATATTTCCATTTTGTGTTGAAGCATAGACTGTATTTGGATTCACGAAATCAACCATTGTAAATCCACCATCTCCTCCAACGATATCGCCATATCCTGCTGAGTTCACTGCCGTAGTTCCATTGTCTTGCGCGCCACCATAGGCCATGGCGGGCTGACTTTGATCAACAGCAAATGCATGATATTGAGTGATTGCAAGTTGATTATTGATGGTTTCCCAATTCTCTCCGGCATCTTCGCTTTTCATCATTCCACCATCATTACCGGCATAGACAATATTGTTTGTTGATGTTGAGAATGTCGCGCAATGCTGATCAGGATGCTGATTACCACCCGTATAGACGCGTGTAATATTTTCCCAAGAATCACCACCATTTGATGTTCTGTATACATCTATTCCGCCTGCTAGTACAATCTTGGGATTTGATGGGTGAACAGAGATATAGATATCATAACTACCTTGACTATTGAAGAATGTACCATCATCATCAAAACATGGAGTCCAAGTATTTCCACCATCTAAGGATCTAACAATTGTACCCACTCTCGTTTCACCATCTTCAAACAATGCATACACAATATTTGGATCTGAAGGTGCCATTTGAACGGTGATGTGACCGAACTTAGCTTTGTCTAGATCATCACCTTCGCCATAACCCGGGATCTCACTATATGTGAATGTTTTTCCTCCATTCGTGGATTTATACACACCATTTCCCGGTGAGCCAATGAAGAGTTCATCGATATTCTTGGGATTGATGCTGATATCACGAACGCCTTTTGAATAAGTTCTTTCCCAAGTTGCACCTGCATCCGTGGAACGATAGAATCCTGCATTTGCATTCATACCTCCGGCATAGAGGATATTGGAATTGAGTGGATGCACCTTGAAGCTCATGAAGGAACCTACGGTGGCAAGTCCTATCATTTTCCAGGATTGCCCCTCATCTGTCGAGCGATAAATGCCGGAGCCGGGATAACCATAACTACCACCACGATCCTCGCCTGTTGCGGCATAAATCACGCTGGGATTATTGGGGTCGATCACCACTTGTCCCATAGAACTCGAATTTTCAAAATCCATCAATGGTTCCCAGAGATAACCACCATTCGTGGTTTTCCAAACGCCACCATTGGCGGCACCGATATAGACGATATCAGGATTTGTGGGGTGGACGGAAGCCGAACGAATGCGACCTCCTACACTTGTCGGACCCAATAATTTCCATTCAGGTTGAGCTGCAAGAAGCTGAGCTCCTCCCTTCTTTTCAATCATTGAATTCATGTGACTTTTGGCTTTACCCAATAAATCACGAGGTATATCATCGAATGGAAATGCTCTGCGAGCATGGAAAAACTTGAATCGTTCAAGAGGATTACCCTCTTTCTCCTTCTCACGAGCCACGATAGGGGTTGAGAATGACGGAAGAAGAAGTGCTATTCCAAGAAAAAGCGTTACTAATAGCTTCATATATGACACCGAATGGTAGTGATACGAAAAATGGTGATGACCATGACGACACATTGGCTGACAAGTTACGAACAAGAATTCAGGCCATAAAGAAAAAAAATGCGGGTATAATTTGAGTCAAGGAACTATTTGTCCACATAACCCTATTTTCAGGGCAAAAGCGAGACAATTTCTTCGTAAATTGCGACCCTTAATTAGAAAAACTATATCTCCACAACTACTTGATATTCCTATGTTCAGCTATCAATTCAGTGAAACACATGAGATGATTCGTCAAACTGCTCGCGAATTTGCGCAGTCTGAAATTGCACCAACAGTTATTGAACGCGATGAGCATTCCGTTTTCCCCGCAGAAATCGTCAAAAAAATGGGAGAATTGGGATTCATGGGCATGATGGTTTCCCCGGAATATGGAGGAAGCGGACTTGATGCCGTGAGCTATGTCATTGCTATGGAGGAAATCTCCAAAGTTGATGCAAGTTGCGGTGTTATCATGAGTGTCAATAATTCACTCGTTTGCTGGGGCATCGAGACATTTGGTACTCCCGAGCAAAAAGAAAAATATTTGCGACCACTTGCAATGGGTGAAAAACTCGGCGCATTTTGCTTGAGTGAACCCGAAGCAGGATCAGATGCAACCCATCAACATACAACTGCAAAGCAAGATGGCGATCATTGGGTCATAGATGGCATGAAGAATTGGATCACGAATGGTACATCTGCCGACATTTACTTGGTATTGGCACAAACTGACAGAGAAAAAAAGCACAAAGGCATCACCTGTTTCATCATTGAACGCACAGCACCTGGATTTGAGCCAGGAAAAAAGGAAGACAAATTGGGCATTCGCTCAAGTGATACCTGCTCAATCGCTTTGAGCAATGTACGCGTCCATCAAGATGCAATTCTCGGCGGTGTGGGTGGCGGATTCAAAATCGCCATGGAAAGCTTGAATGGCGGCCGCATTGGAATTGCCGCTCAAGCATTGGGTATTGCACAAGGTGCTTTTGAGCGTGCCGTTGCTTATTCCAAAGAGCGTATTGCATTTGGCAAACCTATCAGTGAACTTCAGGCAATTCAATTCAAGTTGGCTGATATGTCCGTGAAAATTGAAGCCTCAAGACTCCTCACTTTGAGAGCCGCGGTTCTCAAAGACAATCATGAAAGCTATGTGAAAGAAGCCGCCATGGCTAAACTTTCTGCTTCTAAGGCATCTGTTGAAGTTGCTCTTGAGGCAATTCAAGTGCATGGTGGTTATGGATATGTTCGTGAATATCAAGTCGAGCGCATGCTTCGCGATGCGAAAATCACAGAAATCTATGAAGGAACTTCAGAGATTCAACATATCGTGATTTCCCGTGAATTGTTAAAGAATATGTAATCTTTCGAAGGATTGCACAAGGCGCAAAGGACAATCCCTTTTGCGCCTTTTTTTTGATGAAGGACAAAAATGATATCTCAAATTCGTGGCATCTTGATAGAAAAAACTCCGACTGAAATCATAGTTGATTGTCATGGAGTGGGCTATGCATTGTTCATTTCCATGTATACTTATTCCGCATTACCTGATATCGATCAGCCTGTTCGACTATATTCCGTACTCGTTCCCAGAGAAACCGAAGTGCAGTTGTTTGGCTTCATCGATAAACCCGAAAGAGAAACTTTTCATCTATTGACCGGTATTTCAGGCATCGGACCCAAAACTGCTCTGGGCATTCTGTCATCTGTGACAATTCAAGAATTGCAATCTGCAATCATCAAAGGTGATGTCAGATTTCTCAATCAATTACATGGTGTCGGCAAGAAAATGGCCGAAAGACTTCTTGTTGAATTACGTGACAAGATTCAAAATATATCAGGAATGCAAGCTCAAGAATCCGATGATGATTCTTCAGCACCATTATCTTCATTGCAATATGATGCCATCGCAGCATTAATTGCACTCGGTTATCAAAAAGCCGCCGCGGAAAAATCCGTGAAGTTAGTAATGAAAACTATTCAAGAATCACCTACAGTGGACATCATCATCAAGCAAGCACTCAGAGAATTACGATCATCATGAAGAACTTGAAAAGATTTTTACCTATTCTCATGTCCATCTTCATCGGACAATTCCTTCAAGCGTCCGAAGCAGATAGTGCTTTTCGCATGGTTGGATCCATTGGTGGTGGCGCTTCATATCATTCGGGTGGATTTTCAGGAATTCCTTCGGTCAATACATGTTGCACGACATATCCCAATACACAAAGCTCATTGTTTGAATTAATGTTGGGATTGCGCACAAGCAATGCATTAAAGCAAGACAAGGTTACTCTACAAGGATCTATTCAAGCCTCCATCAGCCAATTCAATGCACCGTTTTCTTCCAGAGATTTTGTGGGTAATTTCATTAATGGAAATACTGTCACTCAGGTCTTGGTCGATTATTCACTCGCTCTTTCAGGGATGATGATTGGCTTGGAACCCCGATTGCATATGCATTATTCAAAACTCCCGATATCCCTTTTCTTGGGTTTTAATGCGTCAAGTTTCATTACAAACAATGCAAATCAAATCGAAAGAATCATCAAACCGAATGATGTCAACTACACGAATGGTACAAAAGAATTGAACAGATATGACGGAAATATTGAGGGTCTGAACTCATTATTGTTTTCCGGCATTATTGGAATGGAATATCAATTCCCATTACAAGAGAATATTTTACTTATTCCGAGCATTGCATATCGCACATATTTCAATTCATTCATAGCAGATCATCCTTGGAGTATGAATGGCATGATGGCAAGCATTGGAATGTCTTATGCTATTCCTAAGCCAGAAAAACAGATCGAGATTCCGCCTCCGCCTCCACCACCGATTGAAGAGAAAGAACCTGAGATAACTCTCAGCATGCATTTCCATGCACTTCTGAATGATGCGATGGTGGAATTCGGCGATACAATTCCCTATCCCTATGAAAGAAATATCAATGTAGAAGCAAAGACCATTGCGCCGATTTATATGTTCGAAAAGAATTCTTCAGATATTGTTTCAGAGTATGGACATGAAGAAACTCTCCTCGAAATCGCCATAAAACAAGGCAATGCACCACTGAGAATTCTTGCCATTGCTTCCGACCAAGACTCCGAGAATATGGCGCAAGCAAGAGCTGCATTTATAAAGAAGAAATTACTGAGCATCAATCCGGAAAGAAGTATACAAGTTGAAATTCGCATCATCAAAACGAAAGGACTTCGCTATCCGGAATTGCTTGATGAATCGCGAATGGTGATGATCTCACATGCAGATGGCACATTGCCAATCTATACAAGGACTGATACGCAATTGGTTTTTCAGGAAACATCCATAAGACTCATCACCGAACCATCAATCACCGGTGCAAGAATTGCCGGCATGGCTAGTCTTGGTAATGTAAAAACCAAGACCATTGAAGAACCTGATATCACATTTTCATTTAGTCCATCCGTAGCAGATCCAATCGAAACACAGAAATTCATCGCACAGTCTTTTGTTACTTTAGAACCAAATCTCAAATCCAAATCGAGAATTGAATTGTATATTCGTCCAATTCTACTCCGAGAGAATGTCAATGAGACACAAAACAGCAATACCTCAAAAGAATATATTCTCGGATATTCAGATTTTGATGAAGGTTCTCTCTCCATGATTGATCAATCCGTCATTCAGCGAATCAAAAAGGCATTGAGTTCGGGTATAACAATCACGATCATTCCACTCATTGATGATCTTGGCAAATCAGATCATAATAGCATTTTGGCAAAAGAACGAGTAAAGAGTGCATTGAGAATACTTGAATCTGAAATTGATAAAAACGCATTGAAAAACTTCACTATCTCATCACCCAGAGTATTTCAAGCAGATGGTAAAGTTTCCGGAAGAATATTACATCGTGGCATAAGCATTCGCATTGGTGAATAGATGTCAAGCAATGCATCATCATATCCGAAATCAGCGATTGAATGTTCATTCTCGAGAACATATCATGCCGATCTCTCCATGATTGGAATCATCAGAAATGATGTGCTTGCCTTGAATGAATATCAATTGCTCGATGATGAAAAACGAGATGCACTCATTATCATCATTACAGAAATGATGACAAATGCAATCAAACATGGAAGTCTTGGAATTGAACATGCAAATGTAAGTCTCGGGGTTTCCAGAATAGAAGATACTTTGATTTGCATATTCGAAGATTCGGGTCCGGGTTTTGATCGATCTACCATTCCCGACCCAACATTGCCTGCATATATTCACAGAGATCATGGTCGAGGAATTTTCATTACCGAATATCTCGCCGATGAAGTTCGATATTTGCATGCCGATAATACAATGAGAATAATCGTCAAGCTATAAATTGATTCACAATTCAATGATGTCCTATGTTGCATAGATTACTCTTACTCCTCTTTTCTTGCTCGATGGCATGTGCAGGTGATGTCTATCAAAAAAATCAATCGATGGGAAAAGCCGAGTCCATCAAAGCATTTGATCATGGCGTTGAAATCAAAACCGCTGAAGGCACTTTGATTGCAACCGTTTTTAGTCCAACAATCATCAAGATGCATTTCACGAAAAAGAGTCGAGAATCCGATACTTTGAGTTATGCAAAAAGACATGATCTACAACCTTCCAAAGCATTCAAAGCGAATGAATCTTCTGATGCATATCGCATAGAAACAGACTCCCTCATTCTTTCCATTTCCAAAAATCCGGTTCGAATTCGCTTTAGCACCAAGTCCGGAATACTCATCAATGAAGATGAATCAGCATTCGGCACATCATGGATTGGCGAAGAAGTCACCACATTTAAAAAACTCATTTCCGATGAAAAATTTATCGGCATGGGAGAAAAGACAGGTGGACTCAATCGCAGAGGTGAGGGGTTTACACATTGGAATACTGATTATTTCGGATATCCAACGAATGCAGACCCGATTTATATGTCAACACCATTCTATATCGGCTTGCATGAATCACAAGGTGCCAAAGTGATGTATGGAATCTTCATGGATAATTCCTATAAATCACATTTCAATTTTGGTGCATCCAATGATCGCTTTTCATCATTTACCGCAGAAGATGGTGATATGGTGTATTATTTCATTTATCATACAACCGTTCCCGGCATCATTGAATCCTATACATCTATTACAGGTCGAATCACTCTACCTCCCCTTTGGAGTTTGGGTTTTCAGCAATGTCGCTACAGTTATTATCCCGATAAAGAAGTACTGCGCATAGCAGAAACATTTCGCGAGAAGAAGATTCCCGCTGATGTGATTTATCTTGACATTCATTATATGGATAAATACAAGATTTTCACATGGAATCAAGATCGTTTTCCTGACCCAAAGGGCATGATTTCAACATTGAAGCAAAAAGGATTCAATACTGCCGTAATCATCGATCCGGGCATCAAAGTTGAAAAGGGATATTCCGCATATGAACAAGGCGTAAAGCAGAATCTCTTCCTCAAATATCCCGATGCAACTGATTATACCGGTCAGGTTTGGCCCGGCTGGTGTCATTTCCCGGATTTCACCAATCCAGATACGCGAACATGGTGGGGCAATTCATTCAAAGACTTGGTGGATGTGGGCATTCGTGGTTTTTGGAATGATATGAATGAACCTGCTACATGGGGTCAGCGATTCCCTGATCTGGTTGAATTCTCATTTGAAGGACTCAAAGGCACGCATCGTCGTGGACATAATGTCTATGGCATGCAGATGGCCCGCGCAACATTCGAAGGCACAAAAGATTTGCTCAAGGGCGAAAGACCTTTCATTCTTACAAGAGCAGGATTCAGTGGCGTTCAGCGCTATAGTGCCGTATGGACCGGTGACAATGTATCGAGTGATGATCACATGATGCTCGGTATTCGCATGCTCAGTTCATTGGGTATTGCCGGTGTCCCTTATGTCGGCATGGATATCGGTGGTTTTTCGGGGAATCCATCCAAGGAATTATTTGCACGATGGATTTCCATCGGTGCATTTGCTCCCCTTTCGCGAGCACATGTTTGTGTTGATAATAAGGACCAAGAACCATGGTCATTCGGCGAGCGTGTCGAGGACATCGCAAGGAATTATTTGAATCTTCGCTATATGATGCTTCCCTATATCTATTCATCATTCCATGAAGCATCCCAAAGCGGAATGCCTATTTGGCGCAGTCTTGCAATCGAATATCCTTTTGATTCAAAAATCTATGATGGTCGCTATCAGCATCAATTCACGATTGGCAAAGGACTTATGATAGCACCGGTGAATTCTGTGCAAGAGTTCACGAAAGTGTATTTCCCCGGATCACAGCCATGGTATGACTTCTATTCCGATAGTAAATATGCTCCTGGTACAGAGGATCATGTTGATGCACCGCTTGAAAAATTACCCGCATTCGTGCAAGGCGGATCAATCATTCCAATGCAATCTATCATTCAGCATACAGGTGAAAAAAGTTCAGACACCCTTTTTGTCCATGTCTATGCGGCAAATTCAGGCATCACCAATCAGCAAATATATCACGATGATGGTTTGACTTATTCCTATGAAAAGGGTGCATATTCACACATGAATATCATCTATGATGCCGGTAAAAAGAACATCACATTTGAAGCACCAAAAGGTAATTACAAAACACATCACAGTGTCATTGCGATCTTACTACATGGTTTCGATGAAGTGCCCAAAGGAATGAATATCAATGGTACTTCCACAAAGGCTGAAAAAAGGTCAGTATCATTCATGAAAGCACTCAGTAATTTCGACCCACTGGGCGGTCCTGCCCGCGAGGGATTCATGAATGTACAAGCAATTCATATCCCCTATCCGAAAGCAAAAACGAGTATTCAATGGTAAGTAAAAGGACATCGCGAGATGTCCTTTTTTTGTGTATAACTTGAATATTGCCCAAGAGTTAACTTTTTGTAAATTTGCCCGTCAATTCCAAGCACTTTCCCGTTGAACTCATATATCTATCAAGAATTTAGACAATTCTCGAGTTATTCATGTTTGCAGGCATAGACATAGGCGGTACGAGTATAAAGTATGGTGTAACCACTAAAGATGGTGCCATATTGTTTCAGGACTCCATTCCAACCGAACCGGAGAAAGGTCCGGACCATATGGTTGCCCGTCTGCAAAAACTCATACATGATATATCTGAAGCATTTCCTGAATTGATGTCATTCGGCATCGGATTTCCCTCTGTTGTCAATCCAACTGATGGATGCATTTATTATCCTCCGAATCTTCCCGGATGGGGCATTGTCCCGCTCGTACAACTATTGCAATCAGCCACAACTCTTCCCGTTGCGATTGATAATGATGCGAATGTTGCCGCACTTGCCGAAGCTAAGTTGGGAGCAGGCAAAAATGCTTCCCACTTTTTATATGTGACCTTGGGCACAGGCGTTGGTGGTGGCATCATCATCAATCATTCCATTTTCACCGGAGAAAGAGGCGGTGCAGGTGAAATAGGACATATCATCATTCGAGCAGATGATGAAGCCGGTGATGAACTTCCCTATCGTACAGGCACATTGGAACATCATATCGGCAGATATGGATTGATTCGCATGGCAAAGGAAATCGCTCAAAAGCATCCTGATTCCTTGCTCAACAACTATGATAATCTCGATGTTGAAGATATTTCTCATTGCGCAGATGAAGGCGATGATGCAGCGATTCAGTGCATGAAACAAGCAGGAAGATTATTGGGTCTTGGACTTGCAACGATTCTCGCGGTTTTGGACATGCGCGTGGTGGTGATTGGTGGTGGAATATCACAGTCATGTCCGATCTTTTTCGAAACAACACTTTCCACTTTGAAATCAAGAGCATTGCCAACTATTGCCCAACTTGCGGAAATCAGAAAGGCACATTTCAGTCATAATGCAGGTCTTGTGGGGGCTGCCATGCTTGGCAGATTGCGCACAGGAATTTAAAGGACATACTCTATGGCGATACAACATACCGCTTCTTCAAACAGTACTCAATCACAGCAATCCGGATATGTAGGACCACTTGCCACTATGGCATCCCTCATGTTCATGATTGGATTCATAACATGTTTGAATGATATTCTCCTTCCCCATTTGAAGATCATATTTGATTTGAGTTTTGCTGAAGCATCACTCATTCAACTTGCATTTTTCTTCGGATATTTTTTCGCCGCAATTCCATCCGGCAGCATCATTTCAAAGTTTGGATATAAGAAAGGCACATCGATCGGACTCTTCACGGCCGGCATTGGTGCATTGATGTTTTATCCCGCCGCAGCTCTTCCTTCATTTGCATTCTTTCTTGTGGCTCTCTTTACGATGGCCGCTGGCTTCGCATTATTACAAGTTGCGATCAATCCATATGTGAGTGTGCTCGGACCATCCGAAACATCTTCCAGCAGATTGGTATTGGTACAGGCATTCAATTCCGTTGGTACAACGATCGCTCCATATTTTGGCAGTTTGTTTATTCTCGCCGGCACACTTTCCATGGCTGAAATCATGAAAATGGATGCCGTGGAGCAAACAGCATATAAACTCTCTCAAGCAGCATCGGTACAAATGCCATATATCGGTTTGGCTTTGGCTTTGATTATACTCGGCTTGATTGTCTTTTTCTTGCATCTTCCCTCCATTGCATCAGTGGAAGGTGATGCAGAGCGTACATCAACATATGCTGATGTATGGAAAGTGAATCGTTTGAGATTGGGAGTATTTGGCATTTTTGCTTATGTCGGTGGTGAAGTTGCCATCGGTAGTTTTCTCGTGAATTTCATGGGACTTCCCACAATTGCCAATATGCAAGAATCACAAGCGGCAGGATATATCGCCTATTATTGGGGTGGTGCCATGATCGGAAGATTCATTGGTTCCGCTTTGCTGAGAAAAATTCAACCGGGCACACAACTTGGCGTACAAGCAGTGATTGCAGCCATTCTTGTAGCAATCGGCGTTATTTCATCCGGCAGCATTGCAATGTGGTCCATGCTACTTGTAGGACTCATGAATTCCATCATGTTCGCAACGATTTTCACATTGGCAATCAAGGATCTTGGTCCACTCACAAATAAAGGTGGAAGTTTACTCAATATGGCAATTGTAGGTGGTGCGATTGTGCCTGCAATTCAAGGCTTGGCAGCCGATTCATTCGGATTGCATATTTCATTCGTGATTCCAATTCTCTGTTATGCATATATCATGCATTATGGATTTATCGGATCAAAAAAGTAAATACAGAATAACTATTGTTTCATAATTCTGAATGGAGCTATATGCGCATACCATACGCTCTTCTTCTTGCATTCATGTTTTCTTGCTCCGGCATTATTGCCATGGCACAAACCATGATTTCGGGTAAGATCACAGATAGAAAATCCAATGATCCCCTCAAGGGTGCAACAGTCAGAATTGACGGCACAACTATGGGTGGTCTCACGGCAAAAGATGGTTCATTTTCCATCAAAGTCGGCAAAGGCGGTACATATAAACTGTCCGTGAATTTTGTCGGCTATAAAAAACAATCCCGAACCGTTTCAGTAAAAGATGGCGAAACAGCATCAGCAGTATTCAATCTTGAAGCCGATCTTCTGAAACTCAATGAAACTGTTGTTGTTGGTTATGGAACAACGCAAAAACGCGATGTGACAGGATCATATGCAACGGTGAAATCGGAAGAAATCGTGAATCGTCCGGCACCGAGCTTTGAATCGCTTTTGCAGGGTCGCTCACCTGGCGTTCAAGTCTTGCAATCAAATGGCATGGCAGGAACAGCCGCAACGGTCCGCGTTCGTGGAGTTGGTTCGATTTCAGCGAATACACAGCCACTCTATGTTGTAGATGGAGTTCCTATCACAACAGGAGATTTCGGTTCAGGAAGCATTGCAACAAATTCCAATGCTTTGTCATTCTTGAATCCAAATGACATCGAAAGCATCGACATTTTGAAAGATGCTGCTGCAACTGCTATCTATGGTTCACGCGGAGCGAATGGCGTTGTATTGATCACAACAAAACGCGGTAAACTTGGTGCTGCACGCATCAGCATGGGAGTTTCACAAGGTATCAAAACAGAAGCAAATCGTTTGGATATCGTTGACCGTGATACTTGGATCAATTTATTCTATGAAGCCAGAAGAAATGATGTGGTTGATTCACTTCAGAAGCTTACCGTGAATAAAGGTAAATCATGGACTAATGTCCAAGGCATGATCGATACATCAACCACATGGCAAAATATCATCAATAATACTCGCATGCCACAAGGTTTCACTCGTGAGACAGCAGCGAATACAAATTGGCTCGATCAAACGCTTCGCACAGGTAATACTCAGGAAGCATATTTGACGATTTCCGGTGGCAGTGAAACAACGAAGTATTATTTCAATACAACCTATTTCAATGAAAAAGGTTTTATCGTTGGTAATGATTATCAGCGTATCAATACACGCATTACGCTTGATCAAAAAGCAAATGATTGGCTTGATATCGGCGTTTCATTCAATGCCAATCGCGAAGAAAACAATCGTGTAAATTCCGCATGGGCAGGAGGTTTCGGTAATGCATTTTCTGCTTCACTTCCAATCTTCCCTGTCTTTGATTCAACAGGCGCATATTGGAGACCCCAAACCGGTTTGAATCCTGTGGCAGATCTTGAGAATAGAAGATTCCTCGCTACCACATGGAGATTATTCGGCAATGGTTATGCACAAGTCAATCTTGCAGACAATCTCAATATTCGTTTCTCCGGTGGTGTGGATTTCATGAGTCTTCGTGAAGATCGTTTCGCACCGATTGTGATCACAGCAGATCCAACTGCAGAAGAGCGCAGAGTCCAAGTCGTGAATTGGACAACCAATGCGATACTCTCTTGGAAAGCACTTGATCTTGAAGATCATCAATTGACTGTAGTTGGCGGTATGGAATCACAAAGATCCGAGCAACGCGATCTTGGAACAACAGGAAATACATTCCCGAATAACTATTTCACAACGCCTCAATCGGCATCGGTCAGAAATGGCTATGCATTCGGCACTGAATTCGGTTTGATTTCCTATCTCGCAAGAACTAATTATACATTGATGGATCGCTATTTGTTTAGCTTGAGCATCCGCACCGATGGTTCTTCCAGATTTGGTGAAAACAATCGCTATGGTTTCTTCCCAGCAGGTTCATTCGCATGGATCATGTCAAATGAAGATTTCTTGAAAGGCAATGATGTTCTTACCTTCGCAAAAATTCGCGCGAGCTATGGTATTTCCGGAAATGCTGCAATTGGTGACTTCACATGGCAAGGTGTGTATAGCACAGGAAGTAATTATAATGGCAATCCGGGCACTATGCCGGGTCAATTGCCAAATAGTGATTTGACATGGGAAACATCAAGACAATTAGATTTGGGAATTGATTTTGGATTATTCAATGATCGCATTTCAGGTTCTATCGGTTACTATGATCGCATGAGCTATGGCATGCTTTTGAATGAGCGCGTTCCTTCTTCTTCAGGTTTCAGCTCTGTCATCAATAATGTTGGTGAAATGAGCAATACCGGTATTGAATTCAATATTCGTTCCGTGAATATTAGTACTCCTGAATTCGAATGGACAACTGATTTCAATATCACATATAATGTAAACAAGATTATTTCACTTGGAACAATCACTAATCCTGATGGCGTGGATTTGGGTTTTGGTGAAACAAGAGCAATCGTTGGTTATCCATTCGCATCATTCTTCATCGTGCGTTCAGCAGGTGTTGATCCTGAGACAGGATTGCCGGTATATTATCGCCCGACCACAGTAGCCGGAGCCGATGGCAAGCCGATTCAAAATAATGGTTTGAATGGCAGATCATTGACACTCGAAGAAGCTCGCGATTCACTCGGCGTGCCACTTCCTTGGAATGCAACATGGCGCGTTCCTACCGGTAAGAATTATCCTGATTTCTTTGGTGGAATTACAAATACATTCCGTTATGAGAATTTTGATTTTACCACACAATTCGTGTATCAAATCGGAAACACGATTTATGATGATGCCGGCAAGAGACTCGTTGGAAATATGGGTTTCTCATGGAATCAAATGACAAAGACGCTTGATAGATGGACAGAGCCGGGACAAGAAACAGATGTTCCTCGCTTAACGCTCAAAGGGAATCGTGACATCAATACCGATCGCTTCATTTATAATGGTGATTTCCTCCGCTTGAGACAATTGACCATTGGTTATACATTGCCAAAGAGCATGTCTGAAGGAATGGGGTTCTCAACATTCCGCATCTATCTCACATGCATCAATCTTCTCACATTCACAAGCTTCCCAGGTTGGGATCCTGAAGTTGTGAGAGATCACAATGGCGATCAGCAGAGAAATGGCAATCAAGGTGTGACATATCTTACTCCACCACAAGCGCAGACATACAATGTCGGCATCAATGTTGATTTCTAATCAAGTGAATAAGGAAAAATCATGAATACATTTTTTAATAAAGGATTGCTCACCATTGCACTTGCAAGCTTGCTCCTCATGAGTGCTTGTTCAGATGTATTGGATGTACGCAATGAAGGTCAATTATCAACCGAGGCCGCATTATCCGATGCACGCTCGGTGAATGTTGCCATGTCGGGAATTTATGCAACACTGCAAGGGACTTTAGGTTCAGGAATTCCCGCTTCTCCCACAGAAGCATTGGCAGGCGATATCGTCTATGCCGGAAGTGATTATGGATATTTGGAGATATGGACGCAAAACATGTCCCTCTTCACACCATCATTCAGTGGCTTTTGGGATAATTCCTATCGTGGAATCAATGCAATCAATAATGTGATTGTATCATTACCGGATATCAAAGATTTGACCGAAGTACAAAAGAGTCAAATTGAAGGTGAATGTAAATTTCTTCGCGGTGTGATGACTTTTGAAATGCTTCGTGTATGGGGTCATCAATATGGTTTCAAGGCAGACAATTCACATCCCGGTGTGATTGTGAGAACCGCCCCAACACGCGGTACTGCCGGACTTGCAATTGGTCGCTCATCAGTTGAAGATTGCTATGCTCAAGTCATTGCAGACTTAAAATCAGCTGAATCACTTTTACCTGATACAAAGCGCGATGGTTATGCAAATAAATCAGCGGCACTTGCATACTTGGCAAGAGTCTATTTCCAAAAGAATGATTTTACGAATGCTTATGCATATGCCGATCAACTTGTGAAAGGCGGAAAATACAGTTTGGCCGAAACGCCTCGTGATGTCTTTTATAAAGGTGGAAATACGGAATCAATTTTCCAAATGGCATTGACAACACAAACAAATTCATTTGGCGCAATTCGTGGAATGTATCAAAAGACTGCATTCGGCGAACCACCATTCACTGTATCCCCTGATTTTGCTGCTGCTTTGGATGCAAGTCCAAGCACAGATTTGCGTAAACAGCAATATATCAAGCAATCAGGATCATTCAGATATTGCACAAAGTATGATACTTTGATCGCCAATGTGAATGTAATCCGCTATGCAGAAATACTCTTCATACATGCTGAAGCAGGACTCGAAATCGGCAAACCCGAATCGGAAGTTCTTGCTGATGTGAATCTCATTCGTAAGCGAGCAAATGTTCCTGATGACAATTCAACGACAGGAAAAGCAGCTCTTTTGGATTTGATCGGCAAGGAACGCAGACTTGAAATGTGTTTCGAAGGTGATCGATTTCATTATCTCAAACGCACTAAGTCAAGCAATATCAGAGGTTTATCTTGGAATGACAATAAACTTCTCGCCAAAATTCCAAGCAGTGAGGTCTCCGGAAATCCCGGAATTGAACTCAACCCATAATATTTTGAGAATCTCAAATCCATTTTTTCCTATTTCTTTATTAAATTCGCATAATATTTGCAAAGTCATGCGATTCATGGCTTTGCAAATTTGAATAAGCTCCTCAACTTTTTTTTTATTCTCAATATTTAAGGTGATTCAATGAAAAAATTCTTGACCCTTTTGGCTGCAAGTGCAATGATTTCAGCACCTGCTTTTGCTCAAGTTGAAATCAATTATGCCAAAGAAGCTGGCGACACAAAATATGATGCCATCAAATTCTATTCCGCAGATGGTTCATATGCTTCTGACAAGGAAGTGACTATGGTTGTATTTACAGACAAAATGTCTCCTTTGGCAAGCGAAGTAACACCTGATGGTCCTGCTTCCATGAATGGGGCTGCAAAGTGTCTTCTTCATTCAGGTGCAGGAATAGGCTTCTGGGCAAATGCAGGTCGCAGTGCCGATGGTACAAAAACCACATTTGATGCAGACGGTTGGAGAAATGAAGCAATTGGTATGTTCACACAACAAGCACCAAATATTTTCTCTTTCTCATTTACGCCAAAGACATTCTACAATACTGATGTTGTAACTCATTATGGTATGGTATTCAATGATGGTAAAGATGGTAAAGCAGAAGGTAAAGATGTTGGCTTGACAGACTATAAACTCATTATCGCAGGTAATTCTACTTCTGTGCGTGATGGTCAAGGTACAGCATATGATTTAAGCCCTGTATTCCCAAATCCAACTTCAAACACAGAAGTATCAATGATTCGCTATCGCGTATTGAATAATGCACAGCCTATCGCAGTGAAGGTATTCGATGTTCGTGGCAATCTCGTTCGTACACTCGTGAATGAAATGCAAGTTCCTGCAAGTTATATGTTGTACTGGGACAAAACAGATGCAAATAATGCACCTGTTTCTTCCGGTTCTTATATCTATACAATCGAATCAGGAAACTTCAGAACAACAGGCACAATGATCGTGAATAATTAATTCCGAATGATTGTACATTTCAAGCCCTTTTGGATCTTCCAAGAGGGCTTTTTTATTTCCACAACATGATGCAAACTACATTGTCTTCCGTAATTTTGTCATATGCTATGTCATTCATTTCAATGGAAATAGTTCATGTTGAAGATATATATCACGATACTTGTTTTTCTCTGTAGTGCTCACAGTATATTATCCCAAGTCATTACATCAACACCTGCACTTCCGGATCCAAATGGAAGCGTGGAAATCATCTTTTATGCCGAAAGAGGAACAGCCGGTTTACGCGGATTTAATGGTGATGTCTATGCACATACAGGAGTAATCACAAACCGCTCAACCGGACCGACAGATTGGCGTTATGTGAAAACAAATTGGGGACAAAATACTCCCGAAACAAAACTGACTCGTATTTCAACAGATCGCTGGCGCTTGACCATTCCGAATATTCGTTCTTATTATAATGTTCCTCAAAGTGAGGAAATTCTTCAGCTGACTTTTGTATTCAGAAGCGCCAATTCCACCCAAGAAGGAAAAGATGCAGGAGCAAAAGATATCTATCTTCCGATTCTGAGACCCGGTGCAATTCCCTATTTCAAAAAACCTACGCAACAAACAGTAAATATCGAGCAAGGTGAAGAACTCACAATTGAAGCGGGCGTGAACATTAATGGTACTGCTTTGAAATCATTTGCACTTTTTGCCGATGATTCATTGCTTACTGATGTCGGCACAGACACAATGATTCGATATGCATATTCAAGCAATGAAGTAGGTACAACTAATCTTATACTTAAGGCAACTGATACTGCAAATACAGTCAAGACCTCAACTCTCAAAGTATTCATCTTTTCAAAGACAATTGAATCTCCATTACCTTCATCCATCAAAGAAGGGTTGAATTTCATTGATGATTCTTCCGTGACATTTTGTCTCTTCGCGCCATATCACAAAACAGTGCATATCATCGGTGATTTCAATGACTATGCTGTTCTTCCCGCTTATCAAATGAAGCGCATGACGATAGATACAGACAGCGCATATTATTGGCTAACCATTTCAGGATTGCAGAAAGGTACTGAATATGGATATCAATATATGATTGATGGCTCCATCGTTGTGGCAGATCCCTATGGAAAAAAGATACTCTCTGAATTCAATGATGATGAAATCATTGCGCAAAATCGTTATCCGAGTTTGAAGAAATATCCGAAAGACAAAACAGATGAATTCCTTTCTGTATTCACCATGCGTCCTGCGAGTCAATCAGAAGAATTTCCATATCAATGGAAACATCAATACAATAGAATACCTTCCAAAGATCTTGTCATCTATGAATTGCTCGTGCGAGATTTTACTGATAGAAGAACATTCAGAGCCGTGATTGATTCATTGGATTATCTCAAGAAGCTTGGCATCAATGCAATTCAACTCATGCCGATCACTGAATTCGAAGGAAATATCTCATGGGGATATGACCCTGCATTCCCTTTTGCAGTTGATAAATATTATGGCACAGAACTCGATTTGAAAGAACTCATCGACAAAGCCCATGGAATGGGTATTGCAATGATTTTGGATGTCGTGCATAATCATTTGACCGGTGCTAATCCCCTCATCAGAATGTGGGCTGATGGAAAGTATGGTCCGCCATCCGCGAATAATCCCTATGCAAATGTGATTGCAAAACATCCATTCAATGTATTCAATGACATGAATCATGAAAGCATCTCATATCAGCGATATATCGATAGATTCAATCAGTATTGGCTAGAGGAATTCAAATTTGATGGATACAGATTCGATTTGTCCAAAGGCTTCACGCAAGTGGATTATGGAAACAATACCGCTCGTTGGAGTTCTTATGATTCTTCGCGCGTCAGACTCCTCAAGCGCATGCATGACAAAATTAGAAACTATGATTCCAATGCATATTTGATTTTGGAACATTTCGCTGATGCGAGAGAAGAAAGAGAATTGACAGATCATGGATTCATGATTTGGCATAATATGAATCCAACTTCAGGTGAAGCTGTGATGGGTTGGATTTCGGGTCAATCAGATAATGGTACATCACAAGTCTATTTCAAAAATCGATCACTCAATGTTCCGGCCAATGTTGCCTATATGGAAAGTCATGATGAAGAAAGACTGCTGAAGAAAAGCTTTTGTTATGGAAAATCAGCCGGTCCATATACTTCACGAGACACCACCATTGCTCTCGAAAGAGCAGGTGCAAAGGCAGCGCTGTTCTTCCCGGTACCGGGTCCACGAATGATCTGGCAATTCGGTGAAATTGGATATGATGTCGGTTTGCAATTGACTGAAACTTGCGTAGACAATGCATCCATACGCCTAAGCGTGAAACCACAAAGATGGAATTATAGATCTGATGCCAGAAGACAAAGACTCTATGATACCTATTCCGCTTTGATTGCGCTTAGAGCATATTCAACATTTAATTCCCTAGATACTAAGCTCACTTTTAAAGCTTCAAGAACCGATACCATCAGAACAATTCTGTTTGAACATCCTGAAATGGATGCATATATCATTGCTAATTTCGACATGAAGCCAAGAACATTTACTGTCAAGATGCCCAAATCAGGAATCTATCATGATTACTTTACCGGGACATCTATAGAAATTCCTGCAAGTGGAAATGCATTGACATTGCAGCCCGGACAATTTCATGTATTGACATCCAAGAAACTCCCCAAGCCGGAAGTGCAAGCATGGACACTCACTTCGATTGATGAAAGTGAAGATCGCGAGAATTCTATCATACCACATCCGATACTATCCGGAGAACAAGGAAAGATTACCTTGAAGAATTCCTATGGAATGGGAAAAGTATATGATATGAAAGGTATGATGATAGATATGATAACAGTCAATGAACAAACCATTTCCATCGGACCATATCCTTCAGGAATGTATATGTTTATTCATTCGGATGAAGCAGGAAACATAATCGGTAAATATCCATTCATCATTCAATGAGCTCCATGATGCGCATATTCATTGCATTTTTATTGAGTGTCATAAGTCTCAATGCAAATGAAATCGAGTCTTTCATTTCACTATTGAATTCCAATGCAGATTCACTCATGAAAATGAAAGCGATTGATTCTTTCATGATTGTGAATAAGACATTTCCAATAGCCATTGACACGAATTGTTATTTCCTTTTTCGCGGTAAAGCCGATCGCATCATCTTGACGGGTGATCATACACAGTGGTCGCAAAGAGGCGATACCATGAAGCGTTTTTCGGGAACGGATCTTCATATGGTCAAGAAGACTTTTCCTGCCGATGCTCGATTGGATTATAAATTGATCAATGGCACGAATTGGATTTTGGATCCAAGGAATCCATTGACATGTCCGGGAGGCTTCGGACCCAATTCTGAATTACGCATGCCGGCATATCCTGATCAACCGGAATTGATTGGCAATGCCGATATTCCCAAAGGCACGATATTCGACACGACTTTCACATCCAAAGCACTAAATAATTCCAGGGCAATCAAGGTCTATCTTCCACCTGATTATTCTCCCATGATTCAATATCCCGTAATTCTCTTTCATGATGGAATTGATTATGTGAACCTTGCAAAAGCACCTGCGATTATTGACAGACTCATCGCTATGAACCGGATTCGACCAATCATCGCAGTATTTGTTCCGGCGGTGAATCGCACACCCGAATATGCCGGAAATTCCATAAATGCATTTTCATCATTCATCAATGAAGAAGTAATGTTATGGGTTGATACGCGATTTTCTACATCTAGAGAAGCAATTTGGCGTGCAGTTGCGGGCGCATCCAATGGTGGCAATATTGCATTGTATTGCGCAATGAAATCACCACATATTTTTGGAAAAGTTGCAGCTCAATCGAGTAATGTCATCAATGCAATCATGACCGGATATGATACCGATCCTAAACCCATTCAGACCTATATTGATATCGGTGCTTATGATATTCCACAACTCATTCCACTCGTGAAGCAATTCAGACAAGTCCTTGAAAAAAGATCATATTGGTATATGTATAAACAAGTCAATGAAGGACATAGCTGGGGCAATTGGAAAGCCAATATGAATGAATATCTGGAATTCTTTTTTCCTCCTTTGCCTTCATCTGTCAAATCAAATCAGGAATCATTACCGCTCATCATGAATCTCCACTATGTATTGGACAGCTCATTGATACAATTGGATTTCGATCTCAGTATTCCTGTGAAAGGCCTGACAATCATGCTCATGGATATTCAAGGAAAGATTCTAACTGAGTCCTTATTGACTGCTCGCGAGCGTGGTCAACAACATGAGGCATTACTTCTTGACAAACCAATCAGTTCCGGTGCCTATTTTCTGCAATTCAGAACTGATAAAACAATGTTCACTTATCCCGTGACATTCAAATGAAATCACTCTTCATAATCATCATTGCTATATGTCAATACGGATTTGCATATTCACAGCAATTACGGAATCATCATGGTGCAGTGTATTATGAAATCTTCGTTCGATCTTTTTCCGATTCAAATGGAGATGGAATTGGTGATATACCGGGAATCATTCAAAAACTTGATTATTTGAAAGAACTCGGCATCAAGGGTATTTGGCTTACTCCGGTGCATCCTTCACCGACATATCACAAATACGATGTCATTGATTATCGAGCAATCGATTCTGAATATGGTACCATCGATGACATGAAAAGACTCGTCAAAGAAGCCCATGCAAGAGATATTTCCATCTTGATGGACTATGTGGTCAATCATACCAGCTCAGAGCATCCATGGTTCAAATCAGCAAGACTGAATACTTCTTCACCTACTCGAGATCATTATTTGTGGGCGCAGGAATCAGAGAAATATCGCTGGCAAGCACAGCCATATAATCAAGGTCTTCCCTGGCAATGGCATATAGTTGATTCAACAGATGCATCGAAAGGCAGGTATTATGGTTTTTTCTGGAGAGAAATGCCCGACCTTAATTTTGATCATCCGGAAGTTCGCAAGACAATGATAGACAATGCAATCTTCTGGTTGAAGGAAGTAGGAATCGATGGTTTCCGTCTTGATGCCGCACAACATGTCTATGAACTCAATGAACATCATAAAAGCATTGCTTGGTGGGAGGAATTTCGCAAGGGCGTGGAATCAGTCAAAAAAGATGTCTATCTCGTCGGTGAAATTGTCAATGCCGATTCAATCGTGACCGGATATTTTTCCGGTTTGAAAGCAAATTTTCATTTCGATTTGGGCAAGCAGATTCTTTCAATTCTCAAAGAAGAAAAAGCACCATCGAATTTCATCGAGAAATTATCGGCTTCTATTGCAAATCATAAAGCAAAGAGAAGTGATTGCATCGATGCCATATTTCTTACAAATCATGATCAAGACCGCATCATGAGTGGATTATCAGGCAGTGAAGCAAAAGCTCGACTTGCCGCATCTATTTTGCTCACTTTGCCGGGTCAACCCTATTTATACTATGGCGAAGAAATCGGCATGCTCGGTAAAAAACCCGATGAGGCAATCAGAGAGCCGATTCTTTGGACAAATGATGGCAAAGATTCCAATACCACTAGATGGGAAAAATTGCGCTTCAATCTCGATGGAAAGAATTCCGTGGAGTCGCAAAAGAAGAATCCCAACTCTTTATATCATCACTATAAAGAACTCATTGCGCTTAGACATTCATCAGTTGATTTACATTCAGGTGATATCCAAACCATTGAATTGAAAGATGATGTATTGGCATATGTAAGAGGCAGTATGCTCATTGTACATAATCTCACTTCGAAGAGTATTGCATTGAATATCCCAAAAGACTTTGCATTAATGAAGCATTATCCGAATACTCAATCTAAGATTTCAGATAATGTACTCGCAGGTTACTCAACAATGATATTTCACAAAAAATAAAGGATACACATGAAACAATTCTTACTCTCAATCTCATGTTTGTTTTTTGTTCATGCCCACATATTTGCTCAAGATACATTCTCTATAGTTTGTGCTGATTCCACTACTCGCGAAGTGGGCAGTGCCGGTGCATCATGTTTGGATTTGATTGCATTTGGCATTCAGGATGCCTCATTTCTTGGTCAATTATTTCCTGATACCGGAGCAGTGAATACGCAGGCAATGTATAATCCACAAAATCAACAAAGAGTGGCAGCTCGGATGAAAACAAGTGATACACCCGAACAAATTGCCACTTGGGTCTATGAAAATGATGTGGAGGACAATCCGGATATCAGACAATATGGCTTTGTGAAATTCATGGGAGCATCTGCTCAGTCGGCGGGTTTTACGGGTCAATCCTGCATTGATTATAAAAATCATGTAACAGGCGTGATTGATGGCATTGCATATGCGATTCAAGGAAATATTCTAAGTGGTCAGCATGTTTTGGATTCCATGGAAGCCCGTTTCAAAAGAGCAAAAGGCACACTGGCTTGTCGCATGATGGAAGCGATGCAAGGAGCAAATTCAATAGGTGCGGATACGCGCTGTGAACCCAATGGCACTTCTTCCCTCTTTGCATTTTTGAAAGTCGCAAAACCAAAAGACAAAGCAGACAAACCCTATATTTCTTTGTCCGTGCTTACTTCCAATGGCGAAAGAGAAGAACCAATCAATGAATTGCAAAGACAATTTGATCTCTCTTATGCATGCTCAACCGTGAATGTGAAGGAGGAAATCAATACTGCATTCTATCCAAATCCTGCCAATGGATTCATCAATTTCTCCAATCCACAAAGTGATATTCAACTTCATGATGCGAAGGGAAATCTCATATTGAATCTCAAAGGACCGCTACAAACAATCGATTGTTCGGGTCTTTCGAATGGAGTTTATTCAATTCACACACAAACCTTGAAAGGGAGTGTGATCATTCATAAATAATGTTGTTTTCAATATGAGTGAATTTTTAATTTATCAATCAGGTGAGAATTCTAACTGTCGCAAAATTTGAGACAGTTCAAAACAACATGATGTCAAACTTCATGATGCAAAAGGAAAACTCATCATGAATCTGAAAGGTCCTTTGCAATCCATCGATTGTTCAGGTCTAGCAAACGGAGTCTATTCAATTCACACACAAACCTTGAAAGGGAGTGTGATCATTCATAAATAATAGGAGGCTAGATGTTTAAGAAAATGTTAATCGGGATGTCTATGGGAATTGTTTGCATGACAGTGACAATTCATGCACAAACGCAAATGGAAATGAATGCTGATGCCTATGATGCATATATGAAGGCTGATAAAGAACTAAATTTGGTGTATAAGCAAGTCATGTCAGCTCTCAATGAACAAGAGAAAGCATCTTTGAAAAGTGCACAAAAAAAGTGGATTACTCGCAAAGAATCAACCTGCAAAAAAGAATCAGCTGATGGTGGAAGCATGGCTTCTATGATACGTGACAATTGTCTTGAAGAAAAAACCATACAAAGAACTAAAGAACTTCGTGCGATGCTACGAGGTCGCTAAATCAAATGCCGGCATCGGGAAAACGATTGCGCAAGAAAGCAAGACATAGCGCGATAGTTGCCTCGATGCCCTTTTTATGTGTTCTTTCCACACCATGTGATGCTGAAACACCCGGTCCAATGAGTCCCACTCTAAAGTCTCTTCCTGCTCTCAGAGCCGCAGAACCATCCGAACCATAATAGGGATAGATATCAGACTTATAGGCTATGTTATTCGCTTCCGCCAACTTTGTCAATTCTTTTCTCATGGCATAATCATAGGGTCCCGTAGAATCTTTTGCGCAGATCGAACAATGTGTTTCACTTCCCTCACATTGATCACCCACTACTCCCATGTCAAGTACCAAAAGATCCTTCACCGATTCCGCATAACCTCCCGAGCCACCATGACCAACTTCTTCATAATTACTGAAGAACAATTCTATGGGAATTGTCACATTCTTTGAGGCAAGATGCTCTGCGATTGCAAATAGCACATAACAAGAAGCTTTATTGTCCATGAATCTTGATTTGATATATCCACTCGGCAATTCTTCATAACGAGGATCAAAACATACGAAATCACCAACACGAATTCCCAATTGTTCACATTCCTGCTTTGTCTTCACTTCCTCATCCAAACGAATATGCATGGATTCGATGGATCGCTGAGCGGTATCCGTTGCTTTATTCGCATGAGATGCAGGATTATTCAATAGGAATGTACCTGTAAAGATTTTGTCATCCATTGTTCTTATGCGTACATAGGCGCCTTCAAAACTGATAAGACCCAATCCACCTATGGGAGAAATAGACAAATTTCCATTTGACTTGATTCCCGTCACAATTCCGCCAAGCGTATCAAGATGTGCCGCGATTGCAAGTGTTGGGCTTTCTCCAAATGCAAGTTTCACCGCACCTTTATGTGTTTGATATGGATGCAATCCCATACCGCGAAGATGATTCATCACATATTCTTCGGCACCATGCGTAAAACCGGTCGGTGAATCTATTTCAACCAATTGCTTCAGTGATTCATATGATCTTTGCATTGCTTTTTCTCCAAATAAAAAGAGCACATCAAATGATGTGCTCAAATCTACTTTATTTCAGCGTGAAATTATGCGCTGATGATCCATACCTTGAAAGTAGCGATCACTTCAGGATGCAATTTTGCTTTCACATCAAATACACCCAATGACTTGATCGCATCATCAATCATGATGGAACGACGATCAATGTCAAAACCCATCACTGCGAGTTCATGCGCAATCATTTGTGGTGTAACTGATCCAAACAAACGGCCTTCTTCACCAACTTTCATTGGAACACTGACCTGAATTTCGGATAATTTCGAAGCAAGCAATTCTGCCGCTTCTTTCTTGCGTGCCATCTCTGCCATGTGGCGCTTCTTCTCACTTTCAAATATATTGATGTAAGAAGGAGATGCATAATATGCAAGACTTCTGGGAATGAGGTAGTTTCGTGCATAGCCATCTTTGACTACCACGATATCACCCATTTTACCCAGGTTTTCTACATCTTGACGAAGAATGATTTTCATAGGTTCATCTCTTTCGGGAATGTGATAACTCGTGTATCAATGGGTTAATCAAAGTTCTGTTTTGTTTTCCGCAACAGCTTTCACAGGCGCAACGCTTTCCTCTAAAGGTTCTGCAGGAATTGTTGATCCTGCAATCAGCGCACGCTCTTTGCGGTGCTCACGGAGTTTTTCTGACAATTCGAGAGTCAAATGACGAAGTACATTTTCTTCCAAATTGAAGAAACGCTCCACCAATGGCAATATCTCGGATGCTGCTTCAAAGGCCATATATACATAATAGCCATTGTATTTTTTCTTGATCGGATAAGCAAGGCGACGACGGCCCCACTTGTTCATCTCAACAAAAGTACCACCATGATTCTCGATATAGTCTGTCACTCT
>Ga0315900_10002150_pt1 | contig 30802 bp, 36 predicted proteins | sample LakEriMetagenome_FD_203521 | JGI IMG/M metagenome (GOLD analysis project Ga0315900, IMG submission 203521) | Freshwater fungal communities from buoy surface, Lake Erie, Ohio, United States - Buoy 12 MA114 | ecosystem: Environmental > Aquatic > Freshwater > Lake > Lake biofilm | place: USA: Lake...
AATTTGATAACGAAGAAAATATATCATAATATGTCAGATTTAATGCAAAAATTAGCAATTTCAAAAAAAATTATGGATGCCCATAATGGAATAAATAGAGGTAATGGATCACCATCAACACCCATGGTTGAAAATTATGAAGTTCCGAACGCTTCATATAATATTCCACAAGAATATGTAGGTGAAGTTACACAACAAAAACAAAACTTTGACCCGTCACAACCTATTGATGAAAGTAGAATTAAAAATTCAAAACTTCCAGACGAGATTAAAAGGTTAATGATTGAACAACCTATCGTGCAACCAAGTTCTATGAATGGTGGTTCAGTTATAAGTGATGACATAATCGAAGGGGCACAAAGATTAATGGGATTAAATGCAAACACAACTTCTCAAGCACCACCCTCGTCTAAAAATTTGACCTCTAAACAACCATCAACAACATCAGATTTTAACCTTAATGAAATGAAATCTATGATACGTGATGTTGTTAGAGATACGGTAAGAGATGTCGTTAGGGAAGAGTTAGCTGAGTCAGGTATGTTAGTCGAATCAGACCAAAAAACTAATGAGACCATACAATTCAAGGTTGGTAACCACCTTTTTATAGGTAAGGTTACTCGGATAAAGAAATTAACACAATAATTTAAAATCCACCACGTAAGGGGTGGATTTTTTGTTTTAATACACTTACTTTTAACATAAAATAATTTCTTTTATGAGTAAAATTAAGGTATTAGTATTACCATCTGACAAAACAGGTGTTGGTAAATTTAGAAGTATAGATCCACATATATGCTTACAGAATAATCACTCGGATGATTTTCACGTAGATATTGATTATGAACCAAAAGTTAACGACCTAAATTATTGGAAACAGTATGATATTGTACATTTTCATAGAACTATAGGTCACGATTACGAAAACTCAGTTAACTTAATCAAAAAATTAAATTCTTTAGGTATTGTTACAATTGCAGACATAGATGACTATTGGTTACCAACTAAAGAACATCCTGTTCATCAGTTAGTTATTGAACACGGATTACACCAAAAAATTATGAATAATTTAAAGGTTGCTCAACATGTAACAACAACAACATCTGTATTTGCTAATGAAATAAGTAAGTTGAATAAAAATGTTTATGTACTACCTAACGCGATTAATCCTAAAGAACCTCAGTTTTTACACGAAACAAAACCATCAGATAAGTTAAGGTTCGGTTGGTTAGGTGGGTCATCTCACTTACATGATTTAAAATTACTTGATGGGACTATTAGTAAACTAAAACCAGTACAAGACAAGTTTGAGATGTACCTTTGTGGTTTTGATATTAGAGGTACGGTTACAGAGATTAACCAACAAACTAAAGAACAGAAACAGAGACCTATTAACCCTGAAGAAACCGTTTGGGCTAGATACGAAGAAATTTTTACTAATAACTATGAGTTTGTAGACCCAACACATAAAGAGTTTTTAATGAAATTCGAAGACAAAGAATATACAGACAATTCTTTTTATCATAGAATTTGGACAAAGCCAGTAACAAGTTACGCATCTAACTATAGGTTATTTGATGTTTCATTAGCACCTATTAAAAATCACATTTTCAATAGAGTAAAATCACAACTTAAAGTTATTGAAGCTGGGTTTTATAAAAAAGCAATCATCGCATCTAACTTAGGCCCATATACTATTGATTTAAAACACGCACTTAAAAACGGTGAGTTTACTGATGGAAACGCACTTTTAGTCGATGAGGTTAGAAACCACAGTGATTGGTCTAAATATATGAAAAAGTTAATTGATAACCCTAATTTTGCATACGATTTAGGTCAAAGATTATATGAAACAGTTAAAGACACATATGATTTAAATAAAGTGACAAAAGATAGAGCCGAACTATACAAATCCTTAATAAAATGATAAACATACCTATTAACAAAATTTTATTTTTAGACATAGAAACTGTTGGTTTATGTAAAGACTGGCGTTCTTGTCAACAAAGTCACCCCAAAATTGCCGAACAATTTGTTAAATATTTTGATTGGTTTTTAAAAAGGTTCCCTGAAGATGACGTAGAGACAAATGGTCTTGAGGAAGAAATGCAAAAAATGGATGACGTTTATGCTAAACGAACCGCGTTAGTTCCTGAGTTTGCGAAAATAGTTTGCGTATCTATGGCATTTGTTTTAGAGAATGGTGAAATTAAAAAACAAACTTTTTCAAACGATGACGAACACAAATTATTATTAGAGGTGAGAGACCTTTTAAATAGATGTCATAAGTTAGATTTTTATCTTTGTGGACATAACCTCAAAAACTTTGATATTCCTATGTTGGCGAAACGAATGATAATCAACGGAATTATGCCGTCAAAGATTCTTCCTTCATATGATACTAAACCTTGGGAAATAAAAGCAATTGATACAAAAGAAATTTGGCAATATGGGGCATACACCGCAATTGGTTCTTTAGATTTAATGTGTACGTGTTTAGATATACCCACACCTAAGGACGGACCGATTAATGGTGGGATGGTTCATAATGCATATTGGAACCAAAATAGACTACAAGAAATTGCAGAATACTGTGAAAAAGATGTGGATGTTTTAATAAACGCAATTTTACAATTAAAATCTTTAAAATAATGTTTGATAATATTAAAAATTTAAGAGAAAGTGTAAAAATGATGAAAGAATTACAGGGTAAGTTCAATGGAATTGACATGAGTAACCCTGAACAAATGCTAGCATCATTAGGGGTAAATGAAGACCAACTTAATTCTTACTTCGAAGATTCTTTAACTAAAAAAGTTGAGTTGAAGTATACTAATCAATCTGACAATAAAGGTCCTGAATATGCGTATGAATCTGATTCAGGATTTGATTTAAGGTCATCAGAGGATGTTATTGTGAAATCTTTTGGTAGGTGTTTAGTACCTACAGGAATGAGTTTTGATATACCTGATGGTTATGAGATTCAGGTAAGATCGAAAAGTGGGTTGGCGTTAAATCAAGGATTAATGGTTCTTAATTCCCCTGGTACCGTTGATAGTGGGTACCAAGGAGAAGTCAAAGTAATTATTTTTAATACAAGTGGTGAAGAAATTAAAATAGAAAAAGGTCAAAAAATCGCACAAGCTGTACTATGTCCTGTTGTGAATGGTAAGTGGGTTAACTTAATAAATGTTTCTGAAATTAATAAAAAAGACAGAAACGATAATGGATTTGGTTCAACAGGATTAAAATGATAACAATAGGATTCTCAACTAGAAAAATTGATGACGGGTTTGTTAATCTTTTAAAAAAGACATGTGGAGTATCAAATCCACAAATAATCCCAATAGAAAATGAAGGTAAGTATTCATTACCTGAAGCTTATAATATGATTTTAGAACAAGCAACAAATGATATTGTTGTATTATGTCATGACGACATTTATTTTGATAGTAAGAATTGGGGTAGTAAAATATTAAAACACTTTAAAAGAAGTCCTGAATATGGGATTTTAGGTCTTGCAGGGTCAACACAATTACCTGAATCTGCGAAGTGGTGGGAAGACTTTTCAAAGATGAAAGGTATTGTAAATCACGAACACGAAGGTAAAAAATGGGAATCAAAATATTCGGCAAGTTTAGGTAACCAAATTGAAGATGTGGTTTTAGTTGATGGACTTTTTATTGTATTAAATAAAAAAAACATTAAACAAACATTCAATGAAGAAATAAAAGGGTTTCACTTTTATGATGTTGACTTTTCGTTTAGAAACTTTATTGAGGATGTAAAAATTGGAGTTATTTATGATGTAAGAGTGACTCACAAATCAATAGGTCAAACAAATGAACAGTGGGAACAAAATAGAATTAAGTTTGCGGAAAAACATAAAGAACTTCTACCCATTAAAATAAAAAGAAACCTTACTTTAGAATCACCAATCAAAGTATTACTTTCTTCATTATTTTTTAAAACATTCACAGGTTCAGAAATGTATGTCTATGAACTTGCAAGAGAGCTTAAAAATTTAAATTGTGATGTTACAGTTCTTTCTGATATTGATGGTCCGTTGTCGAAATTGGCAAATCAACAAGGAATCAAGACTTTACCGTTCTCAAATCCACCAGGTTATAAAATAGGTGATGGAAAGTGGGGGTTTAACACACCACAAGGAGTCATTGCTAGTCAACCAAATGTATTATATAAAATGTCAGACGTTAATTTTGATATTATACATGTCCAACACAACCCCATATCAAAACAAGTATGTGATATGTACCCAAACATACCAAAAATCGCCACAATACACTCTGAAGTAATCGAATTAGAAAACCCTCATATAGATGATACAATTAAAAAGTATATTTGTATTAGACCTGAAATACAAAAACATGTTGTTACGAATTTTAATGTAATTGAATCTAATACTGAAGTTATATATAACCCAATAGATACAAAAAGATTTAATAATGTTAACACTAAAACTCATCAGTATATTTTATTTGTTGGGTCTCTTGATTATCTAAGAGAAAAAACTATTAGGGATTTAGTTGAGTACTCAAAATCGGTGGGTAAAGAATTGTGGTTAGTCGGTGAAAATAAATCAAATTTTTTAACAGAATTATTAATTAATCCTCACGTTAAACATTTTCCTGCGACTAATAAAGTTGAGGAATATGTAAAAAATTGTAGTGAAACTGCAGGTATATTGCTTGGTAGGACAACTATTGAAGGTTGGATGTGTGGAAAACCGGGTTGGATTTATAATGTCGATGTCTATGGAAACATTGTAGAAAAGAAAAAATACGAAGTTCCTTCGGATCTTGAAAAATTTGACTCTATTGAGGTCGCAAAAAAAATAAAACAGGAATATATAAGAATAATAAATGATTAAGATAGTAAGTTGTTTTTGGAATGTTGAGAAATACATTTCAGATTGTATAAACTCCGTTATGTCACAAAAATTGACAGAGTTTAAAATGTATTTAATAGATGACGTATCTGATGATAACACTGTTAAAATTATCAAAGATTTAATTAAAAATGATGACAGGTTTATCCTGATTGAGAATACAGAAAAAAAATTTAAATTAAAAAACATAGATGATTTACTGTTAAATGAGGAATTATTTGATGATGAAGATGTTATTGTCGAGTTAGATGGGGACGACACGTTTTTTAAACCCGACACACTATCAACAATAAATGACGTTTATAATCAAGATAAAAATATTTGGATAACCAATGGTAGTTTTATTTATTCAAATGGACTATTTGGGTTTTCTGACAAAGTGGACCCAAACACCATAAGGACTGATATTTTTAAATTTTCACATTTAAGAACATGGAAAGTTCACTTGTGGAGAAATATAGACGAAGAATCTTTTTTAGATAATGACGGCACATACTTCAAATCCGCGGCGGATGTCGCTTATTCGTTACCCATGGTCGAGATGGCAGGAGACAAACATTATAAATTTATTTCAGATATACTTTATGTTTATAATGAACAAAACCCATTCAATGACCATAAACCCGGTAGTCGTTCAGGTAGTCAATTCGAACAAATTAGGTGTAATCAAATAATACGAAACAAAAAAAAATATAATAGGTTATGATTATCACATCTTTTTTGATGGGTGGTTTAGGTAACCAAATGTTTCAAATATCAAAAGCATTATCGGAAGGGTTCGATAATAATATTGATGTTGTTTTCAGGCCATATTCTTTTGTGCCAATGCACGGTAACCAACCGACAAAATATTTAAATAACATTTTCAAAAATATTAAATTTGATAATATAACTGAAAAATTAGAAAGGGTTACGGAACCGTCTTGGTCGTATTCACAAATAAATTTACTTTACTACAAATCAATCGAATTTTATGGTTACTTCCAAAGCGGTAAAAACTTCGAAAATAACAAAGAAAAAATAATTAAATTATTTTCACCAGATAACCAATTTATTGAAAAAATAAAAAGACTTTATCCGGACATATTATCCGAAAACTCTATATCAATACATGTTAGAAGGGGGGACTATTTAACCATTAGTGATATTTTACCAACTATCGATAAAACATATATCGACGAAGCGCTAAATAAATTAAATAATAAGGGTAGTATCTTTATTTTTTCAAACGATAAAAAATGGGTTGAGGAGAATTTAAATTATGAAAATTCAACTATAGTCACCGGATTAGAAGATTATGAGGAATTGTGGGCGATGAGTCTTTGTAATCATAATGTGATGTCTAACTCTTCATTTTCTTGGTGGGCATCCTACCTTAATAAAAATACAAATAAAAAAGTATTTGCACCATCAATATGGTTTGGTCCTAAAGGTGAAAAAAACTTTGATGACGTATATGAACCAGAATGGGAAAAAATAAAAGTATTATATAATAACGGTAAATTAATTTATGATAAGATTTAATATGTTATCCCATCATTTTTCACATGACGTTTCGTCTACGGTTAATCAAAAACCAAAAAATTTTGTATGGGATTTTTTTACAAAAAATAATGAGATATCTTTTTATATTGATATGGATGTCATTAAAGGAATTAACGATAAATCCGACGGTAGAAAAAAATATTTATGGTTACTTGAATCGGAATTTTTTAATAATGGGTGTTTTGAATTTATTAAGAATAATTTAAATTTAGTTTTAGGAACTTTTGAATGTATATTCACTTACAACGAGGAATTACTTTTATTAGATAATAAGTTTAAGTGGACGCCAGCTATGGGTACTTGGATACGAGAACCAAAAATTTATGAAAAAACAAAGTTAATCTCAATGGTAACATCAAATAAAACATTCACTCCACAACAAAGGTACAGGGTTAATTATGCTAACCTAAACATTAATGAAATTGATGTTTACGGTCGAGGATATAATGAAATAATCAATAAAGAAGATGGTTTGATTGACTATATGTTTTCAGTTTGTATTGAAAATTCAACGATGGATACATATTTTACTGAAAAAATATTAGATTGTTTTGCCACGGGTACGATTCCAATATATAAAGGCACTAAGAATATTGTTAATCATTTTGACCACAACGGTATCTTATTTTTGGATGAAATTAATATTAATGATTTAAATGCGGATTTATATTACTCAAAAATAGAATCGATACAGTCAAACTTAGAAAAAGTTAAAGACTACCTTTTACCTGAAGAATACATTTTTAATAAATATATAAAAAACATATAATGGATTTTACCTTTGGCATTGTTAGTAACGGTGATAATCAAACATTTTTGAATAAAGTAATTGATTCAATAGAGAATGAAAATATTCCCAAATATGAAATTATAATAGTTGGTAATGTTAGAATAGAAAGAACTAATACAATTGTAATACCTTTTGATGAAACAATAAAAAAAGGGTGGATTACTAAAAAAAAGAATATCATAACCAATAATTCAAAATACGATAATATAGTTTTTTTACATGATTATATAGTATTAAACTCAGGGTGGTATTTAGGTCATAAGTCTTTAGGTGATAATTACGATATTAGAATGGACAAGATATTAAATAATGACGGACTAAGATTCAGGGATTGGTGTATATGGCCACATAACAACAACTTAATGGATGATGTTATAGGTCGAGAATGTATTATACCATATACATTTAATCATTTAAAAAAATACCAATATATTTCTGGTTCATATTGGGTGGCGAAAAAAGATATTATGTTAAAATACCCTTTAGATGAAACATTGACTTGGGGAGAAAGTGAGGATGTTGAGTGGTCTTTTAGAGTTAGGGAAAATTGTGACATACAAATGAACACTAATTCAAGTGTTCAGTTTTTAAAACAAAAAGATAAGGTTTTTAACTATTCCACGGAAACGACTAACAATAAACTCATCAATTTATTTAAATAATATGACTAAAGAGTTAGTTTTTAATTATTACAATTCTAACGATTTTGAGTCTATAATTCAATCGTTAGATTCATCAATTAAAATTACAATATATAATAAATCAGGCAAAAATTTAGGTAGGTATAGTAATGAAATTATATGTGAAAATATCGGTAGAGAAGGACACACATATTTGTTTCATATTATCGAAAACTACGACACATTATCTGACATCACCGCATTCATGCAGGATGATTTTTTTAATCATTTATTTAATTATGAATATTTTATAAATAATTTTAATAATAATATTAATGAAATGTTTTATCAGTTTCCGTGTTCATGGAGAATTGGGGATGGGGTTAGTACACTATCAAGAACAGTTAAAAACGGTTATTTAGATTTGTTCACAATGCCAAATAATTTTTCTATAAGAGAGTTCAGTGAAAAATTTAATATCCATTTACCCGTGATTTATCAAACTGAAACCTGTGCCCATTTTATGGTATCAAAAGAAAGGATACACAAACATCCAAAAAAACTATACCAAGACCTGTTGGAATGGTTATTATCCGATGAAAGAAATGGTTATACTTTAGAACATTGTTGGAAAATTTTATTTATGTAATGATTATGTATGATTATTTAATTGTCGGTAGTGGTTTGTATGGTGCTGTTTTTGCACATGAAATGACTAAAAATGGTAAAAAATGTTTAGTCATTGAAAAAAGAAATCATATTGGTGGTAATTGTTACACCGAAAAAAAGGACAACATCAATATACACAAGTACGGTGCACATATATTCCACACTGATAGTAAAAAAATATGGGACTGGGTTAATCAGTTTACCGAATTTAATAATTACAGGCACACCCTTAAAGTTAACTTTAAAAATAAAATTTATTCATTTCCATTAAATTTATTGACGTTTTCACAAATATGGGGAACAACAACTCCTGATGAGACAATAAAAAAAATAAAATCAGTCATAGTTGAAAATAATAATCCTAAAAATTTAGAGGAATGGATTTTATCTCAAGTGGGGAATGAAATTTATGAAATGTTCATCAAGGGATACACAACAAAACAATGGAACATTGACCCAAAAAACCTACCATCGTCAATCATAAAAAGAATACCTATAAGATTAAACTTCAACGATAATTATTTTTTTGATGAATTTCAGGGCATACCCGTAGATGGTTACACAAAAATGTTTAATAAAATTCTTGAGGGAATTGAGGTTAGGACAAATGTTGATTATTTTAAAGAAAAGGATTATTATAACTCGATATCTAAAAAAATAGTTTATACTGGTAAGATAGATGAGTTTTTTGATTATAAATATGGACAATTAGAATACCGTTCTTTAAAGTTTGTGGAGGAAAAAATTAACATAAAAGATTTTCAAGGATGTTCGGTTATGAATTATACAGATATAGATGTTCCGTTTACCAGAATATGTGAACATAAACATTTTGAGGATTCTAAATCGGACGTAACATGGATAACTAAGGAATACCCAAAAGATTATGAATATGGGGATATACCATATTACCCAATCAATGATGACAAAAACAATAAAATATATAAAAAATATAAAGACATTTCTAAAAATTTTCCTAATATTATTTTTGGTGGTCGGCTGTCGGAATATAGATATTATGACATGCATCAAGTCATAGGGTCGGCATTAAAAAAAGTAAAAGATATATTACAAAATGAATAAAATTGAATTTATTAAAAACAACTTTAAAGATTACTATATCGATAAAGGCCCTGAAAATGGCATTTTGCAGGGTACAAAATATGCAGGTTGTGCAACTCATTGTAGAGCATGTCTAAACACTTTAGTTAGGATGATTAAACCAAAATCAATATTAGAGATTGGGTCATATCATTATGAAAGTACGGTATCTATGTCTTTAGGTATGGATACGTATTTAAGTAGTGATGAAGGGGTAATACACTCATATGATATAAAAGAGGGTGGTTATGATGGGTGGGGAACTACCAATAATTTACCAAGTAGAATCACACCAAGATATTGGTACCCCTATAAAACAGATTATGATGAGTGGAAATTTACAGATAGTAAGATAGTTCATAAAGATTTTATAAACTACACTAATGATGAACTTTATGATATTAATGGTAAGATTTTAAAAGAAATTGCTCCCAAAGAAGGTTATGATTTAATTTTTTTAGATGGTGACCACTCGTATGAGGGAGTAAAAAAAGATTGGGAACACGCAATGGAAGTTTCACATAAAGACACACTAATTGTTATTGATAATATATGGGACATTAGATTAAAAGATGTGAGAAAATTTTATGATGAATTAAAAACAATAAAATGGGATTTTGAAGAGTGGAACGATGAACATAGAACCATGGTACAAGATACAGGAATCACATTAATATATTAAATTATGAAAGTTTTTAGTTTTTCTTTATTTGGTAATAACCCAATTTATACGATAGGTACAATTAAAAATGTTGAATTAATAAATTCTTTATTTCCCGAATGGAAGATATATGTATACACAAACAAAGTTTCGTCCGATCCGATAATATTAGAACTTTTAAAAAAGGGAGTGAATATAAGGTATGAGGAAGACACACTATGGTTTAATTCTGCATGGAGATTTAAAGCAATAACCGAAGAAAGTGTTGAGGTTATGGTGTGTAGGGATAGTGATTCTAGAATCTCGGAAAGGGATGTCGCAGCCATAAGTGAATGGTTACATAGTGATTATAACTATCACATAATTAGAGACCACCCAATTGGTCATCATTGGGTTATGAACGCGGGTATGTGGGGAGCTAAAAAAAATAACTTTATAAAAAAAATTGACGTTTTTTTAAGTAATTATTTAACCCTAAACCAACAATTAAAACACTCAGTTAATTTTGACCAATTGTTTTTAAGGGACGTTATTTACCAAGAAATAAAAAATGATTCTATGATTCACGATGAATATTATGGTTATGAATCACATTCAAAACCAATAGAACACGATAGGAAGTCAAATGACTTTGCGTTTATAGGAGAATCGATAGATGAAAACGACCAACCAAGGGGGGATCAAAGATCACCAATAATTGAACGTTATGGTAAATAAAACTATATTTTTTTATGATTAAATTAATAATTTTTGACTTGGATGGTGTTTTAGTAGATACTAAAAATTTACATTTTGATTCTCTTAACGAGGCTCTTGGTGATGAATTTAAAATATCTTGGGAAGAGCATTTAAATAGATATGATGGATTAAAAACCAATCAAAAACTATCGATGTTAACATCAGAAAAAGGGTTACCGATAGAATTGTATAGTGAAATTTGGCAAAAAAAACAAAAAATAACTTTAGATAAATTAAGTAATTTAACCCGTTCAGAAGAATTAATTGGATGTATAAAATCTCTTTCTCAGGAGGGTTATAAAATTGCTTGTTGTAGTAATAGTATACGTAAGACCGTTTTAACCGTTTTATCTAAATTAGGTATAATTGAATTTTTTGATTTAATCCTTTCTAATGAGGACGTAAAGAATTCTAAACCTCATCCTGAGATTTATTGGTCGGCAATATCTAACATGGGCTGTCTACCTGAAGAAACTTTAATTGTTGAAGATTCCCCATATGGTTTAATGGCAGCGAGCAAATCAAAATCAAATGTAATGAGGGTCACATCACCAAACGAGGTGACTTACGAAAACATACATAAACATTTAAATAAAGAAAAAATGAATCACATCCCAAAATGGAAAGATGATAAATTAAATGTTTTAATCCCTATGGCAGGTGCTGGAAGTAGATTTGAAAAAGCGGGGTATACTTTTCCTAAACCATTAATAGAGGTTAGAAATAAACCAATGATACAAGTAGTTGTTGAAAACCTAAATTTGGATGCTAATTTTATTTATGTGGTACAAAAATCTCACAGAGAAAAGTACAATTTAGATATACTATTAAATTTAATAACACCTAATTGCAAAATTGTGGAAGTGGATGGTATAACTGAAGGTGCCGCCTGTACTGCACTTTTAGCTAAAGAATTAATCAACAATGAACAACCATTATTTTTTGCAAATTCAGATCAGTTCGTTGTATGGGACTCTAATGAGTTTATGTATAAAATGAATGAAACAAATGCCGATGGAGGTATTGTAACATTTAAAGCAACTCACCCAAAATGGTCTTTTGCTAAAATTGGTCATGATGGATTTATAACCGAGGTTGCGGAAAAAAAACCAATATCTAATGATGCAACTGTGGGATTTTACTATTGGAAACATGGTTCAGATTTTGTTAAATATGCTGAAAAAATGATACAAGATGAAATTAGGGTAAATAATGAATTTTATGTATGTCCAGTATTTAATCAGGCTATTTCTGATATGAAAAAAATAAGACCTTTCGAGATTTCTGAGATGTGGGGCATCGGCACACCTGAAGATTTAGATTACTTTTTGAAAAATTATAAGTTATGAAAATAGATTATGTTATATTGGGGTCAGATATGAATCCCATGTATTACGATTTTTGGCCGATAGTGTCTAAAATATGGAAGACAGTATATAACACAATACCGGTATTAGGTCTAATATGTGATGAAGATTCCGATTTTATTGAAGATGAATACGGTTTAATTAAAAAATTTAAAAAGGTTGATGGTATTGATGTTGGGTTACAGTCACAAGTTATACGTTTATATTTGACAAATTTACTTAATGGTAATTTATTAATAAGTGACATAGACATGATACCTATGTCTACAAAATACTTTGTTGATTACGTTAAAACTTTTGATAATAATCGACTATATGTAATGAGTTCAGACAACCAAGAATGTCTTAATAATAGAGAATACCCAATGTGTTATAATTTAGGAAGTGATAAATTATTTAAAGATATTTTAGATTTAGGACCTAATTGGGTTGATTTCCTTAAAAAACTCAATGACCTTAATTTAGGATGGACAACTGACCAAAATTACCTTTTTAATAAAATTAACGAATATAAAGAGTTAAACCCCGATAATGTTATTTTTTTACAGAGAGGATGGACAAGTAGGGGCGCAAATAGAAGAATTGATAGATTATGGTGGTCATATGATGAAGAATTAGTTAAAAATGGTTATTATATTGATTGTCACTCTTTAAGACCTTACAATGACCATAAAGAAGAAATTAATAGATTAATTAGTTTGATTGTATGATTGATTTTATAACCGGTAATAAATTTAAACGATTATGTAATCATTCATTGGATGAATCAGGATACATCAAACACAGCGAACCTAAAAATGGAGAACCGTTGAAGATATTCGTTAAGATAGATAAGATACATCAATTTTTTAAATCGTCACCAAAAGTACCTTTTATTTTAATTACACATAATGGGGATTTGTCAGTTGGTGGTTCACTTTTAAATTATCTTGATGACCCATATCTAATTTCATGGTATGGTCAAAACATAAACACAGTTCATTATAAGTTAAAATCTATACCAATTGGAATAGCGAATGAAATTTGGCCTCACGGAAATGAAATCGATTTGATGGATATCATTAATGAAGATAATAAAAAAGAAAAATTAGTTTATGTAAATTTTGAGATTACTAATTTTAGTAGGAATGATTGTTTAAGAGAATTATCAAAATTTGGATTAGGTTTGGAAGAAAAAAAACCTTTTAAAGAATATCTTAGGGAACTATCTAAATCTTATTTTGTAATTTCGCCTGAAGGTAATGGTATCGATTGTCATAAGACTTGGGAATCGTTATATTTGAAAACCATACCTATAGTTACAAGATCGATTAACATTGAAAACTATAGTGATTTACCAATATTAATTATTGATGATTGGTCAAAATTTAACTTAAATTCCCTATCTACCGATTTGTATTATGATATGATTAAAGATTTTAATCCAGAAACGATTAATATTAAAAATTTTTTAGATGTTTAAAAAACCTCACCTAATATCAACATCTGCTTATTTTTTAGATGACCAAATAAGAGAACAACAATATATAAAAAGTTTTGAAGACATTAAAAAACATCAGGAATTATTTGAATCAATCACCATTATTGAAACAATATCTAAGGTTGATGTGGACTATATAACAAAAACAGAATTTAATAATTATTATTCCGAGATGGGTAATATACACAAGAACAAAGGTTTCAACTGGGTTTTACATATTGAAAATTTTTTAAATAATAGTATTATTGGGTTGGATGATGTTGTAATCTTTATTACAGGTAGATATAGATTGTTGAATGGTGAATTTATTAATATAGTTAATGATTATATGTATGTAAAAGATTATGAAATGTTAGCAAAGGAAGATGGTGACATTTATAATGGTAATGGCGTACATACATTTTTAATTTCATTCACAAAGAAAAAATTTTTACATTTTTCTAAATGGTATAAAAAAAAAGGTAACAAAGACACCTGTGTAGAATGGGAAATGAAAAAATACATGAAAAAACACAGTAAGTGTTTTATTTTGGATAAAAGAATTTTAATAGGCGTTGAAACTAACGTTTTTAATTCAAATGAAAAGTATATAGTTTAATATGGCACATAAAGAACAAATCGAATATGTTTATTCAGTAAAAAATTTATTTACTGAATATTTTAATAATAAAAAAGTATTGGGGATAGGTACATTTGATGTGTGCGGCACTGAAGATATGTTTTTTGATGAGTGTGATTATTCAGGACTAGATATCGGGCCAGGACCTGGTGTTGACATAGTTTGCCCCGCACAAGATTTTGATGCTCCTGATGAAACATATGATGTCATTATATCTTGTGAATGTTTTGAACATAACCCATATTATAGAGAGACCATTCAAAATGCCGTAAGAATGTTAAAGAAAAATGGTTTATTTTTGTTTACTTGTGCTACAACAGGAAGACCTGTTCATGGTACAAAAACCTCTGATGAGATTGATAAACTAAAACATGAAAATTGGGTTACTATGCCAAATGTCTTTAGGGATGATTGGGATAATGAATATTATAAGAATTTAACAGAAATTGATATTAGGGAGTCTATTGATATAGACATTACTTTTAAAAATTATGAATTTAGTGTAAATACAGACCACTGTGATTTATATTTTTGGGGGATTAAGAAATAAATTTAAGTATGAATCTACACGATTTAGGGTTAAAATATAAAACAGATAAAGCACATTATCATAATTTTACACAAATTTATGATGATGCACTAAAACATTTAATTGGTAAAAATATAAACTTTTTAGAAATAGGTGTTGAACATGGTTTTTCATTAAAAATGTGGAATGAATTTTTTCAAAACGCAAATATTTTTGGGGCAGACATAGACGATAAAAGTTTTTTAAATGATAAGAATATTAAAACTTTTAAGGTTGACCAAGAAAACTATTTTGAATTAATCTCATTACCTGGAGATTTGGATGTTATTGTGGATGATGGAGGTCATACTATGTTACAACAACAAATAACTTTTAAAACTTTGTTTGATAAAAAACTTAAAAATGGTGGGTATTTTATTTTAGAAGATTTACATACATCAAAAAAACCTTATTACCGAACACATGGTAGTAATGATAAGAATAACACATTAAACCTACTGTACGATTTAAAAAATGGGTCATTGTCTAAAAACCACGAATACTATATAAATGATTTTGAATTTAATAATTTATTAAAATTGATTGATGATATTAAAGTTTATGAAGTGGGGGAGGATTCGATAACTTCAATTATAACCAAAAAATAATTATGGTTACAATTCAATACGCCGGACGATTAGGTAACAATCTGTTTCAATATTCTGCAGCACATATATTTGCAAATAAATTTAATTTAACTCTTAATACTAACCCACCTGAAAATAATTTCGGATTATCAAAATTAAATGGTCTAATAAACGATGGAAAAACCATCATTGTGGATGACGATAATTTTATGGAATTGTTATCGTCCGACAAAATAGATTCCGCACATTACCATTTCACGGGGTATTTTCAATTAAAAGATTTTATATTAGGGTACCATGAAGAAATAAAAAAGTTATTTAATTTGAAGTATAGGGATGGTTTAATAGATGAAGTTTTTGTCATTTATAGAATAGGTGATATTAATGGTGAACGACAAATGTTACCTATAGAGTACTACGAAGAGTCTTTAAACAATATAAAGTTTAATCATGGTTATATAAGTTCGGATACTCCTGACCACCCAAATATTAAAAAATTGATTTCAAAATTTAACCTAACTCTATATAACGATACTCCAATCAATACAATTGATTTTGCCAAAAACTTTAATAAATTGGTTTTAAGCGAGGGTAGTTTTAGTTGGTGGATTGGTTTTCTAAGTAATGCCAAAAAAATATACTTTAACAAAAGAGAAAGATTCTGGCACGGGGATATATTTGTACTACCCGATTGGGACCATTTAAGTTATGATTGGGACAAATCTTGTGTTGGTGATAAAAATAAATTAAATTGTAATAAAATTATAAAACTATGATACATTGTATAGGTGATAGTCACTCATCGGTTTTTAGCGGTAAAGATGAAATGATGCCAATATGGCCTCAAAGATCGTTAGACACAACGGAATTTTTTAAAAGCTACAGAATTGGTCCAGCAACGGCATACCAGTTAGATAACAAAAAACCAATCCTTAATGATATTATTTTTAATAACGTTAATAAAACAAACGATAGTGTACTTTTTTGTTTCGGGGAGGTAGACATTCGAGCACATTTAATCAAACAAATTAATTTACAAGAGTTAACAAAATTTGAAATAGTTAAAGAGTGTGTTGACAGATATGTTAATGTTATGTTACACTATAAAGAACTAGGTTACGATATCATAGCATGGGGTCCTATTGCGTCATGGCATGAAGATAAACCATACACCACAGGACCTAGTTATGGAACTTGTTTAGAAAGAAATACTATTACTAAAGAGTTCAATGATTATCTTTCAGAATTATGTTTAAAAAATGATATTAAATTCGTCAGCATCTTTAAGGACATGGTAGATGAAAATTTAAACACAAAACACGAATATCTAGACGATTGGGAAGGTTGTCATATACATTTAAATCAAAAAGCATTACCTTTAATTATTAAAGAATTTAAAGACAAGACTTTAATATGATACTAATATCTCACAGAGGTAACATAAATGGGCGGATGGAGTCATACGAAAATGAACCAAATTATATTGATTTAGCGATAAAAAAAGGATATGATGTTGAAATAGATGTTTGGTTTAAAGACGACATTTTATGGTTGGGTCACGATAAACCAGATTATGAAATTGATTTAAAATTTATTAGGGATAGAAGTTCCAAACTTTGGGTCCATTGTAAAAATGTTGAATCAGTTGTGTTCTTCAAAGAATGTGGATATGAAATAAATTACTTTTGGCACGAAACCGATTGTGTCACATTAACGAGTAAAAATCACATTTGGGCTTATCCAGGTAAACAAAAAATTAAAGGTAGCATCGCAGTAATGCCAGAATTATTTAATGATGATGTTTCCGATTGTTTGGGAGTTTGTAGTGATTTTATAGAAAATTTTAAAAAATGAAAAAAGCAATTATTACAGGAATTAATGGGCAAGATGGGTCTTACTTATCTGAGTTATTATTAGAAAAAGGTTATGAGGTTTGGGGTACGGTAAAACGAAATTCAGTTTCTGAAACACAATCTTCTAGAATTGAACACTTACACACTTCAGGTTTAATAAATTTAGAATATGCAGATTTGACAGATATGGCCTCTTTAATAAGGATTTTGAATAGGGTTCAGCCCGATGAGGTATATAATTTAGCGGCACAATCACACGTAAGAATTAGTTTTGACCAACCAATTTACACCGCCAATGTTACGGGAGTAGGAACATTAAATCTTTTAGAAGCGGTTAGGCTGGTTTCCCCACATTCAAAAATATATCAGGCATCTTCTTCTGAAATGTTTGGTAATACTATTGATTCCGATGGATACCAAAGAGAAACAACACCTATGAATCCAGTATCTCCATACGGGTGTGCGAAAGTATTTTCATATAATATTTGTAGGAATTATAGAAATTCGTATGAAATGAAAATATGGAATGGAATTCTTTTTAACCATGAATCACCAAGACGAGGAACTAATTTTGTTACAAATAAAGTTGTAAAGGCGGCGGTTAGAATTAGTCTCGGATTACAAGATAAATTACATATTGGTAACTTATCAGCAACTAGAGATTGGGGACACGCAAAAGATTACGTACATGCTATGTGGTTGATGTTACAATCAGATAGACCTGATGATTACGTTTGTGCAACTGGGGTTTCACATTCAGTACAAGATTTATGCAGTTATGTATTCAGCTCTTTGGGGTTAGATTATATGGACCACATTGTTGTTGACGAAAAACATTTTAGACCTGAGGAATTAGAAAACTTAAAAGGGGATTCCACTAAATTAAGAAAAGATCTATCATGGCAACCTGAATACACATTTGAAACTATGTTAGATGAGATGATAAACTATTGGTTAGAATATTATGGAAAATAAAATATTAGTTACGGGTGGTCATGGTTTAGTCGGATCTGAATTCGTTGGGGATTTTTTTTATAAACCAACGTCCAAACAATTCGACCTTAAAAATCCTGAAAACACAAACAGATTGATGTTAAAAAAATTCGAAAGTGTCATCCATTGTGCTGCCAAAGTAGGTGGTGTTGGTGGTAACATGAATTACAAAGGTGAATTTTTTTATGATAATATCATGATAAATACAAACGTTATAGAAAGTGCTAGAATGTCAGGTGTAAAAAATTTAGTTGCATTTTTATCTACATGTGTATTTCCTGATAAGGTAGAATATCCACTAAATGAAAAAAAAATACACTTAGGTCCTCCACATTTTTCTAACGACGCATACGCATACTCCAAACGTATGGTCGATGTTCAAATAAAGGCATATAAAGAACAATATGGTCTAAATTATAAATCAGTGATACCCACCAATATTTACGGACCAAATGATAATTATGATATTCAAAATGGTCATGTTGTACCATCATTAATACACAAATGTTATTTAGCTAGAGAAAATAAAACACCACTATATATTTGGGGGTCAGGCAATCCTTTGAGAGAGTTTATTTACAGCAAAGATGTTGCCGAGTTAACTTTATGGGTTCTTGAAAACTACAAAGAAAGTGAACCAATAATATTATCAACATCAGAAGAAATTTCTATAAAAAATTTAGTTGAGATGATTGTCGAAATTATGAATTTTAAAGGTGATATCATATTCGATTCTTCAAAGCCAGATGGTCAGTATAGAAAACCAAGTGATAATTCAAAAATAAAATCATATGTGCCCGATTTCAAATTTACACCCATTTTTGAAGGATTGAAGGGTACTATTGATTATTTTGAAAATCACTATAATCTTATAAGAAAATAGAATGACAAGAAGAAAACCAAGTCAAACAACAACAACAGAAGAAACTACAGTAAATAAAAATCTAACAAAAAAAGATTTTATTAATTCAGTAGTCAAAAAAAAACAAAAAAATAAGTTCTTATCCGATAATCAAAAAGAATATTACGATCTTTTATTGAACAATCAAATTACTGTTTGTTCAGGACCTGCGGGTGTTGGGAAAAGTTTTATCTCAATGAGGGCTGCGGTTGATTTATTAATGGACCCTAATAATTCTTACGAAAAATTAATAATAGTAAGACCAGCAGTGGAGGCCGAGGAAAAATTAGGTTCTCTTCCAGGTAATTTGGAAGAAAAATTAGACCCATACATTTTTCCATCATACTACCTATTAAATAAAATTATAGGTAAAGAGGCTAGAGAAAAACTTAAGGAGGCTGAAATTATTGAGGTATTTGCGTTAGCATATATGAGGGGAATGAATATAGATAATTCAATATTAATTTTTGAAGAAGCGCAGAACGCAACACCAAATCAAATGAAATTACTATTGACAAGGATTGGGTTCAACAGTAAATTCTTTATATCAGGGGATTTGGAGCAGACTGATAGATACAAAGATAAAAAACAATCTGGTTTATACGATGCTTTGCAAAGGTTCAAAAGTATAGACGATATAGGTGTCTATGATTTTAGAAATGCTAAAAATGTAAGAAATCCACTTATTAGTAAAATTTTAGAAAAGTATGATGAAGAAAATAGGGATTGAGGTTAATGGTGTTTTAAGAGATAGTATAGGTAAGTTTAAACAAATCTATGAGAAACATTTTATTGAAGAACAGGAATCTGAATCTTTTGGTAAAACTTTTACTATTGATATGTCAGGGAACACTTTAGAAGACCAGCAAGACGAATTATTTAAATATGAAATCATTTCTGAAGTGGATAGTTTAAATTTAATAAATCATTTTAAATTTAAAAACGAAGATGAACTTTATTCTTTTATGTATGAAGATTTTGTAATGCAGATTTTTGGTCACGCAGGCTCTACTGAAACATACACATTTAATCATTTAAACAACTTTTATATAGATTATCGTGAAAAGTTTGACGTGGTAATTTTATCCGACGAGATAGGCAAATCCAAACCTGCAACACTTTTCTTTTTATCAAAATTCGGGTGTTTGGTAGAGTCTGTAATTTTTTATTCGATGTCTACGAAAGATAGATTGTGGAACAATGTTGATGTTCTATTAACCTCTAATCCTGAAAACATTATTGACAAACCAAAGGATAAAACAGTTATAAAATTTATAACTGAATATAATAAATCAGTTGAGTGTGATTATGAAATATCATCACTAAGTGAACTCGACGAGACATTAAAAAAACTAAACATATGTTAGATTTTTTAGGAGAAAAATATTACTTAGATATTGATGAATTAGAGTATCAGGTAAGTATGGTAAAATCAAAAATCCCTTTACCAAAAAAGAGTAAAAAAGATGAGGAGGTAAAAACTGACGACCCAAATCAACAAATAAGTGTAACAAGGTACGACACATTTAAATTCTTAATTGAGGTTGTTTTGACCGAAAGAGAAGAGATGGATGAGAATTTGGGTATACATAGCGCAAAAAACTTATCGTTACCCTTTAAATTTGCATTTAATACATTATTAATGAATAAAATAATAAAACATTTATAAATTATGGACATAGAGAAATTAAAAAAAATTGAGGGTTCAATTGAAAACCTCAAATCAAAAAAATCTAGAATTTACTTTATGGTGCAAGACACCAAGGGAAATCCAAAGGCATCTGTAAGGCACATTTACGATATTGCACTTACATTGTTTAAAAACGGATTTAATCCTACCATTATACATGAAACAAATGATTATTCAGGCGTTTCCGAATGGTTAAATGACGATTATAAAGAGATTCCACATTTACCGATTGATGGTCAAAATCTTGCTATCTCACCTGAAGACTTTATAATTATACCCGAATTATACTCACATGTTATGGAGCAGATTAAAAATTTTCCATGTGCTAAAATAGTTTTGTGTCAATCATATGATTACATGTTAGAGACTTTATCTCCAGGAACTACTTGGTCTCATTATGGGTTTACTAAATGTATAACAACTTCTGAATTCCAAAAAAATTATATTTCAGAAATCATGAGGTCAGGTAATTTTGATGTATTAAATGTAAACATTCCAGAAGTATTCAAGAAAAAAGAAAAACCATCAAAACCAATTATTTCAATTCATACTCGTGAAGCTAGAGATACTGCAAAAATTATAAAAAGTTTTTACTTAAAGTACCCACAATTTAGATGGATTACATTTAGAGATATGAGAGGTATTAAACAAGATGATTTCGCCAACTTTTTACAGGAATCTTACCTCTCAATTTGGGTCGATAATGAAAGTGGTTTTGGGACGTTTCCTTTAGAGTCAATGATTTCAGGTACACCTGTAATTGGTAAAATTCCTAATTTGAAACCTGATTGGATGACGGAAGAGAATGGTCTTTGGTTAAATAACTTTAACGAGATTATTGATGTAGTTGCTAATTTTACTCAGAACTGGTTAGAGGATAACATCTCTGAAAATTTATATGTTAATATGAAATTGACAGGTGAAAATTACCAAGACAGTGAAAAATTTGAACAATCGGTTGTATCACTATTTCAAGGATATTTGAATACGAGATATCAAATATTTGAAGAACAATTACAAAAAATAAAAGAATCAGAAAATATATAATTATGGAAAATAAAAAATTTGATGTTTCGGTAATACTACCTGTTAATACATCCACAACTAAAGATTTTGAAGATTTATTTATTAAATCGATTAAATCCGTAGAAAATCAAATTACTAGCGTAAATGAACTAATCATCGTACATTCTTCTGAAGAAACATTAATGTCATATCTTAATTCTTATGATTTTAATGGTCTAAACGTTAGACTTATAGAAAATAAAGGTCTTATTGATTTTGCGTCTCAGATTAATTTAGGCGTAAAAGAATCAAATAGCGAATGGGTTTCTATTTTAGAATTTGATGATGAGTACTCCTCAATTTGGTTTAAGAATGTTGATAGATATGTTAATTGTTATGGTAATGAAGTTGACGCATATTTACCCTTAGTAATTGATATTGATAATAAGGGTGTGTTCGCGGGATTTACAAATGAAGCAACTTTCGCAGTTAGTATTAACACTGAAATGGGAGTTCTTACTAACGATCTTTTAATGACCTATCAAAATTTCCAATCAAGTGGGATGGTAATTAGAAAAAAATTGTTTATCGAAAATGGGGGCATTAAACCATCTATGAAGTTAACATTCGTTTATGAATTCTTACTAAGATTAACTTACAACTCAACAAAAATTATGACAATTCCTAAAATTGGGTATAAACATATGAATATGAGAGAAGGGTCTATTTTTTGGAATTACAAATTTGGCGAACCTAGTTTAACAGAAAATGAAATTAAGTTTTGGTTGGATTCCGCTAAGAAAGAATATTTTTTCAACGTAGATAGAGAAATAAAATATGTCTCAGAAACTAATTAATGTCGTCCGAACTTAATGAAACTAATTTACAAGAAGAAAAGCAAAAGACGAAATTAAAAAATAAAAATTATTTTGATATTCGTGAAGAACAGGCGGTTAAAGATTATATAATCGCCGAAAGTTACGAGGAAAAAGAAAGGATATATAACACATACCTTCGTGATCCACTTGATAAAATGATTGAGTCGATAATACGAAGGTACAAGTTATATAGAAAAGATATGAATTATAACGACGTTCATAGTGATACTCATTCTTTTTTGATGACTAAGGTTGATAAGTTCAAACCCGCAAAAAATAAAAAAGCATATTCATATTTTGGAACAATATGTAAAAATTATTTAATGGGTCAAATTTTAAAAGACCAAAAAGAAACTAATCGTAAAATATCATATGAAGATATTTCCTCAACCTTGGAAAATAGACCTGATATGGTTTACTACATTGAATTTGAGAAGATTGATGCTGAAAAAATAATTAATGTTTTTTTGACAGATTTAAGGGTTTATGTTACTAATAATATAGAAAATGAAAACGAATTAAAATTAGGTCACGCATTAATTGAGTTATTTGATAACTACGGTAATATTTTTATAGGTAATGATAATAATAAATTTAATAAAAATATTGTATTACTATCGCTTAGGGAAATGACAAATTTAAACACTAAAGAAATTAGAATCTATCTTAAAAAATTTAAAGTATTATATTTGGAAACCCTTAGAAAGATTCATAATGAATAATTAAAACATAAATATTTATTATTATGAACAGACAAAGAAAAAAAGAAATATCACTAAATAAAGACTCAGTTTTAGGCCTGATGCAAGAAATCTATAATGAGTTAGTAGAACAAAGAGCAACCGCAATAAGGATACAGAATAAAATGCTTGCTCTCCTCAAAGATGCCGAGGACATGACAGTGATAGGTCCTATTATTAAAGAACAACAAAAAATTATCAATGACACCATTGAGAAAAAGTTATCTTTATCTAAATTACAAAGTTCTATATGGGAAAAATCAAATAACAGTAAAGAAGAATCATTTACGTTATCTGATATGGATGAAGACACCTTACAAAGTCTTATATCTAAAGACATAAGTAAAGATTCAGGAAATTACAAAATGTGATATGGGTATAGACAACAGCAAAGATAAAGAAAAAATTAACGATAAGATTAGTTCTTATAAGACAGTTGCTGCCGAAAAAAAACGAAAAAGAGACCAAAAAAAACAGGCCAATATTAAAGAAAGAGAAGAAAAAAAGGCTCAAAGAACAAAAACAATAAACGAAAAAAAGGAAAAAGTTAATGATTTAGCCGACAATCTAAGTAATCAACTAAAAGACCTTTTTGAAATATTTAAAGAAATATTACCAAGTTCTCAAAATATTAATAACCGTTTGGGGTCATTAGGTGTTTTAGGTGAGGTATTTATGCAAGCGGCCGACAATACGAAGTCAAAAATTGCAGAAATACTAATTGAGGAAATATTATCAACAATAGGATGTTCTGAAAACCAAACCTTTGATGCATATATAAATGTACCGATATATATTGATGTAAAATCTGTGGATCTTTTCAAAATATTAAAAAAAGACCCATCTGACCCAAATGTAAAATTTAGTTACGAAAAAGAAGATACCCAAAATGGTGATTTACCCTATTCAATGAACCGAGAATTATACAAAAGACTACAATCAAATTTAAGTTTCCAACAAGAATATGGTAGTGGATTTGTCGGAGCCTCAGGTCAACAACTATTTGACATACAGTACGTTACATCTTATGTTAACTCAAATCAACAAACAATAAATGGTGATTTTTTTAAAATTACTTTATTACAACAGACAAATATTAAAACTGTTAGTAATTTTCTTTTTGATTATTTTACAAGTATAGAAATTTTCAATTTAGATACGTTAAGTGCAAATATACTAAATTATCTATTAGGGTGTTTTAATATTGGCTCATCACAAGAAGAAATGACCGATCTAGAGACATTCATAACGTTTCTTTTAAGAATAATGGGAATTTGTACAGACCCATCAAAAAAAATAGATGTATCAGGTACTGCAAAAATCCCTGAATTAGATACAATAAATGAAGATTTTTTTGAAGTTTCTAATTTAGAAAAACGAAATATTGAAAACCGAGTGAATTTGATTATAAACGGTCTTGTTGAGTTTGAGAGTTGTGACAGCGTCCTACTACCCGTAAACCAACAGGCGGCAATAAATGTCTTGAACGATGTGATTTCTTTTAATGATGTACCCGATAAAATAAACGGATTACTTAACGGATTAGGAGATATTGCAAATGACGATAATTGGCAGGGATACAATATCCCAACATTATCCGTTAACGCTGAAATGTTAACAAAACTAATTTTAAATTTACCACACATATTACTTCAAACAATATTATCACCTAAAGTAATGTTAGGGTTTTTAATTATGGTAAAATCAATATTATATGGTTTTGATATTGCAGTTAATAATTTAACTGAATTTATAAAAAAATACTCAAAATTAGTAGTTAATACTATGAGAAGGATATTTTCAATATTTGTTGAGGAACTTTTCTTAATTATTAAAAAAGAGATAAAAAAATTAGTCGAGTCATTATTATTAGATATTATTAATGAAGCCAAGGATAAGCAGATTGCCATGTATTCAACAATCGTATATGTACTTTTACAATTAGGTCAGGCGGTAATTGATTATAGGAATTGCAAAAGTGTGTTAGATGAAATACTAAAATTACTTAATTTAGGATTATCTCAACTAAATTTAGGTTTACCGATGTTTGCTTTAGCCGCATCCAAACTTTTAGGTGGTGTTTCAGATACAAGGGCATACGCCAATGCTATAGAAAATTTACAAAAGGCCGGAATACCAACTGATGATAACGGTGATGGAACACCAAACTTAATGAATCAAATGATGGAAGGGTTGTTGAGGGGTATGAATAAAGAACAAGCGGAAAATGGGAAAACCGAAATATATATCCCACCATTAACTGTAGTATCTGTAGGTGCGGGTATCACAAAAGCAGCAAAAGGATATGGAAAATCTTACTAAAAAAGAATCTGACAAAATTATGGAAATCTTAAAGGACTACAAGAATTCCTCAAATAAAGACTTAGAATTTGCTTTAGAATTTTTAGCAAAAGATTTTTATAAAACTAGAGATTTAATAGTTAAACTAACTAAACATTTAGATTCTTCTGAAAGTAGTTATAATTTATTGAAAGAAGAATACAAAAAAAGAATAAATAATGTCTAACGATAATTTTAAACCAACTACTGATAGTTATCCATATGAGATGACACGTAACTTCTACTGGGGTGAGGTTTTAGAAGGTGGCACAAATGACCCATTGATGTTAGGAAGAATTAGAGTTTCAGCATTAGATGAGACATACGACCAAAGAATTAAAGCCGCTAAAAATTTCGATCCAAATGGGTCTTCAGATATTAATGGTCCGTGGTCAAAAGAGGACCCGTTTTTATATTTACCGTTTTTACCGTTTTTTATTAATCAAATTCCACAAGAAAATGAAAGGGTAATGTTGTTCTTTTTTGACAGAAGAAGAAGAACAGGTAGAAATAAGTTTTACATGATCGCAACTTATTCATCACCACTTACTATAGGTTATGAAAATAGTAAATCATCTAGAACACATTTGGATGACGGGTATTCAAATTCGCAAATAAGTTTACCGTCAATAAAAAATCCTGACGGTACTTACAAAAATCCAGAACAAAATAAAGGGATTTTTGCAGAACCAATAGACATATCAATACAAGGTAGAGACACTTCAGACATTATACTTAAAAAGAATGAAATGCTTTTAAGGTCTGGAAAACATCTTCCTTTCGAAAAGGGACAAATCCCAAACTTGAATAATAACAGAGCATTTATTCAATTATCTAATTTTGATAAAAAAATAACTTTTGGGGAGGAGAGGGAACTACAAAGGGTGAGTCAAAGAAATGAATACATTAAATTTTTAATAGAGTATTATTGTATAACCCCTAATGTTTCCCCAAACATAGATGTGTTTACTGGAGGAGTTTATATTTATGGAATTCCTGAGGATGAAAAACCCTATGAATTAAAAGTAGGAGTATTTGATGTTGGCACCAATTACACGGGACAAACCCATTTGATTTATAGTAGACAAATTATTGCACAATCTATGGAGAATTTTTCTTTGGTGGTGAACCAAGTTATAAAGGACTTCAAAGATAATCCAGGTTCTATTACAAGTGTAAGAGATGGGAGCCAATTTGTTTTTTACTATCGACCTGATTATAACATAAGAGAAATAGTAAGTAATTTTACAGGTAATATTGATGTTTTATCTGTAACAAATATGACGACATTAATGTCTAAAATTAAGGCGTCGGCCTCCGATGTTATAACAGGATACGGGTTAGTAATTAATAAAGATTTAGATAAAAACCTACCAATAGAAATTATAGATGAAAAGATTAAAGACGTAATCGTAGAAAAAACAAACTACACCACAAACTTTATAGGTGCAGATTCTTTATACTTATTATCACATGAAACAGTTATACCAGGAAAATTTAAAGTTAATTTAGATAATACCTTATATGGTATAGAACCAGAACTTCTTTCTACCAATATAGAACCAAATACATCACCTATGGTACGTGGTGAAGAGTTAATGGAATTATTGCAATTGATTGTACAGTTTTTAGTAACTCACGACCACCCATATCCTATGATGCCACCAACACCAAAGAGTAAAGCGTCGGGTATTGAGGTCACACAGGTACTCACAAAATTGGAAGAAGCTTACGAAAAAATATTAAACCAGAAAATTCGAATTAATTAAGTATTTATAGATAAAAGCAAAATGTCTATATATAAGTCCTATTTTAGTAAATCTAATACTCTAATATATAATTCGTATACTAATACGGCAAGAAACCCAATAGTTGAGTTGTTTTACGGTAGGGTGGACAATCTTGCGGTACCTATTGGTTATAGTAGGTATATTTTTGATTTAGACCTTACAAATTTAACAAACCTAATTAATACGACAGTCATTTCAACAGGTTGTACGTCGGCAATGACACACACCTTAAAAATGACAAATACTTCATTTTTTGATAATGAATTATTAAATTCTAAAACATCTCAGGGACGAAGAAGGGCGACATCTTTTGATTTAGTCTTATTTAGAATACCAAAATATTCTGGATCAACCGGATTACCACAACAATGGGATAGTGGAGTTGGTTATGATTATTACGATTTTGGGGTAACCAATTTAAATGATAGGTCTTTTTCTGATAGACCGTCAAATTGGTTTCAAACAACAACTTTGTCAGGATGGTCATATAATGGAATTTATGACAACACAAATTCACTTACGGGATTGACTAAATTAAATTTCACGGGTTTAACTATTGTTGATACGCAACATTTTGAGTTTGGTAATGAGAATATTGAATTTGATATGACAAACGAAATTAATGGGATTATTCATGGGACAATTACTGGTACGACAGGGTGGGGTATTGCTTTTTATCCACAGTTAGAAAACATAACAGGTCTTACTGAAAATTATTCTGTTGGGTTCTTTTCTCCCCATACACAAACTTTTTACGAACCATATTTAGAAACGTCTTATGACGATTTAATTATAGACCAAAGAAATCAGTTTTATTCTGGAAACAACAATGACCTATTTTTATATGTTTATGAAAATGGTAATTACATTAACTTAGATGTGGACCCATTAGTAAACATTATAGACGGTGCTGGTGAACCTGTAAGTGGTTTTACGGGTCTAAGTACTTGTTTAGTAACAAAAGGGGTTTACAAGGTAACAATATCGGGTTTAACCGCAAATACTGTACCGTGTGTATTCTATGATGTTTGGAGTGGTTTAAGTGTTAACGGAGTTTCAATACCTGATGTTGAAAATGATTTTATCCTTCTTAAGAAATATGGTAATATAAAAATAGGCACAACAACAGAAACGCCTAAACTTTATGGATTTTCTTTCGACGGAATAAAACAAAACGAAAAAGTTTTAAACACAGATGTCAGAAAAGTTAATATTACGATAAAAAAAGCATACACCTCAAATCAACCATTAGATAATATAGAGGCTTACTATAGAATCTATGTTAGAGAAGGTGCCAATACTGAAGTGCAAGTTCAAGATTGGACACGTATAAATCAAACTTCTGACGGGTATTATTTTATGTTTGATACAACCGACAAAATACCTAATGAATATTTTATAGATATAAAAGTTAATTCAGATAGAAATATAGATACGTATAAACGAGAACTTCAGTTCCAAATTGTTAATAAAAAATAACTATGAAAAATTTAGATTATATAATTAAAAAAGTCATCAGAGAGACCATAGAAGACAAACCTTCAAGACAAGAACAAGAATCTTCGAGATATATGTTTTTTTCAAACTTAGAACAAATGAGAAGACAGTGTGATTTATTATTGGATTTAGACCACTCTATGATTGAAGATATATTAGAAAATGGTCACGACTGGGCACAAGACCACATTGCCGAGGCGAAAAATAATATGGACCAAGTTTTCGATTTTTTGATGAATGAATCGAAAAAAGATGGTATGGAAATGTCTATGAGTATCGATGACAAAGATATGATAATGATGGACGAAGGTAGGAAAAAAACAGGTACTAAATTATGTGCTCGTGGTAAAGCAGCGGCTAAGGCTAAATTTGATGTATACCCATCGGCTTATGCTAATGGATATGCAGTTCAAGTATGTAAAGGTACAAAACCAGGATTAGATGGTAAGAAACATTGTTCAGGCGCTTATTGTTAAAGTGAACTTAAAATATTTTTTATAATTTTTTCTAAGGACTCATTTTGGGTCCTTTTCTTTTTTGGTTTGTATGAAGTCATAATAGGTTTTTGACCTTTTCCTGTTTGAGTATCTTTTTTCTCTGCCCTTCTTTTTTGAGCACACGCCGCTTTTTTTGCCGAATCACTCATTTTACCCGCAACTCCCACAGCCCTACATTTAGGATATGATTTACTACTAGCATCAGGTCTACCACAAGGTGGATGTTTACCATCTACTTTACGGCAAATATTAACCCATGGTCCTTTTGGTTGTTTTGAACCCTTAGGTTTTTTCTTGGTACCAAACCAAACCGCTAAATCTTCATTAAGGTTGATTTTATCCAATTCAATCCATTCTTTTATTGGAACCATTTTTTTATTTTTTTCCGGAAACTGATTTATAGGATTACCTTCAGTATCACTGAAGGTAGCATCAGGGTGATTTTTTATGAAATTGTAAATTTTATTTGCGATTAGTTCTTCTTTTTTTTGCTGTTTTTTACTTCTCTCCATTTTACCATCATATGAATCATATTGTAAGTCAGGACTTTTGTAGTCAGATACGGGTTCAGTAAAAGGTCCTAAAACATTTTTTTTAAAGTATCTTTCACCTGGCATGAGTGGAGCAATATAACTACCTCTAGACCCTCCAGTGACCGTAGCCTCATTTAATTTTTTTCCCATAACTATAAATATCTATAAAATAAAAAAGGTCAGATTTCTCTGACCTTTTCTTATTCTGTTTTTAATTGATTATCTCAATTCTCTCAAGTCAAATGTTCTAACTCCATCAACTGTGATACGTCCGTAGAAACGGTTGTTAACCATTTTCTTAGCGTAACGTGTCATAATACCTTTGATAGGTGTAAAGTTGAATGGATTGTACATTGTAGGTGTCAATTGTAGAGGTACATATGGTGCGTAAACGTAACCAGTATCTAACAATGAAGTACCTTTATGACCTA
>Ga0315900_10002151_pt1 | contig 30780 bp, 27 predicted proteins | sample LakEriMetagenome_FD_203521 | JGI IMG/M metagenome (GOLD analysis project Ga0315900, IMG submission 203521) | Freshwater fungal communities from buoy surface, Lake Erie, Ohio, United States - Buoy 12 MA114 | ecosystem: Environmental > Aquatic > Freshwater > Lake > Lake biofilm | place: USA: Lake...
AGCCTGATCCTTCCTATCACGGCGCGGTCTGGACCCAGGCCGTGAAGGCGCTAGGCCCGATTGCCTACATCATCCGCATGCGTACCTGCCTGCTGCGCGATCTGGGCGCGCCCATGTCGCCGATGAATGCCTTCCTGTTTCTGCAAGGCATGGAAACCCTGCCGCTCCGCATGGAGCGCCATTGCGCCAATGCAACGCGCGCGGCGGCCTTCTTGGCGCAGCACCCTTCAGTGACGCGGGTGATCCACCCGTCCTTGATGGAAGGCGAAAGCCGCCGCCGAGCAGACGCCTATTTGCGCGGTGGGCATGGCAGTCTGATGGGGGTTGAACTCAAGGGCGGCAAGGAAGCCGGGCAGCGCTTTATTGAAGCGCTGAAGATGTTCTACCATGTCGCCAATATCGGTGATGCGCGGAGCCTTGCGATCCATCCCGCCACCACGACGCATAGCCAATTGGATGAAAGCGAACAGGCGGCATCTGGTGTGACACCAGGTTACGTCCGGCTTTCCATCGGTATTGAGCATATTGACGATATTCTGGCGGACCTTGATCAGGCGCTGAAGGCGGCCCAGGCATGAACGCGGATCGTCGCCGTATGGCAGAAGGGCTTGGCCTGACCGAGCCTTCTTCCCCCACGCTTGGCGCCTTCCCCGCCATTCGCATGCGCCGCAACCGCTATGACGCGTTTACGCGCAAGCTGGTGGCGGAAAACGTGCTGAGTGTTGGTGATCTGATCTGGCCGATCTTCATCATGGAAGGCACGAATACCATCATGCCGGTGGCTTCCATGCCCGGCGTGGTGCGCGTGACGATTGACAAGCTGGAAGAACATGTCGCGCCGGCGGTGAAGCTTGGCGTCCCGGCGGTCGCGCTTTTTCCGATGACGCCATCCGAAATCAAGGATGCAGAAGGCACGGAATCCACCAATCCGAATAATCTGATGTGCCGGGCTTCGCGCCTGCTAAAGGCGAAGTTCCCGGAGCTTGGGTTGGTGGGTGATGTGGCACTCGACCCCTACACCGATCATGGGCATGATGGCGTGATCCGTGATGGCTATGTCGCCAATGATGATACTTTGGCGGTGCTGACCGCGCAGGCGGTCAATCAGGCGGAGGCGGGCATTGATGTGATCGCGCCATCCGACATGATGGATGGGCGTGTCGCCGCCATTCGTGCCGCGCTGGATGCGCGGGGTTTTATCCATACGCGCATCATGTCCTATGCGGCGAAATATGCGTCTGCGTTTTACGGGCCGTTCCGGGATGCGGTCGGGTCTGGTTCATCACTGAAGGGCGACAAGAAAACCTATCAGATGGATCCCGCCAATTCGGATGAGGCGATGCGCGAAGTGGCGATGGATTTGGCCGAGGGTGCGGATATGGTCATGGTCAAGCCAGGCATGCCGTATTTGGATATTGTGCGCCGTGTCCATGAACGCTTTGGCGTGCCCACCTTCGCCTATCAGGTGAGTGGCGAATACGCCATGATCGCGGGTGCCGCACAAAATGGTTGGATTGATCGCGAACGCGCGATGATGGAAAGCCTGCTGGCCTTCAAGCGCGCGGGGGCTGCCGGCGTTCTCACCTATTTTGCGGTGGATGCGGCGGCGGTGCTGAAGCGGGGGTGAATGGCCGGTTCACCGCTGCGCAACATCACTGCTGAGGGCCGCGCTGCCGTGCTGTTAATGAGGATTTTATGATGTTTCGTCGTTTCCTGGGTGCCCTGGCGCTCTGCCTTTTCGGTCTTTCCACCGCACCCGCCCTGGCACAGCAGGGTGATCCTTCCTTCAACCTGGTCAATCGTTCCGGTCGGTTGATTTTTGAGGTTTATGCCTCACTCGCGACAGATCAGGATTGGGGAAGGGATCGGCTGGGTGACAAGGCGCTGCCCAATGGGCGGGCCTTCACACTGCGCCTGCCGCAAGGGCCATGTATGTGGGATTTGCGTGTGGTTTATGAACGCGCAGGCGGGCCCGCCGAGGATAAGCGCAACATCAACCTATGCGCGGTGACGGAAGTGGTGTTTGAAGGGCGGCAGATGGGCCAAGCGCCAGCGCCGCAGCAGCGCCCGCAGCCTGCCCCGCCGCAACGCGGCACGCAGACTGGCCCCACCGGCAATCCTTCCTTCAATCTGGTCAATCAATCACGCGTGACGGTGATGGAAGCCTATGTGTCGCTCTCGACCGAGCAGGAATGGGGCCCGGATCGGCTCGGGAATGACACGGTGGCACCAGGGCGCAATTTCGCTATCCGTCTGCCGGAAGGCCCATGCCTGCATGATGTGCGCTTTGTCTATGAAAATGGTCAGGCGGATGAACGGCGCGGCGTGAATCTGTGTGATGTGACTAATCTGATCCTTCCCTTGCAGCGCCAATAGGCGCTGCTTGATCAGGCAGGCAGGCTGACATCCAGGTTCAGCGCGGCATCGCAGCGCGCGCTTGCCCCCGGCGGCAACACCAGCGTGCATTCGCGTTCTTCGATCAGCGCTGGGCCTTGTACACTTTCGCCGGGACGGAGCGCGAGGCGGTTCAACACTGGCGCTTCAACATAGTTGCCACCAAACCAGCCGCGGCGCGTGCCGCGATGTAGCGTGCCTTCTGCGGCGGCACCTTGCTGCGTCAGGTCCACCACCGGGCGCGGCCCCGCGACAATCACCTGCCAGGAAACGCATTCCACCGGCAGGCCGGGTTCAGTGCGGCCGTATAGCGCCAGATAGGCGGCTTCGAATTTCGCGCGCAGCATTGCGGCATCGCCACGCGTGATGGCGTCTTCTGGGATTTCCGCTTCCACCTGAAACCCCTGCCCGGCATAGCGCATAGCGCCCAGGATGCGCGCTGATGCCGCTTCTGGCGCCACACCTGCTGCGGCCGCCATGGCTTTGCCTTGGTTGGTCATGGTGCCGGTGATCTCTCGCAGCTTGGCGAAATCCAAGCCGGCCAGTGGCGCGACCCAACCCTGCACAAAGGCAAAGGAAATCGGCGCGGCTAGAAAGCCAAAAGCTGAAGCTACGCCGGCACCCAAAGGCACGATGATGCGACGAAGGCCAAGCTTCATGCCGATATGGCAGGCATGCACAGGCCCCGCGCCGCCAATCGGCACCATGGCATAGGCATCAATGCGCTTGCCTTTTTCCAGCGCATGAATCGCCGCCGCCTGCGCCATATTGCCATTGACGGTTTCATGAATGGCCCAGGCGGCTTCCGGCACAGAAAGGCCAAGCGGCTTGCCGATATGTTCCGCCAGTGCTGCCTCTGCCGCCGCGACATCAAGCTTCATCGCGCCACCCAGGAAGCTGTCGGCGCCGAGATAGCCCAGCACCAAATCCGCATCCGTCACCGTGGGCCGCGCACCGCCAAGCCCGTAGCAGGCGGGGCCAGGATCGGAACTGGCACTCTCAGGCCCCACGCGCACAAGGCCGAGGCGATCCACCCGCGCAATGGAACCGCCGCCGGCGCCGATTTCGATCATGTCAATGACCGGCACCTTGAGCGGGAGGCCGCTGCCCTTGCGGAAGCGATCCACGCGCGCGACTTCAAAATCAAGGCTGCGTTGCGCTTCGCCATTGTCAATCAACGCAGCCTTGGCGGTGGTGCCGCCCATGTCAAAGCACAGGATGTCGCGCGCGCCAGCGGCAGCACCATAAATGCCGGTGGCCTCCACACCGCCGGCCGGGCCGGATTGCACCAGCCGGATCGGGTGACGCGCGGCGGTTTCTTCGGCAACGGTGCCGCCATCAGACAGCATCAGGAAAAGCGGGCCGGTCAGGCCAAAGCCGCGCAAGCCATCACTCAGCCGGCGCAGATAGCGTTCGAACACCGGCTGAACATAGGCGTTGCAGACGGTGGTGGAGGCGCGTTCATATTCGCCGATTTCCGGCACGACTTCGGAAGAAAGGCATACGGTCAATTCCGGCGCTTCTTCCGTTAGAATTTCGCGCATGCGCAGTTCATGCGCGGGGTTGCGGAAGGCATGCAGGAAACAGACAGCAACTGCCTTGGCGCCAGCAGCGCGCAACGCCCGCACCGCTTCGCGCGCACCCGCTTCATCAAGCGCTTCGCGCAGCGTGCCATCAGGCAGAAGCCGTTCCGCGACCCCAAGCCGGCGATGGCGCGGCACGAGCGGTTCCGGCACGCGCATGAACAGATCATAAGTGTCGTGGCGGAGTTCGGTGCCAATTTCCAGAATATCGCGAAAACCCTTGGTGGTGATCAGGCCCGTGGGCACACCGCGCCGTTCGATCAGCGCATTGGCGACCAGCGTGGTGCCATGAATGACATGGCGCACTTCCTCTGCCCGCGCACCGGTGCGAGCAAGCAAATCACGTACGCCTTCCAGCACCGCTTCTTCCGGGGCAAGGGGCGTGGTGAGGACCTTACCATTGAAGATGCGCCCATCGCGCGAATCGAGCATGACCAGATCAGTGAAGGTGCCGCCAATATCAACACCAATGCGCCAGGGGGCAGTATTCATGGCGTCACGTAGCCTTCCTTGATATCGCGGAGGGTGGCGGCGGGGTCGCGTTCTGCCACCGGTCCCATGCCGCCGCCACCTGGCGTTTCATAGGTAATGACATCGCCTGGTTGCAGCACGATGCGCGCCTTGGCGGGAACGGGCTTGCCATTCACCAGATCGCGCCCGCCGCGCCCAGGCGCGCCACCCAGCACGCCGCGCGGCGGGTGTTGAACGCGTTCATGGCGATAGGTGGCGGTTACGGGTTTTTCGCCGACCACTTCGAAGGAAAGCCGTTGCGACAGCCCGCCGCGCATGCGCCCAGCACCGCCAGAATTAGGGATGAGTTCCTTTTCTGTCATCAGCATGGGGACAGCGTTTTCAAACTGCTCCACCGCCTGTGTCGCGACATTGGATGGGAAGGAAAGGCAGGCCGGGCCGTCATGCTGGGGGGCGGCGCCATGGCCACCATTCATGAAGAACATCCGTACATAGCGGCGGCCTTCGGCATTCTCGCCAGTGAAATACACATTCCACAACGGGCTGCCGCTTTCGGCGATCACGCGATCCGGGATGAGTTTCGCGAGTGCCGCCAGCACCAGCATGGGCAAATAATGGCCCGTGAGGTGTCTGCCCCAGACCGGTGCGGGGCGGCGCGGATTCACGATGGAGCCTTCCGGCGCGATGAAGGTAATGGGCCGGAAGGAGCCATCATTGTTTGGTGTCGCGGGATCAAAGGCGCATTTCACCGCGTAATTGGAATAGGCGCGGGTGAAATTGAGCGGCGCATTCACCGGCCGCGCAATCTGCCCATCCGTGCCGGTGAAATCGAGCGTGAGGTCACTGCCCTTGATGGTCAGTTTCAGGCGAATGGTGACCGGGTGTTCAAAACCATCGGCGGTGACTTCATCTTCTACCACGCCATCAGGTGCGGCGGCAATCGCATCGCGCATGGCGCGTTCGGAACGGGTAAAGATTTCGGCAGCCAGCGCATCCAGATCATCAATGCCTTCTTCGGCCATGATGCGGGCCAGGCGCTTTTCTGCCTGTTCATAGGCCGCGAATTGCGCGCGAATATCGCCCAGTGTTTCATCCGGCTGGCGCAGATTGGCTTCCATGAAGGCGATCACATCCTCATTTTCCTGACCACCCTTCAGGATGCGGGTGATGGGGATGGTCAGGCCCTCTTCCCAGGAATCGCGCGCATCCACGGAAGGTGCGCCGCCGATATCGGTGGAATGGAAGGTGCTGCCCAGCCATGAAATCACGCGGCCCTTGGCGAAGACGGGCTTGATCATGGTGATGTCGTTCAAATGGCCGGTGCCGTAATAGCCATCATTGGAAATCAGCACATCGCCAGGCGAAAGCCGTTCCACGGGGTAGCGTTGCAGCATGATTGCGAGTGTACGCGGCATGGTGCCGACGAAGGATGGTACGGAACGAGAGGATTGCGCGAATTGCCGCCCGGCACTGTCCATCAACCCAATCGCCATATCCCAATTGTCACGCACGACAGAGGAGAAGGAGGTACGCACAAAACTCTGCGCTGTTTCATCCATCAGCCCGGCAATGCGCTGCCAGGCGGTGCCAAGCCGAAGGGCGGAAAAGCTGGACATGGAATTCTCCTTCAGCCGCGCATGGCTTGCAGTTGCGCGGGGTAGCCGGCGGGGTCCACCGTCACGTCAATCAGGCTTGGGCCTCTATGGGCAAAGGCGGCATCGAGTGCAGTGATATAGTCAGCCTCGGTCGCGGCAGCGAAACCCTTGGCGCCAAAACCTTCTGCGATGGCAGCGAAATCGGGCCGCGCCCAGCGCACGCCTTCGGGTGGCAATTGCCGCTGCTGCTGCTTGATATCAATCAGCGACAGCGCACCATCATTGAAGACAATGGTGATGCAGGGCGCGCCGGCTTCAGCGGCGGTGGCGAGTTCCGCCACACACATCATCAGCCCGCCATCGCCGGTAAAGGCAATGGCGCCATCGGTTGGGTTTTCCAGCGCGGCGGCCAGCGCCGCCGGCAGGGCAAAACCCATGGAGGCGAGGCCGTTTGAAATCAGCACATCGCGCGGTGCCGCGCATTCCCAGAAGGCGGTGGCGGAAAACATATGCGCGCCAGCATCCACACTAATGCGTGGGCTACGCCCAGCGCGATGCGCGGCTTCCTGCGCCAGAGTCACGATACGCGGCGGCGCGACACCGCCTGTGCCTTGCCAGGCAAGTGCTGCGCGCATCGTATCCCGATGTGTGGCAATTTCCTCAGCCTTCCAAGTACTGCGCGGGGCGGTTTGCGCCAGCGCAGCGAAGGCAGGCGCCAAGGCGCCATGCAAGGCGGCGCTTGGTGTGACGTAATGCACCGGATGCGCGCGCAAGCCGATATCCAAGACCGGCGCCTTGTAGCGCCAGGGTTGCAGTATAAGCTCTACGGGATCGAGACCCGCCAGGATGATCAAATCCGCATCCTGCACGCAGGGTCCTTCCAAAGATCCGCCAGTGAAAATGCCAACGAAATGCGGATCAGCATCCGCGATCACGCCCTTGGCTTTATAAGTGACCAGCGCGGGGCAACCCAATGCGGCCACCAAAGCGTGTAGCGGTTCCGCCGCTGCCACGGCTTCCACGCCTGCCAGGATCGCCGGCTTACGCGCCGCAGCCAGCATCGCGCGCGCTTGCGCTAGGGCGTTGGCATCAAGCGAGGTTGCTGTATTTGCCGGCAAAGGTAGTAATTCGCCCGCCGGGCGGCGTGCCGCTTCGCTGGTCAAATCCAGATGCACCGGGCCGATTGGCGCTTGCATGGCAAGGTCAAGCAGCGCCTCGATCTCAGCGGCTGGGTTTTCGCTGCGCGCCTTGGAATAACCCTTCACCAATTCGGCGCTGACGTTCCGCTGATCAAACACCTGATGGGTGATGTAGCTGAGTTGCTTTTCGGTGAAGCCATCGGTCAGCAGCAGCACCGGCGCGCGTTCCAGCGCAGCGCAGGCAATGCCATTCAGCGCATTCATCATCCCCGGGCCCTTGGTGGTTAGCACCACGCCTGGCGCGCCGGTCACTTCTGCATCCGCCACTGCCATCATGGCCGCATTGCCTTCATGCCGCGCGAGGATGAAGCGGATGCCAAAACGCTCGGCTGCTGCGATGATATCCAGCGAAGAACCACCCCCCGGCACGCCATAGATGCGCTTGGTGCCGCGCCGCGCCAGCGCCGCCAGCAAATACTCAGCGGTATTCATGCGCGTGCCCGATCCGGCCAGAAGCGCACGCCGGCCCGCGCGAGCCCTCCGCCAAGGCCAATCGCCGTGCCATCCGCGCGCCAGCAGGCCGCCCCTTCCATGCTGCCATCGGCCTGGAAGGCAATGGCATTCATGCCGCCACCGACATGCGGCATGGGCGAAACCTGATGCCCGCGAGCCTTGAGGGCTTCAAGCACTGCCGCATCAAAGTCGGGTTCAACTTCCACCGCGGCGCCTTGCGTCCAAAGCCGTGGCGCTTCCACCGCTTCTTGCAGCGACATGCCGTGATCCACCAGATTGAGAAAGCCCTGCATGACAGAACCAAAAATCCGTAAACCGCCCGGCATGCCAAGCGCATAAGCGGGCTTGCCATCCTTTAGCGCAATCAGCGGCGCCTGGGATGTGGTGATGCGCTTGCCGGGCGCGACAGACAAAGCCTTGCCGGGGCGCGGATCGAACAGCGCCATATAGTTGTTCGGGATCAGCCCTGTGCCCGGCACCAGGAAGCGCGCGCCAAACAGTGAATTGATGGTCTGCGTTGAGCAAACAATATTGCCCTGATCATCCGCCACCGTGACATGGGTGGTATTGGCGCTCTCGCCGGGGCTCACCCCCGGCCCCCAGGCTTGCGCGCGCGCCATATCCAAGGCGGCGCGGCGTTCATCGCCATAAGCGCGCGAAATCAACCGCGCCACGGGGACATCGACAAAGGCCGGGTCTGCCGTGGCGGCGGCGCGATCAGCGAAGGCAATCTTCAGCGCTTCGGCCAGCAGATGCAGCGTATCGGCGCTGCCGAAACCCATCCCGCGCAGATCGAAGCCTTCCAGGATATTCAGCATTTGCAGCACGTGCACGCCGGACGACGCTGGGGGTGGTGGCAGCAACACCTCATAACCACGATAGGGGCCGCGCAAGGGTGCGCGTTCAATCGTGGTAAAATCAGCAATATCGGCGGCAGAGACAATGCCGCCCGCCTTCCTGATACCATCGGCAATCGCGCTGCCCAAGGCGCCCTTCAGCACGCCCGGACCTTCGCGCGCAATCAGCGTGAGGGTTTCGGCATATTCGGCCTGGATCAGCCGCGCACCTGGCTTGATCGGCGCGCCATCAGGCAACAGCAGCGCGGCAATGGCGGGATCGCGCGCCAGATCATGTGCGGCTTCATTGATGCATTCCGCCAGATAGGGCGTGACATTAAAGCCGCGCGCCGCGTGGCGGATGGCCGGCGCCATCACATCGGCCAGGCGCATGCTGCCGAAGCGTTCCAGCGTTTCGCACCAGGCGCGCAAATTGCCGGGTACGGCGACCGAAAGCGGGCCGACGATATTGGCGTGGCCTGTCGCTTCGAAATTCATCGCATTGGCGGGTTCGGCCGGCGTGAACATATCGGCACGTGCCGCAGCCGGCGCGGTGGAAAGCCCATCAATCACCGTATGCCGTCCATCGGGCAAGCGCAGATGCGCCATGCCACCACCCAGAATGCCGACCATCATGGGTTCCACCACCGTCAGCGCAAATAGCGCGGCGATGGCACCATCCACTGCATTGCCGCCAGCGGCCAGCATCTCGGCTCCCGCAGCCGAGGCCAAGGGGTGGTTCGTCACCACCATGCCGCGTGTACCAATGGCAGGGCGCTTTTCGGTGGTGAAGCGCGAGCCCGCGCGTGCAAGCCAAGGCTGAGTCATATGAATGTTCTTTCTATTGCCGCACCCGCATGAGCATCAGCGCGCCGACTGCCGCCACACCCAGGGCGGCCGTCAGCCATAAGGAAGCCGCGCCGAAATCATCCAGCAGCAGCCCAAACAATAAGGGCGCGAAAGCCTGTGAAGCCCGTGCGGGCGCGGTGATGAAGCCCTGGCGCTGGCCATAACCAATGGGGCCAAACAGCGCCAGTGGCAGGGTACCACGGGTGATGGTCAGCAAGCCATTGCCCGCGCCGTGGATGATCACGAATAATGCGGCAAAGGGCGCACCAAGCGCCATCAACACCGCCACCGCCACCGGATGCGCGCCGGCGGCGATGCGTGCGGAAAAAAGCGGGTTCATCTTGCGCATGATGGTGAATTCCACCACGCGCGCCGCCACCTGCGCCGGGCCCATCAGCGCGCCAGCGGCAATCGCTGCAGTAAGCGATGTGCCCGCGGATTGGAGCAGCCCCGGCAAATGCGCACCAAGCGCTGTGGAGCTGAAGCTTGCCGTCGCCAAAACGAAAGCCAACAGGATCATATCGCGCTTGCGATCTCGCATTTCCTCAGCGGATAACGGCGGTGCGGCTTCCTTCGGCGGTGGCGGCGGTGCCTTTGGGATCAGCAAGCGATTGAGCGGCAGGCAGATGAAAAGATGCAAGGCCACCCAGCCAAGGCAGGCGCCGCGCCAGCCCCATTCCGCTTCCATCAACGCAGAAAGCGGCCAACCTACCGTGCTGGCAAAGCCCGCAATCAAGGTAATGCCGGTGATGCTGTTGCGCGCATCCTTGCCGTAAAGCCCAGCAAGGGTCGCAAAGGCGGCATCATAAAGCCCCATCGCCATGGCAATGCCGATGATGAACCAACTCAGAATCAGCAGCGGCAGGCCATTGGCAAAGGCCATAATCAGCAGGCCGAGGATGAAAATCAGATTGGAAATCGCCAGCACATCGCGCCCGCCGCGCTGGTCAATCGCACGGCCCGCTGCGGGGCCGAGTAACGCGGTCAGCAGCAGGGAGCCCGAAAACACACCAAAGACCATGGCGCGTGACAGGCCTAGATCTTCTGCGATCGGTGCAGCCAGAATTGCCGGCAAATAATAGGAAGACCCCCAGGCCAGGGTCTGGGTGGTGCCAAGCACCGTCACCACCCTGGCCTTAGAAGCGGTCGCGCTCACGGAAAAAAGCCCAAGCGCGCGATCAATCCGTAATGGCGCGGCCACGCGCCTTGGCATAGCGCTCCGCAAAACGGCCCTTTACTTCCGGGTTGATGATGCGCGGCGGCATCTTGCCAGCGGCGCAGGCCGAAAAGGCTTCCGCCGCAATGCGCGTGATCATGGACCGGCTTTCATGCGTCACACCCGCCGTATGCTGTGTGCAAATCACCGCCGGGTGCCACAATAGCGGGTGTTCCTTGGGCGGGGGTTCCTGTTCCCAAACATCCAAACCGGCCGAGGCCAATTGCCCCGATTCCAGCGCCGCCAGCACAGCGTTTTCATCGTGGATGGAACCGCGCGCTGTGGTCACCAGAATGGCGCCCTTCTTCATGCCTGCCAGCGCCTTGGCATCAATAATAGCGCGGCTTTCGGGCGTTAAGGGGCAATGCACGCTGACGATATCGGATTGCGCCAGCAATTCGGCTAATTCCACCTTTTCCGCACCGCGCTGGGCAACCGTTTCGGCATCCACATAGGGATCATAAGCCAAAACGCGGCAATTGAAGGCGGCCTTCACAATGGCGGTGGTGCGCGAGCCCACATTGCCAATGCCAATCACACCAACTGTCTTGCCGAGCAGATTATTGCCCATGAAGACTTCGCGCTTCTTGGCTTCACCGGCACGCATGGCGGCATGGGTCTGCGGCATTTTCTTGATCAGCGCCAGCATCATGCCAACGGCGTGTTCCGCCACGGCTTCGGCGTTGCCGCCGGCCTGGTTCACCAGCAACACGCCCGCCTTGGTGCAGGAATCTGGATTGATTGTGTCATACCCTGCGCCCTGGGATGCGACCATCAGCAGATTGGGCAGGCGCTGCAACAGCGCATCATTCACGTGAAACGCCTTGGGCAATTCATCGCGCGACGCACGCACATAATAGCCATCACAGGTGGCAAGTTCCGCCAGCGCGGCTTCTTCCCCATTCTCCACAGAAAGCCGTACCACTTCCAAGGCGGGATCGGCAGTAGCGGTTTCCAGAAAGCTTGGATGCGGTACGCGTTCCAGATATGCGACGCGGAATGGCTTATTGACTGCGGACAAGTTCACTTCCCCCATTTCTCAATGCGGGGATGCTAGACCCGGTATCGCGCTTACGCCAAGCCGGGGCTTAACGCCTAACGGTCAGCAGATAAGCTACAATATCATCCAGTTCCTCCCGGCTCAGGCGGTAATCCGGCATATTCGCATGCGGCGTGCGCAAATAGGCGCGCAAAGACATGGAAGTTGTGGAAGGCAGCGCGGCAATGGCGGCGAAGCTTGGCGCTATATCGGTCGCGGGACCGGGGCCGCCGGGCGCGATGCTGTGGCAATTGGCGCACCAACTTGCGGCCAGACGCTGGCCGGCAACGGCGTCACCCGGCTCCATCTGCGCTAGGGTGAGGCTGGGCAGCACGGCCAGCGTTAAGGCAAGCAACCAAGGGCGCATGGTGATCCTCCGGCCGGTTCAAAACATGGCGGCGCCTCAGGCGAGGTAATTGCCCCCATTGATGTGATAAACCTGACCCGTGATCCAAGCGGCTTGATCAGACGCAAGATATGCCATCAACCCCGCGATTTCTTCAGGCCGCCCCATCCGCCCCAGCGGGATTTGCTGCGCCATGACCGAAAGCTCGGCTTCACTATTGCCATAGCGCGGTTGCGCCGTATCGGTCAGGCCGGGCGCGATGGCATTCACGCGAATGCCATGCGGTGCGAGGGACAGGGCCATGGAACGGGTCATGCCGATAATCCCTGCCTTGGTTGCGGTGTAATGCACCCCAAGCGGCGCCCCCCGAACGGAGGAAGAAGAAAGGTTGATGATCACCCCCTTGATCCCCGCCGCCACCATGGCGCGCGCCGCCGCCTGGGCGCAAAAGGCGCTGCCCTTCAGGTTCACGGCAATCACCCGGTCCCATTCGGCTTCCATCATGTCCAGGAAGGCCACGCGCGGGAAGATACCGGCATTATTCACGAGCACATCAATGCGCCCGAGCGCGGCGATGGTCTGTTCCACCAGCGCGGCAGCGCCGGCGGCGCTGCCGACATCGCCCTGGATCAGCGCGGCTTTGCGTCCTGAATCGCAGATTTGGGCTGCCAGGGCCTCGGCCTGGGCTTGGTTGTCCAGCCAATTGATCGCCACATCATGGCCGGCAGCCGCCAAAGCCTGCGCGGCGGCGGCGCCTATGCCCTGCTGCGCGCCGGTTACCAGCGCCACCCTTGCTTCGCCTGCCATGGTTTATCCCCTTAATTCCGGAACGGTAGGCTAGGGCCAAATGCGCCCCCTGTCTTGAGGGCTTGCCCCGGCGCGCGCCCGGTGGCACCCCTTGTCAGAGAGGGAGGCGACGCAGTGGATATTGCTGGAATGTTCTCGTTGCAGGGGCGCGTGGCGCTGGTGACTGGTGCGTCCGGCGTTTTGGGTGCCCATTTCGCCCGTGTGCTGCATGGCGCGGGCGCCTCAGTGGCCTTGGCCGCGCGGCGGGAAGCAGCCACTGCGGCGCTGGCAGCGGAATTGGGTTCGCGTGCGGTTTCCGTACCTTTGGATGTGACCGCGCCCGAGACGATTGTGCCCGCCTTTGCCGCCGCAGAAGCCGCTTTCGGCGCGCCTTGCGATATTCTGATCAACAACGCCGGTATCGCCGTGACCAAGCCGGCCTTGCAACAAAGCGCTGAGGATTGGGATTCGGTGCTGGATGTGAATTTGCGCGGGTGCTTTCTTGTGGCGCAGGAAGCCGCCAAGCGCCTGGTGGCAGCCAAACGCCCGGGTGTGGTGGTGAATATCGCCTCCGTCCTTGGGCAGCGCATCATCCCGGGCGTGGTTGGCTATACCGCTGCCAAGGCCGGGCTGCTGCACATGACGCGGCATTTGGCGGTGGAATGGGCGCGGCATGGCATTCGCGTGAACGCCATCGCGCCTGGCTATATCGCCACTGATATCAACCGCGATTACTTCGCCTCCGATTCAGGGCAGGCGATGGTCAAGCGCATACCGCAGCGCCGGCTGGGCGCTGCTGAAGACCTTACCGGGCCGCTTTTGCTGCTCGCTTCCGATGCCGGGGCGCATATGACCGGCGCGGTGGTGACAGTGGATGGCGGCCATTCGATCAACCCGCTTTAGGTTTTGTCGCCATGGAATTCACGCTGCCCCCCGAAATTGATGATATGCGCCGGCGCATCCGCCGCTTCGTGGATGAAAGGCTGATCCCGCTGGAATCTGATCGCGCGAATTTCGATGAGCATGAAAATATCGCGCCGCATGTGCTGGCGGAAATGCGCAAGGCCGCCAAGGCAGAAGGGCTTTGGGCGTTGCAAATGCCAAAGCGGCTGGGCGGGCAGGAATTGCCGCGCATTGGCATGGCCGCGTGTTATGAGGAAATGAACCGCTCCATCTTTGGGCCGGTGGTGTTCAATAGCGCCGCGCCGGATGACGGCAATATGATGATCTTGGATCGCGTTTTGCCGGAGGCGATGAAGCCGCGCTGGTTGCAGCCGATTGTGGATGGCGATGTGCAATCCGCCTTCGCCATGACGGAACCAGATGGCTGCGGTTCAGACCCGAACCTGACTTATACCAAGGCGGAACGCGTCGGCAATGATCGCTGGCGCATCACCGGGCGCAAGTGGTTCATCACCGGCGCCGGCAATGCCAAGATTTTCATCATCATCGCGCGCACATCCGATGACCCACGCAAGGGGCTTTCCGCTTTTCTTTTCAGCGCCGATCAGCCGGGCTGGAAGATTGTGCGGCGCATTCCGATCATGGGCCCGGAAGAACATGGCGGGCATTGCGAATTGGAATTCGACGGGTTGGAAGTCCCGAATGAGCATCTGTTGATGAGCGAAGGCGATGGGCTGAAGCTGACGCAAATGCGGCTTGGCGTGGCGCGGCTGACCCATTGCATGCGCTGGCTGGGATTGTCTCGGCGCGCCTTGGAAATTGCGATGGAACGCATCGGGCAGCGCGATTCCTTCGGTATGAAGCTGATTGACCGCGAAAGCGTGCAGGGCTTGGTGGGTCAGGCAGCGATGGAAATTGAAATAGGCCGTCTGCTGACCATGAAGGCAGCCTGGATTCTGGACCAGGGTGGCTTCGCGCGGAAGGAAGTTTCCATGGCGAAGATCGTGGTCGCGGATGCCTTGCAAAAATCCGTAGATACGGCGCTGCAATTGCTGGGTGCCCGCGGCTATTCCAAGGACACGGTGATTGAATGGATGTATCGCTATGCCCGCCAGGCACGGCTGGTGGATGGCGCATCCGAAGTGCATCGCATGGTGCTGGCCAATACCTTGCGGGCGGAGGGTTCTGGATTCTTCGCATGGGGTCCGCCCAAGCATGGATGAGGCGCGGCGCGCAAAACTGATGAATTGGCTGCGTGGGGCAACCGGCGCGGCTGATCTTGAACTTGGCGCCATGGCCTTGCTTTCCGGTGGTGCCATTCAGCAGAATTGGGCCTTGGATGTTAAGTGCGCCGGGCGTGATGAGGCCTGGGTGCTACGCACCGATAATGCCGCGACCTTGGCGGTTTCCCTGCCGCGATCAGCGGAGTTTGCTCTGTTGAAGGCGGCGTTTGGCGCTGGTGTGACGGTGCCGGAACCGCTTTACTTGTGTGAGGATACCGGGGTGCTGGGTGCGCCGTTTTTCATCATGCGTCGCGTGCAAGGCATTGCCGCCGGGCATCGCGTGGTGAAAAGCGAAACGCTGTGCGGTGGGCGGGATACGGCGGTGCGGGCACTCGGGCGCGAATTGGCGCGTATCCATCGTATCACGCCGCCGCGCGCAGATTTAGCGTTTTTGGGCGCGCCGCCAGCCGATGCCTGCCTGGCCTTTGTGGCGGAACAGCGCAGCGCTTTGGATCGGCAGATGCTGCCGCGCCCGGTTTTGGAATGGGGCTTGCGGTATTTGGAACGCTCCGCGCCGCCGCCGCTGCCGCCCGTGCTGAACCATAATGACTTCCGTACCGGCAATCTGATGCTGGCCGAAGCGGGCGTGACCGCTGTGCTGGATTGGGAATTCGCCGCCTGGGGGGAACCGCATGCTGACCTCGGCTGGTTCTGTGCCAAATGTTGGCGCTTCGGCAGCGCTTACGAGGCAGGTGGCATTGGCGCACGAGAGGCCTTCTATGCCGGCTATGCCGCGGAAGCCGGCCATGCGGTGGATGCGGCGCGCGTCGCCTGGTGGGAATTGGCCGCGCATATTCGCTGGGCCGTGATTGCGATTGACCAAGCGGCGCGGCATCTCTCTGGCAAGGAAACCAGCCTGGAATTGGCGCTGACCGGCCATATTGTGCCAGAGCTTGAATGGGAAATCCTGAACATGACGGGGGTGCCGCATGCAGCGTGAAGCCCCAGAAGGACCGGGATTGCTAGCGACGGCACGCGATGCGCTGTTGCAAGAGATCCTGCCCAAGCTTTCCGGCACGGATGCTTTCACCGCCCGGATGATCGCCAATTCCATGGCGATTGCAGCGCGAGAGGCTGTGCAGGATGATGCCTGGGTGGCGACAACGCGCGCCACCATGCAGCGCCTGACCGGTGCTGCTGACGCACCGGATCGTGCCTTGGCAGCGGCGATCCGTGCGGGCGCTTATGATCCGGGCAGCGCGCATCACGCGGAAGTGGCGGCAATATTGCGCGCTGCCGCGCGGATGCGCTGTGCCATCAGTGCGCCGCGGGTTTTGGGAAAGGGCTGAAGCATGCAGGATGATCTGCCGAAAACCTCCGCAAATCACGTACCGCTTTCCCCAGTTTCCTTCCTGTCACGCGCGGCGCATGTCTGGGGCAAGCGTGTTGCCATTATTCATGGCGCGCGGCGCGTCACCTATGCGCAGTTTTTGGACCGCAGCAGGCGCTTGGCTTCGGCCTTGCACAGTGCAGGGATTGCGCCCGGCGATGTGGTGGCTGCACTTTTACCGAATATCCCGGAAATGCTCGAAGCGCATAACGGCGTACCCATGGCCCATGCCGTGCTATGTCCAATTAATACGCGACTTGATGCAGCGACGGTGCGCTTCATCTTGGGCCATTCTGGCGCGAAAATCCTGCTGCTGGACCGCGAATTTGCCGCGCTGGTGAATACTGCGCTGGATGGTCTGGAAAACCCGCCGCGCGTCATCATCATCGATGATCCCGAAGGCCCAGGCGGTGCGGCGATTGACGCCACGCCTTATGAAGATTTCATCGCCAGCGGTGATCCTGCCTTTCCAGTGACCCCGCCACCAGATGAATGGGTGGCGATTTCACTTTCCTATACGTCAGGCACCACGGGTGATCCCAAGGGCGTTGTGGTGCATCATCGTGGTGCTTATCTGAATGCCTGCGGCAATGCGCTTTCCTTCGGGCTGAATGCACAAAGCGTCTATCTTTGGACGCTGCCCATGTTTCATTGCAATGGCTGGACCTATACCTGGGCCGTCACGCTGCAAGGGGGCACGCATATCTGCCTGCGCCGTGTGGAGCCCGCGCGGATTTTTGCGCTGATTGCTGAACATGGTGTGACGCATCTCTGCGCAGCACCGGTAGTGCTGACCATGCTGATCCATGCGCCAGAAGATCAGCGGCGCAGTTTCGCGCATCGTGTTGGAATCGCGACTGGTGGTGCGGCGCCGCCTTCACCCGTCATCGCGGCCATGGAAAACCTTGGCTTTGATGTCACGCATCTTTATGGCCTCACGGAATGCTATGGCCCTTCGCTGTTATGTGCCTGGCAGCCCGGCTTGCATGATCGGCCCTTGCAGGAAAAAGCCGCCTTCATGGCGCGGCAGGGTGTGGCTTTGCCAACGCTGGAAGAAGCCACCGTGATTGATCCCGAAAGCGGTGCGCGCGTACCGGCAGATGGCGCGGCAATTGGTGAGATTGCCATTCGCGGCAATACGGTAATGAAGGGCTATCTCCGCAACCCCAAGGCCAATGCAGCAGTATTCGTGGATGGCTGGTTCCGCACCGGAGATTTGGGCGTATTGCACCCGGATGGCTATATTGAGGTGAAGGATCGCGCCAAGGATATTGTGATCTCGGGCGGGGAAAACATAAGCAGCCTTGAGGTGGAAGAAACGCTCTATCGCCACCCGGATATAATGGAAGCTGCGGTTGTGGCGCATCCGGATGAAAAATGGGGCGAAGTGCCGCATGCCTTCATCACCCTGAAGCCGGGGGCGGCGGAGAACCGCGATGGCATCATCGCCTTCTGTCGCGCCAATCTGGCAGGGTTCAAGGTACCGCGACACATCAGTTTTGGCGTGCTGCCGAAAACCGCGACCGGCAAAATCCAGAAATTTGAATTACGCGCTCGGGTGCGCGCCGGTTGATGTCATCAGGGAAGGAAAAACCAATGGCTGGCGCGCTGGATGGGATCCGGGTTCTAGATCTGACACGCGTGGTAGCTGGCCCGCTTTGCGCGCAGATGTTGGGCGATTTGGGGGCGGATATTGCCAAGGTGGAACGCCAAGGCATCGGCGATGATCTACGTGCGCTTGGCCCACCCTTTGTTACGGGCAGTGAGGACAGCACTTATTTCGTTACCCTCAATCGCAATAAACGCTCTGTCACCCTGGATTTCACACAACCCAAGGGTGCTACGATCCTGAAGCGGATGATCGGCAAAACTGATGTGCTGATCGAAAATTTCCGCACGGGCACCTTGGCGCGCTACGGCCTTGGCTATGAGGATTTACGGGCCATCAATCCGCGTCTTATCTATTGTTCCATCACCGGTTTTGGTCAGGATGGGCCATACGCACATCGGTCTGGTTATGATTTCGTGGCGCAAGCCATGGCTGGACTTATGGAAGTGACTGGTGAGGCTGATGGCGTGCCAGGTGGTGGTCCGCAGCGCGTTGGCGTGCCGGTGGCGGATATGTTCACTGGTTTCGCCGCCACGGTTTCCATTCTGGCGGCTCTCAGACATCGAGAGAATACAGATCAGGGGCAATACTGCGAGGTTTCGCTATTTGAAACCATGAGTTCGCTGATGCAGGCACCCATGTCTTCCTGGTTGAATGCAGGAAAGATCGTTAAGCGTTCCGGCAATGACTCACCTGTCGCGGTACCCTATGGCGTCTTTGAAGCATCAGATGCGAAATTTGTGATTGGTGTTTTGAATGATCGTGAGTTCGTCCGTCTCTCGGCCGCCATGGATCATCCAGAATGGGCTGAGGATAAGCTTTTCCGCAGGGCGCGTGACAGGGCGGAAAATCGCGAAGTGCTGTTGAAGCTGATGCGTGATGTGCTCCGCCAAAGGCCGCGCGCGGAATGGTTGGCGCGACTGGAAGATGCCAAGATCACCTCTGGCCCGTTGAACAACTCCGCCGATGTGGAAGCCGATCCACACACTCGGGCGCGCAAGATGATTGTTGAAGTGCCGCATCACGCAGGCGGTTCGGTGCGCGTACCGGCTTCACCCTTGCGCCTTGCCGAAACGCCAGTCCGATACCGATTGGGTATTCCAGCACCCGGCGAACACACCAATGCAATTCTCGCTGAATTTGCCAATATGTCCGAAGATGAAATCGCTGCTGCCCGCGCCGCGGGCCTTTTGTAAAGGGGAGCACCATGGCTGGGCTTCGTTTTGATTTGCGCGATGCGCCTGATGGCGCGGCGGCGCTGCGTGCCGAAGTGCGGGAATTTCTTGCAGAACACGGACAAAGCTTCACACCGGAAATCCGCGCCCGATCCTGGATGGGGTTTGACCGGGATTTCACCCGCGCAGTTGGCACCAAGGGCTGGATTGGCATGTGCTGGCCACGCGAGTATGGCGGGGGCGAAAGAAGCTTTCTGGAACGCAATATCGTGCTGGAGGAAATGCTTGCCGCCGGTGCGCCGGTGGGTGCGCATTGGATCGGAGATCGGCAATCCGGCCCGCTGATTTTGCGGCTTGGCACCGAAGAACAAAAGCGCCATTTCTTGCCGCGGATCGCGAGTGGCGAATACGCCTTTTGCATTGGCTTGTCGGAACCTGATTCGGGCAGTGATCTGGCATCGCTCCGCACCAAGGCGGAAAAGGTGGATGGCGGCTGGAAGCTGAATGGGCGCAAGATTTGGACTACCTTCGGGCATCTTTGCGATTGGATGATTGCGCTGGTGCGTACCTCTCCGGCCCCGGAAGGTGGTGCGCGGCATATTGGGCTTTCGCAAGTACTGGTGAATCTGCGCGCACCTGGCGTGCATATCCGCCCGATCCGTGATTTGGTTGGTGAGAAGGGCTTCAACGAAATCACCTTCGATGATGTGATGCTTCCGGAAGATGCGCTGGTTGGCCAGGAAGGCGCTGGCTGGGCGCAAGCCACCAGCGAACTGGCGTTTGAACGCAGCGGGCCGGATCGGTATTTGTCTTCGCATCCTTTGTTGGAAGCAGCGATGACGACGCTGAAACAGGATGGCGCCGCGGCGCCTGCGCTTGGCCGGCAAGTCGCGCGGCTTTGGGCTTTGCGCAATATGTCAGTCGCGGTGGCTGGCATGTTGGAAGACGGCCAGGACCCGGTGCGGCAGGCAGCGCTGGTCAAGGATTTGGGCAATGATTTTGAACAGGCCTTGCCCAATGTGGTGCGTGATCTGATCGCGACCGAAGACATGCCAGAAGATATGCGCCGCATGCATGCCTACCTGACGCAGATTGTACCAACCTTCTCCTTACGCGGCGGTACGCGGGAAATCATGCGCGGCATTATCGCGCGCGAATTGGGGCTTCGCTGACATGGCAAGCGAAATTGCGACTGAGCTTGCCGAACAGACGGATCGTGCGCTTGCAGATGCGGCGGATGTCGCGGTGCTGCGCAGCCTTGAAGCGGGCGCCTGGCCCGCCACCACCTGGGATACGATGGCGGCACTCGGCCTATCTGGCGCGTTGGTGCCGGAAGCCACGGGCGGTGTTGGCCTTGGCTTTGCGGATGTGACGCCCTTGCTGGAAGTACTCGGCCGCCATGCGGCGCCAGTGCCGTTGGCGGAGGGCATTTTTGGCAGCGCCTTGCTGGCAGCGGCGGGCATTACGCCGCCCGATGGCGCACTGAGTTTCGGCGCGTGCAACGGCGCCATTCCCTGGGGGCGGCATGCAAGTCATGTTGCGCTTTTGGATGGCGCGCGCATCGCGCTTTATCCGGCGGCGGCGCTTGAATGGGAAAAAGGTGGCAATATCGGCCATGAGGCACGGGATCGCGCACGCATCATCGGCGCGCCGATCGCGGAAGCAGCCTTGCCCAATAGCTGGGGCGCGGAAGCAGGCTTGCTTTGTTCTGCGCTGATGCGTTCAGCCCAGATTGCGGGTGCGATGCAGGCAGCGCTGGCGCTAGCGGTGGATCATGCCAATACACGCAAGCAATTCGGCCGGCCGATTGGCCGCTTCCAAGCCGTTCAACAGCAGCTCGCGGTTTTTGCTGCGGAGACTTCCGCCGCTTCGGTGGCTGCAGCTGCCGCAGCACGCGCAGTGGATCGGCGGGGTCTGGCGGCTGCCGCTTTCGAGATTGGCTGCGCCAAGATCACGGTTGGTGAGGCCGCGACGCGCGGTGCCGCCATCGCGCATCAGGTCTTTGCTGCCATGGGCATTACGGAAGAACATCAACTGCACCATTTCACGCGCCGGCTTTGGTCTTGGCGTGAAGAAGGTGGCAGCGAAGCCTTTTGGGCCAAGCGCATCGGACAGGAAGCGCAAGCTCTCTCTGGCGCGCTGTGGCCCTTCATCACCGCACGCGAGGAGGAAATCGCCCCATGACCCCATTTCTGAATATCGAACGTGAGGGCGGCATCGTCATTCTCACGCTCAATCGTCCGGAAAAGCGCAATGCCATTTCCACGCGTGCGGAATGTGAAGAAGTGGAAGCCGCCTGTCGGACACTTTCGCGTGATGATAGCGTGCGCTGCGTAATCGTGACCGGTGCAGGTTCCGCCTTCTGCGCCGGCGGTGACCTGAAGGGCATGCGCGACAAGACCGGTATCACGGGTGGCGGCACCGGAGCGGAGATTCGCGAATCCTATCGTCGTGGCATTCAGTTGATTCCACTGGCACTTTATGAATTGGATATCCCAACCATCGCGGCGGTGAATGGGCCAGCGATTGGCGCAGGGCTTGATCTTGCACTGATGTGTGACATTCGCGTTGCCAGTGAAAAAGCGCTCTTTGCCGAAAGCTTCGTCAAGGTTGGCATCGTCCCGGGGGATGGTGGGGCTTATTTGTTGCCCAAGGTTGTTGGTATGTCTAAGGCCTTGGAACTGTCGCTGACCGGCGAAACCATTGGCCCGGCTGAGGCTTTGGCCTGCGGCATGGTCTCCAAGGTGGTGGCGCCGGAATCGCTGTTGGATGCAGCGCGCACCATAGCCGCGAAAATTGCCGCCAATCCACCGCAAGCTGTCCGCCTTACTAAGCGTTTGCTGCGTGAGAGCCAGCATACGCGGCTTTCAACATTGCTTGAAATGTCCGCAGCGTATCAGGCACTGGCACATGGCACGCGGGATCATCGCGAAGCCGTAGACGCCATGCTGGAAAAGCGCGCGCCAAGCTTTGAAGGCAGATGAAAGCGTGATGTAAGTCAAGACCACGTCGCTGCCCTTGGCGCATAATGCTGCCAACGGAAGAAGGGACGCGGTCATGACCTTACCCAACCAGAATTTCAGCGCCCAGTGCATTTGGGATTATGTTGACAGCAAGAAGCGCGCTGCTGAGGCCGCTGAGCGCGCCGAAGCCGCAACGCGGCGCGTGGAACAGGAAAAGCTGCGTGAAGCGTTTGAAGCACGCGAAATTGCACCCGATGCGTTGAATCGCATAGCGACGCTTGTGCGCCGCGCGGTAGATGCCGGCGAAAGGGAAGCGCTGGTGATGCGCTTTCCATCCGAATGGTTGCCGGATCAGGGACGGTCCATCACCAGCCATGATCCAGCCTGGCGCAATAGGCTGATCGGCTTTCCGAAGCGCGCCTATGAATTCTATGAACGCGAATTGGCGCCGCGTGGTTTTCAGGTGAAGGTTCAGATTCTTGATTGGCCAGACGGCATCCCTGGGGATGTCGGCTGGTTCCTGACGTGGAAGCGCCCGGAAGAGGAATAGCCACACACCAAGATTGATATTGATCAATTCGGCTGGGTGAGGATTGGGTTAGTCATCTCTTATTCCTCGAGAGGAGGCTGAGATGAAGTTCTGTGAAATTCTTGTTCATCTTGATCAATCGCCGCGTGCGCAGGCGCGGCTTGATGTCGCGGCATCGCTCGCGCGTCAGCATGGGGCGCACCTGACGGCATTGCAAGTTATTGATGTGGCTATACCCGTCATGGCCATGGGTGATGGCGGCGGCGGTGGCGCGGTGATCGCGGAATTGATGGAACAGATGCGCCAATCCGCACTGACTTCTGGGCAGAAACTGAAGACGGCGTTTGAAGCAGCGCTAGTGCGTGAGTGCATCATGGGTGAATGGCGCCAGGTGGAAGGCACCTTGCCCGAAGTTGTGGCGCTGCATGGCCGCTATGCTGACCTTCTTGTGTTGGGACAGGATGATCCAGAAAGCGATTCCGCCGGCCTCCTTGAAACAGTGCTGTTTGAGTCAGGACGCCCGGTGCTGGCCATTCCCTTTGCCGGCAATTTCAAATCTATCGGAAAGCGTGTTCTGGTTGGCTGGAATGCTAGCCGGGAGGCGACGCGTGCGCTGCATGATGCCCTGCCGCTGCTTGCCAAGGCAGAAAGCACCACAGTTTTCCTGGCGAATCCCAAGCGCGGCCTGGATGTGCATGGTGAAGAACCAGGCGCTGATATCGCGCGGCATTTGGCGCGCCATGGGGTGAAGGTGGAGGTCGCCAAGGCAATGGCGGATGATGTGCCGGATTCCGCACTGCTGCTCAATCACGCGAGCGATATGGGGGCCGATTTACTCGTGATGGGCGCTTATGGCCATTCGCGTTTGCGGGAATTCATCCTGGGTGGCGTGACGCGCAGCCTGCTGCGCGAAATGACGATACCGGTACTGCTTTCGCACTAATCTATGATGGCGGCCGGCGAAAAATCACCGACAGATTATTCGCCGGCATCGCTTCCACCACTGGCGCCGCGAAACCTGCCGCGTTGGCGATATCAGCAACCGCTTCCAGGTCACGCACACCCCAACGCGCATCCTGGGCGCGCAGACTTGTATCAAATTCAGCATTGCTTGCGGCAGTATGCTGCCCATTGCGCTTGAAGGGGCCGTAGAGGAATAGCGTGCCATTTGCCGGCAGAACACGCGCGGCTCCGTGCATCAGCGCCGCTGTCGCTTCCCAGGGCGCGATGTGGATCATGTTGATGCACAGCACCGCACCGGCCTTCTGCACCGGCCAGGGATCAGCCAACACATCAAGCATCAAGGGCGACAAAAGATTGGTAAGCTGCGCTTCCGCCCGCCAGGCCGCGATGCTGGCAAGGGCCGCAGCGTCAGGATCAGTCGGTTGAAAGATCAGCGCGGGAAAAGACGCCGCCAAATGCAGCGCGTGTTCGCCGGAACCGCTGGCGATTTCAAGGATCAGGCCCGATGCTGGCAAATAGCGCGCCAAAACTTCCGTGATCGCGGCTTTATTGCGCGCCACCGCAGGCGCAAAGCGGCGGGCGTCTTCCTGCACAGGATCAAGCCGCCTTCGCGCGAAACCGCGCTAGCGTTCCACCGCGCAATACGGCGCTTGGCAGGCGACGATCCAGAATACGTTCGGCGAGTCTGCCGGCTTCCACCAGCGCTTCCAGATCAATCCCGGTTTCAATGCCAAGTTCGGCACAGAGCAGCGCCAATTCCTCGGTTGCGATATTGCCAGGCGCGCCTGACTGGCCGGCAAAGGGGCAACCACCAAGGCCGCCCACGGCAGCATCGAAGCGCGCCACACCCATGCGCAAACCCGCCATGGCATTGGCAATGCCAAGCCCGCGCGTGTCATGCAAATGGAGCGTCAAACGCAATGCGGGCCAGCGGTTCCGCACTTCACCCACCACAGCTTCAATCTGGCGCGGGTTTGCCCAGCCCATGGTATCCGCCAGCGTCAGATCCTGAATGGTGACGCTGGCTTCCGCCGCTATTGTCAGCCCATCCGTCACGGCTGCCATCACCTGCGCTGGTGAGACATCGCCGGCATAATTGCAGCCAAACGACGCTTGCAGCCCAATGCGTGTCACCGGCACACCGGCTGCGATATGCGCGGCGGTTTGTTTGCGCATGGCTTCAATCTGGCCGGCACGATCGCGGTTTAGGTTTTTGAGCGAAAATGCCTCAGACGCGGCAAGGCTGATCGAACCGAAAAGATGCAGCCGATCCTTGAAAGCAAGTGCACGTTCCAGCCCTGACGCATTGAACCATAGTGCGGTGTAATGAATATTGGGGTTTGCTGTAAAACCGGCCACCACCGCTTCAGCATCGGCCCAGCCTGGCACCAGCTTAGGTGAAACAAAGGACGCCACCTGAATATGCCGCACGCCGGTTGCCGAAAGCGCATCAATCAATGCGACCTTATCCGCACTCGGGACAGGGGTTTTTTCGATCTGAAAACCCTCACGCGGGCCTTCTTCGGCAATATCCACTTTGCGCGGCAAATCAGACATGGGCGGTTTCCTTATGCGGCGCAAAGCCTATCGCAGCAGGACCCAACCGTGAATACTTCGGCTTTCAGGCAGCGTTCTCACCTTCGCCAGTGCCAAGGGCGGTCAGCGCGGCTTCGTTCAAAATTTCGATGCCACTTTGGCCATGCAGGCGAATCAGGTCGCGGCGGCGGAAACTGGAAATGGCGCGGCTCACGGTTTCCAGTGTCAGGCCAAGGAATTCGCCGATATCGGCCCGCGTCGCCGGCAGGTCAAACACCGGCCCCTTATGGCCGCGGCGGTGCTGCGCATCCACTAGCGAAAGCAGAAAGCCCGCGACACGTTCTTCCGCGGTGAAGCGGCCAAGCGCCATGATGTGTTCCTGGCTTTGCGCCAATTCCCGCATGCAAAGATCAAGAAAACGGTGTTCCAACAGGGGGTAGCGACGGAATAACTGTTCCAGCCGGCGGCGTTCCATGCGGCACACCTTACCGCTGGTCAGCATCTCGGCGCCGAAGGCGTGTTCTCCAGCAGGCGTGAAACCCAGAATATCGCCAGCAAACCGGAAGCCGATCGCGGCCTGGCGACCATCCGGCAATACGCGCATGAGGCGCGCCGTGCCTTCGGTCAGGGTATAGACATAGCGCGCATCATCGCCCTGGTGGAATATCGGGGCGCGCGCTTCCAGCGTGACCCTTTCGCTATCCGCCGCCATGTCATCCAAGGCGGCGGCATCGAGTGGCGCGCATAACCCAAGGGAGCGTGATCCGCATTTCATGCAGACATCGCCTTCGGCCCCAAGGCCATCCATCATAGAGCGTGTAACATCAAGCGGATTCATTTTTATCTGCCGTCCTGCTTTGCCTTCGCGGCGCGGAGCTTCTTTCGGCCCCCAGCCACTGATAGCATGTTTCCTCCCGAACTTGCGATGGATCAAGACAAATCGGCGCCAGTTGCAGGGCAAATGATCGGCAGGGCGCAAGACGCTGTACTGTAGGGGGGGGGGAGTTCATGGGCATTTCTGTTCAGGTGTGTGGCGCGGCGCGGACCGTGACGGGCTATTGTTTATTTTTTGACACGGGCCACGCCCGATTCCTTGTGGATTGCGGCATGTTCCAGGGGCCAAAAACCCTCAAATCTCTGAATTGGGAGGAATTTCCCTTCAACCCACGCGAAATTGATGCGGTACTGCTGACCCATGCGCATATTGACCATTCCGGCCTACTGCCAAAGCTGAAGGCCGCCGGCTTTCGCGGCGTGATCCATGCCACGGCGGCTACGGTGGATCTCTGCGCTGTCATGCTGCCGGATTCCGGCCATGTGCAGGAAATGGAAGTCTCGCAACTCAATCGCCGCAACCGCCATCGGGGGCGCGCACCGGTTCAGCCCATCTATACCGCGGCGGATGCGGCGGCGGTGCTTTCGGCCTTTCGTGCGGTGCCTCTGGGGCGCTGGGTGGAGCCCGTGCCGGGGGTACGGGCGCGCTGGTGGAATGCAGGGCATATGCTGGGCTCTGCTTCAATCGAAATTGAATGCGCTGATGGCAAGGATGGGCCGGTGCGCGTGCTCGTTTCGGGTGATTTGGGGCCGGATTGTTCGGTGTTTCACCATGAAAGCGAAGCGCCCGCGGCGCTTGATCATGTGTTCATGGAAAGCACCTATGGCGATGAAGATAAGCCGTGCGTGGACCATGTGGCGCGGCGGGAGAAGCTTGCCCACATCGTCAAGGAAGCGGCCAAGCCCGATGGCGTACTGCTGATCCCGGCCTTTGCGGTGGAACGCACCCAAGAAATCTGTTGGGATTTGGTGACGCTGATGCAGGCCGGCGCCATTCCTGAAGTACCAATTTTCATGGATAGCCCGCTTGCGATCCGCGCAACGGACGTGTTTTTGGAACATGCGGAGACACTGGAAAATGGCCAATCCGTGCGCCATGCTTTGCGGTCACCCTTGTTGCGCCCGACAGAAAGCGGTGAGGCAAGTCGGCGCATCGCAGAGGCCGAGGGGTTTCACATCATCATCGCCGGTTCGGGCATGTGTGATGCCGGGCGCATTCGGCATCATTTGAAGCGCTGGCTTTGGAGCCCCGCCGCAACGGTAATGCTGACAGGCTACCAGGCGGAAGGCACGCTCGGGCGGTTATTGCAGGAAGGCAAACGAGAAGTACGTATTCAGGGTGAAACCATTCGTGTGGAAGCAGCAATAACCGAAATCCGCGATTTTTCCGGCCATGCGGATGCATCGGAATTGGCGCGCTGGCTGGCGGCACGTGGGCGTGTAGCTGGGGGCGTTTTCCTGATGCATGGCGAAACGCCGGCAATGGAAGCACTCGCAACACGCTTGACAGAAGGCGGGATAGCATCGGCCAATCAGATAATCATGCCCGTTCTGGATGAGCGCTGGATGCTACCGAAAAATGCGTCGCCCAAGCGCCAGGATACCAAGGGGCGGCGCGCCGATCCGGCGCGGAGCATGCGCCCCGATTGGCATAATCAGCGCGCGGCCCTGATGCTTGCGATAGAAAGCGCCACCGAAAACGCGCGAAATGATGCGGCACGCGAAACCTTGCTGCACAGGCTGCGTGCGGCATTGGAAGAAGGATAAATCTCAGCTTGGCGCGTTTCGCTCCGACCGGCGCCAATTCAATACGAAAACCGGCAGGGCCAATGCCGCGCCTGTCAGCGTCATGGTAACATTCGGCGAAATCATCAACAGCGCTGAAATCACCAATGTAGTCTGGGCGCCAAACCCCATATGGGTGAAGGCATAGCCTGTGAGCCCGATGCCCAGTACCAAAACGCCAATCGCGCAGCTGATCGTCGTGAACAGGAAATCGCCCCAGGTGAAACCATCCACCATGATCAGCATCACCGGCGAATAGGCAAAAACAAAAGGTACAGTTGCCTTAGCAAGCCCAAGTCGAAAGGCGGTAAGTCCCGTTCTGAAGGGATGTGATCCAGCAATCCCTGCGGCGGCATAGGCTGCGACGCAGACCGGTGGTGTCAAATCCGCCAAAATTCCATAATATAGAATGAAAAGATGCGCGGCCAACGGCGGCACGCCAAGCTGTTGCACAGCCGGCGCAGCAATTGCTGCCAGCACGATGTAAAGCGCCGTTGTTGGAATACCGCAGCCCATGACGATGCAGATAAGGGCGACGAAAACCAACGTCAGGAACAGCGTCAACCCTTGCATGGAAGCCATGCTGGCTGGCAGGATTTCAACTACAGGGCGGAAAAATTCCGCCGTTTGCGCAGCTGCCTGAGTCACCATGAAGGAAATACGGAAACCCGCCCCGGTCAACGTGACCACGCCCACCACAATGCCAACCGCCGCCGCAGCCGCACCAACGGCTAGCGCGTAGCGCGACCCAAGATCAAAGGCGTCCCATAAATCGCGCAGCGTCAGGCGCTGCCGCGGATTGAGGAAACCGACAACGATACAGGCTGTGATGCCTGTAAAAGCCGCGAGATAAGGCGTAAAGCCTTCAATGATGACGCCAACCAACAACACCAGGGGAATGACGGTGGGCCAGCCATGCTTGATGGTGGGCCAAAGCTTCGGAATCTCTGATTCCGGCATGCCGCGCAGGCCAAGCCGCTTGGCTTCGAAATGCACCTGCACAAAGACGCCCCAGAAATGCATAAAGGCAGGAATCGCCGCGGCGATCAGCAGGGTTGTCAGTGGGATATTGAGGAATTCAATCATCACGAAGGCCGCGGCCCCCATAATGGGTGGCGTAATCTGCCCGCCCGCACTTGCTGCCGCTTCCACCGCGCCGGCGAAATGCGGCTTGTAGCCAATGCGCTTCATGGCGGGGATAGTGAGCGATCCCGTGGTGACGGTATTCGCAATGGAAGAACCGCTGATGCTGCCAAACATGGCGGAAGATACAACGGCAACCTTGGCAGGCCCGCCCGGGTAACGCCCCGCCACGATTGCTGCCAAATCAATGAAGAATTGCCCTAGCCCCATGCGGGTGGCCAGCACGCCAAACAGCACGAAGTGAAAGACAAAGGTCGCCACCACCTTCACGGGAATGCCGAAAATGCCTTCCTGCGTCAGATAGACATGGCTGATGAAGCCTTCCCAATTCGCGCCCGGATGCGCCAGCACGCCGGTCAAATGATTCCCGTAAAGCCCATAAAGAATGAAAACAATCACGATGGCCGGCAGTACCCAGCCCATGGCACGGCGTGTCGCTTCCAGCAGCAGCACCACCATGATCGTGCCCATCACCATATCGGCAGTGTTAGGCATGCCGATCCGGAAGGTGAGTTCATCAAAAATGATCGGCAGATAAAGGCAAGCGACAGTAATCAGGAGCGCAAAAGCCCAATCATAAAGCGGAATACCGCCGATGAGGGGGCCAAAATTGCGCTTGGTTGGAAACATCAGGAAAATCAGGCCAAGCACAGCAGCGACATGGATCGCCTTGTGCCAATGCTCGGTCAGGATGCCGAAACCAGCCGTGTAGTAGTGAAAAAACGAAAGTGCCACGAGCAGCGCCGGTACCAGCCGAGCAGCGAAGCCCGACAGGTTCCGGAACTGCAATTCGCTATCATATTTCTTTTCAAGCTCAGCCGCAGCGTCGAGGTCGAGCTTTGCTTGGGCGGCCGCGCCGCCTTCATTTTTTACGGACACGGCCAATTACCCTTTGTTCAGCGCAGAATGCCGGCTTCGCGGTAGAAACGCTCAGCGCCCGGATGGAAGGGCACAACGCCACGGCCTTGCAGCGCGTTTTCCTTCACAATCTCACGACCTTTAGCGTGGCCGCGATCAAGCAAGCCGCGCGTTACATCAGACCAAAGCGAGCGCGTGACATTATAGACAAGCTCATCCGACAAGCTATCGCGCACCACCAGCACGGCCCCCACGGTCAGGGTTGGTACATCCGCTTCCAGCCCTTCATAGGCGCTGCGCGGAATAACGCCTTGGCCATAGAAGGGGGCCCGTTCAATCACGCGCGCTGCTTGTGCCGGCGGAATGGGCAGAAAGCGGCAGCCAGTGCGGCTGCAAAATTCAGTGAAGGCCGCTGCCGGATAGCCCACCACGGTGATGGTGGCATCAAGCCCACGATCCTGCATGCGCTCAGTGCCCTGCGCCTGGTTTAGATATTCCGCGGTGAATTCACGCCCCGCATGCAGCCCATGGGCTGCCAGGATCAGTTCGGACCCGATGCGCGCGCCAGAAGCCTGAAGCCCAATCGCCACGCGCTTGCCGCGCAAATCTTCAAAATTGCGGATTGGGCTGTCACGGCGAACAGCGGCGTGAATATGTTCCGGAAACAAATGCCCGACAAAACGAATCCGATCCGTCTTTGGGCGGCCTTCAAACAGGCCGGTGGCGGTAAAGGCCCAGTGGGACACATCGGATTGCGTGAAGCCCGCTTCCGCATTGCCGGCCTGCACCATGGCAACATTCTGCACGGAACCCTGCGTTGCCTGCGCCACGGCAACCATACCGGGCACACCGGCCGTGCCGCCGGCCTGGCCGCAAGGCGCGCCGGGTGGGCAGGAAATGGCATTCGCGATAATGCCGCCCACCGGATAATAAGTGCCGCCGGCACTGCCCGTGCCGATGCGAAAGAATTGCGGCGCCTGCGCCGCGGCAATGCCCGGTAATGCCAAGCCGAAAGCAGCTACGGCGGCAAGCAGGTGTTTGCGTTTCAGCATGGAATCCTCCCGTTGGATGTAAATGCGTCTTGGATGCTAGACGCGCCGAC
>Ga0315900_10002155_pt1 | contig 30749 bp, 20 predicted proteins | sample LakEriMetagenome_FD_203521 | JGI IMG/M metagenome (GOLD analysis project Ga0315900, IMG submission 203521) | Freshwater fungal communities from buoy surface, Lake Erie, Ohio, United States - Buoy 12 MA114 | ecosystem: Environmental > Aquatic > Freshwater > Lake > Lake biofilm | place: USA: Lake...
TTGTTGCGGACGGTCAGCCGAGTATGGTCGATACCAAGAAGTTTGAGAATCGTCGCGTGGATATCGTAGACCTGGGTGGGGTGATCTCGATCCAGTGGCTTGTAGCCGAACGGGTCGCTTTCTCCCACGGTGATTCCGCCGCGAATACCGCCACCACATAGCCAGTTGGTGAAGACGAACGGATTGTGATCACGACCGGTACCACCTTGACTGGAGGGCATTCGACCGAATTCGGTGGTCCACAGGATCAAGGTATCTTCCAGCATGCCGCGTTGCCTCAGGTCCTCGATCAAGGCTGCGGTGGCGGTGGCCATTCCCAGTGCCAAGGGGAAGTGGTCGCGCTGGACGTCTTCGTGGGAATCCCAATTCCTGCGAGGGAACCCATTGTCGTTACCGCTCCAGATCTGAACGAATCGAACCCCGCGTTCCAGGAGTCGCCGAGCGGCAAGGCATTTGGTGGCGAAATGATGGATTTCCTCGGGGACATTGATTTCCGCAGGCCAGGTCTTGGCAGGTTGATCGAGTCCGTAGAGCCGAAGGATATGTGCAGGTTCGTCTTGAAAGCGAAGTGCTTCGGGCGCTGCTAGTTGCATGCGAGCGGCTAGTTCGTAGCTTTCGATCCGTCCATCCAGGCGATTGTCCTCAGGCCGCTTTTGTGCATGCAACTGATTCAAGCGGGAGAGGGTGGAAAGGGTCGCTGACTCCGACTCCTTGGAGATGTAGTCGGCGGCCGGGTGTGGAAAGAGGTCAGCGATCGGCGCGGACCGCCCAGGGTAGATGATCGTCCCGCTGTGCTGACCGGGAAGGAAGGCCGCATCCCAATTCTTGACGCCGTTGGAGGCGAAACCGCGATGGTCGGGGAGGACGACAAATGTCGGCAGGTTGTCGTTGAGTGATCCCAGGCCGTAGCTGATCCAAGAGCCCATGCCGGGGAAGCCGGGCAACTGGAACCCGGTGGCTTGAAGCAGTGTCCCCTGCGAATGGACTCCCGTCTTGCCTACCATGTTGTGGACGAATGCCATCTGGTCGACCACGCGGCCCAGCGGAGCGACGGCATCGCTGAGCAGTTTTCCTGAGCGGCCGTAGGGGCGGAAGTTCCAGATCGGTTTCAGCCAGGGTCCTAAGCCATTTTGGAAGGCTTCCACCGGTTCTCCAAAGTCGCTTGGCTGACCGTGTCGGCGCACCAATTCCGGTTTGAAGTCGAAGAGGTCCAGATGGCTTGCCGCCCCAGCCATGAAGAGTTGGATCACCCGTTTGGCGCGGGGTGGAAAATCGGGAGTTCGAAGCGAGGGATGTAGGGCAGGTTCTGCGGGGGCGCTCAGCAGCGGGGTATCGCGTTCCAGCAGCGAAGCCAGTGCCAGGCTGCCGAATCCCTGCCCCAGTTGGCTCCATAGCGTACGACGCGACAGCGAGGGTTGCTCAGTCGCCTTGGTGGCTTGGGTACTCATGTTGGATCCTCTGGAGCAGTGGCAGCGCTGTTTGGCTGATCCGATGATAGCTTTGCATCTGCTCCAGGTCGATTCTTTTTGGTTTCCGCTGGCGCGATACCGATGGCAGGGAGAAACGGAAGGTTCTGACCGAATCGGCCTTGACATGGTTTCCGTAGCGTTTCTAGCATCCGCCTCGTTTCCGGCCATCCGGTCTGGAGGGGATCGTGCCATAGGGTTGCGACCTGCTCTTTCCAACACTTGCTCCAAGTCATCCGTCTCGCCCAAGGCGTCTCCATCTATCTCCGCAACACGAAGGGATTTGTACGAATGAAGTATCGCGTCAAGCACATGGGCTTCCTCGCCTGCCTGGGGCTGATTCTCTCCAGCGGTGTGGGATGCAAGACGTCCTGGCAGATGCCGGGTAAGGATTTGTTCAGCTTCGGGAAGAAGCCATCGGAAGAAACTTTGGCGGGCAAGGGGCCGACCACCACCTATCCAGCCAGTCCCGCGTCCAAGTATGCCCCGCAGCAGGTGGCTAGCGCCCCCAATGGCGGGAACCAGCAAGCGATGTACAACGCGACGGCACCTGCTGGCAGCACTGCTCCAGCCGGATACAGCGCCGCATCGGCAAACCCAATCGGTTCGGCGGCCGCAGCCAACGGTTATGCTGCCGGCTACCCGACTGGCCCTTACGGAACCCAGGGATCGGCGGCTCGACCTGGATCACTCCCTGGCGGCAATGCTGCAGCTCCGGGGATGCCTGGGGCAAGTGCTCCGCAGGTTGGTGGCCCGGGCGGACTTCCGGCGATGCCGGGCAATTCCGCGGCCCCGGCGATGCCCAATTACCCTCAGGGCTATTCCACCGGCGGCTATTCCCCGGTTGGCTATGCGCCAGCTTCTAGTCCAGCGCCCAACAGCCCGGCTAATGCGCTCAGTTCGCCATATCAGCCAGCTCGTAGCATGCCCCCAGCCGGACCAGCGGCCGGCGCGATGCCAGCTGGATTTGGAGCCCCGGCTTCGTATCCTCCAGGGATGCCTTCTTCCATGCCTGGCGCGATGGGGGGGATGAATCCTTCCGGGTTGCCTGCGGCACCGATGGGCGCCATGCCGGGCATGACCGCCCCCGGCGCGCCGATGCCCCCAGCGGCCCCAGCATCGTGGGCTCCCCCGGCGTCCAATGGTTCGGCGGGAAGCATGCCGATGCCGTTTAGCCCCTCGACCCTTTCTTCCCCAATGGCTCCGCCTGTCGCTCCCAGTGCTCCGGTTCGTCAGTCGATTTCGTCTTCGGCAACCGACGGCCTTGGGGCACCCAGCATGGGCAATTCGGGCGCTGGCTATCGACCCGGAAGCACAGGCCGACCTGGTTTGAGCGAAGGGGCGGCACCCTCCAGCATGGCAACCCCACAGAATGGCTCGGGCTTCGCAGCCCCACCATCTTTGATCCGTTGATGGCGATACGCCATCGATCGTGATACAGATCTAAGAAACAGCCGCTGTTGGACAGCGGCTGTTTTCGTTGGGTGGTTTACCAGACGATCTGGTCTGCATCGAAGACAGGTCCTTCGATGCAGGTCCGTCGATAGTCCCAATCGGAAGGGGTACCGACCTTGGCAACACAGGTAAAGCAGATACCGATTCCGCATGCCATCGGCGTCTCAAGAGAGACCTGACACCGCAGGGCGTGTTGAGCCGCCAGATGAGCCACCGCCTCCATCATCGGTTCGGGCCCACAACAGGCAATCCGAGATCGCTCGGTACCATACTCCTGAATCGCTTCAGTCAGTGCATCGGTCACCCGGCCTCGGATGCCCTGCGTACCATCCTCGGTTGCCAATCGAAGGTCGATGGGTAGAGCAGAGAAGTCCTCCAGGCATGAGAATCCGGTCGCACTGCGGGCACCGTAGCAGAAGACGACGCGAGTGGCCCAGGGGGCCTGCGTCGATGCGTCTCCATAGCGGTCCAGCCCTAGTGATTGTCGCATCAGCGACAGCATCGGCGTGTGCCCGACTCCCCCGGCTGCCAGGTACAGCGTCTCCACGGGTTCCGAAGCAAATGCATTTCCCAGAGGTCCCCACAACTGGACGATCTGCCCAGGTAAAAGACGCGCCAGCGCCTGAGTGAACTTTCCCTTGACTGTGTAGACAACCGATAGCGTTCCTGGTTGGTCTGCTGTGGAGCGGCGTCGATCGTAGATGGCAAGGGCGCGTCCCAGTAATGGGTCCTGCGCATCGGCAAGTCGGACCATGACGAACTGGCCCGGAAGGAATCGGTCGGCTAGGGTTCCCGCTTCCACCGTCAGCAGGAAGGTCTGATGCCCCACCAGACGATGTTCGACAATCGGGCACCGTGCATGCTGTTTGGGCTGGCAGTCCGTCATGAATTCCTCTTGAAAACGTTGCGTCGCAATCGATAGGTTCGTGCGGGCGATCCGGGACTAACAGGCTACCGAAGACTGGCGTGCGGGCATAGTTTCCGCGGGACCCAAGATCCAACCAAGTCCTGCTCGCATTCCTGCTGTCCTGCACTGCGTTGCCAAATTGCGGTTCCATTTCAACAGCGGCCGGACAATCTCTTCGGCTCAGGGACGACCTTTGGGCGAAGGACGTCCAGTTCGCTTCCCCTTTAGTCCGGTTCGTCCCGGAGGTTTGCTCTTGGGCCGCCCGGTCGATCGTTTCTTGCCGAATTGGGGTTTGCCACCAGAGTTGCCGGCTGCACCCGAGGCTGGCCGCCCCTTGAACATTCGCTTGGGTGGCCCCTTCCCGCGGGTAGGTTTCCGTTCTCCTTCACGAAGCTCGGCATCTGGCTGACTGGCTGATTTGGGTCGGAGAGGCCGAGCATTTTTGGGGCGATCGCTGGTGAGCCGCTGTGTTGGCTTGCCACGGGTGCCGCCCAGGGGAGCTCGTCCTTGAGATCTTCCTTGGCCAGGTCGCGTGGATCCGGTCCGCATCGATCCGGTCCGCATCGGTCTGCTTCTTTTGGGAGTATCACCAGGCGCTTCCCGAGCGTTATCAAAGTCCAAACCCTCGGTCTCCAGATCGGCTTCCTTCAGTCGACCGGGAAAACGACCTTGTCGTTTGGGTTCGCTGCTACGCGGTCGACGCGGGGAAGGTTCCGATCCCTCCTGGTAGCCAAGTACCGAGCCTCGTTTGGATGCGGTGCTGCTAGAGGCGGGAACGATCGGCGAGACCTCGACGCGCTGCGGCATTCCTTCTGCTTCGATATCCGATTCCACCGGTGGTGCAGGACGTCTGGTCCTCGGGGGCGTCGATGCGACAGGGCGTCTTGGGGCGCTGCGGCCGGTTGAGGTAGCTTGAGGTTTGTTCGGGCGCGTTCTAGGGGAGCGAGTTGTCTCTCCCGTCTCGCTGGAGGCTTCGTTCTGCGCCAGCTCATTGCTCCCTTGTCGGCTACCCTTTTTCGCGTCCTTGCGTTCCTGTCGTGCCCTTTCGACTGCGGCATAAAGAGCTGCGACTTCGGAAGCAATCAAGGGGCGATGCGCGCCTTCGGGGAGGTCAGCCAGGCGCAAAGGGCCGATGGCGACGCGTCGGAGCAAAAGAACCTTGTTTCCGACGCGAGCCAGGACTCGGCGGATCTCGCGGTTCTTCCCTTCGGTCAGCGTCATCTCCAGTTCGGTGGTTCCTTTTCGGATTGCCCGAATGCGCGCCCCCTCGACTCTCGCCACCCCTTCGGAGAGATAGATTCCTTTTCTGAGACGAAGGAGCTGCGCTGGATCCAGTTGGCCCTGCACGACGACGAAGTAGGTCTTGGGGACACCGTACTTGGGATGGGTCAGTTGCTGAGCCAGCTCCCCGTCGTTGGTCAGGAGCAGCAGCCCCTTGCTGGAACGGTCCAAACGGCCGACCGGAAAAAGTCGACTGCCATCAGGCACCAAGTCGATCGCGCGAATTCGTCCCTCTGGATCTCGATTGGTGCAGAGCACCCCTGCCGGTTTATTGAGCATCAGATAAGTGGGGCGTTGCTGTCGGAGTACTTCCCCGTCGACGCGGATCGTGCTGGTGATCGGATCGACTCGACGATGGAACTCGACGCAGATTTTCCCATCGATCTCGATGCGGCCCTGTTCGATCAGTTCTTCGACTTGCCGTCGTGAACCTAAACCTGCGGCGGCCAGGACGCGATTCAGTCGTTGGGGGCCTTGAAGCACTCCGCCACCCTGGGGCGGCTTACCCGACTTGCGAGGTCCCACCTGAATCTCCCTTTTCCTTGGCAGCAAATGGCGTTGGGTGCCACGATCGGAAGATCGCTTGAGACCGACGCATCGCGGCAGTAGTTTGACGCGACAACCTCCCATTGTAACGATGCCCGAACAATCCACCCAGTCCGTCTGCAGGTGGTTGGCAAAGTCACGTTGCCGCCAAAGGAGGCAGAAGAGCGAGATACAAGATGGCGGGAGGTGAAATTAGGCCAGCAGCCTGCGTCGATTTCGCCATAGAAGAAGCGTGACTCCGACCAAGCATGCCGAGCTGGGTTCGGGAATCGGAGAGATGGAGTAGCTGATGGCGGGTCCAACAAGCGAGTTGACAGAGTCAAAACGGTAATTGCCACCGGTCAGCATGGTGCGTTTGAGCGATTCGAAGAAAGTGATTTGAATCTGATAGTTACCTGGAGTTGCTGATGCGGTACTCAGCCGAAGGGTGCCAACGGACCTGGGGGTTCCGTTAAAACTTTCGTCCCCGCTGCCATCATCCTGCTTTCCAAAGTCGGTGAAGTAAGCAATCCCCGGGGTGCTCAGATCGTAGCTAATTGGGGACTTGCCGAAGATCGCATTCACGCCCGAGAGAAAGCTACCACCCTTCCCTGAATTGTCGTAAGGGCCTGCGGAGACCTCGTAGTCGAGGACAGCTATCGACTGAGTCGATCCATCGTGCGTCTTGAGAAAGACGTTGACGACGACCTCCTCTCCTTGGACCAACGACAACTTATTGGCCGACAATTCCATCACGAGATCGGCTTTGGCCAGTCCGCCAAAACCAAACAGCAACAGAAAAGCGGTGTAGATCGAGTTGGTGTGACGTAGCAACACGTCATTTACCTCAAAAATAAGGAATCTTGTGGGGAGGTTCCAAGTTTTCCGGTGGTTCCGCTCGGCAGTCCCTATCCCATCCATCGACAGGTGCCCGTCCAGTAGCCAAGCGCCCAAGTGGCGAAGAAAACCGATTAGGTAGTTTGAACCACTTTTACCCAGGTTAATGAACCCACACAATTTGTCAATCAAACAGTCTGCCATTCCTAGGAAGTGTGGTTCGTAAGTTGGTTCTTTTGGGGGGGTCCTTCTGGGGGCTCGTGGCGATCACCAGTAAATGAACTGCAGAAAGCGTTCCCGGTCGGCGGCTGGCAATTGGTCGACCGAAGGGACGATCCATCGATTTTCTTCGGTATCGGTGATCAGTTTGCCGTGATCTCCATAGTCGACTGCTTGGCTTTGGGTCCAGCGCATCAGAATCGACTGCCTGCCGATATCGGTTTCGACATCCAATTCCAGGAACCCATGATCGAGTTTAGAGCGATAGACCCTTTGGATGACTCGCAGCAAATAGCGCCGGTTGGCGGTCTGCCGGATCCATGACTGCTCGTCGGCCGGCCACTCCTGAAGGTCGGCGATCATCCCGATTTCCGGTTCCTCTCCGTCGGTCTTCCATTGGCGGATACTGAGATACTGATCGGGGTGGCTGGCAGGGAAGGTGCGTACGACAAACAGGTCGCCGACCTGCTGTTGTTCGCTTTGCATCGCCAGCCTTCCTTTGGAATCGAGACAGAAGTGATGTTGGGTGGGATCAAGCCAGAGGATACGAGGTTTTTTATCGGCAGCGGGATCCTTGTCTTCGGCTTTGGGAGGCGATGCCTCTGGAGTTGGCTGGTTCTCCTGGGGCGGCTCGCATTGCTTCTGTTCCACTTCCTGGGTGTCCGACTGGTTGGAGCCTGCCGATTCCGGATCGTCGGTTTCCTGAAGCTGTCCGATCAGGCGGTCGACCGTCGGGTGTTTGGAGACCTGGGTTTGGATCCGAACCAATCGAGCGTAGATGCCATCCTTGGCCAGCAGGTGGGCATGGGAGCCTTCTTCTTTGAGCAGTCCTCGTTCGAAGACCAGGATGCGATCGGCATTGCGAAGGGTGCTCAGTCGGTGTGCGATGGCGATGGTGGTGCGACCGCGAATGAGCACTTCCAGTGCCTCTTGAATGCTCCTTTCGCTTTCGGCATCGATGTTGCTGGTCGCCTCATCCAGAATCAGAATGCGAGGATCATAGAGAAGTGTCCGGGCGATCGAGAGTCGCTGTTTTTCACCGCCGGACAGTCCCGCACCATGTTCCCCCAGCAGCGTTTCGTAGCCCAGAGGTGAGCGGCACAGGAAATCGTGAGCTCCTGCAGCGGCGGCTGCCTCCAATCCTTCTTCGATGGTGGCGGTGGGATGACCGTAGGAGAGATTTTTCCAGACGGTACCACGGAAGAGGAGAGAATCCTGGAAAACGATACCGACGCGTTGTCGGAGGAGCTGGGTTGACAGGTCGCGCAGATCGATCCCATCGATTCGAATGCTTCCTTCCTGGACGTCGTAGAACCGGGCGAGCAGATTGACCATGGTGGTTTTGCCGGAGCCGCTGCGGCCGACGATACCCACCATTTCCCCAGGAGCGACGCGGAAGGAAATTCCCTGGAGGACTGGCTGGCTGCGGTCGTATCCAAAGGTGACGCGATCGAATACCACCTCGCCGCGGGGATCGTCCCAGGCCTTCGGACTGGCTGACTCGGGGATCGTCAGTGGTGCATCGAGCAATTCCAGGACGCGCTTGCTGCCTGAAAGGAAGCTGGTAAGCCACGTGGTGAAGTTCGACAATGCGCTGAGCGGCGCGTAGAACATCGCCAGGTAGGCGAGGAAGGCAATCAGCTGCCCCAGGGTCATGTCGCGACCGATGACATCGCGGCCACCCACATACCAGACGATCAGGCCGCCCAGGCTGAAGACCAACTGCATGGCGGCTGAGTAGTACGAGTTGGTGTCGTCGACCCAAAGACGCCATTGTCGCAGTTGATCGCTGGCTTTCTGGAACCGCTGATATTCCTTGTCTTCCTGAGCGAATGCCTTGACGACTCGGATGCCCGATAGCATCCCGTTGAGGACCGACATCTGTTTGCTGGATGCGTCCCAAAGTCGGTAGTAGCGGGGGTAGACCTTCTGCCAGAAGATCCAGGATCCGAGAAAAACAAGCGGCACCGGGATCAGCGTGTACATCGCCAGCTTGGGGTTGATCCACAGCAGCATGGCGCCCACACCGATCAGCTGTGCGGTTTGAAGCAGGAAGCCACCGGTGATCTGATGGAGCACGCCATGGAGCACTTCGCTGTCGTGCGCCACACGACTGAGGATGCTACCGACCTGGTGGCGGTCGTAGTAGACCACGGCCAACCGCTGCAATTTGTGCACCATCTCCGCCCTTAGGCTGGCGGTGATGCCGGTCCCGATTTGGGTTGCCAGTCTTCCTTTGAAGACACCGACGGCCGATAGGAGGATCCGAGAACCGGCAAGGGCCAGCACCACCAAAAGGAGCGCTTGGGCAAAGCTGGGATCGGCATTCGATTGAGCTCCACCTCCGAGGATATTGTCGACTAGATGCTGCTGAAGCTTCGGTGGAATCAGTTCGGCGATCACCCCGGCGATGGTCAGTCCAGTCAGCAGGAAGGCGCCGCGGCGGTAGGGGGCAAGGAGATCGAAAAGTCGCTTGAGTATCCGCCCTTTCTGAAGGCAGCGCGGGCATTGGTCCTGAGAGGGTTCCAAACGCAGACTGCAGTCGGGGCAACGCTTGGGTTCCAGTTCCTGATCGGCATCGCTACGAACCGCCGGATCGGCGGGCAGTGGCTCCCCATTCGAATCGGTGGGGCTTTTCAGCAGATCCAGATGACGGGTCAAGCGAAGGCTGACTTTGGAGAACTTCGAAGCCTGGGCGTTGGAATACCGCAGTAGATCGATCCAGGCCCCATCGACCTGGGCCTGCAACCAGCCCGAGCCGGTTCCCGCCCAGGTTCTCACCTTCTCGATTTGCGTCCAGGGAAGCCGAATGGTCGGTTCGGCCTGTCCAGGAACGGCATCGACTCGCAGTTCCTTCTGGTCGGCGTAGAGGGTTGGTGTCGCTGGGTTGCCTGCCGCGTCGATGTCGCTGGACACCTCCAGCCACATTTCCGATGCTTCCTCGATGGCCTCCGGCATCCGCTGGCTCGGTAGCTTGACGTTCATCGACCGTCCTTGTGTCGTGTGCGCGATGGAAAGGGGTTGGTTCGGATGCGACCGGCCTGTCATCAAGTGCAAGTCGCGGGGCGCTTGTGAGAGTCAAGATGCGGGGTGGAAGTTCCTGCGAATTGGCTGGAGGCTGAAGATTCCGTAAACGAACGCCAAAAAGTCGCTCAGGTAGGGTTGCTGGGGGACTGCAGCAGCGCCGCCGCAAATCCGATCAGGTCCTTTCGCTCCTGCGACTGCTCGATCATCGTACGGAAGTCCCCTGCCTTGCGGCTCAATTCCAGCAACGACGGAGCGATGCCGAAGGGGCGGGCTGAGGGGGGCATTTTGCGCACCAGGAATCGAAGGGCTTCCGCGTGGCGTCCGGTACGATCCAGCAGGTCGACATAGGTTTCGATCCCCACGGTGCCGTGCTCCTGGGGATCGAGCGATTCGGCTTTCTGCAGGAAGTACTTCAGAGAGGCTTCGGTTTGATGGCCTAGCAGGGCATCGAAGAAAGTGAGTGAGGCTGCATAGAGATCCGCAAAAGGCTCTTCGGAAGGATAGTGGTATTGCGGATGGAGCTGTTTGCCGTAGGTTGCTAGATCGCGAGCCAGAGTGAGGGTGGCGGGGTCGTCCAGGACGCGCGCGAACCGGACGGTGGAGGCCAGGTGGGTGGTGTCCAGATGGTAGGTGCCATCCTGAAGCCAACCAGGAAGCGATGCGAGGAGCTGTGGCAGCCCCAGTTGGGGATCGGCGGCTGTTCCTTGGCGTCGCTGCCAGTCCTGTTGCATCGCCGATAGCAGTTCCGCATGGACATGCCTGACCAGTTCGGCCACCGCCAGCTGCTGCTCTGGTCGTCCTCGCATCGCGACGACGCTTTCCATCATGGTGATCGTGTTGCAGGTGCCGCGGTGTTCCAGCGATAGCCGCGTCCCGCGCGCGACATCAACCGCCTCATGCACCAAGATCTGTAGTAGCAGATCGAACTGCTCTCCCGACGGTTCGATGCCTTCGAGCGCCTTGGCTGCAGCGTGGCGGTCGCCGACCGGTCGAAAGAACATCCATCCTTCCTCCAGTTTCCCCTGAGCCAGCAGTCCCAGACCGACTTCACGGCAGGCGTCGATCAAGCCACGCTCCAGTTTGTCCTGGAGGTCGCCGCCAATCGCTTCTTCCGACTCACTGGGGACGGCAGGTAGGCCCAGCAGCAAACGTTGCTGCATCTTGAGTGCTTCGAAGAGGTCGCGGTACCGCTTCTGGATCCGTAGATGCTCCACCAGGAGATTGGCAGCGGCGAGCGATCCATTTTGGTCTTTGGCTTGGCGAAGCGCATCGAAGATGTCGTCGGTGGCGATCATGGGAAAGCGATTCCTGATACACTGAACAAATTGGTCTGGCTGGGCGGTTCAGACTACCCGATTCCAGCCATTCGCCAACCACCCCCGATGCTTCCACAACGCAGGTGCTGCCGCAACGACCGATGGAACCCACCGACACCCCTTCCCAAATGCATGCTTCCCCGTCGTTTGGCTCCCTGCGCGTCGCTTCCCTGGAATCGCGGCGTAGGGAGGATATGAGCCGCTTGATCGAGCGATTTGGGGGGATTGCGTTTGTTTCACCTTCCATGCGCGAGGTGGCGGTGGAAGAGCCGAAGGAGGCGGTCGATTTCGCCTACCGCGTGATCACCGGGGACATCGGCGTGGTGATTTTTTTGACTGGAGTCGGCTTTCGACATCTGGTGCATTCCATCGAGCGGCACCTGGAAACCCAGCGATTTCTCGATGCGCTTTCCGACGTGATCACCGTGGCGCGTGGACCCAAGCCGGTCGCGGCGATGCGGGAGGTGGGATTGACCCCAACCCATCGCGTCCCGGAGCCGAACACTTGGCGGGATCTGCTGCGGACACTCGATCAGCACGTCCCCTTGGCCAATCAGACGGTGGGGTTGCAGGAGTATGGAGTCACCAACCATTCGCTGGTTGCCGGTCTGGAGGCGCGGGGCGCCAAGGTGGTTCAGTTAAGGGTCTACCAATGGGATTTCCCTGAAGATCTTGGCCCGCTGAAGGAGAACCTCGAAGCGATCCTTGCGGGACAGCGCGATGTCCTGCTGCTGACCAGTGCCCATCAATTGGTCAATCTCTTTCGACTGGCCGATCAGCAGGGGCAGGTGGAGATGCTTCGCAAGTCGCTGCAAAAGATGGTGGTTGCCTCCATCGGCCCGACCACTTCGGAGATGGCGCAGCAGATGGACGTGCGGATTGACGTGGAACCAGAGCATCCGAAGATGGGGCATCTGGTTCAGGCGGCGGCGGAGGCAAGCGGTCGCATCCTACAGGCCCGGAATTGGTCGGTGCGACTCCTGGAAGAGGTGACGGAAGCTCGCCAACTCCAGGTCGCTCAGTGGTCCAAGCCGGGCAGTGTTCCCCCTTGGGAAGATAGCCCGATGATGCGAGCCTGTCGTCGTCAGGCCGCACCGGTGACCCCGGTCTGGATGATGCGTCAGGCGGGGCGCTATATGGAAGAGTATCGCAAGGTCCGATCCAAGGTCGGCTTCCTGGAGCTTTGTCGGAACCCGCAACTCTGTGCGGAAGTGATGGCGACAGCGGTTGAGCGGCTAGGGGTCGATGCGGCGATCCTGTTTTCCGATCTGCTGCCGATACTCGAACCGATGGGGATGGAGCTGGAATTCACGCCAGGGGATGGGCCTGTGATCCATAATCCATTGCGAAGCTCACTCGATGTCGATCGCGTGATCGCGTTGGAGTCGGTCGAGCCGCTGCAGTATGTGATGGATGCGGTAAGGATGACGCGAGCGGCTATTCCGGCCAATCTTCCGTTGATTGGATTTGCGGGAGCCCCCTTCACGCTGGCCAGCTACATGATCGAGGGAGGATCCAGCCGATCGTACACCCGAACCAAAAAGCTGATGCATGAGGATCCATCGGCCTGGGAATGTCTGATGCAGAAGCTGACCGAATCAATTGCACGCTACCTCAACGGTCAAATCCTGGCCGGCGCGCAGATCGTCCAGATCTTCGATTCGTGGGTGGGGTGCCTTGGTCCCTCCGACTACCAGCGTTCGATCCTGCCTCACATGCAGCAGCTCCTGGCATCGATTCTCCCTCAGGTGCCGGTAATCCTCTTTGGTACAGGCAATCCCATGTTGCTGCCTTTCCATCGGGGGGATGATCGGACGGTGGTGGGAATCGACTGGAGAATCGATCTGGTGCAGGGTTGGCAGATGGCCGGTGAGGATCGGGCCGTGCAGGGGAATCTGGATCCAACCGCTCTGTTGGGGACCCCCGAATCGCTCGATCGCGAAATCCGACGGGTGCTTCAAGAAGCGGGTCATCGATCAGGGCACATCTTCAACCTGGGGCATGGGATCCTGCCGGAGACGTCGGTCGATCAAGCGCGTCGGGTGGTTGATCGGGTGCATCAGTGGAGCGCCCGCTAAGTCGCGGGAATCCCATTGCCACTGCATTTCTAGGTGGAATGTTCCAAGCGGCTACCTATTCAAGAAGGCTTAAGGAAGGGGCCTCTCCAGGATGCGGCTCTGCAGTGGGTGGTGGCCATTGAAGGTGGGTGGTGGCCATTGAAGGTGGGTGGTGGCCATTGAAGTTCCATTTCGGATTCTTGTCGGTGGCTAGCGAATCCATGGCATCAGGTTGGAAACGCCAGGGGAAGGTCGGAGAGCTTATTGAGCCGTACCGCTGGGAATCTTAAAAATAGCCACGGAAGGGCGCGAGCCCTTTGTTGTGCTTCCCTGCCCCAAAGAATCGGACGGCTTGAACCGTGCGGTTAGGAGTCGGCTGCATCCGTCTATCGGCAACGCTTTCCTATCGGCAATGCAGTGCAGTCGTGGCTGGCTCTTGTCCAATGGAACCACGTAGCGGTTGAATGCACCCCATCAAAGCGGTTCGCCGTCCCAGCGCGCAAAGGCTTCCAGAGCGAAGTATTCCGGGAGCCCCAGTAGGTTGTAGCTTTCGGCGGTGCCGCGATTGCGGTCTTCCGCGCGCTGCCAGAACTCGCGGGGGTCGCTGCCTGGAAAGAGGGCTTCATCTTTTTGGCTTTCGTGCATGAAGATCGCTTCTCGCTTGCGCAAGATGTCGCTGGGGCTAAGCGGTACCGCGATATCGATTTCATGAAGCGGATACTCCTGCCAGGCACCGCGATAAAGCAGCACTTCGGGGTTCTTGGAACCCGATTGTCTGTATCGTTCCAGAGCCATGAAGATCGCCTCGGCGCAAACCCGATGCGTGCCGTGGGGGTCAGCCAGATCGCCCGCGACGTAGACTTGATCGGGCGAGACTTTTTGGAGCAGCTCTAGGATGATCTGGATATCTTCTTCGCCGACCGGTTTCTTGGCGATGGTGCCGGTGCGGTAGAAGGGAAGGTCGAGGAAGTGGAGGTTCTCTTCGCGGCAGCCGACGGTGATCGCCCCGGCTCTCGCTTCGCTCCAACGAATCAGACTTTTGATCGCCAGCACCACTTCAGGATCAGGTTGTCCTGGTTGTTTGGATGCCAGTGACTGTTCAACCTGTTGCTCGATGTCGAGCGATTTCTGATGATCGATCTCAAAGATGCGGTTGTATTCGCAGACTAGGTCGGCAACGCGTCGAGCGTCGTGATCGAAGACGGCGATATTTCCGCTGGTCATGTAGGCGATGTGGACATTCTGGTTGTCCTCGACCAAGCGGATCAGCGTGCCGCCCATGCTGATCACATCGTCATCAGGATGGGGGCTAAAGCAGAGCACCGTCTTGACCGTATTGCAGCCGGCCGGGTGGTGCTCGATCGTTTCCATCATCCAGCGGAAAACCCGCTGGGCGATCTGGTGGGCACGGCCCTGGTAGCGCAGCAAGGAGTGGAGATTGTTTTTGCGGAAATCCTCGTCATCCAGCTTCAGCAGCGCCTTGCCGGTTTTGTGGCACAGCCACAGCACCGCCCGCTTGACCAGCGCATCGTCCCAGACGACCGACCCGAGGAGCCATGGAGTGGCGGTCCCGGTAAGTTCCGCCGACGCGGGGCCATCGATCAGCACCTTGGCATCGCCATGGTCTTGGAGCGCCGAGGCCGGCACCCGCTCACTGGCCGGTTGTTCCAGCGTATCGCGAATGATGTGTGCCTTGTGTTCTCCGAGCGCTAGCAGCACGATCCGCTTGGCGGCCAGGATGCTTCCCATGCCGACGGTCAGCGCCTGATTGGGGACATTGTCTTCCCCGAAGAAATCGCTGGCGGCGCTGATCCGTGTCATTGGATCCAGTGTCACCAAGCGTGTTTTGCTCCTTCGCGAAGAGAAAGGTTCATTGAAGCCGATATGGCCATTGCGCCCGATCCCCAGAAGGACCAAGTCAAAGCCACCGAAATGCTGAATGGACTCTTCGAACCGTCGGCAATGCACTTCGACGTCCGAAGCGTGGACCTGGGAGTCGAGAAAGTGGATATGGTCCTGATGGATATTGACCTGCGACAGAAAGTGTTCGGTCAGCCACCGTCGGTGGCTCTGCGGGCTCTCGGAAGGCAGTCCGTAGTATTCATCGATTCCGAAGATGACCACTCGGGAGAAATCGAGCTGATCTTGCTGGTGCAACCGCACCAACTCGCGGTAGGTGCCGACTGGGGTGGAGCCGGTGGGGAGCCCCAAGACGGTGCGCTGTCCCAGTTCGGTCCGTTCACGGATCAGAGCGGCGATCATCGAAGCGGCATATCTGGCCAGATCGCCGTGGGTCTCGAAGACGAAAGCAGGGAGGCGGGTGCCTACGACCGGGCGGGCGACGTGGTTCAGCATGGCGACTACCGTGTCAGGGATGGGATGGAAGGGGCGAGTCGAGGGGGGGCAGCCAGCAGGCTAGCAGCCGTTCGCCGCGTTCGCCCTTATTGTGGTGGATCGAGCGATTGGCTCCAAGGGCCATTTTAGCGGCCGAAGCGTCCCAGGTCTGCTGCAAGCGTCCCTGTCCCGGGTTGCGAAACTCCAGCCCCTGGGCGCAGGAACTCCGAAGTCTTTCCTTGGCGATTCACTCCGCAAATGGATCCCATTCGTCGCGACTGGACCAGACATGAAGCGCAGGGAACTGAAATGCCAGTTCCCCTGCCAGCTCGTCCATCGCAAATCGTTCGCTTGGGCCATGGCCCAAAAGCAACAGATCGATTCCGCGGTGCGATGCCTCCAGCGCCTGATGGTAGGTAGCTTCCCCCGTGATCAGCAACTGACAATCGGCCGTCGCAGCGGCCGTGACCAAGCTTCCTCCGCTGCCACAAACAATCCCAATTCGCTCGATCATGCGGCCAGATTGACCGATCCAACGCAGCTGAGCCTTTGGCAGGACGCGAGCAGCCAATTCGAGTACGGCTTTGCCAGGGAGAGCCATAGGCAACCTGCCGCACCTTCCCGACCCTACCATGGGATTGGTGGCATGGGGGACCATGGGGCAAACCGCTTCCAGTTCCAACCTTCTGGCGATTCGCTGGTTGATTCCCTCCGGGGCGTTATCCCAGGCGGTGTGGGGGCTGTAGACGGAAATTCCGTGTCGGCAAAGCTTCCAGACCATCTTGCCTGCTGGGTCGCTGCAGACGATTTTAGGCAACGGGCGAAAAGGGAGCGGGTGGTGGGTGACGATCAGCTGGGCTCCCCCGGCGATTGCCTCGTCCACCGTCGCTTCCATCACCGTAAGGCATACCATCAGCCGCTCGACTTGGCCGTCTGGGTCTCCGATCAGCAGCCCGACCGAATCCCATGCTTCTGCCAGTTCCAGGGGGGCTAGTTTTTGCAGGTAAGCGACGATCTGCCGCATGTTCATGATCGACGGACTCCTGGGACGCTCGATCGCCCGATGGACACTGGCATCGATTGGTCTACCGCTGGGCCTAAACGCTGGGCCTAGCGCTGTGCCCAGGAAACCGCAATGAACGACGGCACCAGCGGGGGGGCAGTCAGCGATCGGCCGTTGATTCCAAAGGGCTGAGGGGGGAGGCAGCCGGTGACATGATCAGGGCTACTTCCGCCGCTACACCTGCTTTCCCGACCCAAGGCTTGCTTTTCCGTTGGCCGGCCAGCTTACAATGGGCGGTCGTCTACTGGTTGTAAAGAGGGAGCAAGGCGGTTTTCGGAAGGACCCTCGGATGATCGATCGCCGTGGAAGGAGCCCTTATTGGGAGGGGAGGATTGGATGGGAAACCCCTGCCAACCGACCTTGGGTGCGTTCATCGCGACGAACTTCTCTGGAATGGCCACCGGAAGAGGGAGGCCACGGTGTGCCGGACGAGCGGCTGGTGGAGGATGGACGATCTCAGGAAGTTTCGCCGGAGGAGCGGGAACTTTCGCGACTGGGGGAACTCGAAGCGTTGCTGTGGCTGGCACGCGAACCGGTTTCCCTGAAATGGCTTGCGCAGACGCTGCAAATTTCCGGGAGCGCGGAGGTACGGAGCCTTTGTCGACAGTTGAATCATCGCTACGATGCCGATCAACGGGCGATCCGCGTGGAGGAGGTGGCAGGCGGGGTGCAATTGCTCACGAGGCCACAGTTTGCCAAGTGGTTGAGGAGGCTGGAGCATCTTCCGCAGGGCATTCGGTTATCCGGCCCTGCGATGGAGACGCTGGCGGTGATTGCCTATCGGCAGCCGATCGACCGGTCGGAAATCGAGGCGATTCGCGGGGTCGGGTGCGGGGAGGTGCTGCGTCAATTAGTCCAGCGGGAACTGGTAAAAATTTCCGGCCGAAGTGAAGAACTGGGCCGACCCTACCTTTACGGAACAACCAAAAGATTTTTACAACTATTCGGAGTCTCCTCAATCGATGGCCTGCCGCGTGCCGAATGGGTACGGCAGGTCGACGCGCGAGGCGACCGCGATACAATACGCGACCCGGCGGATAATGACTCCCGGCTGGATTGAATCATCGAACGAAGAATGCAGATGCTAGTTTCAGTGAATAAGGAGCCCATGGTGAAACTCACATTCGTCCCACACAGCCAGCCCGCGATGTCCGTGCGGTCGCCCGAATGGGAACTACCCTGGAATCGAGTCCTTCGCGCGATGTCGGAAGATGAAGATTTCGACGAGATCGAAGACGAAGACGAATTCGATGACGACGAAGAAGAAGACGAGGACTACGAAGACGACTTCGAAGACGAAGAAGACGACGAAGAAGAGGAATTCGAAGACGAACTCGAAGAAGATGAAGAGGAATGGGAAGAAGTCGAAGAAGACGATGAGTCGGAAGAGGGCGATTCGGAAGAAGAAGACGAAGATTGGGATGATGACGAGGATGACGATTGGGACGAAGAGGAAGAGGATGAGGAAGATGAGGACTGGGACTGAGCCGGCGGTTTTCGTCGCATCAGTCGAAAGCTTCTGACTCCCTCCGTCGCGATTGGCTCGGGCATCCCCTTGGTGTCCGAGCTAGGTCGGAATGACCAGAGAGCCACCGGATTGAGGTGCCCGTGAGCGGAGTAACGGTGAGCTGTTTTGTTCTGAGCTACCTGCTGGTAGCGGGGCTGGAAGGGACGCGTTGGATCGTGCGCGTCCCGTACCGAATGGCGGTGCAAGTAGGGTTGATGGGGTTGGGTTGGATCGCCCAGACTCTTTACCTTGCCGATCGCTTTGTGTGGCCTGGAGAGGCCGATGCGGGAACGCTACTTCGCAACTGGAACCATTGGGCTCTGGTGGTCTCTTGGGGCTTGGCGACGCTCTATCTGATCCTTTTGCTGCGACGACCTGGACAGCCGACTGGGACCTTCCTTCTCCCTTTGATTCTCGCGCTTCTGGCGCTAGCGTGGCTGGTTCGGGGAATGGCCCCGTTCGAACCGACTGGCTCGATTTCTCTGCTGCGTGCGGTTCATGGCCTGGCGCTGCTGGTTGGGATGATGCTGGTGGCTTTTGGCGCTGCGATCGGTGCGATGTATTTGTTGCAGTCGGCCTGGTTGAAGAGAAAACGGTTGGCGCTGGCCAGTCGGCTGCCGATGCCGTCGCTGGAGTATCTGCAGCAGCTGGGAAGTCGCACCCTGTATGCTTCGGCTGCCAGTGTGGCTGTCGGATTGGTCAGCGGTTTGTGGATGGAGGGGTTGGCCGGGCTGAAGGCCCAGCCGCTTCGCAGTTCCAACCTGCTGGTGGCTCTGCTTCTGATCTGGTTGATCGGCGCAAGTTTCTGGCAGCGTTCCCACGTACGGCGCGGCATCGGTCGTTCCACCGCCCTCGTCTCCATCGCCAGTCTGTTGGTGATGCTGGCGTCGCTGGGGGTGGTGATGGTATCGGCGCATGGTCGAGGCTACCAAAAACGAATCGCCCCAGCGCCCTCCAGTAGCTCATCGGTTCCCTCGCCGGTTCCACCCGAGGTGCCCAGGCCATGACATTGAGGATGGTTGGGTGCAGCCACCACCATGCTCCCCTCGATCTTCGGGAGCGGATCGCCTTCTCGCCGGCTCAGGCGCGCCAAGCGCTCCAGCGTCTCCGGGAGTGGGATGAGCAGATGGAGGCGGTGATTGTCAGCACTTGCAATCGGACCGAGCTTTATGGGGCCTGGGGTGAGGATACATCCGCGTGGTCGGAAGCCCGGTGGATCGACTTTCTTGGTGAATTTCATGGACTTCCCAGGGAATCTTTGCTGCCTCATCTGCAGTCGTCCAGCGACCGCAACGTCGCCAATCATCTCTTTCAAGTCGCTGCCAGCTTGGACAGTCTGGTAGTGGGGGAGACGCAGATCCTTTCGCAGGTCAAGCAAAGCTACGATTGGGCGGTCCAGGAGGGGACCGTCGGACCGCAATTGCATCAGCTCTTCCAGCATGCCTTATTCACCGCAAAGCGGGTTTCCGGGGAGACCGAGATCCATCGCCGGCGCGTCAGTGTTGCGAGTGTGGCTGTCTCCCAGATCGCGATGGAATTCTTCGAGCGGCTGAGCGACAAATCGATCCTGGTGATCGGAGGTGGCGAACTGGGGGAGGAGACGTTGCGGTATTTGGTTGAAGCAGGGGCACGGCAGATCGCCATCTGCAACCGGACCTGGGAGCGTTCGCTGCCTCTTGCCGAACGGTATCAGGGAAAGGCAGTGGCCTGGGAGCAACTGGATGAGGCGCTGCGGGAGGCGGATCTGGCGATCAGCACGACCGGCTCCGATTTGCCGATCGTCACACGCGACCGCTTCGCTGGACTGTGGGCCAATCGCCAGCGTGGTCCCCTGGTGGTGCTCGACCTGGCCGTGCCTCGCGATTTTGATGCGGCCATCGGTCAGATCGACGAGGTCTACCTGTATACGCTCGATGACGTCCAGAAGGTCTGCGAAGCCAATCGGCAGTGGCGTCAAAGCCAGTGGCCCAAGGCCCAGCGCATCGTCGAGGAGGAGGTCGAGCAGTTCTGGCAGCAGTTGCAGCATCGGGGAGCGATCCCGACAATCCGGTCGCTCCAGTCGCAGGCGGAGGCGATCAAGCTGGGGGAACTGCAGCGTCTTCAGGGGAAACTGCAGGTCCATCAACTGGATCCGGCGGTGCAGCGGGAGATCGAGCAGGCGTTTGATCGACTGGTCAATAAACTGCTCCATCCGCCGCTCAAGTCGCTTCGCGAGGAGCGGGATGTCGATGCTTCCGGCTCGCTGGCCAGTGCGATTCGACGAATTTTCCGCCTCAAGGAGTGATCGCTGCCGCACCCCAAGCAGGTGGCAAGGAAAGTTGTTTCAACAATTATTCGTTCAACAGTGATTGTTGAAACAACTTTCTGAGATTATCCTGCGGTGGGAGGATGGTGACGATGTCCAGCGGTGGCAAGAAGAAGGGGCCTGTATTCGATTCGCCCCAGCAGCAGGCTTGGCTGCAATTGTGGCGGACCTACGACCGCTTGAAGGTCCTCGAAGACCAGCTTTTTGGCTCCTTCGAGATCTCCTCGCAGCAGTACAACCTGCTGCGTCTGCTGGAAGCGGCATCCCCCGATGCCCTCCGAACGCTCGATCTAGCTCGCCGAATGATCTCCCGGTCTCCCGACATCACCCGGATGCTGGACCGTTTGGAATCGCAGGGATGGATCGCCAGAGATCGTCCCAAGGACAATCGTCGCACCGTATTGGTTTCGATCACCCCTGCTGGATTGCGGCTGCTTCAAAAGATCGCTCATCCGCTGGCCGAGTGTCACCGGCAGCAACTGGGGCACCTTGGAAGGGAATCGCTGGCGGATCTGGTGCGGCTGCTGAGGGCCGCCGGTGCGCCGCATGAACCGGAGGGGAGTCCCTGGGGTGCCCCGGGCATTGCCGGTCCACGATGAGAGGACCAACAGAAAGAATACCGATACAAGCGAAATCGCGGCCATGAACAACGTACAACTTGCCGTCCATTTCTTTTTTCAATTGGCAGTTATCCTCGTCGCTTGCCGCATCGTGGGACTGTTGGCAGCTAGGTTGGGGCAGCCTCAGGTGGTGGCCGAGATGATCACTGGGGTGCTGTTGGGGCCGAGCCTTTTTGGGGCGTTGGCGCCGCAGTGGCAGCAGGCGATCTTTCCCTGGGACCCCAGCCAGAGAACCCGCGATACGCAAAGCTACCTTTTCCCCGCCTCCCAATTGGGGCTGGCGCTCTACATGTTTGTGGTCGGCATCGAGTTCCGACCAGAGGTCTTTTCCAGGTATGCGCGAACCAGCGTTGCAGTATCGCTGGCAGGGATGGTAGCCCCATTCACTCTGGGAGTCCTGTTGGCCGCGGGGCTTTATGGTCGAGCCCCGCTGTTTACCGAAAAGGTGGGGTTCTGGGAGGCGGCGCTGTTCCTGGGAGCGTCGATGTGCATCACCGCCTTCCCGATGCTGGCCCGCATCATCCACTACAAGGGTCTGGCGGGAACTCGCATGGGGACGGTGGCCATCGGTGCGGGGGCCATCGATGATGTTTCCGCTTGGTGCATGCTGGCCCTGGTGCTGGCTAGCTTCGAGAAAAACTGGAATCATGCGGTCTGGAGTATCGGTGGTGCCTTTGGCCTGGTGGTCCTCGGTTGGCTTGTAATCCGACCGCTATTGCTGCGATGGCATAGCAGATTCCTTGGCCCCGATGGGTCGCTCAGCGAAGCCGGTCTGGCGATGGCGATGGTGGTTCTGTGCCTAGCTGCCTGGTATACCGATCGATTGGACCTCCATGCCGTTTTCGGGGCATTTCTGGCCGGGACCTGGATACCAAGAGGTGCCCTGGCAGACCAGGTCAAGGCGAAGGTGCAACCGCTTGCGGTCACCCTGCTGCTGCCTCTGTTTTTCACCTACTCGGGGCTCAACACCCAGATCCTGTCGCTGGGAAGCGTGCAGCTGTGGTTGGTTCTCTTGGCGGTTCTTCTGGCCGCGATCGCCGGCAAGGGGCTAGCCTGCTGGGGAGCTGCCCGATTGAGTGGGCTTAGCCATCCGGAAGCGATTGGGATTGGGGTGCTGATGAACGCGCGGGGGTTGATGGAGCTGATCATCATCAACATCGGATTGCAAAAAGGGGTGATCACCAAGGAGCTATTCGCCATTCTGGTGTTGATGGCAATCGTCACCACGCTGATGGCTTCGCCGCTGTTCGACCGTCTGGAATCTCGTTTGCCGCGGGATGCCAAGGGGACCTGACCGCCGCTTCCTGGCTCCCCCATCGACTGCCAAAAATGCAGATCGCATCCCGGCATGTCCAGTGTCTAAGAAGTCTTACCCCGGGACTTTCTCGATTTTCTTTGCTTTCCCCCCTTTCCAAGATGATTTTTGGATCGGGCCTTTTCCGGAACGGGGTTTGCTCTAACATACCGGTGCCGGATCGGGAACCTCATGGCCTATAATGGGTCAAACCAGTTGGTGGCATTGGCCGGTTTGGTCGTGCCATAGCTGAAAGAACCCGGTGACGCAGAGCATAGGGTCGACTCGAGGACCAGGACACAGGAGAGGCGTGGAATGTACGAGAAGTTCACCGACCGGGCCCGCAAGGTCATGCAGCTTGCCAATCAGGAAGCCCAGCGCTTCAATCACGAATACATTGGCACCGAGCATATCCTGCTGGGGTTGGTCAAAGAGGGCAGCGGTGTGGCTGCCAACGTCCTGAAGAATCTCGATGTCGATCTGCGCAAGATCCGCCTGGAAGTGGAGAAGCTGGTGCAGAATGGCCCGGAAACGGTGACCATCGGCAAGCTACCTCAGACGCCGCGCGCTAAGAAGGTGATCGAGTATTCGATGGAAGAGGCGCGGAACCTCAACCACAATTACGTCGGCACCGAACATATCCTCCTGGGTCTGTTGCGGGAGCAGGACGGTGTGGCGGCTCAGGTTTTGATGAATCTGGGGCTGAAGCTGGAAGACGTGCGCGAAGAGGTTTTGAATCTTCTGGGGCACGGTCTGGAAAACGCCGAAGGAGGTCGGGAGGGGAGCCGCGAACCGGGGAGCACCGGGGAATCGGTCACCGGCGGATCGAAGAGTTCGAAGAGCAAGACGCCGGCCCTGGATAGCTTTGGTCGCGATCTGACGGAACTGGCCAAGCAGGGGAAGTTGGATCCTGTCATCGGGAGAGCTCGCGAGATTGAGCGAGCGATTCAGGTGCTGTGCCGGCGCACGAAGAACAATCCAGTTCTTCTCGGCGAGGCGGGCGTCGGAAAGACCGCCATTGTCGAAGGGTTCGCGCAGCGCGTGGTCAATGGGGAGGTTCCCGAAATCCTCGCCGAAAAGCGGATCGTCGTGCTCGATCTGGCCATGATGGTGGCAGGGACGAAGTATCGCGGTCAGTTTGAGGAGCGGATCAAGGCGGTCATGAACGAAGTGCGCCGCGCCCGCAACACGATCCTCTTTATCGATGAACTCCACACACTGGTGGGTGCTGGTGGCGCCGAAGGTGCGATCGACGCTGCGAACGTGCTCAAGCCGGCCTTGGCGCGCGGTGAAATCCAGTGCATCGGCGCCACGACGCTCGATGAGTACCGCAAGTACATCGAAAAGGATAATGCCCTGGCTCGCCGGTTCCAGGAGATCATGGTGGAACCGACCAGCAAAGAGGAGACGGTTGAGATCCTCAAGGGGCTCCGCGAGCGCTATGAAGAGCACCACCGGGTGCAGATCACCGATGATGCCGTTGTGGCGGCGGTGGAGATGAGCGATCGGTATATCACCGCACGCTGCCTGCCTGACAAGGCGATCGATGTGATCGACGAGGCGGGGGCAAGAGTGCGTCTGCGGACGATGAGCAAGCCGCCAGACCTGCAGGAACTCGATGAGGATGTGGAGCGGCTGAACCGGGAGAAAGAGGAAGCGGTTGCTAACCAGGACTTTGAAAAAGCAGCAGCACTCCGCGATCAGGCAGACAAGCTGAAGAAGAAGAAGGAGCAGATCACTCGGGAATGGCGAGAGCGAAGTCGCGAGACCGACGGGGTGGTCGACGAAGAAGTGATCGCCGAAGTCGTTTCCAAAATGACCGGAATCCCGCTGACGCGGCTTTCGACCGAGGATTCTCTGCGGCTGATGAAACTGGAAGACGAACTGCACAAGCGAGTGGTCAGCCAGGATCAGGCGGTCACGGCCGTTGCCAAGGCGGTACGACGAAGTCGTAGCGGGCTGAAGGATCCCAAGCGACCCACGGGCTGCTTCGTCTTCGCCGGACCAACCGGGGTCGGCAAAACATTGCTGGCCAAGGCGCTGGCGGAGTCGCTTTTTGGTGACGCCGACGCGCTGATCCAGATCGACATGAGCGAGTACATGGAGAAGCACAATGTCAGTCGTCTGGTCGGTGCCCCTCCAGGATACGTCGGTTACGAAGAGGGTGGACAGCTGACCGAAAAAATCCGTCGTCGACCCTACGCCGTGGTGCTGCTCGATGAAATCGAAAAGGCGCACCCCGACGTCTTCAACATGCTTCTGCAAGTCATGGAAGAAGGTCGATTGACCGACAGTTTTGGTCGCAATGTCGACTTCCGTAACACGATCTTGATCATGACCACGAACGCTGGGGCTGAGGCGATCAAGAATGAATCGGCATTCGGGTTCCAGAAGCCCGATGGGGATTCTTCGTACGAGAGCATGAAGACTCGCGTGATGGATCAGATCGAACGAGTGTTCCGTCCGGAATTCCTCAACCGACTGGATGACGTCATCATCTTCCGTCACCTCAACAAGGATGACCTGAAGCTGGTGATCGATTACGAATTGCAGAAGGTTCGAGACCGCTTGAAGGAACGTGGCTACGATCTGCTGCTGACCGATAGCGCTAAAGAGTTCCTGATCAGCAAGGGATCCAACCTGGATTACGGTGCCCGACCGTTGCGTCGAGCGATCGAGAGTCGGGTGGAGGATCCGCTGAGTGAAGAGTTGCTGAAGGGGACCTTCGACGGCAAGAATACGATTGTCGTCGATGTCGTTCGCGACAGCGATGGAAAGGTTGCAAGGCTCGATTTCCAAGGGGAGCACCGCGAGTCGGATACGCCTCCTCAGGTGGCAGAGAGCTCGGCATCCTGATCGATCGCCGTGGCGATCCTTCGACACCAGTACGAAAGAGCGGACCGAAAGGCTCCGCTCTTTTTTTTGCGATCATGGGTTGCGATGGCAGTTCCTCTCCGGTCAGCGTGATCGTCCGACCAGCGACTGTTGGAGATTCCTGGTATGCTTCCTGCACGGTCGTCTATCGCTGGAAGGCTTGTCATCGGGCAAGTGATGCATGCAGGAGGGAAGGGAGATGGGGCAGATCCGGGCTGGCTTGGTCCTGGCATGGTTGTGTGGTTGGCTGGCTGTCGCGACGGCTGCTGCGAACGCCCAGGAAACGTCGTCAGTGCGACCAAGCTTTGTCGTTCTGCTAAGCGACGACATGGGGATCTCCGACCTCGGGTGCTATGGGGGCGAGATACACACGCCCCACTTGGACCAACTGGCTGCCAGTGGACTTCGCTTCAGCCAGTTCTACAACACTTCACGCTGCTGCCCGACGCGAGCCAGTTTGCTGACGGGACTCTACCCGCATCAGGCCGGCATCGGGCACATGATGGAGGACCGGGGCCTGCCGGCCTACCAGGGCAATCTCAATCGATCTTGCCGGACCATGGCCGAGGTGCTCAGGGTTGGGGGTTATCGCAATTACGCAGTCGGCAAGTGGCATGTCACCCGGCATACGGCACCCGATGGCCCGAAGGAAAACTGGCCACTGCAGCGGGGGTTTGATCGTTTCTATGGAACGATCCATGGTGCGGGAAGTTTTTATGATCCTTCCTCGCTAGTCCGCGACAATACGATGATTTCCCCGAAGGCTGATCCGCACTACCAGCCCCAGCGATTCTATTACACCGACGCGATTACCGATCATGCGATCCGGTTCCTGGAGGAACATCAGCGGGATCATTCCGACCAGCCATTCCTGCTGTATGTCGCCTACACTGCAGCCCACTGGCCGATGCACGCCATGCCAGAGGATATCGCCAGATATCGAGGACGCTACGACGTCGGATACGAGGCAATTCGGCGGACGCGAATCGATCGAGGGCGAGAACTTGGTTGGATTTCGCCCGAATGGAAGATTCCAGGGTTGCTGAGAGGCTGGCAGGATACCGAGCATCCCCAATGGGAAGCTGCGGGAATGGAAGTGTATGCCGCGATGGTCGATCGCATGGATCAGGGGATCGGTCGTATCTTGCAGACCCTTTCGGAAAAGGGGATCGATCGATCGACTTACGTCCTCTACATGCAGGACAACGGAGCCTGCGCCGAAACGGTGGGACGCAAGGGAAATGCTAAGCATCCCGATACCATTCGCCCATCGCAGCCCACCTTTCCTCCGATGAGCCCCGATCAGTTCGCCACCCCAGGCAGCACACCCGATCAGACTCGCGATGGCTATCCAGTGCGGATGGGGAAGCAGGCGATGCCCGGCGAAGAGGATACCTATGTTGCGTATGGTCCGTCCTGGGCTCAGGTCTCCAATACCCCCTTGCGGGAATTCAAGCACTGGGTGCATGAAGGAGGCATCAGCTCCCCGCTAATCCTTCGTGGCCCATTGGCTGAGGGGCTGGCGGGAAACTGGGTGGACCAGCCAGCCCATCTGATCGATATCGCTGCGACCCTTTACGATCTAGCGGGTGTCTCCTATCCGGTCGATGCCACGGCACTGGAAGGCAACAGTTTGCGACCTTTGATGGAGGGGAAACCGCTCCCGGATCGACTCCTTTTCTGGGAGCATGAGGGGAATCGCGCGGTGCGCCGCGGGGATTGGAAACTGGTAGCCAAGCACTCGATGCCCTGGGAGCTCTATCGCATCCCAGACGACCGTACCGAGCAGGAGGATCTGGCAAAGAAGCATCCCAATCTGGTCGAGGAGATGGCGGCCAGGTACGAGGAATTCGCGAGGCGATGTGGCGTGCAGCCGTGGCCACTGTCCCAGTAAGAGTTCGCAGGCATCGCAGCCCAATCCAGGGCGTTCGGCAGATCGAGGAAGTCCCCTACCACCGGGAGTCATGCATGAGCGACCAGTTGATCCGTGTGACACAGCCCTCTTGGCGAGGTAGGCTTGCGTTCATGGCTTGGTGTGGCAGCCTCCTAGGTCTTGCCGCTTGGCTCCATCTTTCGCCGAGGTTGGCGGCTGAGGAGCTCTTTAGAACGGAACATCCCGAAGGAGACCGCTGGCAGATCGTATCGATCGAAGGCTGGCAGGTTGCTATCAGCAAACGGTTTTCTGACGAGGATCGACCGGCGATAGACGCCACCAGAAAAGTCCTCTCCGCCCAGCTCAAGGAGCTCCAGGGGATGGGGATTCCTGAGATGACCCTCCGCAGGTTGCAACAGGTGCCGATGTGGATTTCTCCGGAGTACCCGGGGATCGTGCCGCGAGCCGAATACCATCCGAGCGCCCAGTGGCTGACCGACAACCACCGCGATCCCATCATGGCCCGCGGAATCGAATGGACCAATACGAGGATCATCGACCAGGAAGCTAGGCGAATGCCGAGCATGGTGCTGCACGAATTAGCGCATGCCTATCATGATCAGGAGTTGGGGTATGACGATCCCGATGCGATCGACCACTTCCAAAGGGCGCAAGCCGGTGGGAGGTACCAGTCAGTGGAGCGGCGGGATGCAGAAGGGAGAGTGAAGAGCGAAGCGGCGTATGCGATCAGCAACGTCCAAGAGTTCTTCGCCGAGTCGACCGAATCTTTCCTGGGTCGGAATGATTATTTTCCTTACAATCGAAGTGAGTTGGAGCAGTTCGATCCAGCGACAGCAAGGTGGATGCGCAAGGTTTGGACGGCAGGGCGGCAGGCGCCGCAGTCGGAAGGACAAGAGTGAAATAGGTCGATCGATACAAGTGAGACGCCGGAGGCGACCGATGTGGAATCGTAGAACCGTTGGCTTGATGATTGCAGGTTGGATCGGTACCCACCTGATGCCAAGAGGCGTCTTGGCTGGTCAATTCAACGCGGTCCTTTCGCTAGGGGATCGAGCACCTGCCTGGGCGGAGCTTCCAGGAACGGATGGAAAGCGACACTCGCTTGCCGATCTGGAGTCGTTCCCGTTGTTGGTGGTCGTCTTTACGTGCAACAGTTGTCCCTACGCGATCGACTACGAAGATCGACTGGTGGCGCTAGGGAAGAAGTACTCGGCTAACGATTCCCAGGTGGCTGTGGTGGCGATCAACGTCAACACGATTCCTTCCGACCGGATGGAAGCGATGAAGGAGCGAGCGGAGTCGAAGGGATTCCCCTTTGCCTATTTGTTTGACGAAACCCAGGAGATCGCTCGGAAGTTCGGTGCTGCCAGAACTCCCGAATGCTTTTTGCTGGACCGAGACCGCAAGATTCTCTACATGGGCGCGATCGATGACAGCAGCGATCCCGCAAAAGTGACTCAGCGCTATCTGGAGGACGCGATCGCTCAATCGCTTACCACCGGGAAGGTTCTCTTGGGGGAAACGCCACCGGTCGGCTGTCGGATTCGCTACCAGGACGGACGTCGTCCTGCCAAATCGCGATGAGCTTGGTAAGGCTCAAACAGACCGAAGAATATCGCCCGTCGGCTGGGGCAGTCGGAGGAGCAAAAAGAGATGGTGCGCTGTAAGAGGGGAAGCTGGAGTTGGCTGGGCTTGCTGCTTGTTGGGATCGCTCTGGGAGTTGGTGGGACTTCGGCCCGGGCGCAGTTTCAGGATGATCAGGAGGCGGCTGGGTTATCCGACAAGGCGATCCAGGCGGTTTCCGGAGAGCGGTCGACATGGAATGGTTTTTCGAGGATCGATTTTTCAGTCGATGGTCGAAAAGTAACCGTGGTGGAACCTCGCCGTGTACTGAAGGGGCGACCTTGGGTCTGGCATGGGGAGTTTTTCGGACATCGTCCGATTCCAGATGTCGCGCTCTTGGGGCGCGGGCACCATATCGTGTTTGCGCCATTCAGCGATCAATTCGGAGGGCCGGCGGCGATCGCTCATTGGGAGAAGGTGTATCGACAATTGGTCCAGCATTTTTCGCTCAGCCCCCAATCGGCGCTGGTGGGCACCAGCCGAGGCGGTCTGTACTGCTACAACTGGGCGGCCAGATATCCTGAGCGAGTGAGTTGTATTTTTGGCGATGCACCCGTCTGCGACCTGAAGAGTTGGCCGCTGGGGATGGGAACTGGAACCCGCAACGAAGCAGAGGTCACCAAGCTACTGACCGTGTACGGGGTAGAGGATGTCCCGCAGCTATTGGAAGTAGCGCTCAACCCGATCGACCGCCTCCAGTCGGTCGCTCAACGGCACATACCGATTCTCCATGTCAGCGGAGATGCCGATTCGATTGTCCCCCTGCCGGAGAATACCGAAGCGATCCAGAAAGCCTATCAGGCACTTGGGGGGAAAATGGAAGTGATCATCAAGCCGGGAATCGGGCACGTGCATGGCCTCGACGACTCGACCCCGATCATCGAATTCATCGATCGCCACCGGCCTGGGCAGGGTTGAGCGATCGGCTCGGTGGCCAGTCTGCACCTTCTTGGGAGTCTGTTGGTGCCTGTCGTAATTTGCCCAGGCCATTCCTGCCGAATTTGGTCTTTCTTTTGCAACCTCCCATCCCGTGCCCGTCGAATCGGATCGTTGCGTTCGGACTGGAACCGCTGGCGAGGCTTTTAGGCGAGTCCTGGAAAACGCAGCTGGGTCCTGGTCGGCTAATGGAATCCAAAGCTCCGTTAGCCGCCTTTAGCGGGAAATAAATTTGCAAGCGGCTTTTTCGCACGGTACGATTAGCTCCGTCGGCTCTTCATAATTCCTTTATCTGCCGGGGCTTATCTGATGAAGAATTCAGTTTTTCGAAACCATCGAAAGGGGTTCACGTTAGTGGAACTCCTGGTGGTCATCGCCATCATCGGCATTTTGGTGGGGCTGTTGCTTCCTGCTGTCCAGGCCGCCCGGGAAGCCGCTCGTCGCGTCCAGTGCTCCAACAATCTCAAGCAGCAGGGATTGGCGATTCAAATGCACCACGATCAGTTCCGCTATTTTCCTCCTGGGGGTTACAACCCGTGGGGAGGAGTCGGAAGCTGGGCGACTCATATCTTGCCGTTTGTCGAGCAGATTTCGTTGTCCAATTTGAACACGAACAACAACGTCGACATCCTTCGCTACAGTGGTGGCCCATCGCTCTTCTTCTGTCCGACGCGGCGCCGTTCCAAGAAGACTCAGTCGCAGGGGAACCGCTACCTGATGGACTACGCAGCGGCGACGCCGGCCAATTCCCCCAACAGTTGGGATCAGTACTGGTATGGAGACGTCTGGGGAATGGCATGGGAGCCATTCATCTACCAGGGTGTGATCGCGCGGGGTGGCGTGGATGCCGATGCCAAGTGGCGTGGAACGCGCGTCAAGATGGGGGATGTGACGGACGGTACCAGCAACACTTTGGTGATTTCTGAAAAACAACTGAACCCGCTAGCCTATCGTACCGGCGATTGGCACGATGACGCCGGATGGGCCGATGGTTGGGATCCGGATGTGATCCGCTACACGGGGTTTCAGCCCAACTCCGATTCCCGCTATGGAAGGCAAGGGGGCTGGGAAGGCTACCGTTTCGGGAGCGCTCACCCTGCAGTCATGGGTGCCGCCATGGCTGATGGCAGCGTTCGCTTTATCACCTTCAATATTGATCTGACGCTCTTCAATCGTCTCGGGCATCGCGCCGATGGGGAGTCGGTGGAT
>Ga0315900_10002156_pt1 | contig 30746 bp, 25 predicted proteins | sample LakEriMetagenome_FD_203521 | JGI IMG/M metagenome (GOLD analysis project Ga0315900, IMG submission 203521) | Freshwater fungal communities from buoy surface, Lake Erie, Ohio, United States - Buoy 12 MA114 | ecosystem: Environmental > Aquatic > Freshwater > Lake > Lake biofilm | place: USA: Lake...
CCAATTGATTCGCCTGGCGGAGGCTGGTAACGAAGATTTTTTAGAAACCGCCCAATTATACGATACCACTACCGGACTCCAATCGAATTTGGCCGCCCAGCTGATCGAAGCCAAAGGCATTGCATTACTCAACCAAGGCCATCCTGAGGCAGCACTGCTTGCCCATCGAAGTATGCGGGCAACCGACCGGTCCAACCTAAAGAAGTACTCCGGGTTCAAGGAAAGCATCCGGGAAGGAGCTCCACCCCTTTCCGCAATAGACACTTTGCAGCTCAACCGAGTGGGATTTGTTGAAAAATTGATAGAACTGGAGCAAAACGCCAAAGGCAACACTGCCCTTTACCCAAAGGAAGCAGCTCGGTATTATTACTTGCTAGGGCTGGGTTACTACAACAGCTCCTGGTTTGGCTATGAATGGGAGCTGCGGGATTATTACCGAGATAGCCGGAACTGGAAACGATTAGGAGAAGGGCCCGTTTTCCCTTTCCCGGGGAGTTACAGTGGCAACTATGAAGTAACGGATGTTCGAAAAGCCTTGGAATGTTTCGAAAAAGCCCTTGAATTGGTTGGGGATGACCCAGAATTTGCTGCTAAAATTGTTTTTATGGCCGCCCGCACCACCCAAAAAATCTGGTTTACGGATCCGGACTGTAACTACCTGCCCGGGAGCAGCTTCATTCCACTGCCACCAGAAAAATACCGAACGTATTACCGGGAACTTTTCCAAAAATACCAGCAAACAGCGTTTTTCTCCGAGGTCATCGCGGAATGCAAGTGGTTGAAAGCCTATTCAACGGGCATGTAAAACTGGGTTTTAACCGCTGTTTTTTCTGCCTGCAATTTTGACCAACTCGTTGAGCTTCCAAAGCGCATCGATCGGGGTCATCTTGTTCAGGTCCAATGCCAACAATTCTTCTTTGATTTGGCGGGTATATTCATCCACATCAAAAATCTGGAGCTGCACAAGGCTACCAATACCTTTTACCTTTTGCTTAAGATCCTCTGTAACCGGTACTTTGGAGGCACTGTCTTCTTGTTCTATATGCTTTTCCTCCAAGGTTTTGAGGATCACCTGTGCCCGTTCAACAATTGCAGGAGGCATCCCAGCGATCCTGGCCACGTGAATGCCGAAGGAGTGATTGGAGCCTCCGGGAACTAATTTTCGAAGAAAAACCACTTTCTGTCCCACCTCTCGGGTACTCACGTGAAAATTATGCACCCGTTCGTGGGAGGTAGCCAATTCATTGAGCTCGTGGTAATGGGTAGCAAAAAGGGTTTTGGGTCGAGCTCTTCCGTTGTTGTGCAGGTACTCCACCAAACTCCAGGCGATACTAATCCCATCATAGGTACTGGTTCCCCGACCTATTTCATCCAATAAAATCAAGGATCGATCGCTAATATTGTTCATAATTAGGGCCGTTTCATTCATCTCTACCATAAATGTACTCTCCCCCCCGCTAATGTTATCGCTGGCACCCACCCGGGTAAACACCTTGTCGCACCAACCGATCGTAGCTGAAGCGGCAGGTACATAACAACCCATCTGAGCCATCAGTACAATCAAAGCGGTCTGTCGTAAAAGCGCTGATTTACCAGCCATGTTAGGACCCGTAATCAGAATGACTTGTACCTCATCCCGACTTAGTCGAACATCGTTGGGAACAAAGGGCTCCCCGATAGGAAGCTGGGTTTCAATTACAGGATGTCGGCCGGCCTGAATATCAAGCTCAAATCCTTCGCTCAGCTGAGGTCGGGTGTACTGCCGCACCAGCGCCACCTGGGCAAAGGACTGTAGGCAATCCAACCGAGCAATATTTTGGGCATTGAGTTGAATGGGAGCGATGTAGGCAAACACCTCCTCGACCAACAACCGAAATACCTGATCTTCCAGCTCCAGGATTTTTTCCTCTGCTCCTAATATTTTAGCCTCCAGTTGTTTGAGTTCATCGGTAATAAACCGCTCCCCATTAGCAATCGTTTGCTTCCGAATCCAATCGGAAGGCACCTGGTCTTTCCATTTTGAAGTTACCTCAATGTAATAACCAAATACATTGTTAAAGCCTATTTTCAAGGAAGTGATTCCCGTTCGCTCGGCCTCTCGCTGTTGAATCCCCAACAACAGGTCTCGGGCATTTTTGACGATATGTCGGTACTCATCCAATTGAGGGTTTGCTCCTTCAGCAATGGCTCCCCCTTTCCGTACGTCCACCGGTGGATCAGGGGCGAGGGTAGACAAGATTCGATCGTATAAGCTAAAGCAAGGATTTAGGGCTTCACCGGTTCGCAGCAGGGAGGCGGGGGCGGAAGGCATCTCTGCCAAGGCCGCTTTTAGTTGTTGAATTGCGCCAAGGGCCCGGCGGAGTTGCAACATTTCCCTGGGATTAATTTTACCGATGGCTGTTTTTCCCATTAGCCGTTCCAGATCACCGATTTGACGGATAAAATTGGAAAGTTGATCGGAAAAATGGGTGTTTTTAAGTAAAAACTCAACCGAATCTAGCCGTTCCTCGATTTGGCGGAGATTAGTGAGAGGCAGTAGAACCCATTTTTTGAGTAGGCGTGCACCCATGGGGCTCACTGTTTTATCAAGCACCTGCAGCAACGAAACCCCCGTTTCGTGGTTGCTGGAAATTAATTCGAGGTTACGAATGGTAAATCGATCCAACCAAACAAATTCGGCGGGTTGCAATCGGCTGAGCGAACCAATGTGCGAAAGTCGGTTGTTTTCGGTGGTTGCTAAGTAATGAAGCGCAGCGCCAGCAGCACACTGAGCGAGGGCGGCTTCCTCAATTCCGTACCCTTTTAAGGAGCTGACCTGAAAATGGTTGAGCAATTTTTCCCTACCAAAATCAAGGGTGAAGATCCAGTCTTCCAGCGTAGACAGGTAAAATTTATCGCCAAATTGAGCATTAAATGCCTTCATTCCGCTCTTCGGCACGACAATTTCAGCGGGTTTGAAGCTTTGAATCAACTTATCAGCCGTAGCGGCATCTCCCTCACTTACAAAAAACTCACCGGTGCTAATATCCAAAAACGCGAGTCCATATTGATCATTTTTTCCAATGGCCAAGGCCAAAAGGTAGTTGTTTTGATTGTGCTCGAGCAGTGCATCCACGGTAGTAACTCCGGGTGTAACCACCTCGGTAACCGATCGTTTGACTACCTTCCCTGGCACTGGTTTTTCCATCTGCTCGCAGATCGCTACCCGATAACCAGCCCGAACTAAGCGAGGTAAATACATATCCATGGCATGGTGCGGAAATCCAGCCAATTCCATATCGGATCCACCATTGTTGCGACTGGTGAGGGTAATCCCAAGCGCCTTGGAAGCTTTTACGGCATCCTCTCCAAAGGTTTCATAGAAATCACCTACCCGAAAGAGCAGAATGGCTTCTGGATAGGTAGCCTTCACTTGGGCGTATTGCGCCATAAGGGGAGTTACGGTGGCTGGCCCCTCCGATTTGCTGGCTTTTTTACTCATGCAGTTTGGTTGGATGCTTTTTTTCGAAAAAAATATCCTTGAAATTCAAGATTAACTGGAGAAAACAAGGGAACAAAACCCATTTCATCGGCAAACGTACTAATTTTGCAGCTTCAAAAATTACTTTTTTACATGTCTGAAATATCCACGCGCTACAATCCCGCCGAAACAGAAGAGAAATGGTATCGTCACTGGGAATCCTCCGGTTATTTTAAGTCGGTACCCGATGATCGGGAACCCTTTACCATCGTGATTCCTCCTCCCAATGTGACCGGTGTCCTCCACATGGGCCACCTACTCAACAATACCATCCAAGATATCCTGATTCGGAAAGCGCGTATGGATGGGAAGAATGCTTGTTGGGTCCCCGGCACTGACCATGCCTCCATCGCAACAGAAGCAAAAGTAGTGCGCTGGCTCCGGGAAGAATTTAAGCTTCGAAAAGCCGATATTTCCCGGGAAGAATTCATGCAATACGCCTACCAATGGAAAGATAAATACGGTGGAATTATTCTCCAGCAGCTTCGTCGGTTAGGAGCTTCCTGCGACTGGGACCGGACAGCTTTTACGATGGACCCGCAGTATTACCAAGATTGTGTCCGGATGTTCGTAGACCTTTATGAAAAAGGTAAACTGTACCGTGGACTTCGGATGGTCAACTGGGATCCAGAAGCCTTAACGGTTTTGTCGAACGAAGAAGTGATTTATTCCGAGGAAAATGCCCAGCTTTTCCACCTTCATTATCGGTTGGAAGGAGGCGAAGAGGGAGTAGTAATCGCTACCCAACGCCCAGAAACTATTTTTGCGGATGTGGCCGTGGCGGTCAATCCAAAAGACGAGCGGTTTGCCCACTTGGTTGGAAAAAAAGTACTGATACCGCTTATAAACAGGGCAATTCCTGTGATTGCAGACGATTATGTGGACATCGAATTCGGTACGGGTGCCTTAAAAATAACCCCTGCCCACGACCCGAATGACTACGAAATTGGACAAAGGCACCAGCTACCTGTTATTGATATTTTGACCGACAATGGCTACCTGAACGAAGCCTGCGGCTTCGAGCCCCTGATTGGAAAAGAACGGTTTGAGGCAAGAAAAGCCATCAAACCCTTGCTGGAAGCTGCTGGAGTGCTGGTAAAAATTCAGGACTATCAAACCAAAATTGGTCGCTCAGAGCGCACCAATTGCGTAGTGGAACCAAAGTTATCCCTGCAGTGGTTTGTAAAAATGACTGATTTGGGGGCACCCGCTCTCCGAGCAGTAATGGAAGGAGAAATCAAATTTTTCCCAGCCAATTTCCAAAACCTATACCGCAACTGGATGGATAACCTGCGCGACTGGTGCATCAGCCGCCAGTTGTGGTGGGGACAACGCATTCCTGCCTGGTACTTGAAAGCGGAAGCCAACAATAAGGAAACGGCTATTTTTGTCGCGCAATCAGCGGAAGAAGCCCTTGAAAAGGCTATAAAAGCAACGGGCAACCCACAGCTGACACTAGAAGACCTCCGCCAGGACGAGGATGTGCTCGATACCTGGGCCTCTTCCTGGCTGTGGCCAATTAGTGTGTTCAATGGATTTGCAGAGCCAGAGGGGGAAATCAACTATTATTACCCCACCAATGTGCTGGTCACTGGCTGGGATATCATTTTCTTCTGGGTAGCCCGGATGATCATGGCTGGTTACGAATACAAGGGAGAACGGCCATTCCAATCCGTGTACTTTACAGGCATGGTCCGCGATAAAAACCGGCGTAAAATGTCCAAATCCTTGGGCAATTCCCCCGACTCCCTAGCCTTGTTGGATACCTATGGAGCCGACGGTGTCCGCTTTGGTCTGATGTCCAGCGCCGCTGCTGGTGGAGATTTGATATTCGATGCGCCCTTTGGAGCTGATGGAACCATCCTGAATGAAAGCGCCCTTTGTGAATTAGGCCGGAATTTCTGCAATAAAATGTGGAATGCCCTTCGATTGGTGAAAGGTTGGAAAACTGTTGAAAAAGCTGAATCCGAAGAGATTTTAAGGAAAAATGAATTGGCCGTTCGCTGGATGACTGAAAAATTCCAGCAGACCCTGGCCCAGGTGGAAGCTGATTTCCAGAGCTATCGACTCAGCGAAGCCTTGAAATCCCTTCATGCCCTGATCTGGGACGATTTCTGCTCTTGGTACCTTGAGATGATCAAACCTGGGTTTGAACAGCCGATCGATCGAGGAACCTATACCGCTACCTTGCACCTTTATGGAAACTTGTTGAAGGCACTGCACCCCTTCATGCCCTTTATTACAGAAGAACTCTGGCACCAACTGGAAAATCGACCTGCCGGGGAGGATATCTGTGCACAGTCGTATCCGGCACAAATCCCAGCAGACCAGGCCCTTATTCAACAGGTAGAATCCATCAAAGAAGTTATTACCAAAATCAGGGAAATCCGAAATCAAAACCAAATCAAACCCAAGGATCCGCTGGAAGTCTGCATACAGTCGAGCAGCAGCGCCCGACAGTTATTTGAGCTGACTGGCGCCCGGGAAATGATGGAAAAAATGGCAGTACTGAGCTCCCTTGAGTTTGTAGAAACCGAACCCTCCAATGCCAAATCGTTTATTTCAGGAACCGATCAATACTATGTGATCCTAAATAAACAAATTGACGTAGAGGCTGAACGCGCCAAATTGACGGAGGAGCTGACCTACCAACAGGGTTTTGCCGCCTCTGTTGAGAAAAAATTGTCCAATGAAAAATTTGTGAGTGGGGCACCAGCTCAAGTAGTCGAAAACGAGCGAAAAAAATTGGCAGATGCCAACGCTCGTATCGCTATGCTGGAGGAAAGCCTCCGTAAATTATAACCTGACAAAGCCTTCGGCGGGCGCATTCAATCCCAACCGCCGAAGGCTTTTCCCAACCAACCCATCCGACGTATGCCCAACCGACTCACCGAACTTGTGGCCGAAATAACCGGCTTTCTGAAAGCAGAATCCAACACGGAGACCGTTGTTGGAAAAGAATTTACCTTGGGAGAATATACCTGTGTACCAGTAATGAAGCTGACCATTGGTTTTGGATATGCCGGAAAGGAACAGGCAGAACAGCCAGAGTCTGTTCGGAGTGGAGCAGGAGCTGGTATTCACCTCGAGCCCGTTGGTTTTCTGGTGAGCAGGGGGGCTGAAATCTCTTTTATTCCCACGCGCAATAGTAGTGGCTGGAATGCCGCCATCGAAAAAATTCCGGATCTACTGGAGCGATTTATGGGTGGAAAAATTTCGCCCGAAAGCCCTCACTGATCCAAGCTAGCTCGCCGTATTTTGGGTTGAATGGAACGTTCAATCGGCTGATCACTCCACAAAACCAGGTAACCTCCTCCTCCAGCACCACTAATCTTCCAACCCAAGGCACGGTCACGGTACCGCTCCAGTTGAGCTAGAATCTCTGCGTCTACCATCAAGGGAAACATACTAATTTGCGCCTCAAAAGAATGGGTCATCGCCCTTCCAAAACCCACTTCATCCTGCCGGAGTGCAGCCTCCCAAGCATCCACTGCTGCTTCAGACAAGGCTTTTGCCCCCTCTACCGATAATTGGACCGATGAAAGCACCGAGTAATTACCACTCCTGGGCGATAATGGAATTAAAAACAAATGAGCTTCTAACCAAGATAAAATGGACTCTTCTAAACAGGAATCAATGGTAGTCGGCCAATATTTACCTTCGTAATTTGCCCGATTGAACCCCGGCATCACAATTCCTATTGCATCTTGGGAGCCGGCTACTTCTTGAGTACCCGGTGGATTTTCATAGCTAAACAACATTTTAGCATTTTGGGCCATATCACCACCTGGCAGACTGGTTTTCCAGAGTTCGATGGCTTTTTGACGAGTGCTGGTCGCCATTCCACTCCGTAGATTGAACTCATAGGTCGGCTCAATCGAAATGGTGAGCACGGGACCCGGGTACAACTCAGATACCCAGGGCTGATCTAGCCATCCACCGGCTAGGTCGATGCGGTACGGAATAGTACACTCTGTTCGGAGCGCGGTAGTACTGCGGGGCGGCAAACCAGCTTCCGGTACCCGCCGAGAAACAATGTACTGCACACCTTTAGAGCGACATAATTGTTCTTTAGCGGGAGAATGACCGTCTTCGTTGACAATAAAGATATCCGGACGAATCGCATCCAGCTCCGCCTCAAAATCAAGCAGGCCCATGCCTTTGTTGATCCGAACCTCATGGACCCATCTAAGGGATTCCAACATGTACTTGCGTTCCAGCTCCGGATTAATTGGATACCTGCCCTTCAGGTGCTGCACATTTCGGTCTGATCCAATACAAACATACAAATCTCCATAGGAAGCAGCCTCCTTCAGGAAGGCCACATGACCGCTGTGCAACAAATCAAAACATCCGGTAAGCATTACTTTCATAGCACCAAGGTAGTCGAAAGAAATTGGAAATGGTTAGAAAAAGCACTCTTATTGCTGCATACTGCTCCGGTAGCGAGTTTCAAGCTTATATTGACGGTTGATACTTTTCACCACCGGTTCAAGCAGAAGTTGCAATACAGAATCTACCCTAGCTTTTGATTTTTCGAAAATTTGCTCATTTTTTATCGCATCCTCCCGAAAATAAGTGCGTAAATCGTTGAACGGCTGGTTTAAATCTGCACCGGACACTCCGGATAAAAAACCGACGTCCAATTTATCTACCCTGGGGTACACTTCATGGGAAAGAATGACTGGGTCAGGAAGCGTGACATAGATAATACCTTTTTTAGGGCTAAAGGTCACGTCTAAACCCTGATCCAGTTTGATTCCTGCTTTAATCACACTGATGGCTTCCACTTGGATATTGGTTTCAGAGACGCTGTAACCTAATATCTTGTATTGCAAGGTTTTATCCAATCCCTTTTTATCGCGAATCTCGTAAGTGGCCAGTTCGGCAATCCCCTTTTGCACTTTTTCACGCAAAAGATCCCTGGAAGCGCTAAAGTCAAGGATTTCCGCGCGTTTGCGCAGTCGTTCTACCATCGGTTGCAGGCCTTCCTTTAAGGCAATTGCACAGGGCGATTCAATGCCCTCCCCTTTTGCCATCAATTGACCACCGCTGGTTTTTAGCAAGGTAGCCACGATTTGAGTAACAAAAAAACAGGTGTACTTTCCTGCTACCTCATTGAACACCCGCACGGCTTCATTGGAGTGATCCTGGTAAAAAGAACTGTACAAAGCAGCAGAGGTATCTTTCAACTCTACAAAATCATTGAAATACAGGTTTTTTAAATAATCATGGTGCACCTTATAAAGAGGCTCCAGCTGTCGTTTGAGGCTATCGTTCAAATCCATCCGATTGGCAATATGGTACAACAACGACATGTTAAAACTATATACCAACGATTCAAATTCTTTCTTGTATTGCTCCGGGGAAGATAAAATACGTAAGGTAGCCTCCTCGTCCAAATTGGGTTGAAAATCAGCCTCCACATAGGTGACATCTACCTTTTCCGGGCCCTTTAGCCAGTCTGCCAGGCCTGTCCCTGACTGAAAGAATACCTTGTAGAGTACGAAGATGGCGATGGCAAAAAGCGCCAAAAGCAGAATTTGTTTTCCAAAAATGGAGCTGTTCCCTGGATCGGGTCGGTAGTCAGGTGAGTAGGCAGCCATGGCACTAACGGAAGGTAAATTGCATATTCGCCCAGAAGTTCCACAAAAGGACAACTGCGGTGGCAACTAATTTTGCGACGTAGAAGTTAAACCCAAAGCGCTCCTTGAGCAGGTAAATAATGCTGTTGTTTAAAACCAGGCCTACCGCCGATACTACCGCAAATTTTCCAAACTGAACCGCCACCTCAGGGTCATGGTTTTCAAATGTCCAAATCCTGTTCAACAAAAAATTATTGATTACCGCACAGGTAAACCCTGTGCTGCTGGCCAGGTAGGCATTCAATTTCAACCGTTCCTTTAACAACCAGGTGATTCCAAAATCAACCAGCAGACCGGTAAAACCCACCACTCCGAATTTAAAAAACTTCCAGATCAGTTCGTTGCTCATCATTAGTTATCGTGTCAAAAAGCAGCCAAACCCACAAAAGGATGAATGGAACCGCTTTTAATACATACGGTTGAATCAACATCCGCCTCCACTCCGCTGGAAATACATCCGTAGGAGTGAGGGAGGAACAAACCAAGATCAACCCAAAGCTCAGTTTTGTATAGAATCCAGGCGACTTCTGGGAAAAATACCAGATGGCCGCCCCGCACATCGCTATGATAAAGGTAGGACTCTCCGCTTTGTGGTTAAAAATCACCACCCAAATCAGAACCCCCGCCACTATCGGAACCATAGACTTCTTTTTCCAATAGGTCCAAACCACCGCTGCCAATTGCAGGCCCAAACCAAGGGCGGTCACCAGCAGTTTAGCAGGCTCTAGCCCAAACCAACTATGTAGCCAACCCACTACCGATAAACCCAGGGAGGCCGAATGATCATTTTTCAGCATTTCCCACCACCATTGGTACAGCCTCCAAAGGCCTTCCCAGCCTACAAAAGGCAAAGGGAGTAAACCGAATACCAATCCCCAAAGTGCTGCCCAGCCAGCGGTCTTCCACCATAAGGGCCTGTAAAACACCAAAAAAAGACCGGCAAAAATACCAAAAAGTTTGAGAAATATACCTGCCATCCAGGCTCCCGCCGCCACAAGGCTGTTTCCTCGATCCAATGCAACCCAAGTCCCCAACATCCAAGCAGCAGTCAAGCCGTTGCTTTGTGTATTCTGAAGGGAAATCAAAAGCTCCGGCAGCACCAACCAGGCAATCCATTGCCGGCTGGAAGCGCTAAACCCAGGCAGGTGCAGCAGCACGTACAACAATGGTAGCGCATTCACTAAGTTCCATAGCACTACCCCTACTGAATCGGGCAAGACGGAGAACGGAGCCATCCAGACAGCAAAAGCTGGGCTGTATTTAAACAAATCCCACGTTTCAGGATGTAAAATATAGGGATTACTACCTTCAATAAGGTGCTTCCAGGAGTACTTGAAAATACGATAATTTTCGTATTTGGAAAACCCTTTTTCATTAAAACCCATGCTCCATTTCTGCCACGCCGTGAGCACAGCCGCCAGACTGTAAACAAGCCACAAGGCTTTGGGTGAACGAAAAAAGGATCCAGTCATACGGACACCAGTTGGAGTAAAGGAACACACCGCTGTTAATTGGCATCAACCAACCGGAAAGAAGGGGCTGGTTGGTTCACTACTTAAAAAATCAGCGATAAAATTAGTCGCTAAGGTAAGGCAGTCCAAGGGTTTGTCGCATCTTTGCGCCCTCATTATCTTTTTTCTTCCTTATGGTGGCAATTATTATGGGCTCAGATTCTGATTTGCCCGTTATGCAAAAAGCAGCGGACCTGCTAACCAAACTAGCGGTCCCTTTTGAAATGAGCATTGTATCGGCACATAGAACCCCTCTAAAAATGGTGGATTTTGCCCAAAATGCGCACAAAAGAGGTATCTCTGTCATCATTGCAGGAGCTGGCGGTGCCGCACACCTGCCCGGTATGGTCGCGGCTATCTCCCCATTGCCCGTGATTGGAGTTCCCGTAAAATCCTCCAACTCGATTGATGGTTGGGATAGTATTCTGTCTATCCTTCAAATGCCAGAAGGAGTACCGGTAGCCACTGTAGCCCTGAATGCAGCTCGAAATGCAGGTATTCTGGCAGCTCAAATCCTATCGGTCGCCCAACCCGAACTTCAGGAACGCATCGTGGAATACAAAAGAGAAATGGAACGCATCGTCCTCGAAAAAACCATCGCCTAAATGCAATACTGGCATACCATCCACTTTACTCCCAGCGACAGCCAGGAGCTTTTTTTAGTCAAAACATTCCGCCCTCACCTAGAAAAACAACTCTGGACGGACACCCGACTTCGGGCCTACTTCCAACGCGTCAGCACCGAACAAGGGAATGCCCTTGTATTGTCGCTGTTCCTCCCAAGCCCCGAACTTGACCCTACTTTTCTCAAAAATTTGTCCAAAAAAGGGGAATTACTCTCCGAACCCAGGGTGCAATCTGCCCCCGATGAACCCCTTTCCCAACGCTGGATACGAGAATTTCAGCACATCACCTGCCGGGTAGTCCTGGACTTGATTGCAAAACCCAACTATGAATACAGCGATGCAAGGCTGGACGTACTCAAACTCCATTTGGTACTTCTTAGATCTGCCGGCTTGAACCAAACGGAAACTGCAGATTATTGTAATCGTTTGCTGCAGGCACAACTTCAGAGCCTAAGCGATCCAGCCCAAAGTGCTGCGTTGGCACAAGAGCTGGAGGAGAACATCCAATCCCAGTTCCTGTTTGTTAAAGACGTGCTCGACCAATTTTACAACGAACTAAATGCATACGATTTATCGAAATCTTCCTGGTTGCGTTGGATTCGTGGTACCGAATTGATCGCAAAAGGGATGGAGCAGGAACTGGAACGCTACCTTCCACTCCTCCTGAACCTCTGTAGCAATCAGATGGGCATCTATCCCAAAGATGAACTAAGCAGCTTGTTAATCCTGGGCAAGGGACTTTCGTCTCCCGCCTAAACTACTTTTTTTAAAAAAAGGTGAAATATGGGCTTTATGGAATGAAGCAGGGGTTGAGTTAGATCCTAAATGCCCGTTCAATCCAGAATTGGTAGCCATTTCCAGGCGCAGGCATCAAAGGTTAGGAAGATAGATCTAGTGGACAACTTAGGGCTACACCTTTTTCCTAGAAAGGAACAGGCCCGGTTTGGGGAACCGGGCCCAAGTCAACATACAAGGCGGGATAAAAAAAAGGGGGGTGAACGTTCTTTACGGCACAGAAACCGGCAAGGAAGGTCTCCAACACATCGCCTCTAATTCCTCCAAACCGCCCCTAAAATAATTCAAATCTACTTTTTTCGAAATTCCATCCACACAACCAGAACTGCTGTATTGCCAAATAGACCAATATTTACCATCGGATAGAACCGGGGCCTGGTCTGAATACCGAGCAATCCAAAGCGGGTACGAACTGAGCGCTGTTGAAGCCAAAAAACGATCATAAAATCGTTGATTAGTGTACAAAATGGGACGAATTCCAAGAAAATGCTCCACTGTTTGTAACCATATCAATGCCTCTTCCACTACCGCCTGCTCCTGAGTGCCATCTAAGGTTTCCAAATCCAACACAGGAGGCAAATCGCCATGAGCCATCTCGACGGTCCGAAGAAAATGGATCGCTTGTTCCAAACCACAGCCATACCCTCTGAAAAAATGATAGGCCCCTCTTTTGAGGCCGTGTCGCGCCATCGATTCCCAATTGTAACAAAACAGGGAATCTGTAAAATCACTACCCTCCGTGGCCTTTACAAAGGCAAAGGAAAGTGCCTGCCCCTTCATCACCTCGTCCCAAGCAATGCGATCTTGGTGATGAGATACATCCACCCCTGCCAATCCATCGGCAAAGGTTTGAGCAAAAATGCCCGTTTTGTTACCTAAGAACAAAGGTAGCAAAACAAACAATTTTAACAACAAAAATCTAAAAAATAGATCCACGACGCGAAAATAGTTCAGTAAATCTAATTTATTGTTGCGAAATATCGAATTTCCGCTAAATAACCTGAAAGAAAGGGTAAACAACCATTCTTGGCGCCCCAACAACCGTTGCCCAAAACTATTTTTTTGTTACTTGTTTTTTTAATTTGTAAAATGAAAAAAGAGCATCAAAAATTAGGTAACGTTTACTTTCAAAATAAACCTTTTGTTAAAGTTTAACTACCGTTTATTTCAAAAAACAACCAGCGAATTACAACGTCAAACCTATTGAAAGAGCTTGATCACAGACAAATACCATTCGATTTTAAGCCAAAAAATGGACAAACAATGTACTTTTGCCTTACTAACGCGTTCTTAACCCAAACCACTCGCCCATGGATTTACTGAAGGCAAAAATCAACCTGGACAAAATAAATCGAGCCTTTTCCCAACTGCTCAAAGACCCCGATAATATCCCCAAAATAGAGGTAGACATCGCCCTCTCCTATGTGAGAGAATTCTATGATGCGCTTCAAACCAATTATCCACCACCACCAGCTCCTGTACAAGCTCCTGTGAGCAGGCCGGTTCCGGTGGCGCCTCCTGCTCCCGCTCCCGCTCCAGCCCCTGTGGTAGCCCCTCCAATCTTACCTGTCGTTGAAGCGCCTGCTCCTGCTGCTGCACCTGTAGCACCCACACCCACACCCATAGCAGCGCCCATAACTCCAGTCATAAGCGGCTTGCCAGTAGAAATGGAACCCTTGTTTGAATACAAAGAAGCAAAAGAACTATCTGAAAAACTAAGCGAAAGCCCGATTCCAGACATCAAAAAAGCCCTCTCCCTTAACGACCGCCTATTAATCCAGCGGGAATTGTTTGCGAATGACCCAGCTGCATTTGAAAACGCCCTTCAACAACTTAATAGCTTACCCGGAATGGAGGCTGCGCAACAATTTATCGTTCAGCACTGCGTATATCCGTATGATTGGTTGAGCAAAAACAAGATCGAAACCGCCAAATGGTTCATACGGATGGTCCGCAGAAGGCATAAATAATCACCAGGTCAGCCTGTTTAGCAACTGAGCCGAGAAGAAAATAGCTTGAGTATGAAAATTCTGGTGGTAGGACAAGGCGTCGCAGGCGCTGTATTAGCGCTTACGCTCTCTAGAGGTGGAATGGAAACTTGGATAGTCGATCAAGACCGGCCGGGAAGCGCCTCCAAACTAGCAGCCGGAGTAGTAAACCCTGTGACGGGCAAGCGGTATGCCCTCTCCTGGAATTTTCATTCTTTCTTCCCGTTCGCAAAGCAATTTTATCACCAACTAGAGGCTGCCACCGGACAAAAAATCTGGTTTGACTACCCGATTTTACGCATGTTGGGCAGCCCCCTAGAATGGAATGAATGGAACCTTCGGGCCGGCAAACCTGAGTTCAACGGATGGATGACGACGACGGATTCAGCTGGAAAATGGGGCCCTCATATACAGCCTGGATTTAATTATGGCCTGCTGGAACAGGCAGGACGAGCTGATTTTCAGGCACTAACACGGATAAGTAAGGCGACTCACCCAAGCTATTCAGCCGGGTGGCTGGAGGAGGAAGCAATGGAAGCAGCCTTAAATGAATTTGATCGAGTTATTTTGTGCGAAGGGGCCTTTGCTGCTGCGCGGCCCTATTTTCCAGAGATCCCCTGGAACGCTGCAAAAGGAGAGCGGCTAATTATTCGGTTGGAAAATACGGAGGCAATTGAACAGATGTTGAAAAAGCAGATACTATTGGCTCCTTATGGGGAACAGCTATTTTGGGCAGGTGCGAATTACGATTGGAATTTAGAAAATCCCAGCCCAACCCTGGAGGGAAAAGCCTTTTTGACCGCAGAAGTAAAAACCATGATTAAATGCCCCTTCAAGGTGGAGGCACATGATGCAGGCATCCGTCCTGTGGTAAAAGATCGGCGACCAGTACTCGGTTGGAGCACCCAAAACCCTCGGGTCGGAATATTTAATGGAATGGCGAGCAAAGGCGCATTGCTAGCCCCTTTTTGGGCGAACCATCTTCTTCTGAACCTTACTGAAGGACAGCCTATCGATCCGGAAGTGCAGGTTCAACGATTCAAAGCGGACGCTTTTGCAATCCCTATTATCAACAGAGGAAAATGAACCTACGGCCGTTTATCCCATTCGTTCAACAGGCTCAAAGGGCACCAATTTGCAGGGTCCGAATCGCACCAACCCCTTCGGGATGGCTGCATGTAGGTAATGCCCTCAATTTTATTCTCAATGCATTGCTCGCCAAGTGCCATCCAAACGGGCAGGTTTTGCTGCGAATTGATGACCTGGACACCGCCAGAAAACGCCCCGAGTACCTGCAAGATATTTTTCAAACGTTGGACTGGCTCGGACTGGAGTGGCAGGAAGGACCAAGTGGACCCGAGGAATTGGAGCGCGATTGGAGCCAGCTGAAGAGATTACCCCTTTATCAAAAAACACTTGAACAGCTCCGGGAAAAACACTTGGTCTATCCATGCGCACGCTCTAGGTCCGACCTTGCCGCAGGAATAGAAGCTGAAACAGCACCCGAATTGGATTTGGACCGCCCGATGATTAACTGGAGAGCCTTGACCCCTCCCGAATTGGAACTCCAACACTTTGTAGTTCGGCAGCGAAATGGCTTTCCCTCCTACCAGGTTGCAAGCCTGACAGATGATGTATATTTCCGGATAAGCCACCTTGTTCGAGGAGCAGATTTAGCCCCTTCCACCGAGGCTCAACGTTGGATGGCCACGGAACTAGGTTTTTTGGACTTTGCCTCTATACCCTGCTACCACCACCCCCTTATAGTACTACCAAGTGGCGAAAAACTTTCGAAATCCGCAGGAGCTACTGCGCTAAAAACCCAACGAGAGCAAGGACAATCCCCAGCGTTCATTTTTAGACAAATCGCAAATTGGATGGGAATTGAAAGTCAAAATGTGAAAAGTTTGAACGAACTTGCAGCCTCATTACCGATTTGATAAACTTTCCGATAGGAAATCTATCGAACATCTACTCACAGCAGCGAAAAAGAATTGGACGGCTGGAACACTACTCGGATGGTAGGTGTTTTTCTGCTTACCGATCCATTCCAATCGCAGATTTGTTACCTTGAATCCCTTTTATGAGTTTTTCAATCCTGTATTTAGACCAACAAGCTGACTTCGACCGGGAAATAGCCCCGTTAAAAGGTAAGCCTTGGATTGGTTTCGACACGGAATTTGTTGGTGAAAAGACCTTCATCCCGCTTCTTTGCCTCCTTCAAATTGTTTCGGATAAGGCCATTTACCTGATCGACACCTTACGCATCAAGGACCTAAGCCTGTTTCTGGAAATCATCGAAGATCCGGCTACCCTAAAAATTACCCATGCTGGCGATAATGACTACCGCCTGTTGAATATCCTTTTCAATACCGTTCCCGCCAATATTTTTGACACCCAAATAGCAGCTGGATTTGTGGGCTACAACTACCCTGCTGGCTTCGGCAAAATCGTGGAGCGGGAACTAGGTGTTTCCATTTCCAAAAGCCACACCGTGGCAGATTGGGAAGCTAGGCCCATTGAAGATAAAGCACTTTCCTATGCGATTGAAGACGTAAAGTACCTACCCTCCCTTCACCGCAGCTTGACTGGAAAACTGGAAGAATTTCAGCGGCTTCAATGGGCGCAAGAGGAATGCAAAAAGTGGGAAACTGCCGCTTTTTATTCCACAGACCCCTATAAGGAGGCCCTTTCAACCGATTTCATTTACCAGTTAGACCGGAAGGAACAGGTATTCCTACTGCGGATTTATGCCTGGAGAAGGCAAAAAGCGTTGCAACTGAACATTCCTAAAGAACAGGTGCTGCCCAGCAAGCACGTGACAGCCATCATGCGCACGGTAAAAGAGGGTAATCAAACCCTGAGGGCTAACCGAACTATTCCAGAGCATATCTGGAAAAAAAATGCACAGGAATGGCATGAGCTTTGGAAAGAGCCCATTCAACCATCTGAAAAAGCAGTTTTGGAAAACCTGCCTGGCGCTCCGCCGGACGACCCCGAACTGGAATGGCACTACGAATTGTTGTATCATTTTGTGAAGAAACAATGCCTGGACCACGAAATCAGTGCTGCCTTGTTGTTTCCAAGAGGAGATTTCAATAAACTAAAAAATGGGAGACCCGATTTTGACTCAGGTATCCTGGATGGTTGGCGGGCCAACTTACTGGGAAAAGACCTGGTGGAATGGCTAAAATATGGACAACCCCTGGAACTTACTTGGCTCTCGGACGGAGGTTGCCAAATCAAGAAAAAAGAACCTAAAAAATCGAAAACCCGTTAAAAGCAACTAATTTATGCTCGCATTGTTACTCGGAAGTGCCCTCCTGAGTATTTTTCACGCCATCATCCCAAGCCACTGGTTGCCCATTCTGGCAGTCAGCAGAAAGGAGGGTTGGTCGATCTCCAAAACCCTCCGAATGACCTTTGTCATCGGTATGGCACATGTGCTTAGCACGGTGGTGGTAGGGATTGCCGTTGCCAGTGCTGGTGCCGCCCTTTCAGAGGTATTAGCCTCTTTCTCCAAGTGGATAGCCCCAGTTATGCTAGGGGTGATGGGAGCTTTTTACCTTTATCAACATTACTACCACCACCACTTTCACCTCCAACCCCGGGAGAGCAGCTGGGGAATTGTGGCCTCGCTTGCCTTATCCATGTTCTTTTCTCCCTGTCTGGAGGTGGAGGGCTATTTCTTGGCAGCTGGCCCCTTTGGATGGTTATTTGTGGCCCAAATAGCCCTTGTCTACGCTGTTACCTCCGTAGCTGGCATGCTCGTGTGGATGTACTTTGCGTTGAAAGGACTTCGGAAAATGGACTGGCACGCACTAGAACACAATGCAGGCCTAATCACGGGCATCTTATTGATTTTGTCCGGCTTACTTATGTGGTTTTGGGAATAAACGCGCAACAAAAGCTACTTTTTTACCATGTCAAAAAAAAATAAATCACAAGGAGGCTTCGTATTCTCCACGGATCCCAACTTTCGATTTCCGGAACAAGAAGAAAACACTACCACCGCTCCCAATGAAAAGCAAGCACTTCGCATTTGGCTGCAACGCATAAAAGGCAATAAAGAAGCTACTGTAATTAAAGGCTTTGTGGGTTCTGATGCCGACCTGGAAAGTTTAGCCAAGCAGCTTAAAAACAAATGCGCAGCAGGAGGAAACGCAAAGGATGGTGAAATCATTATTCAAGGCGATCACCGCGATAAAGTACTCGCTTTTTTATTGGAAAAAGGGTTTTCGAATAGTAAAAAAGCAGGAGGATGACCCCCTACCGGATCGTTTTGACTGGACCAGAATCCAGCGGCAAAACCACCCTGGCCCAACAGCTTTCTAACCGCCTGGAGGCCCCTCTGGTGCCAGAATTTGCAAGAACCTACCTCTCGGCGCTGCAAAAACCCTATGAACTTGCTGACTTGGCTTACCTACAGAGAGGCCAACAGGCTTGGGAACAGTTCTACCAGGCCCAAGCAAACAATTGGCTGATCTTGGATACAGATTGGACCGTGTATCGGATTTGGTTAAACCATTTTTCACCAGGATCCAACCTGCTATTACCCTCTATACCTTGGAGCCTCTCCTTTCTGTGTAGCCCTGATATTCCCTGGGAATATGATCCGCTCAGGGAACACCCAACGAAAAGAAACGCCTTGTTCGAGGAATATAAAATGCTCCTGGAAGGTACAGGATGGCCTTTTAAAATACTGAGCGGAAACCCAGAAGAACGCCTGGAGCAGGCCCTCCAGGCCCTCCAACAAGCATTTGGAAGATAATTTTTTCCTCCGGAATACAACCTTTTTCTTGACCTCCTGTTTAAAGGGTCTCATCGGGGTGGGCTTTTTCTTGTAAAAAGCTCTGAGATTACACCCATCGAACCTGCCCGGGTAATGCCGGGAAGGGATTTGAGCCGGGTAGTGGCATCACTACGCACATGAAACCCCTTCATGGGCGGATGTTTCACTCATTCTTTATTGATCATGACTTTTAACAGTCACCCTTTTCTTCTTTTTTCCTTTTTCTTATCGGTTTCCCTTTCGTCTACCGCCCAGCAGTTGGACAGCGTCACCTTGAATGCGGTGGTCATTCAGGCCACCCGGACCGCTGCTGAAAGTCCGGTCCCACACAACAACCTAACTGAAAAAGAAATCGCACAATCCTATCATGCCCAAGACGTTCCATTTCTGTTGAGTGGCATACCCTCTGCGGTGGAAACCTCAGATGCAGGTGCAGGTGTTGGTTACACCGGCCTTCGAATTCGTGGTAGTGACCCTACCCGTATCAACATCACCTTGAATGGTGTTCCGCTCAATGATTCAGAAAGCCAAGGTGTTTTCTGGGTCAATCTTCCTGACCTGGCCGCTTCTGCCTCTGAAATCCAGGTACAACGTGGAGTAGGAAGCAGCACCAATGGAGCTGGCTCCTTTGGTGCCACGGTAAACCTTGATCTTTCCCGCATCAGCAACCAAGCCTTCACTACTCTGACCAATACGGTGGGCTCCTTTGGCCTCCGAAAACACTCCGTACAGTTTGGTACAGGTTCATTGGCAGGAAGTAACTTTTCCTTCACTGGAAGGGTCTCCAACATTGTCTCCGATGGTTATATCGACCGCGCTTCGGCCGACTTAAAGTCCTTGCACCTCACAGGAAATTATGTGGATGACCGACAATCAATCCAAGCCCACCTATTGTATGGAAGAGAAGTGACGTACCAAGCTTGGTATGGCCTCCCCGCACAATTGTACGATGAGTCGGTCAAAAACACATTCAATCCAGCCGGAACGGAGCGCAGGGATCAACCTCATCCGAATGAAGTAGATAATTACCAGCAAAGACACCACCTCCTTCACTACAAGCGCACCTTGCGCCCCAACCTTTTACTCCAGCTAAACGGGCATTACACCCGCGGATTTGGTTATTTCGAACAATACAAAGCGCAACAATCCCTACAAGATTATCAAATGCCCGACCGCCTTGTCGGGGACTCTGTCATCAGCACCTCTGACCTGATCCGTCGCCGTTGGCTGGATAACCATTTCTACGGGGCTACCTGGGCCTTGGTAGGACAAGTTGGCTCCTCAACCCTCACCTTTGGAGGAGCAGCAAACCAATACCTGGGCGATCACTTTGGAGAAGTGATCTGGGCAGAGCAGGCTACCCAACCTCTCGGACATCGGTATTACCAAAACGACGCAAAAAAGAACGATTTTAACGTTTTTGTCAAGTCTGAAACACGCCTAAACGATCATTGGTCTGGAATGCTCGACCTTCAATATCGACACGTGCAATACACATTTGAAGGATTTGACGCAGACCTTCGCTTTAGCCCTCAAACAGCAGCATTGCATTTTTTTAATCCAAAAGTGGGCCTCCGCTACCGACAAGGACCTCATAGAAGCGCTTGGTTGTTTGGAGGAGTTGCCCAACGCGAGCCTAACCGCGATGATTTTACACAGTCCTCCCCTACCAGCCGCCCTAAAGCGGAACAACTTTACAACCTGGAGACGGGTTACCAGACCGGTGGAGAGCAATGGTCGCTATCCGCCAATTTTTTTGGGATGTACTACATCAATCAACTGGCATTGGATGGTAGAATCAATGATGTGGGGGCTTATATCCGAACGAATGTCCCCAAAAGTTACCGGGCAGGACTCGAATTGGAGGGACAAATTCAGCCCCACTCCCGCTGGAATATACTGGCTAACCTGGCGCTCAGCCAAAATCGAATCGTAGAATGGACCGCCTATCAGGACGACTGGTCTACAGGCCTACAACGAGCCATCGTTTATCGGAATACCGATTTAGCTTTTTCGCCCAACTTAATTGCTCGGGGAGCTGCTAGTTTCCAGATCATCGATCAGACCGCGCACCAACTGCAGATTACCTTAATTGGTAAATATGTAGGGGCTCAATTCCTGGATAACACCTCGAATACGAATACACAACTCCCTGCTTTTGGATTTATGGATGTGCGAGTCAATTATGACTTGAAAGCTTGGAGGGGCCTGCCGATCTCCCTGATTGCCTCAGTCAACAATGTATTGGATGCACGATTTGCCTCCAATGGATGGGTCTACCGATTCGACTCACCCGGTTACGACCCACGCCCGGATGATCCTTACACCCGAAGAGAAAACGGAGATACGTACCACCAAGCCGGGTACTTCCCTCAAGCCGGACGCAACTACTTATTGACCCTCAGCATCAAGTTCTAGGAAATAAAACACTCATTTTGTTCATAAAATAAAAAATCGACGTATCTTTGCGGCCGATTTTGGTCCCGTAGTTCAACGGATAGAATGGAGGTTTCCGGAGCCTCAGATAGTGGTTCGATTCCACTCGGGACTACTTCCCGCCCCATAAATGTTGTTTAAGCACATTTATGGGGTTTTTTCTTTTAAACAGGAGGATTATGAAACAATTCAAGTTCGTATTTACTGTTGTTGCCCTAGCGCTGTTTACTCTGGGGGGAACAACTGCTTGCAAGGCGAAGTATGGTTGTGAAGCAAATGAGCAGGTGAAACCCCGCACCAACAAGAAAGGAGAATTGATTGGTCGGAAGAGAAGTGACCACGGTGAGTTATTTGACAAAAAACGCCGAAAAAAAATGGGGCGCTAAATGGGGAGAAATCAGGTTAGTATCGCAGTAAAATACCTCTTTTTTGCAGCTTTCCTTTCACTTCATCCAATACCTCCGGGGCATGTCGTTGCAAAGCCCCCAATAATATGCCCATAGAATTGGGCAATGCAGAGCCGTTGTGGTGGTAAATGGTCAGTATATCTTGATAGCAGCGTTCCACCACCTCGCGCACTTTGTTTTTTTCCAGTTTGTAAGAGGCTAATAACAGCATCCAGGGAATGGAGGGCAGGTAATTAGGGCTCTTACTATAACTATCATCCCGATCCTCCAGGCTATACTGTGCGGCAAGTTTGAGCATGACCGCATATTGACCTAGCCCCAGTAATGCCTCCAGCCAGGCAGAGAAAAACAAGTGCCAACGATGATCGAAGACCGCTTTTTTATAGGCATCAAAGAAGGTTTTTGCGTGGGTGACGGATTGCTTATACTGGCCTAACTGATTGTATGCCAAACATATATAAGCAACATGTCCTATTTTATTGTGAAAATTATATTCCTGTCGGGCCTTGGGGAGGGCCTTTCTTAGCACTTGCAAGGCTTCCTCTGCCTGCTGTTGGCGGAGTAGCACCGCAGCCAAGTTGTTGACATAGTATAAATAATCATTGTTTTCAGCTCGAATCGATAAGTAACCGAAATAGGTAGCGCGTTTGAGGTCCTGCTGCCGGGCAAACATTAAAAGGCGTTGGCTATAAAAGTTTAACAGTATTCTGCGGGAATAAAATTTACCCTCCCGAAGCAGTTTTTCCTGTTGATCAAATTTGTCTGGGAGCAGATCAAACCTCCGGTAATTGTAGGCAATAAAAATTAGGCGGATAAGCGCCAGAGAACGATTATAGCCATCAAGCGTTGGCTCATAAAAAATGGCACTGAGCCATTGTTCCCAGCGCATGGACTCGGTAGCATTCGTAGCATATTGGGCAATGATATCCTGGGTGGCCTCATGCAACTTATCGTTTACTAGACGAGCGTATTCATAATTTGTGCGATGCTTTTGGATAAACTGTACGACGATCTCATGCTCGGTGTACCGCATCCGAACATGCAAATAATGTCGGTAAATACGGGCGAGGTCATACAATTTGATGAAATTATAGGCGGTAGCATCGGCGGTTTGGAACCGACGAAGAAGACGTTTCTCCTCTTCAAGTCGAATGGAGTCCGTACAAATTTGCACCTCTACCTTCACCAACCATTCATATTCTTTGTCTACATCTATGGCTTCAAGGCGTTCTTCTACCCAGGCCTTAAGGCTAGAGTACTTCCGTTTGTCAATCTGTTCATCGTAGGGTAAAATGGCCTCCACCTCCTTCGAGTTGGCGGTCATCGTGTCCAAAATGCGAATTCGCTCAGAATCTTCCAGCCGTTGAATGGATTGCAAATATTCCAGTTCCAGGGGAAGCAAGGAATGCGCAAATGAAGCAAAGGTCTGTAGTTTGGAGCGCATAAAAATCGGGCAAACGAGTGTTGATTAGTGGGGCACTCACCCCAGTGCATAATCAGGGCTAAAGTACAACAAATCTGTCAAGATCGGCTCAAAAAACAGTAAATTGGTAGGACGAGACAACTTGAATAGAATGGGTAGCCCAGGCACCTGCTACCCATTCTATACGATCTATTTATTTATAGGGTGATCCCCCCGTCTACACTTAAGGTCGTTCCATTGATATAGCCTGCCTCCTCGGAGGCTAAAAAAGCGTAGGCGCTGGCAATTTCCTCCGGAGCCCCTAGTCGGGCGACCGGTACTTTTTCCCTCATTTTGGCCAAGACCTCCTCTGGCATGGCGGCAACCATTTCGGTGGCAATAAAGCCAGGGGCGACGGCATTCACCGTGATTCCTTTTTTGCCCAGCTCCTTGGCCCAAACTTTGGTCATGCCGATCACGCCTGCTTTGGTAGCTGCATAATTGGTTTGGCCAAAGTTTCCGTAAAGACCAACTACGGAGGAGGTATTGATAATTCGTCCACTTTTCTGTTCCACCATTCGGGGTGCAATGGATTTCGTGCAGTTGAAAACACCCGTTAGGTTTACATCAATCACCTGGTCCCATTGTTCCGGGCTCATTTTAAGCAAGGTAGCGTCTCGAGTGATACCCGCATTGTTGATGAGTATATCAATTCGCCCAAATGCTTCTAAAGTAGCTAGGGTGGCAGCTTCCACAGAGGCTATATTAGTAGTATTGACCTCGAAAAAACGCACCTTGTTACCTAGCTCCTCCGCAAGCGCCCTGCCGCGGTCCTTGGCAACGTCCCAGATGGCCACACGAGCGCCTTCTTGTACAAATCGAACCACCGCCGCCTTTCCGATCCCGGCAGATCCACCGGTAATGACGGCCACTTTATTTTCTAGTTTTCCCATAATCCTGTTTTATTTTTCGGCAAATTTACAGACCAAATCCACTGTCCAAAGGCAATTTACCCACTAATATTAGGTGTACTTACTATTAGAGTCCACCCACCTATTTTCCATCTAAAAAACTGATTATCAATTATTTTTAGTTGAATGTCAAAACAACCTTTTTTTATTAAACTGACACTGGTCACCGCCTTCAACGTACTTTTCGATATTAAATAAAGCAAGATCAATAGTATGAACTACTCGACTGCAACCGCCTTATTACTGACGGCTTACGCCGCGGTGATGCTCTTTTTCGTGATTCGTGGGGCTCGCCAAACCAAATCGCTCGCGGATTATGCCGTGGGAAACCAGGGGTTTTCCCCTTTAGTGGTGGGTTTATCCCTGGCAGCAGGCATCACTAGTGCTGCTACCTTTATTATTAACCCTGGCTTCGTAGCCTATTTTGGGTGGAGTGCGTTTCTTGCCCTTTCGGTGGTAGTTCCTATTGGTTTGTACTTATCCCTTATTGTGCTTACCAAAAGCTTTCGCCAATACGGTGCAACCGTGAAAGCACTCACCCTTTCACAGTGGATGGCCAAACGCTACGATAGCAAGGCTTTGGGCTGGTGGTTCGCTTTTCTGGCATTCCTGCTCCTCACGTTTGTAGTTCTTATCGCCGTTGGACTAACAAAAGTATTTGCACAGGCACTCGCCGCACAAGAAACCTACGTACTTATAGGTATGGTTGTATTTGTCTTTGGTTATATGATGTTTGGGGGCGCCAATTCGATGATCTACACCAATGCCGTTCAAGCAGTCTTGATGCTCGTAGTTGCGTTCGTCATGCTTGGCTCTGGCTGGCACTATTTTAAAGATGGAATAGATGGATTTTGGGCCCAATTAACGGCTATTGACCCCAATTTATCCACTCCATTCAATGCCAGTAGTCCCTTATTCCGGGATTGGGTGGAGGTAATATTGGCGAATTTTATTGTTGGGATCGCGATTGTTTGCCAGCCGCACATCATTACCAGGTCATTGATGTTGAAAAATGATTCGGATGTGAACCGTTATTTATGGGTAGCGATTCTTGCAGAAACCGTCTTTTTCATGGTGTTATTCGTAGGATTTTACGCCCGTTTAGCCTTTCCTGATCTGCAGGCAAATGGCACAGGGATCAGAATGGATGAAGTAATTCCCAAGTATGTGGTGACACAGCTCCCACTAGCGGCAGGTTTGCTGGTTATAATAGGATTGATTTCTGCAGGTTTATCAACCTTAGAGGGCTTGATTCAATCGATTTCCACCACGATTACCAATGATTTAATCGCACCCATCATAGAAAAAAAGCAAGCATCTTTCTCAGAGGAGGAGCAGCACCGTCAATTAGCCAGAATTAATAAGTGGGTAATTATTGGAATGGCCCTGATTACCATCGGCTGGAGCTATTATCAATTATCGTATCCCAAACTTAGCGTTGCCATTTTAGCCCAAAACGGGGTGTACGCCTATTTCTCAGCCGCTTTTGTACCTGTCATTTTTGGTATTTATGGAAAAAATATCCACAAAGCCATCCCATTTACTGCTTCCGTGGTCGCCATTTTAGTGCATTTTAGCGTTTACTACGGAGGACTTACTCCCTACACACAAGGGGCGGTCCGAAACCCTGCGGTGGCAGCCGCTTTGGCTATAATTGCTGCTGTATTGATAGGATTTTTGTTGAAATGGATTTTGCCGCAAAAAAAATAAGTGCGTTGGGGCTCTAGGTATCACCGGGAGCCCCAACTATCTTTTCTTACTTTTTTCGCAGAAAAACGAATCCTGAAACTTGCTCCAGTTGTAAAACACCTGATTCTTTTCCAAACCAAATTTCCCGCGGAACCAGGCATGCATCGAAGTTGTCACCAAGTACTAAAACCATGGTATTTGGATCTAGTTTGCCTTTTTCCTTGTCACTATCCCATCCTTGCAGCAAGGTCTGGAAATCCCAACGCTCTACCTGATTCTCTTGTCCTCCAAGGTACTGTACCAGCAGCAATCCTGACCCACTGGAATCAATCTTGAATCGCAATTGAACCTCAGAGCTGTCTATATTTTCTAGCTCTTGCTCTCCACGAACCAAATTCACTTCAAAAAAGCTGGAAAAACCAGCAGGAATCTGCAAATCCGCTATAGGATTCTCTACCCTTAGAACGCTGTTCCTATTTTCATCCTCCCCTTCTTGTACCTTCAACTGCATCCAGTTTAAGATTTGCTCCGGCATGTATCGATCTTTACCAACCAACAAAGAATCAGGCATCTGAGCTAACCAGCTTGGTTTCTCGCTTTTAAAATCACGGTATTTAGTCAAGAATTGAAGTATACTATACGCCCGGTTATGTACTTCGGCCGACACTAGGCTGTCTGAAGGTAGGGCTTGTCCAGCTTTCCAACGCCCGGAAGGCGCTAATAATTCGGCTAATTCCGCTTCTTGACTTCGTTGGCTGATAGAAAACATGCTCAGTGGCCCGTAAAGAGAAAGTAAAACAAAAAGCAAGAGAGAAGCAGGAACAAATTTTATGTTATCTGTTCGGGAAATCACAAAATACAAGGCCGTCAAGGTCAGCCAAATCCCTACGCCCACACCAATTACCAGAGGCGGAGTAAAGCCGTAATCACTGATTCTTCTGCCGAGGCCAACAAATAAAAGCACAATCATCGGTAGCATCACTGGCCAAAACCATCGAGCGTACGGCTGAAAAATCCCTTTTGTGCTGGTCCTACCGAGTTTGTAATTCAGCAGCCAGGTGAAAATACCCAAGCTGGCAAACCCAATGACCAATGCACTCACCCACCCACGAGGCAAGGTCCAAGTTAATAAAATTTTGGCAGAGAAGGCATACAGGATCAAAAAATAAAGAGAGGTAATGGGTATCAAAAAGTATTTGCAAAACAATTCCACCCCTTTATCCGAAATAACCTCTGGCTCCAATTCAAACCGCTCCGGTACATAGTTCAAAAAGAAGAAGGTATTTACCACCCCCGTGAGAAATACAAATAAATAAGCGTAGGTCCGCACTGAAATATCCAACTGAAAGAGCTCTACTGTAGCTAAAATCCCGGCAGACAGTCCCAGCCACAATACCAAACTGTAAAACATTCCGGTCACGAAAACGGAGAGCAGTTGCTTGTTGTATTCCCAAAAATGCTGCACCGAAAACCGGTTAAGGTAGGGTGCAAAAGAGACCCATAGATGCGCAGACAATACCAATCCGACGTATTGAATCATCTGTTTTTCACCGAGGTCCTCCCAGTGATAGGCAGTGTAATAATACCATCCCAACAAGCCCAAAGCAAGGGCAAAAGAGCCCAGCTTAACTGCAGGGCGCAGTTGGGTAGCCTCCCCAAAGAGTGAAACTCCTAACGTAAGGGATAAACCAATTTGACCCACCATCCAAATCTTCAACAACCAAGACATGGTGTCCTCCTTGGGACCATCAAGGTGGTGAATAAAGGCCAACATAGAAGTGGTAGCTACCAAGCTCACCAGTACGGGAATCGGAAAACGGCGGGCCACACGCTGGACTGCCTGAAAAATGCTGGTAATAGAAGGAAATTTCATTGATGTCAACAGAAAATGCTAGTTAATAGTTGTAATGTATTCTAAAATGCCCCCAATAAATAATAAACAGGCCTAATTTTCCAAAAAGAACTTTTTTCTCCGTTCATAATTTCTCCAAAAAAACAATTCACCAAACACAAAAGCAGTTAATTGCCAAAAAACAAACGAAAAGAAAGGGCTTCTTATTGCCTTTGTCCACCCCTTAATTTTATTTTGTAAACAATTTATAATCAATTTTTTACAATACCAAATTACATAAATAATCAGTTAAGTCTACCACCCCATTTATCGCGGCCGGCTAAGTAGTTCCTTCTACTCTCCACTACCTTTCGAGCTTAAAATTAATCCACTTGGTAGGTTCTTTTTGGATACTACCAACCATCATCCAAGCAGCACCCTTCAACTTATGCGTAATGCAACCATCCTGTCCTCTGGATCCTACGCCCCTGAGCGGGTAATTGAAAACCAGTGGTTCAACGAACAGCTCGGAGAGGACGTAGACACCTGGCTCCGCGAGAATGTGCAAATCTACCGCCGTCGCTGGTGTTCTGATAATGAAAGCACGGCCGATCTGGTTCAAAAAGCAGCTGAACTAGCCTTGAGAGAGGCAAATTTAGCTCCTGAAAAAATCGATCTTTTGATCGTGGCTACCGATACTCCCGAGTACATCTCACCCTCTACTGCCTCCGTAGTGCAGGATCGGATGGGCCTTCAAAACGCAGGCACCTTCGATTTGAACACCGCTTGCGCTGGTTTCGTTACCGCCCTGGATGTCGCAGTAAAATACATCCAGTCCGACGAGCAGTACGAGCATATCCTGGTAGTGGGCGCGTACACCATGAGCAAGTACCTTAACTTAACGGATAAAAAAACCGTAACGCTGTTTGCCGATGGTGCCGGAGCTGTGGTAGTTGGCGCGAGTAAAGGTACGGAGGGATTCAAAGGGAGCCGACTACTGACTCAAGGACAGTACAATAGTTGGATGGGAATCTATGCCGGGGGATCCCATCAGCCCATCAACCACGAAGTGGTAGACCGTCATGAGCACCAATTGCAATTTGTCCGCCGTTTTCCCAAGGAATTGAATCCAGAAATATGGACAAAAATGATTCTAGAGCTCTGTGCGAAGAACAACATGGTCCCACATGATATAGATCACTATTTCTTGACTCAGATCAACATAAATTCGATCTTCGAAACCATGGATCGTCTGGAAGTGCCGCGTGAGCGCGCGGCAACCATCATGCACGAGTATGGTTACACAGGCTCCGCTTGTCTTCCGATGGCTTTTGACCAATGGAGGCAAGCAGGGAAGGTAAAAAAAGGAGACAAACTAATTTTTGTAGGCTCCGGAGGCGGTTTAGCCTTTGGTGCGGCACTTTTTGAACTGTAGTTATGATAAGCTGGCAACCCGACTGGGCACAAAAATGGGCGATTTATAGCCCTAAAAAAATTGCGGTGAAGGAGCACGAAACCGGTAGAACCCTGACCTACAGTCAGCTTCACCGCTCGTCTGCACAATTGGCGGCCTATTTCCAGCAAATCGCAGGATTACAAAAAGGAGATCGAGTAGCCGTTTTGGCAGAATTTTGCCTTGAATACATCACAGCATTCTCAACTGCCCAAAAAACAGGTGTTATTCTGGTTCCCTTGAATTACCGTCTGGCAGCCGCAGAAATCGAGTACCTGTTAAACGACTCCCAACCGTCCTTGATCTTGGTCGAGGATAAATTTCGACACCTGCTCCCAGAATTGGCTCAGCCAGTCGTTCGATTGGAAGACCTGGATCACCTCCTTTTGACCCATGAAAACCTGGAGACCTATACTTCCGTTGAAATTCAGGAAGAGGACCCCGTTTTTATCCTGTACACCTCCGGGACTACTGGATTTCCGAAAGGGGCCCTTTACACGCATAAAATGTTGTTTTGGAACAGCATTAACACGGCTATTTCTCTCATCATAAATACAGAAAGCAGGACCCTAAACGTAATGCCTCCATTCCATACCGGTGGATGGAACGTATTAATTACTCCCTTCTTACACCATGGTGCATATGTTTGCCTGCTCAAAAAATTGGATCCAGCGGTAGCCTTGGAGCTACTGCAATCTGAACGCTGCACTTTATTTATGGGTGTCCCCACGATCTTACAAATGATGGCACGGGAGGCCGCCTTTGAGCAGGCTCGCTTTCCAGAAATGCTCTACTTGATTGTTGGAGGAGAGCCCATGCCCCTGCCTCTGATAGAACAATGGCACCAAAAACAGGTACCGGTCCGACAAGGCTATGGGATGACAGAGGTTGGCCCCAACTTGACCTCCCTTCACCAAGATGATGCCATTCGGAAAAAGGGCTCTATCGGACGGCCGAATTTCTATGTTCAGATCCAATTGGTAGACCATGAGGGTACAATACAACCTCCGGGAGGAGCCCCTGGCGAATTATGGCTTAGAGGCCCCATGGTAATGCCCGGCTACTGGAACAATGAAAAAGGAACCCAGGCTGCTTTTTCAGCGGATGGGAAATGGTTCAAAACGGGCGATGAACTTTATCAGGATGAAGAGGGCTACCTCTACGTGGTAGATCGAATTAAAAATATGTATAAGAGCGGAGGAGAAAATATTTATCCTGCTGAAATTGAACGGATTCTATTACAATTCCCGCGGGTACTCGAAGCGGCAGTAGTAGGCATTCCCGATGAAAAATGGGGAGAAGTCGGTCGCGCATTCGTAGTGGATACTCCGGAACAACCAGTTGATCTGGACGCCTTAAAAGCCTTTTGTCAGGAAAAACTGGCAAAATTCAAGGTGCCCAAGCATTTTGAGCGCCTGGAAGCGCTTCCAAAAACAGATTCAGGAAAAATTAACCGTCAATTCTTAAAAAAATGGCAGCCATAACTACCCACACAATTTTAACACCCCGCCTCCATACCGCTGTTCGAACCAGCGGACCTAACGAGGGCATCCCTGTGCTGATGGTACACGGCAATGCCTCCTCCTCTATTTTTTGGAAGGAGATTATGGAAAAAATGCCCTCTGGTTTCCGCTGCATTGCCCCTGACCTGCGGGGGTATGGAGACACAGAGGACCTCCT
>Ga0315900_10002158_pt1 | contig 30744 bp, 24 predicted proteins | sample LakEriMetagenome_FD_203521 | JGI IMG/M metagenome (GOLD analysis project Ga0315900, IMG submission 203521) | Freshwater fungal communities from buoy surface, Lake Erie, Ohio, United States - Buoy 12 MA114 | ecosystem: Environmental > Aquatic > Freshwater > Lake > Lake biofilm | place: USA: Lake...
CATCAAGGCGCTGCGCGAGGGGCTCACCGCCAACCGCATCGAGTGGATCGCCGGCATCATCAACGGCACCAGCAACTTCATCCTCTCGCAGATGCGGGACAAGGGCCTGTCCTTCGACACGGTACTCGCGGAGGCGCAGCGGCTGGGCTACGCGGAAGCCGATCCCACCTTCGACATCGAGGGCATCGACGCCGGGCACAAGCTCACGATCATGTCGGCGATCGCCTTCGGCGTGCCGATGCGCTTCGAGGCTGCGTACACCGAGGGGATCACCCGTCTCACGGCCGAGGACATCCGGTATGCCGAGGAGCTGGGCTACCGGATCAAGCTGCTGGGCATCACGCGCCGGGCGGGCGACGGGATCGAACTGCGGGTCCATCCCACGCTGATTCCCGCCCGCCGGCTCATCGCCAACGTCGAGGGCGTGATGAACGCGGTGCTGGTACAGGGTGATGCCGTTGGGCAGACGCTGTACTACGGCGCGGGCGCGGGTGCCGAGCCGACCGCCTCGGCGGTGGTGGCCGACCTGGTCGACGTGACGCGGCTCGCGACCGTCGATCCGGGCAACCGCGTGCCCCACCTGGCCTTCCAGCCCGACCAGATGACCGAGGCGCGCATCCTGCCGATCTCCGAGGTGGAGACCGCCTACTACCTGCGCATGCGGGTACAGGACCGGGCCGGGGTGCTGGCCGACATCACCCGCATCCTGGCCGACCGCGAGATCTCCATCGACGCGATGGTCCAGAAGGAGCCCGCCCAGGGCGAGGCGGAGACCGACATCATCCTGCTCACGCATCGTACCGTCGAGCGCAACATGGACGAGGCGATCACGCGCATCGAGGCCCTGCCCACGGTGTCGGGCAAGGTCACCCGCCTGCGCCTCGAGGATCTCTGAGCCGATGCGCTACGTGAGCACGCGCGGCGGCATGCCGCCGCGCGCCTTCCTCGAAATCCTGCTCGAAGGGCTGGCACCCGACGGCGGACTCGCCGTGCCGCAGTCGTGTCCGCGCTTCGACCGGCAGGCGCTCGACCGCCTGCGCGGACTCGATTACCGCGCGCTCGCCTTCGAGGTGATCTCGCCGTTCGTCGACGACATTCCGCACGGTGAGCTGCGTGGGATGATCGACCGAACCTACACCGCGGCGGCCTTCGGCTCGGGGGACATCACGCCCCTTTCGTCGCTCGAGGCTGTGGAACCGGGCCTGCGCCTGCTGGAACTGTCCAACGGGCCGACGCTCGCCTTCAAGGACGTGGCCATGCAGTGGCTGGGCCACCTGTTCGAATACGCGCTGGCGCGTCGCGGCGAGACGCTGAACATCCTGGGCGCCACCTCGGGGGATACCGGATCGGCGGCGGAGTACGCGATGCGAGGCAAGCATGGCATCCGTGTGTTCATGCTCTCGCCCCACGGCGGGATGAGCCCGTTCCAGACGGCGCAGATGTTCTCGCTCACCGACCCCAACATCCACAACATCGCGATCCGCGGCGTGTTCGACGATTGCCAGGACATCGTGAAGGCGGTCGGGACCGACCTCGCCTTCAAGGCGCGGTGGCGGATCGGTACGGTGAACTCGATCAACTGGGCGCGGCTGCTGGCCCAGGTGGTCTACTACTTCAAGGGCTATTTCGCGGCCACCCGCGGCAACGACGAGCCGGTGTCCTTCGCCGTGCCATCGGGAAACTTCGGCAACATCTATGCGGGCCATGTCGCGCGCCGCATGGGGCTTCCGATCCGGCGACTGATGCTCGCCACCAACGAGAACGATGTTCTCGACGAATTCTTTCGCACCGGCCGCTACCGGCCGCGCGGCAGCGCGGAGACCCGCCGCACGTCCAGCCCGTCGATGGATATCTCCAAGGCGTCGAACTTCGAGCGGTACGTCTTCGACATCGCCGGCGCCGATGGCGCGCGCGTCGCCGCGCTGTGGCGCGAGGTCGAGGCCGGCCGGGCGTTCGACCTGGCCGGGAGCCCTGAGTTCGCGCGCGTGCCGGACACCGGGTTCGTGTCCGGGGCGAGCAGCCACGCCGATCGCCTGCGCACCATTCGCGAAGTGCACGCGGCGACCGGCCGCATCGTCGACACCCATACCGCCGATGGCATCAAGGTCGCACGCGAGCGGCGCGAACCCGGCGAGACCGTCATCTGCCTCGAGACCGCGCAGCCGGCGAAATTCGAGGACACGATCGTCGAGGCGCTCGGATTGAGGCCACCTCGGCCGCAGGGCTTCGAGTCCATCGAGCAGGCTCCACGCCGGTTCGAGGTAATGGACGCAGACGCTTCGGCGGTCAAGCGCTACATCGAGACGCACGCGAGCTGAGGCTCGCGCATCGCTCGGGAATCCTGCGCGGGCCGCTCCGCCTGCGCCTACTTGTAGCGGCGCGTGACCAGGGTAGCCACGTCCACGCCTGCCGCGATGTCGTCCTTGCGGCGGGCGTCACCCGCGTCGATCAGTCGAGCCTGCTCCAGGACCGCCTCGGCGTGCGCGTGGGGCACGAAGCACACCCCCGCGTCGTCGGCACAGACCAGATCGCCCGGGTTGACCTGCACGCCGCAGATCGACACCGGCCCGTTGATCTCGACGGTCTCCAGCCGCCACTTGCCCGTGATCGGCGTGACGCCGCGGCACCAGACCGGGAAGCCGAGGGAGCGCGAGGCGTCGGGGTCGCGGATCGATCCGTCGACGATCACGCCGGCCTCGCCCTGGCGGTGCCCGATGGTGGCCGACTGGCCACCCAGGTTGGAGCAGCCCAGCAGGCCCTCGATCACCACCACGTCGCCCGGCTCCGCGAGGTTGTGCGCCTCGGTCTCCCCCATGCGGTTGACCTTGCCCTGGGCGGCGGCGTGGATCTGGTCGCGACGCTCGATGTTGCGCACGGTGACGGCCGGACCGACGATGCGCTGGCCCGGCAGCATCGGTTGCAGCACGTGGCCAGGCACGGCGGCGGCGATGCCCAGCGTGTCCATCGCGTCCGAAACCGTGCAGGTGAGGTCGGACAACTGCCTGAACGCCTCGATCGTCGAGACCGGCACTCTCGGTATTGTCTGCGTGACGACGCGATCGGCGGCGACCTTGCCGGTCAGGGTCCTGGGCATGGGGGTGGGGGTCATGCGGCGCTCCGGGGGTGTCGACGAAACTTGCACGCGGGATTGTAGTCGCAGGTATCCTTTCGATTACGCGTCGTTTTCTGCGGGCCGCGGCCCGCGCGATCCCGTCCCTCGATGACCGACCCCACTCCGACCTGTTTCCTTCCGCGACCTGCAGGGCAGGGAGCGGACGCGCCACCGGCGCCCGGGCCGGTCGGCGAGTCGATCGGGGCGGGGGCGGGCTACGCGACGCTGATCGGCGAGGTGCTGGGCAGCAGCGCACTGTTCGCCGCCTTCGGCGCCGAGGAGATCCGCACCTTCTGCACCTTCCTGCAGGTGTACCGGGCGGCGCCGGGAACGGCGTTCATCCGCGAGGGCGACCCCGGGGATTTCATGGTGCTGCTGCTCGAGGGCGAGGTGGAGGTCTTCAAGTCCACCCGGGCCGGAGGCCGGTCGCTGGTCGGCGTGGTGCAGCCGGGCCGCACGCTGGGCGAGATGTCGCTGATCGACGGCGAGCCACGCTTCGCCACGTGCGTGGCGGCCACGCAGGTCACCTTCGCCGCCCTGCATCGCGTGGGCTTCGAGCACGTGATGCGCGAGCATCCGATGCTCGGCGAGAAGATCCTGCTGCACCTGGCCCGGCTGCTCAACCAGCGCCTTCGGCAGGTCAGTGCCCAGTTGATGCAGGTGATGCAGCAGGCCGGTTGACGGCCTGCGGCAGGCGAGGACTGCGCGGTGACGCGGATCGAGCGTGCCGTCCGGATGGGCGGGCTGTGGCTCGCCCTCGCCGCGTGCGGGTCATCGGGTGCCGCGGTGGTCCTCCCGCCCGATCGCGGCGAGGCCGCCGGCATGCCGGCCCGGCGCATCGTGGCGCTGGCGCCGCACGTCGCCGAACTCGTGTGGGCGGCCGGTGCGGGCCATCGGCTCGTCGGCGTGGTCGCGGGGAGCGACTGGCCGGTCGAGGTACGCAGCCTTCCGGTGATCGGCAGCCCGGGTCGCCTCGATCGCGAGCGTGTCGCGGCGCTGGCGCCGGACCTTGCGATCGGCTGGACGAGCGGGGACCCTCCCGCCGACCTCGCCTGGCTGCGCGCGCGCGGGGTGGCGGTCCATTCGACCGATGCAAGGAGACTGGAGGATGTCGCCGCGTCGCTGCGCGCGATCGGTCGCCTCGCCGGAGTGGTCGAGTCCTCCGAGCGGGCGGCCGCGGCCTTCGAGCGCGAACTCGCGTCCGTGTCGTCCACCGCCGGGGGTGCATCGCCGAGGGTCTTCTACCAGGTCTGGGATCGACCGCCGATGACGGTGAGTTCGTCGCACTACATCGGCCAGGCCATCGAGCGCTGCGGGGGCGTGAACGTCTTCGGATCGCTGCCGCAGCCGGTGCCGGTGGTCTCGGCCGAGGCGGTGCTGGCGTCGCGGGCGCAGGTCGTGGTCGCCGCGCGCGGCGCGGCCGATCCTTTCGCGCGCTGGCGCGATCGCCCCGCCCTGCCTGCAGTCCTCGCCGGGCGCACGCGCACCGTCGATCCGGACCTGCTGCACCGGCCGGGTCCGCGGCTGATCGAGGGACTGCGCCAGCTGTGCGCCGCGATCGGCGGGGCGTGACGCGCCCGCGACCGGCAACAACGGCCCGTGGACCCGGGCCGGGCGCAGGCGGCAGGGGCTCAGGGTTCAGGCACCCCGGCCCTTCTGCCAGAGCACGTCGGGCATGCCCGCCTCGCGGTTGATCACGCGGCACAGCACGAAGAGCAGGTCCGACAACCGGTTGAGATAGCGCCGGGCCTCCGCCGACACGGACTCGCTCGCCGCAAGCGCCACCATCCGTCGCTCGGCCCTGCGCGCGAGCGTGCGCGCGACATGGCAGCAGGCCGAGGCCCGTGATCCCCCGGGAAGGATGAACTCGCGCAGCGGGGGCAGCGTCGCGTTGTACTGCTCGAGCCACCGGTCGAGCCGTTCGACATGGCGATCGCCCACCGCGACATGCCCGGGGATGCTCAGTTCGCCGCCCAGGTCGAACAGGTCGTGCTGGAGGCAGGTGAGGCACTCGCGCACGCCCTCCGACAGGGACTCGGCCAGCACCAGCCCGATCGCGCTGTTCAGCTCGTCGATCACGCCGAGCGCCTCGATGCGGGGGGCGTCCTTGGCGATGCGCGAGCCGTCCCCCAGGCCGGTTTCGCCAGCGTCGCCGGTGCGGGTGGAGATGCGGGAGAGTCGGTAGCCCATGACAGGAAGCGGCCAGGGGCCGTGACGATCGATGGCCCGGAGGGTACCCCGCACCGTCGGCCCGACCGGCCGTGGTGCGATTGACCAGCGGCCCTCGGCGGTCAGTGCCCGGCGGGGCCGGTCGGCGCGCGCGTCGTACCGTCCATCCTCGCCTCGAGGGCAGCCAGGGCGGCGGCGGTGTCGCGGAACAGGTTGTCCGCGCCCAGCACCTGCGCGGTGCCGGTGCGTTCGAGCACGTCGATCACCGGGCGGCGCAGCGAGCACAGGGCCAGCGTGACGCCCGAGGCCCGGAGGCGCTCGGCCAACTGGCCCAGCGCATCGACGCCCGAGGCGTCCACCTCGCCGATGCCATCGCCGACGACCAGCACCGCCCGTACCTGGGGTCGCGCGGCGAGCGTCTCCAGGACCACGTCTTCGAACCAGTGCACGTTGGCGAAATAGAGCGACCCCTCGAAGCCGATCACCGCCAGCCGCGACCGGGAGTCGGTCGCCTCGGCGCCACCGGCCTCGACCAGCGTTCCGTCGGCCTGCGGCGCGAGCGTGGTCGCGCGAGGGCGCATCGTCCGGTAGAGATACAGGCCCAGTGCCAGCGCCGCGCCGGCGAGCACGCCGTAGTCGATCGCGGGCGCGAGCAGCAGGGTCAGCACGAAGGTGCACCACGCGGCGATGCCGTCGTGGCGGTGCGCGACCCATGCATGGTGCATCGCGCGCAGGCTCACCAGGTTGGCCACGGCCATGATGATCACGCCGGCCAGCACCGCCTGGGGCAGGTGGTAGAGCAGGGGCGTGAGCGCGAGGAGCGTGGCCATGATCAGCAGCCCGGTGATCACGCTGGCCAGCCCCGAACGCGCACCGCTCGAGAAGTTCACTGCCGAGCGCGAGAACGAGCCGATGGTCGGGAAGGCCTGGGTGAAGCTGCCCGCCAGGTTGGCCAGCCCCTGGCCGACCAGCTCCTGGTTCGCGTCGATGCGCTGGCGCGTGCGGGCGGCGATCGACTTGGCGATCGAGATCGACTCGACGAAACCGACCAGCGCGATCACCAGGGCGGAGGCGAGCAGCGAGCGGATGGCCTCCCAGGAGAATGCGGGCATGGCCACCGCCGGCAGCCCGGGCGGAATGTAGCCGACGACCTCGCCCCCGGCCGACAGGCGTAGCCGTCCGTCGCGAACGTCGCGGATGCGCCAGTGGGTCCCGTCGGCAGACGATGCGTCGTCGGCGCGCGCGAGTCCGGCGGAGGGTTCGCCTCGGGCGACGAGCGGTACCGATCGAAGTTCGCGCAACCGCAGCGCGCTCTCGCGGGCGAGGTCGTCGCGCTCGAGGGTGGCCAGTTCGACTTCGTAGGCCAGCTCCGCCGCGCGTTCGCGGCCACCGCCGCCCTTCGCCGGTGCCTGTCGCTGCTCGTCGCGGGCGGCGGCCAGCCGGGCCTCGATCTCGCGGATGCGCAGGCGTGCCTGCTGCAGTTCGGCGGCGACCGACTGCATCCGCGGATCGGCAAGGGCCTCGAGGGGGGCGTCGGCCACCCGCTCGAACCCGATCCACGCGCTGGCAGCCGTGGTCAGTGCCACGGCCACCAGCACGCCGGGCCATCGCGGCAGCCAGCGTCGGCAGGCCCAGATCACGGCCATCGCGAAGGTGCCCATCGCCACGCTGGGCAGGTGGGCTTCGGGCAGCTGCCGGAGCATCGCCGCGATGTCGCCCAGGAAGAAGTCGCCGCGTCCGATGGGCAACCCCAGCAGCTTGTTGACCTGCGACAGCCCGATGATGATGGCCGCGGCCGAGGTGAAGCCGACGATGACCGGATGCGACAGGAAGTTCACCACGCTGCCCAGCCGGCTCAGGCCGAGCGCGAGCTGGATTGCGCCGACCAGGAAGGCGAGCAGGATCGCGTAGGCGACGAAGGCCTCGGAGCCGGTGGCGGCCAGCGGGGCCAGCGCGGCGGCCGTGAGGATGGAGCACACGGCCGCAGGACCCGTGGCGAGCTGGTTCGACGATCCCCACAGGGCCGCGATGATCACCGGCAGGAAGCCTGCGTACAGACCGTAGTACGCCGGCATGCCTGCGAGTTGCGCGTAGGCCATGGACTGCGGCACCAGCACCAGCGCCACGCTGATGCCGGCGATGATGTCGCCGCGCAGGCTGGCCGCATCCATCGGCCACCAGCGGAGGAAGGGCAGCAGGCGCTGCGCGAGCCCGCGGCCGCGGGCGGATCGTGGGGTGTCGGCGGGCGGCGTGGCGTTCATCGTGGGCTCAGGCGGTGGCATGGACGCGCGCGATGGCGCCCGGCAGGGTCTCGCACTCGCGGAACACGCGTCGGGGACAGGCGGCGCAGGTAGGGGTGTCGAGCTGCCGGTGCAGGGCGGCGATGGCCGCCGCCTTGGTGTCGAGGAGGCGGTCACGCCCGATGCGCTCGATCGCGCCGGAGCGCTCGAGTGAGTCGAGCGCGGGCCTCTTCAGTCCGACCAGCCACAGTCCGCCGCCGACCGCGCGCAGCCGCTGGGCCTCGTGCTCGAGCAGGTGCACGCCCGCGAGGTCGAGCCAGTTGATGGCGTCGCCGACCAGCAGCAGGTGGGTGGGCTGGCCGGGCGAGCCGGCGAGTGCCTGCAGGCGCTCGGCCACGTGGTCGACCGCACCGTGATAGAGGGAGCCGTCGATGCGGATGACCTGAACCTGGGGGCAGCCCGCCGCGGATCGATCCGCCGCGAAGTGGCGCCCGTGGGCACCGGCCACCGGCACGAGTACGCTCACGTGGGGACGCGCGGTTCTCGCCAGGTGCAGGCTGAGCGAGAGCATCACGCCGGCGACGATGCAGAACTCGAGGCTGACCAGCACGCCGGCCCCGAGGGTCGATGCGAGCACGGCCGTCTCGCGTCGACCGGAACGCAGGATCGCTGTGATGGTGGGCACGTCGATCAGTCCCCACGCCACGACCAGCAGGACCGCGGCCATGGCCGACAGCGGCAGCCAGGCCGCCAGGGGGGCGACGGCCACGAGGATCAGCACCAGGAAGCCCGCCGAGCTGATCGCCGCCAGCGGGGTGCACGCGCCGGCGTCGTAGTTGATGCCGCTGCGGTTGAACGAACCGCTCGACGGATAGCTCGAGAAGAAGGCGCCGGCGAGGTTGGACAGGCCCTGGCCGACGAACTCCTGGTTGCTGTCGATGCGCTGGCCCGAGCGCGTGGCGATGCTGCGCGCGATGCTCACCGCCTCGGTGAGGCCGAGCAGCGCGATGGCCAGGGCGATCGCGGCGGTCTGCGGGAGCATGGCGCCGTCGATGGTCGGCAGTCCGAACGGCGGCAGCGAGGCCTGCAGCGCGCCGACGGTCGGAATCCGGGCCGCCCCATCGGTGGCGTATTCGATCCCTGCCGCGGCCAGCGAGCCGGCAATCATGGCGACGATCATGTACGGCCAGCGGGGGCGCCAGCGCCGTGTCGCCACGGCCACGGCGAGCGTGACCAGGCCCACGGTGAAGGTCGCCGGCTCGATCGCATCGACCGAACGAGCGAGGGCCGCCACCGTCTCCAGCAGCCCTGCGCCACGCGGGATGTCGATCCCGAGGAGCGGACGCAGCTGGGATTCGATGATCACGATCGCCGCCGCGGCCATGAAGCCGACGATCACCGTGTGCGAGATGAAGTTCACCAGGGCACCGAGCCGGGCCAGCCCCAGTGCAAGCTGGATCGCGCCGCAGAGCAGGGTCACGGTCAGCGCGAGTTCGACGTAGCGCGCGGTGCCGGGCTCGGCGAGGCCCGAGAGCGATGCGAACAGCACGACCGAGAGCGCGTTGGTCGGCCCTGACACGAGGTGGCGCGACGATCCGAACAGGGCCGCGACCACCGCCGGTACCATCGCGCAGTAGAGGCCGTACTGCGGCGGCAGGCCGGCCAGCGCGGCGAAGGCGACGCACTGGGGCAGCACGATGATGGCCCCGGTGAGCCCCGCCAGCAGGTCTGCCCGCACGCTGGCGCGGTCCATCCCGGGCCACCAGGCGAGGAACGGTAGCCGTCGCTGGACGGCGCGGGTGCGTTCGGACAGATCGGGTAGAATGGAAGCCTCAGGCCTGCAGCCGCACCGCCCGGGGTCCGCAGGCATCGGGCGGCCTCCGGTGGTCGGGTCGGCCCGAACGACCGGAACGATCGGGCCGTGCAGTCGATCGCGTTGCGGGCCACGATTATCGTGCATCCCCCTGCGGCCGGCAAACGGGGACGTCGGTACCGATGTCCCGGAATTGACCCGCCCGGGGGCATCCATTAGAGTGCGCGCCACGTCGGAGCGCAGGAAGGCAGCATCCACACATGAAGAACGCAGCGGCAGTCAACGCAGCGGCACTCCCCACAACGGCGGCCCGCACCACGGTCGCAGGCGCAACCCGCGCGACGGTGCTCCGGCGCGCGAGCAACGGGCTTGCGCTGGCGGCCGGCGCGGCGGTCCTCGCGCTGGGCCTGACCGGGTCCGCGCTCGCGCAGGCGCGTGGCGATGCCAGGAACGGCGCGCAGTTGTCGGCGATGTGCGCCGGATGCCACGGCATCAACGGCCTGCGCAACGCCTACCCCGAGGTCTACCGCATCCCCAAGATCGGCGGACAGCATCCCGACTACATCGTCGCGGCGCTGCAGGGTTATCGCTCGGGCGAGCGCAACCACCCCACCATGCGCGCGATCGCCAGTTCGCTCACCGACCAGGCAATGGCCGACCTCGCAGCCTTCTACAGCCAGGGTGGCCTGCGGGCCGCCGCCGCCGGCAAGTGAGTGCCTCCCCCATGACTGCTCATCGTTCGATCCTCTCCTCGTTCGCCGCGGGCCTCGTTCTGCTGGTTGCCGCCGGGGCCGCCTCGGCGCAGAACGTCCAGCGCGGCGCCGAACTGTCCAAGCCCTGCGCGGCCTGCCACGGTGCCGACGGCAACAGTGCGGCGCCCAACTTCCCCCGGATCGCGGGCCAGCACGAGGACTACCTGCTCCACTCGCTGCGTGCCTACCGCAACGGGACGCGCAAGAACGCGATCATGGCGAGCCAGATCGGCAGCCTGAGCGAGCAGGATTTCCGCGACCTGGCCGCCTTCTACGCGCGCCAGAAGGGATCGCTGGGCGTCGTGCGCAACTGATCGCCGGACCGGCGGTCAGCCCGCGTCGCCGAGGCGCAGTACCGACGCCACGTACGCCTGGCCATCGGGCGGCGTGCCCGCGCGCTGTGCCTCCCACAGCGTTCGTGCCAGGCAGTCGATCACCGCGTGCTGGGCGAGCATCGGCTCGCCCAATCGTGCGAGCAGCCGATCGTAGGCCGACCGCAACCCGTGCGGCTGGTCGATCGAGAGCTGTTCGGCCAGCGCCAGGTGCAGGTGCAGGTGCAGGAACGGGTTGGTCTCGCCCTGCGCGGGCGTGTACTCGCGCTGCAGGGCCGCGTCGGGTACTTCGAGCAGCGCGTGATACTCGGGATGCGCCGCGATCACGTCGGACGCCATCGCCTGCAGCGGCGTGAGTACCCTGCCCTCGCGATATGCCCGCCAGGCCTCGACGAGGAAGCCGCGTGCTTCATCGCGCGTCGGTTCGAACACGGGGGGGTCTCAGTCGTCGGATGCCGGGGTCTTCGACCGATACTCGCACAGGTCGGCGATCAGGCAGTTCGGGCAATCCGGTCGCACCGCCTTGCAGACGTAGCGCCCGTGCAGGATCAGCCAGTGGTGCGCGTGCTGAAGGTACTCGGGCGGGATCAGGCGCAGCAGGCGGCGCTCGACGGCCAGCGGCGTGCGGGCGGGCGCGAGCGGGATGCGATTGGCCAGCCGGAACAGGTGGGTGTCGACGGCGATGGTCGGCTCGCCGAAGGCGATGTTGAGCACGACGTTGGCCGTCTTGCGCCCGACGCCCGGGAGCGATTCCAGCGACTCGCGGTCGCGCGGCACCTCGCCGCCATGCCTCTCCAGGAGGATTCGGCAGGTCTCCTCCACGTGCCTTGCCTTCGATCGGAACAGGCCGATGGTGCGGACATGGCGCTCGATGCCCTCGCGACCGAGCGCGAGCATCTCGCGCGGGCCGGGCGCATCGCGAAACAGCGTGGCCGTCGCCTGGTTGACGCTGCGATCGGTGGCCTGGGCCGAGAGGATCACCGCCACCAGGAGCTGGAAGGGCGTGCTCCAGTGCAACTCGCCCTGCGGGTGGGGATTGGCGCGCGCGAAGCGCGCGAAGATCTCGCGCCGCTTGGCGGGATTCATGTCAGCCCTGTCGCGCCGGGTCGCGGTACTTGTCGAAGACCACGGAGTCGCGGAACAGGGCGTCGACCTGCCGTGCGTCGTAGCCCAGTTCGCCGAGCACCTCTTCGGTGTGCTGGCCCAGCCAGGGCGCGGGCGAGCGGTACTGCTGCGGCGTGCGCGAGAACTTCACCGGGTAGCCGATGTTCTTCATGCGGCCGATCTTCGGATGATCGACGTCGAAGAACATCTCGCGGGCCTTGATGTGCGGATCCTCGACCGTCTCGTCGAAGGTGTAGACCGGGCCACCGGGGACAGCCGCCGCGTCGAGCAGCGGCACCCAGTGGGCGGTGGGCCGGGTGACCAGCACGCGCTCGATCTCCTCCTGGAGCGCCTCGACGTTGGCGAGACGGTTCTGCAGCCCGCGGAAGCGCTCGTCCTCGAGCAGGTCCGGGCGGTCGAGCACCTGCCGGCACAGGCTGGCCCACATCTTCTCGCTGTTGGCGCCGATGGTCACGTAACCGTCCGCCGTGCGGAAGGCCTGGTACGGGGCCGAGCGGCGGTGGCGCGTGCCGTTGGCCATCGCGACCTCGCCCGAGCCGAAGAAGGCGGCACTCTCCCACACCATCCACGCCAGGCCCGCGTCGACCAGCGAGGTCTCGAGGTACTGGCCTTCGCCGGAACGCAGGCGGTGGATGTAGGCGGCGAGGATCGCGTAGAGCGCGGTGACGCCACCGGCGACGTCGTTCATCGCGATCCCCACCTTCGCCGGACGCCCCCCCGGCTCGCCGGTCATGCGCATGATGCCGGTCATGCCCTGGGCGACGATGTCGTAGCCGCCCTTCTTCGCATAGGGGCCGGTCTGCCCGAAGCCCGAGATCGACGCGTAGATGATCTGCGCGTTGACCTTCTTCACCGACTCGTAGTCCACGCCCATGTGGAACTTCGCGTCGGGCCGCATGTTCTCCAGGATGATGTCGGCGCCAGCCGCGAGCTTCATGAACACCTCCTTGCCGCGAGGGTTCTTGAGATCGAGGCCGATGCTGCGCTTGTTGCGGTTGACCATCGCGAAGCAGTAGCTCTCGTCGTTCACCTTGGGCGAGAGCCGGCGCGAGAGGTCTCCCTCGGGGAAATTCTCGACCTTCAGCACTTCGGCCCCGAGGTCGGACAGGGTCATCGTGCAGAACGGGCCGGCGAGCACGTTGGTGAGATCGACCACCTTCACGCCGTCGAGCGGGAGTGCCATCGCGAATCCTCCGGATGCGGGACGCGCGCGCCTGGCGCGCGTTCGTCACCGGTCGATTATAGCGGCGCGGGACGACTGCCCTGTCCGAGGAAGGACTCGCCGGGTGCGAGCAGGCGCCACTGCCCCGCGGGAAGGTCGCCCAGCCGTACCTGGCCGATCCTGATGCGCTTGAGCCCGGTGACGCGCAGTCCGACCAGCTCGCACATGCGGCGGATCTGCCGCTTGCGGCCTTCGCGCAGCACGAAGCGCAGCTGGTCGCGGTTCTGCCACGACACCTGCGCACGGCGCAGCGGCCGACCGTCGAGCACCAGCCCGAAGCGCAGGCGGTCCAGTCCGTCCGGCCCCAGGCGTCCCTCGACGCGGACCAGATACTCCTTCTCGACCGGGCTGTCGTCGCCGACCAGCTGGCGCGCGATACGGCCATCCTGGGTCAGGACCAGCAGCCCGGTGGAGTCGATATCCAGTCGACCGGCGGGCGCAAGCCCGCGCAGCATCGATCGTTGGAACGGGCGGCTGGCGCGGTCGCCGCCGGCCTGGCGCTCGGCGGCGACCAGTACCACGGCGGGCTGGTAGCCCGGCTCGGGCTGCCCCGACACGTAGCCGACCGGCTTGTGCAGCAGGATCGTGACGCGGTCCTGCTGCGCGCTGCGGGCGGCGGGCGCGAGCGTGATCGCCTGGTGGGGCAGCACCTTCGATCCGAGTTCGCTGACCACGACCCCATCGACGCGGACCCAGCCCCGCTCGATGTAGCCGTCGGCCTCGCGGCGAGAGCACAGGCCGCGCGCGGCCATCAGTTTCGACAGTCGCACGGGCGCGTGCGGGTCCTCGACGGTCATCGGGCAGGGTCTCCGGATTCAGCGCAGCAGCAGGTCGACGCGCGAGGCGGCCCGTTTGGCCGCCGCGCTCGCGGGTTGGTCGGCGGCGGGGACGCGGAAGATCCGCTCCGGCGGCAGGCCCGCATCCTTGACCAGCCACGCTTCGACGGTGCGGGCGCGCTCCGCCGCGAGTTCGCGCAGGTCCTCGTCGGTGACCCGGGAGGCGGTGACCAGCAACGTCTCCATCTCGGGCACGGGAAGATCGCGCAGCAGGCCGATCGCATTGCGGGGCCTGGCGATCGGGGCCTGCCGGTACACGGCGCGCAGCGCCGACTCGTATTCCTCGCGCGTGGGCACCAGTTCCGCGAGTGGCGGGGCCGCCTCGCCACGACGGACTCGGTCGCGCGCGACCTGGGCCCGTACCGAGGCCTCCAGCCGCAGCCGGCGCAGGGCTGCGCGATCGGCCTCGGGGTCCACGCGCCCCGACAGCTCGAGTCGTACCGACGGCCGCTCGGCAAGGCCCTTGCCGACGCTCGCCAGGCGCGAGCGACCGGCCTCGTCCAGGTCCGGACTTCCGGGCGCGAAGGCCACGTAGGACAGGTCCTCGCTTCCGCCGCGCGAGAACAGGGCGAAGGGTGCCGTCACGATGCGCGTGACCAGGTTGACCACGACCTGCCAGATGATCGGACCGAGCCGGAATTTCGGGTCATCGAGCGTGCCGGTCACCGGCAGCGTGAGATCGATCTCGCCGTTGCGGTTCTGCAGCAGGCGGACGGCGAACAGGATGGGCAGTCGCAGGACGGCGGGTCCGTCGACGCGGTCCGCGCTGAAGGTGAGCTGGTCGAGGAACACCCGGTGCTGGGCGTCGAGCTTGCGGTCCTCGACGCGATACGCGGTCTCGATCGTGAGACGTCCGCGCTCGATGCCGTAGCCGGTGTACTTGATCGTGTACGGGGAGAGCGTGGAGAGTTCCGCGCCTCTCATCGAGGCCTTGATGTCGACGAACAGCGGTGCGGCCAGCGGATTGAGACGACCGGCGATCTGCACCGGTGCGGTACCGTCGACCGCGGCGCGCAGGTCGATCTCGGCCGTGGTGCCCGGTTGCGAGGACAGTTCGGAGACCGTCCCCGTGACGCCGGTGAGGTTCACCCGGTAGTTCGGCCGCACGAGGAAGTCGGAATAGTTGACCGTGCCCGACACGACGGAAATCCGTCCGATGCGGATCGGCATGCGCTCCGCATCCCGGGGCGCCGGCGATGCGCGCGGAGCGGCGGATGCGCGGCTCGCCTCGGCGACCGATTCGGCCGGCTGGGCGTCGGCCGCGATCACCCCCGCGGGATCGGGTCGTGCCGCCGTGGCGGCTGAAGCCGGTACGGGGCTCGCGCCGGGCGCGGGACGCACCATCTCGCGCAGGCTCAGTCGACCATCCTTTGACAGGATCAGGCGGGCGGCGAAATCCGACAGCGCGATCTCGCCGATGTCGAGTGCCCCAGGGCCCATGCGGGCATCCACGCTCGAGACCTGCAGCGAGCCGATGCGCAGCAATTCCTCCTCGCTGCCGCGGTCCAGGACGCCGAGGCCGGACAGGCGCAGATCACCGGCGAACCGGCCGCGCAGCGGGCGGGTCGCTGCATCCAGTTGCACCCGGCCGCGCAGGCCGACCTCGCCCGAGGTGACCAGCACGTTGAGGCGTTCGCCGAAATAGGGTTGCAGCGGCACCAGGCCCAGCGAGGCGAGATCGACCTCGACGTTCGCGAAACCCGGCGACAGACCGATGTCGCCGCGGATCGCGAGGCTGCCGCCGCGATCGATCGCGGTGCGCAGCCGGAGCTGGCCGCGCGAGCCCGGCCGGCTGTTCAGGCCCGCGAGTCGCGCGTCGAGTCCGGACAGCTCATGGATCGCGGGCTGGGGCAGTCGTCGATCCTCGAGCCGGATCGCCCAGCGCTCCAGGCTGGCGTCGCGCAGCGACCAGGTCCACGGTGCGGGCGTACCGCCGGTGGGCGGGTTCGCGGGTGCGGGAGCAGGGCTGCCGGCCGGACGCATCGTCGCGAGGTCGAGGCGACCATCGGCGCCGAGCATCGCGCGCAGCGCGCCCTCGCGTGCGCGGATCGAGCCCACGGAGGCCTGCCGGGCGGCGAGATCGATGTCGACCTCCGCGAGGGCAAGCGACTGCAGTTGCAGCAGCGGCTCGCTCGCCTCGGGCCGACGGGCGCGCAGGCCGCGCAGGTCGAGCGCAAGCCCCGAGAGCGCGAGGGCGGGCTTGCCGCCGGTCGACGCGTAGCGAAAGCCGCTGGAGCCGGAGAGCGTTGCGGACTCGATGCGAACCGGAAGCTTCGACGCGAAGTACGGCGCGTAGTCCGGGATGCGTACCCCCGCGAGCGCGAGGCGACCTTCGGCAAGCAGGGGGGAGAGCTGCAGTCGGGCGTCGAGTTCGAGCGTCTCGCCCCGTGCCGTGCGCAGGCTGCCCCGGGCCTCGGCGGGCGTCTCCGAGCCGGGCTCCAGACCCCTGATCGACAGTCCGATCGCCTCGGCGCGGGCGGTGAAGGGGGGCGAGACGGCGCGGTCGGTCCAGCCGACCCGGCCGTTCTCGACCTCGATGGATGCGATCGCGACGCGGGTGCGCGGGCGCGCGGGGGCCTCCGCGCGTTCGCCCTGGGCGGACGCCGGCGGGGTGGGCTGTGCCGCCACCGCGGCTGCGCGGGGACGCGGCAGCAGGCGGGCCAGGTTCATGCGGCCGTCGGCCTCGCGAACGACCTCCACCTCGGCCCCGGCCAGCAGCACTCGCGACAGGTTCACTCGACGCTCGCGCAGGTCGGCGGACTCGAGGTCGATCGCCAGGCGCGCTGCCTTCGCGACGACGGCTCCACGGGCGTCGGAGAGCACGAGGTCGCGCGCCTCGGCCTCGCCCGCGAGCGTGAGCGAGGCCGGTTGTCCCTCGCTCCCGGGGCCGCGCACGAGGCGAAGATCGGCGCTGACCGTGCCGGCTCCGAGATCGGGCGTCGGGTCGAGCGCGGCGTGCGGGAGCAGTCGGGCGACGGGAAGATCCTTCACGCCCAGACGCACGGTGAAGGCGACGGGCGCGACCAGCAGCCGACCGTCGAGCCCCAGCGTGAGCGGCGCGCCGTCGGCCAGGGCCGCGAGTCGCAGCTGTACCGGGTCCTCCGCTTCCCCCGCCAGCCGCGAGAGCAGCGGGAGGGTCGCCTCGACATTCGCGAAGGTGTGCTTCACGCCGTGCACGCGGTCGTCGAATTCGACGTGGCCGTCCTCGATGCGAAAGTCTCGCAGCGAGAAGGGCAGGGGTTTCGGCGAGCGCGGACGGCGGGCGATCGTCTCGACGATATCGGAGAAGTTGAATCGCGAGGACGCCGACCGCGCGATCCTGGCCCGCGGGGCGGAGATCCGCAGGGCCTCGAGGACCGGCCCCCGATGCCACAGTGAACTCGAATGCAGGTCGGCCTCGATGCGATCGATCGCGACGAAAGGCTGCGTGGCGTCGGGCTCGCGGATCCGCAGCCCCTGGAGGGTCAGCACGAGGCGCAGCGGATCGAACGCGACCGAATCGAGCTCGACCTCGCGTCCGAGGAACTCGCCGGTCCTGGCCGCGATCACGTCGCGCAGCAGCGGCGGCAGCGCATGCCGCGCGGCGAGTCCGATGGCCACGAGCGCGACGAGCAGGCCCCCCCCGATCCATGCGAGGCGCCGCCGCCAGCGGCGGGGGCGGGGCGTCAGGGCGCGTGGATCCACAGGTCGGCCATCAGCGAGCAGCCGGGCACCGGAAGTGGCGCGGGCACCTGGACGATCGACAGCGGCAGCGCGATGCCCGGCAGATGGCGCGCAAGGGCCCGGCAGGCCGCGTCGACCTCGGCGAGATCGGTCACGAACAGTTGCAGACGGACCAGGTTCTCCAGGCGCGTGCCGGCCTGTTCGCAAAGCGCGCGCGCACGCGCGACGATGACGTCGACCTGCGCTTCGGCCTGCGATCCGAACCACGGCTGCCGCGGATCGGGCCGAGTGCCCGGCAAGGGTCCGTTCCCATCGGCGGCCAGCAGGGCCGAGCAGAGCAGCAGGTCGCCGGCCAGCACGGCGGCCGGCTGGCCGTCGATGCCGGTGTGGAAGCCGGCGTCGATCGCGCGCATCCGCGCGCGCGAGTCGCTGGCCATCGCGATGGCGTTGATCTCCACCCGCGCGTCCTCGATGGCGAGGCCGGGCGTGGAGATCGGCACGTAACTCACGGCCGGGCGCCAGGTCGGAAACCAGTGGTGCCAGGCTTCGTTGAACGCGGGCAGGTCGGCCATGTCGCGGAGGTAGACCTGCGCCTTGACCACCCGCGACAGGTCGGCTCCGGCCCCGGCGAGTGCGACGGCGATCTTGTGCTTCATCGCATACTCGGCTTCGAGGCGGATGCGGGTGCCTTTCCACAGGTGCCCTTCGGGCACCTTCGCCTCGGGGGCGATGCCGCCGAGGTCGCCGGGCTGGTGGGCGGCCATGAAGCCGGCGATGAACAGGAAGTCACCGCCGCGCAGCACCGGCGCGAAGCCGGAGGTCGAGGGCACGTGCAGGCCCTCGGGATAGAAGGGTTCGATGCGGGCACGGCTCGCCGAGGCGAGCGCGATGAACTGTGCATCGAGCGACGCGCCGGGCAGCGTGAGGCCCGGCACGAGGACCGAGGTGGTCGGCGGCACGATCGGGCGGAAGCGCTGCACGCGCTCGCCGTGGTAGGCATTGACGCTGCGCCAGGTCGTGAAGTACTGGTCGCTTCGTACCACGCGGCCGAACGCGCTGCCGCCGGCGGCGAGTACTTCCCCGAGCCGGTCGAGGACGCACGCGGCTTCGCGCCGCGGGACCGGCAGGCCGGAATACGGCGAGGCCGCCCGCGAGACGGCCGGCGCGAGGCCCTGGCAGCGCCCCTGGTCCCAGTCCGCCGCCATCACGCCGCTGGCGAAGATCCAGTCGCCGGCGCGCACGCCGCGCGCGTAGGGAATGCGGCCCGGGCCGAGGGTCGAGGCCAGCAGCGGGCGGACGCCGGCCGCGCGCGTCGCGTGGCGGGGAACTCGCGTGCGCGGGGACGTGGCAGGGGAGACTCGGGCCATGGCAGGGTTATCCGGCGGGAAGGAGACGCGGTCCATGCCGGCATCGCCACCGGCGTCCTCGACAGGACTGCGGAGTGCGCAGGCTACCGCAAGCAGGCGGCATGGCACAGGGGGTGGCCGGAGGGCATGGCCGACCCCGGGGGATTCCTCAGGGGGATTCGTCCGACGGCTCGCCGGCCAGTCGCGCATGGGCGCGCGCAAGCGCCCGCTCGACGATCGCGCGTCGGCGCGCGGTCGCCGCATCGAGCTCGCGCGGCGGTTCGCGATCGAGTTCGGCAAGCTTGAGGGTAGCGGCCTGCGCGAAGCGCCTGGCCCGGTCGGCCGGCTCGCGCGCGAGCCGGACCTGGCGGAAGCGATGGCGCTCGCGCGCCGTCTCCGGGACGAAGCGCGCCGCCTGCGGGGGGAGTTCGACCATCGTGATGCAGTCGACCGGGCAGGGCGCCACGCAGAGTTCACAGCCGGTGCACTCGGCGCCGAGCACGGTGTGCATGCGCTTCGCCGCGCCGACGATCGCATCGACCGGGCACTTCCGGATGCAGATCGTGCAGCCGATGCAGGCCGCCTCGTCGATCAGCGCCACGCGCAGCGGACCAGGCTCCCCGCGGGTGCGGTCGACCGGCCGGATCGCGCGGCCGGCCGCCTGCGCGAGCGCGGCCGCGCCCTCGTCCCCGCCCGGGGGGCAGCGGTCGATGTCGGCCTCGCCGCGGGCGATCGCCTCGGCGTAGGGCAGGCAGGCCGGGTAGCCGCAGCGCGTGCATTGCGTCTGCGGCAGCAGCGCGTCGAGCCGGACGGCGAGATCGGCGATCTCGCCGTCGGGCGCTGCCCGGGCGCCGGGGACGGTCATGCGCGCGCGATCAGGCGTGCGGCTGCGCGTCGGGCAGCGGGCGCCAGCGACCGTCGATCAGCCCTTCCATCGGCCGGAAGTTCGACTTGTAGGCCATCTTGCGGCTCTGGGCGATCCAGTAGCCGAGGTACAGGTAGGGGAGGCCGAGCGAGCGGCAGAGTTCGAGTTGCCAGAGCACGTTGTAGGTGCCGTAGCTCGCCGCGGTCTCCCCGGGTTCGAAGAAGGTGTAGACCGACGACAGGCCGTCGTTCAGCCGATCGACGATGCTCACCATGCGCAACGCCGCGCCCTCGGTCTGCGGCTCGCGGAACTCGATCAGGTGCGTGCGCACGTTGCTCTGCAGGAGGAAGTGGCGGTACTGCTCCCGGCTGTCCTGGTCCATGCCACCGCCGCTGTGTCGAGCAGCCTGGTAGCGCAGGTAGAGCGAGTAGTGCTCGGGCGAATAGCGCAGGTCCTGGAGCGACCCCTCGAGCGAGGCGTGTCGGGTCGAGGCGCGGCGCTGCGAGCGGCTGGGCCTGAAATCCTCCACCGGGACGCGCACCGGCACGCAGGCCCGGCAACTGTCGCAGTAGGGGCGATAGGTGAAGGCACCGCTGCGCCGGAATCCCGCCCTCACCAGTTCGCCATAGACCGCCGAGTCGATCAGGTGGCCTGGCGTGGCGACCTGCGACCGCGCCATCCGGTCGGGCAGGTAGCTGCAGGGATACCGGGCCGTCGTGTAGAACTGCAGGACGGAGATCGGGAAATCGTTCAGGCGGGTCATCTGGCGTGACGGCAGGCGCCGGTGCGGCCGGTTCAGGCCTGGGTTCCGGCGGCCTCGCCGGCGGTGTTGCTCCACGCGCGGCGCCACGGCGCATCCGCGCCCTCTCCGGCCGGGTCGCCCGCCTGCGTGTCGCCGCAGTGTATCAACTCCGACAGCCGCGCCGCGAAGTCCGCACGCGGGATTTCCCTCGCCCCGAAGCGGGCGAGATGGTCGGTGCGCATCTGGCAGTCGACCAGGCCGAATCCGGCCACGCGCAGGCGGCGCACGAGATGCACCAGCGCGATCTTCGAGGCATCCGGGACGCGGGTGAACATCGACTCGCCGAAGAACGCGCGACCGATCGCGATCCCGTACAGCCCCCCGGCGAGTCGGCCGTCGATCCAGGTCTCCACGCAGTGCGCGATGCCGGCTGCATGCAGTCTTGCGTAGGCCTCGCGCATCGGGCGGGTGATCCAGGTTCCGTCCTGTCCCGGACGCGGGGCGGCGCAGGCCTCGACCACGGAGTCGAACGCCGTGTCGGCGCGGACCTCGTAGTCCACGCGCGCGAGTCGCTGGCGCAGCGATCGCTGCACGCGCAACTCCTCGGGAAACAGCACCATGCGCGGATCGGGGCTCCACCAGAGGATCGGATCGCCGCGCGAATACCACGGGAAGATCCCGCGCGAGTAGGCGTCGACCAGGCGCCGCACCGACAGGTCGCCGCCGACGGCCAGCAGCCCGTTGGGCTCGCGCTCGGCCAGCTCCAGCGGTGGGAAGGGGGTATCCCCGTCGAGCACGGTCAGCATCCCGCCATTCTAGGGAAACACGGCCCGAGGTTGACCCAGATCAACACGCGCCCGGGCGGTCCTCGCCACCCTGCGGTCAGGTGGCGGCGCGCGGCGCCCCGGTCCGGCTCCCTCGCAGGCGACGCCGCACCGCCACCGCTTTTCGATCCCCGGGGCGCCCGCGCGCCCGCGCCGCCGATGTCCCGCTGCAACCCCCAGGCCCTGAATCCCGCGCGGCATGCCGCGCCGGCAGGTCGACCTGCATGAGCGACGCTCCGGACACCTGCTATCACTGCGGATCGCCGCTCGCCTCGGCGCTGCCGGTCGAGCCGTTGCGCATCGGAGGCGTCGATCGCGCGATGTGCTGCCCGGGCTGCCGCGCGGTCGCCCGGGCGATCGTCGACGGCGGTCTCGAGCGGTATTACCTGCATCGTGCCGCGTTCGCGGCTTCGCCGCTGCCGGTCGTGCCCGACGAACTGGCCGCCTTCGACGATCCGGCCTTCCAGCAGGCCTTCGTCCGTCCGCTGGCTGGCGGCGAACTCGAGGCGGCGCTGCTGCTCGAGGGCCTGGGCTGTGCGGCCTGCGCGTGGCTGGTGGAGCGCACGCTGGCCGCGACGCCGGGCGTGAGCGGCGTCGAGGTGAATTACGCCACCGCTCGCGCGCGGGTGAGGTGGTCGCCGACCTGCACGTCGCTCTCCGCGGTGCTGGCGGCCGTGGCCGCGGTGGGCTACCGAGCCCGCCCGTTCGATGCCTCGCGCGCCGAGGAGCTGCATCGGCGCGAGCGTTCGCGGGCGCTGGCCGGGCTGGCGATCGCCGGCCTCGGGATGATGCAGGTGATGATGTACGCGGTCCCGGTGTGGATCGCCGACGGGCAGATGACGCCGGAGATCGAGAGCCTGATGCGCTGGGCAGGGCTGCTGCTGACGCTGCCGGTCCTGCTGTATTCCGCAGCGCCGCTGTTCGGAGGCGCCTTGCGCGAACTGCGGGCGCGAGCGCCAGGCATGGACGTCCCGGTCTGCCTGGGGATCGTCGGCGCCTTCGCCGCGAGCCTCCACTCGACGTTCATGGCGGACGGACCGGTGTACTACGACTCGGTGACCATGTTCGTGTTCCTCCTGCTGGCAGCCCGCTTCGTCGAGTCGCAGGTGCGTGCCCGCGCCGCGCGCGCGACCGACGAGCTGGCCCGGCTCGTTCCCGCCCGCGCGCATCGGCTGTCGGCCTGGCCGCGGACGGATGCCCTCGAGGACGTGGCCGTGAGTGCCCTGCGTGCAGGCGACATCGTGCTGGTTCGCCCGGGAGAGCGAGTGCCCGCGGACGGCCGGGTGCTCGACGCCGCGGTCGAACTCGACGAGGCATTGCTGACCGGCGAGAGTCGGCCGGTGGCGCGCGGTCCGGGCGAGCCCGTGACCGGTGGCTCGGTCAACCTGGAACTGCCGCTGCTGATGCAGGTGGAGCGCGTGGGCGAATCGACGGTGCTCGCGGCCATCGTGCGGCTGCTCGACCGCGCCGCCTCGGCCCGGCCGCCGCTGGCGGCGCTGGCAGACCGGGCCGCGTCGAGATTCGTGGTCGGGCTGCTGCTGGTGGCGGCGGTGACCGCCGTGGCGTGGGGATTGCACGACCCGTCCCGGGCGCTGTGGACCTGCGTGGCGGTGCTCGTGGTGACCTGCCCGTGCGCGTTGTCGCTGGCCACTCCGGCGGCGCTCGCGGCGGGCACCGCGCGCCTGTGCCGACTGGGGCTGCTGCCCACGCGCGCGCATGCGGTGGAGACGCTCGCCCGCGCCACGCATGTCGTGCTCGACAAGACCGGCACGGTGACCACCGGTCGGCTGCGCGTGCGGGAGTGGCACGTGCTCCCCGAGGCCCTTGCCCGCTGCGATGCGGATCGCGTGCTCGGCGTGGTTGCCGCGCTCGAGCATCGCTCCGGGCATCCGGTGGCACAGGCCCTGCTCGCCCTGGCCGGAGATCGCGGGTCGCCGCCTGCGGTGGACGCGCTGCGGCCAGTGGCCGGAGCGGGCCTGGAGGCGGTGATCGACGGGGTGCGCTGGCGGCTGGGCTCGGTTGCCTTCGTGGCGGCGGGCGGTGCCGCCGCGGTGGAGCAGGCCGCCGATGCGATGCGACGGGGCGACACGGTGGTCGTGCTCGGCGACGACATCGGCCCGGTCGCGACGTTCGCGCTGGCCGACGAACTGCGGCCGGGTGCGCGCGAGCTGGTCCGCGGCCTGCAGGCCGATGGGCTGCGGGTGCTGCTGGTGTCCGGCGACCACCCCGACACCGTCGCCGCGATGGCCGCTCGCCTCGGGATCGCAGCGGCCGACGCGATCGGAGCGGCCGACCCCGAAGCCAAGCTCGAGCGGGTGAAGTCGCTGCAGCGGTCGGGCGCGATCGTCGCCGTGGTGGGCGATGGCGTGAACGATGCACCCGTGCTCGCCCAGGCCCAGGTGTCGATCGCGATGGCGAGCGGCACGGCCCTGGCCCAGGCGGCGGCCGACATGGTGTGGCTGGCCGCCTCCAGCGTGAGCCTCGCCCGACTGCTGGCCGGCGTACGCGTCTCGCGCGCGACGGTGTCGGTCGTTCGCCAGAACCTCGCGTGGGCGGCAGCCTACAACCTGGTCGCGGTGCCGCTGGCGGTGGCGGGGATGGTGACGCCCTGGGTGGCGGCCGTCGGCATGTCGGCGAGTTCGCTCGTGGTCGTGCTCAACGCGATGCGGCTATTGCCGCCGCCGGAGGCGACGCCTGCGGCGCGAGAGGCGGGCGATCCCGCGCGCGCGGCGGTGGCCGCGCGAACCGCGCACGCCTGACCCTGCACCGGGACGCCCCTCGATCGGGAGAGCCGGTGACGCAGAGCAAGGTCGGAGGCCTGGACCGATGGCCGGGCATTGGCCCCGGACCCGTGCTGTTCGCGCTGCCCGGGTAGGTCGACCGCAGCGCCGGCTGGCTGGTCCGGCTCGGACTGGCGCCCCTGAGGGGCGGTGCTTTCGGGTACTGTCCGGTCTGTCGCCCGCCGGGCCTGGAGACCTGGACGCCCCCGGGCGTGGCCGACCGAGACCGAGGAGCAGCGCATGAGCCCATCCGAAGGCGCACCCGTCCCTCGGGTTGAATCCTTCCACGATCCGGTGACCGGCACCTTCACCCATGTCGTGCATGCCGGGGACGGCACCGGATGCGCGGTGGTCGACCCGGTTCTGGACTTCGATCCGAAATCCGGCCGCACGTCCACGGCGAGCGCCCGGCGCGTGGTCGACTTCGTCGAGGCCCACGGCCTGGTGGTCGAGTGGATCCTCGAGACCCATGCCCATGCCGATCACCTGAGCGCCGCGCGCTGGCTGCGCGAGAGGCTGGGCGGGCGCGTGGGCATCGGCGAGGCGATCATGGCCGTGCAGTCGACGTTCGCCCGCCTGTTCAACCTGGGCGACGACTTCCCGGTCGACGGCTCGCAGTTCGATCACCTGTTCGTGCCGGGCGAGACGTTCACGATCGGGTCGCTGCAGGCCGAGGCGATGCACGTGCCCGGCCACACGCCGGCGGACATGGCCTATCGCGTCGGCGACGCGGTCTTCGTGGGCGACACGATCTTCATGCCCGATCTGGGCAGCGCGCGCTGCGATTTCCCGGGTGGTGATGCGCGCGACCTGTATCGGTCCGTACGCAGGCTGCTCGACCTGCCGGGCGACACCCGCCTCTACCTGTGCCACGACTACCCTCCGGCCGCGCGCGCAGCCACCGCGCACGTCACGGTCGGCGAGCAGCGTGCCGCGAACATCCACCTGAAGGACGGCATCGACGAGGAGGCCTTCGTCGCGATGCGCCGCGCACGCGACGCGACCCTGTCGATGCCGGTGCTGATCCTGCCGTCCATCCAGGTGAACATCCGCGCGGGCGAACTGCCGGCCCCCGAGGACAACGGCGTTCGCTACCTCAAGGTGCCCATCGACGCGCTGTAGCGACCCCGCGCGGGCGGCGAGGCGCTTCGCCGGGGCGCCCCGCGGGATCAGTCGAAGCGCTTCGCGCCGGGCAGCGCGGCGATCGCGGCGCGTGCGACCTCCAGATCCTGTTCCCCGGTGCCGGAGCCAACGCCCACCGCGCCGATCACGCAGCCCTCGACGATGACCGGCAGCCCACCGAGCAGGTTGGTCATGCGTCCCTCGCTGGCGATGGCGAGCTTCAGTTCGTTGGCTGCCGCGATGCCGCCGGTGGGCACCCGGTTGGAAGCCGCCGTCAGGGCCTTCTTGCGCGAGGTCTCGATCGAGAGCACGCGCGCCCCGTCCATGCGCACGAACGCGAGCAGGTGCCCGCCGTCATCGACCACGGTGATGCACTGGTCCTGCCCCATGGCGGCAGCCTTGGCCATGCCCGCGGCGATCATGCGCATCGCGCCTTCGTGGGTGAGCTTGTAGTGTGGCGTGTAGTCGGGCATCGGGGTCTCCAGGGGAAGCAGGTTGGCAAGCGAGGGGCGCGACGGCATCGTGGAGTGGGCTGGCCGGACGATGATTCGGCGCCGCCGTCGTTCGCCCCGCCACGGTCGAGGCTGGCGGGCGTCGGTGCGCGCAGGCTGCACGGGATGTCCGCCCCGCCGGTATCCGGCCGGTCGGCCGGGCAGGGACCACCCGGTCTCGCGGGCGTGGGTCGAAACGGCAACCGAGAGCCCCGAGGGTGGACCCGAAGGTTGCCGCGTGCAAGCCCTGAAGACGGTTGAAGCGGATGAGCCCGCGCTGTAAGGTGTGATCACGCGGGCGGGGGTGTGCCAGCAGCCGATGGCGGGCTGCGACCGGGCGTCGGGTGGGGAGGAGTGCCGGGATGGGACAGGTGACGATTCAGGAACGATCGCTGCGGGTGGTTCGGTCCCCGTCGGTGTGGGTCTGCGGACTGGTGCTGGGCCTGCTCGGCTGCACGGCGCTGTCCATGCCGGCCCGCGCCCAGTCGCCCTCCGATGCGTGGCCTTCGCGGCCGGTGCGGCTCGTGGTGCCCTACGCAGCCGGAGGCGCCACCGACGTGCTCGGGCGTCTGTTCGCCGCGCGTCTTGCCGAGTCCCTGGGCCAGCCCTTCGTGGTCGACAACCGACCCGGCGCCGCAGGCATGATCGGCGCCGAGATCGCGGTCAGGGCGGTGCCCGACGGCTACACGCTTGCCTTCGTGCCCTCCGCCTACGCGGCGTCGCTCGCCCTCTACAAGCTCGCCTGGGACCCGGCGCGTTCGGTAGCCCCCATCGGCATCGTGGCGACCGGGCCCCTGGTGCTCGGCGTGCATCCGTCCGTGAAGGCCGGCAGCGTGCGCGACCTGATCGAGCTCGCCCGGGCAAAACCGGGTTCGGTCAATTTCGGATCGGCGGGCACGGGCGGATCGCTGCACCTGGCCGGCGAGCTGTTCCTCCAGCTCGCCCGGGTGAACATGTCGCATGTCCCCTACAAGAGCGAGGCCCCGGCGCTCAACGACCTCGTCGGCGGGCACATCCAGGTGCTGTTTGCCTCGGCGATCGTGATGCTGCCGCAAGTGCGGGCGGGCAAGGTGCGGGCGCTCGGGGTCACCAGCGCGAAGCGCTCGCCCGCCGCCCCCGAACTGCCCGCCATCGGCGAGACCGTGTCCGGTTACGATGTCACCCAGTGGTTCGGCATGTGGACGGCGGCGGCCGTGCGCGGGGATATCGTCACGCGCGTGAACCAGGCGCTGGGGCGCATCGTGCGTATCCCCGAGGTCCAGGAGCGGCTGCGCGCCGACGGGTTCGAGCCGGCGCACGGGAGCCCGGATGACTTCGGACGGACCATGGCCCAGGAGACCGCGCTGTGGACCCGGGTCGTGAAGGCCGGGAACATCCGGGTGGAGTGAGCCGATGGCCAGCAGCGCGCCGACGGGCGGGGACGCCGAGCCCGGGTACGACTACGTGATCGTGGGAGCCGGCACGGCGGGCTGCGTGCTCGCCAACCGGCTGTCGGCGGATCCGGGCTGCCGGGTCCTGTTGCTCGAGGCGGGCGACGAGGACCGGCATCCGTACATCCACATCCCGCTCGCGGTCGGGCGCATGCACGAGCGCATGATGTTCGACTGGGGCCTGGAGAGCGAGTCCGAGCCGGGGCTGGGCCATCGCCCGCTGGAGGCGATGCGCGGCAAGGTGCTCGGCGGCTCGTCGGCGATCAACATCATGAACTGCACGCGTGGCCATCCCGGGGACTTCGATCGCTGGGCCGCGGCGGGCGCGAGCGGATGGTCGTATCCGGAGGTGCTCCCGTTCTTCCGGCGCAGCGAGCGCTGGGACGGTCCTGCGCGGCCGTGGCGCGGTACGGACGGCCCGGTCGGGGTCCGCTACTCGGGTTTCGTCGATCCCCTCAACGACGCGTGGCTCGAGGCCGCCGACGCCGCCGGCTATCCGCGGACCGATGACCTGAACGGACCCGATCCGGTCGGCTTCGGACGCGGCCAGGCGTTCATCGACCGCGGGCGACGGGCCTCCGCCGCACGCGCCTACCTGCGCCCTGCACGAGGCCGTCCCAACCTGGCGGTGCGCACGGTCGCGCACGCAACGCGCGTGCTGGTCGAGGGTACCCGCGCGGTCGGAGTCGAGTTCGTCTCGCGCGGTCGAGCACAGCGGGTCCGGGCCAGGGCCGAGGTGCTCCTGTGCGCAGGCACCTTCAATACCCCGCAACTGCTCATGTTGTCCGGCATCGGGCCCACCGCGGAACTCGCGCGGCACGGGCTGGCCGTCCGGGCCGACCTGCCGGTGGGCGAAAACCTGCAGGACCACGTGGCGGTGGGCATCGCGTTCGCTCGTCGCCACCCCGGCCCGTTCCATGCCCAGATGCGCGCGGATCGCATCGCGATGTCGATGCTCCGGGCCTGGTTGTCCGGAAAGGGTCCGGCGACCCACCTGCCCAGCGGCATCTATGCATTCCTGCGCACGCGCGAGGATGCGTCCGTACCCGACCTCGAGTTCATGTTCCGCTGCGCGCCCGCGCATCCCCGGCCATGGTTTCCGCTGCTGCGCCCGCCAGCGCCCGACGGATTCGGGATCCGTCCTGCGTTGCTGCACCCACGGAGTCGCGGCGCGGTGACCCTGCGCTCGCCCGATCCCGCCGACCGGGTGCACATCCGCTTCAACCTGCTGACCGAGCCCCGCGACCGGGATGTGCTGGTCGACGGCGTCGAGCGTGCGCTGGCGCTGGCGCACTCGGCACCGCTCGACCGGTTCCGGGGCGAGATGCTCACCGGGAAGGCCGATCTCGCCTCGCGCGAGGCGATCGAGGCGTGGATCCGGCGCACGGCGGTGACGGTGCATCATCCGGCGGGCACCTGTCGCATGGGGGCGGCCCACGACGATGCGGCGGTGGTCGATCCCGAACTGCGGGTGCGCGGGATCGATCGGCTGCGGGTGGTCGACGCCTCGGTCATGCCGGACATGGTGTCCGCGCACATCAACGCCTGCGTGCTGATGATCGCCGAACGGGCCGCCGCGCTGATCCTGGGAGAACTGCAGCCGGGCGCCTCGCCGCCGCGGAGCCTGCCGAGTCCGACGCGGCAGGCCGCATGAGTCCGCGACCGGCCGTGGCCTTGACCCCACCGGCGAGCCGGGGCGCGGCGTCGCCTGCCGCACGCGGCGCCGCCCTCGGGCGGATTGGGGCAGGATGTGCGGGGAGGCGGGCCACGCCACCCGCCCGCTTCGTACCCCCGTCCGCGTCGACCGCACGCTCCTGACCCTGACCCCGCCCCCGCCCTGATCACCCACCCTCTCTTCAGCCCACTGCCATGAACCGATCCCTCAGTCGTGTCCTGCTCGTCGCCACCCTCGGCTTCGGCCTCGGCCTTCCGCCCGTCGCATCGGCCCAGGCGTGGCCCAGTCGCCCGATACGGATGATCCAGCCCTTCGCCGCGGGCGGGCCCTCCGATGTCGTCGGGCGCGAGGTGGCTGCCCGCATGCAGGAGGTGCTGGGCCAGCCGGTGCTGGTCGACATCCGTGCAGGGGCCAACAGCACGATCGGGGCCACGCTCGCCGCGAAAGCCACGCCGGACGGCTACACGATCCTGATCGGCTCGGTGGGTACCTTCGCCATCAACATGGTGACCTACAAGGACCTGCAGTACGACTCGCTGCGCGATTTCGACCATCTCGCGATGAGTGCGCGCACCCCCAACGTGCTCGTCTCCAGCACGAAGGTCGCCGCCACGAGCGCGAAGGAGGCGGTGGCGATGATGACGGCCAACCCGGGCAAGCACACCTTCGGTGTCGCGGGCATGGGCTCCTCCGGCCATCTCACGGCCGAACTCTTCATGATCCGCTCGCGCACCCGCGGCATCATCGTCCCGTTCAAGGGCGCCGGGGCCACGATGGCCGCGATGATCGGCGGCGAGGTCGACTTCACCTTCACCAGCCTGGGCAGCGCGGCCAACCATATCCGGGGCGGACGCCTGCGCGCGATGGGGGTGACCAGCGCGAAGCGCATCGCCCAGTTTCCCGACCTGCCCACGTTCACCGAGTTGGGCTACCGCGACATGGAGATCTACTCCTGGCAGGCGTTCGCTGCGCCGCGCGGACTGCCGAAGGAGGTTCGCGCGCGCCTCGAATCGGTCCTCGCGCAGGTGGTGACCACCGGCCAGGGGCGAACCAACCTCGAGAACCTGGGCTGGGAGGTCGTCGGCGGTAACGGTGCGATGTTCCGGGAGACCCTCGCCCGCGAGATCAGGCTGTGGGGCGAGGTGGTCAAGTCCGCCAATATCCGGATCGACCCGTAGCGCTGCGCGGGCGTCGCACGACCGCGCCCTCGCGCGGGCAGGCGCCCGCGAGGCAGGAGGCGCCGGACGCGGGACGAGGACGCGGGACCCTGGCGGGTGCGGGGAGGGGGCCGAACGGCAACCGTGTACAACACAAGGGGAAGTGCAATGTCATTCGATCAGGACGCGGCTCGGCGGGTTCTTGCCTGCATCGACCGCGATGAACTCGCGCAACTGGCCTGTGCGATCACCGATATCCCGAGCCCGACCGGGCAGGAGCGCGCGGTCGCCGAATACATCCTCGACTGGTTCTCGGCGCAGGGGCTCAAGGCGGTCCGGCAGGAAGTCGAACCCGGTCGGCCCAACGCGGTCGGCATCCTGAAGGGAACCGGTGGCGGGTTGAGCCTGGGATTCAACGGGCACACCGACACGAGCTTCACCGGAACCGACGAGGATCTCCGGATGGTGCGCACCGTCGAGCCCCAGGAGATGCTCCGCGGCTCGATCGCGGGCGACGTGGTGCGCGGGCTCGGGGTCTCGAACATGAAAGGGGGCGTGGCCTCGTTCATGGTCGCGGCGAAGGCGTTGCGCGCGAGCGGCGTGGCGCTCAGGGGCGATGTCGTGTGCGCGGCGGTCGTGGGCGAGATCTCACGCTCGCCGATCGGCCCCTGGCAGAGCCGCGAGTATCGCGGCGAAGGCACCGGTACGCGCCACCTGCTGGCGCACGGCATGCACACGGACTATGCGGTCGTCGCCGACTGCTCCGACCTCAACATCGTCTGGACCCAGACCGGCGTCGTGCAGGCGCGCATCTCCGTCTTCGGCAAGGCCGAGGCGGCCTGGGGGTCGGATCGGGACACGATGCCGATGGGCGAGCTCAACGCGATCGTCAAGATGACCCGCGTGATCGCCGCGATCGAGCAGTGGGGGGCGACCTTCGAGAAGAGCCGCGTCTACCACTCCCCGACCGGGCCGCTCTTTCCGAAGGTCAACATCGGAGCCATCGAGGGCGGGGCGCCCTACCGGCCGAACTATTTCCCAGGCGTGT
>Ga0315900_10002159_pt1 | contig 30738 bp, 54 predicted proteins | sample LakEriMetagenome_FD_203521 | JGI IMG/M metagenome (GOLD analysis project Ga0315900, IMG submission 203521) | Freshwater fungal communities from buoy surface, Lake Erie, Ohio, United States - Buoy 12 MA114 | ecosystem: Environmental > Aquatic > Freshwater > Lake > Lake biofilm | place: USA: Lake...
CAATAAGAAAGGTGTGTCATTTACACCGATTAGTTTCAAAGGTGGATCTGCCAGTGCAAAGAGTTACCAAAAGGCAGGTCTTGGTTATGGTAAGAAACTTAGGCCAATTAATCTTACACTATCAGGTGAGATGCTAGACTCACTCAATGCAGGCAATAAGAGAGATGAGGCAATGATCTGGTTTGATGATGAGAAAGCATATTATCACAATGAAGGTGCCAAACTTTGGCATGGTGGTGAGCTACCAAAAAGACGTTTACTTCCAACAAATGATGGTGAAAGATTTCATAGAAACATTTTTAAGTTAATTAGGTCTTATGTTGGTGAGGCTATTGAGAGAGCATTTAAGTCTGGATTTAAGTGATTAGCTAGACATCGAGTCTAGTTAAGGTAACAATAATAGGAGGATTTCATGGAAAATGCAGAGCTTGGTGGAGATCAAGCAAGTGTAGGCGAAGGCCATACATTATCGGTTGAGCAGTTGATGGCAAAGGTTGATGCACTTCAAAAGACCAACGAGAGGTTGATCGATGAACACCGCAAAGCTAAGCAATCAAATGCAGGCTATAGAGACATGCTAGACAAAGTTGAAAGGCAAAAACTTGAGGCAGATGGGGATCTATCAAGACAATTAGAGTATGAACGAAAAAGAAACTCTGAGCTTGAACAGTCACTATCAACCACAAAACAAAAGACGTTAAAGACAAACATCTATAACACCTTTTTGAAAATTGCCCCAGATGTCAATGACATTGATGATCTGTTAAATCAACCAAAGTTTGCACATATTCTTAAGGATAGTATTGATGAGGAAAATCTTACTATCAATGAGGATGGTGCCTTAACTTATAAGAGTATGGTCCTGGAAGCAAAACCATGGTTAAAAAAATCCAGTCAGAAAGTTGGTGCAGTCACTACAAAACCAAGTTTTATCGGTGGCAATCAATCGGATGACTTTAAGGCCCTTGAAAGGGATGAGTTAGAAAAGTTAATTAAATCAAAATTCAAATAGGAGTAAATCATGCCTGACGTTATTTTAAACCCTGCCAATGCATCTAAGATGGACTACATCTCTAGTCTTGTTTTAAAAGAGCTACAATTCAAAGCTCAATTACTTCCAAAGATCACAGATGTTTCTCAATTTGCAGTTAAAGGTGTAAAGACAATTTCTTTCCCTAAGCTATCAAGCTTCACAGCTGTAAACAGAGCATTTGGCACAGCTGGAAATGCTACTGCCATCAGTGAAACAGTGGACACACTTACAATTGATAAGACACCTTATGTTGCCTATCTTGTGGACCAATCATCTGCTATGCAGTCATCTATTGACTGGGACGTAGAATGTGCAAAGCGTGGATCATCTGCACTTGCCAGATTTGTTGACCAAGAAATCATCTCTACACTTTTCAGTGCAGGTGTTTCGGTTACAGCTGCAGGGGACATCACTTATGACTCTGTTCTTGAAATGATTGAGGAGCTTCGTAAAGCTGAGGCAGAAATGAATATGGTGACTCTACTTGTTTCACCTGCTCAACACACTGCCCTTATGAAACTTGATGAATATAAGAGAGCAGATGTTTTCGGTGCAGCTAACTTACAAGCAAATGTTATTGGTTATATCCATGGCATCCCTGTTCAAGTTCACAGCGGTCTTGCTGATGCTCAATTTGCTATGTTTGATAAGTCTGCCGTTGCCATCGGTTTCCAAGCTCAAATCAATATGTCTGAGCAAGGTGCCAATGAAATTGGTGCAATGTCTAAGCGTGTGGCAATGGATGCTCAATTTGGTCTAACTGCACTTCAATTAGGAGAGAAAGGTGTAGGTGCAACAAAATCTCCACTTATCAGAATCAATGACTAATAATTGATGGAAGCCAAGATCACTCACATCCCAAACTTTCTAGAGGCCAGGTCTAAAAAAGACCTGGTCCTTGAATGTGCCAAGAACAATGAAAGACTGGGTATGTATATTCACTACTTTGATTTTACTGAGCAAAGCAATGGGGTGTGGGTGTGTTGGTACTATGAAGACATCACTGATGCAGTTTTGTCACAAGCATTTAAAAAGAGGGTTAGACTATGAGTCTGCCTAACTCGATTAAAGATAGAGAGCATGCAAGGTTTAGGTCAGGTCCTAGTAAGGATAAAACCAGGGTTGCAGTAGTTAATGAGCAGGGGCCATATAATCCCATCCCAGTCTCATTATCAAGTGAGGACTCTTTTGGTAGAGTTAAGACTGCACCACCTTATTTGTTGTTTGACTCAAGTTTTCAATACTCACTACAGACAAAAGTCTTTATCCAATCAGTGGCAACAGGTGCCACAATAACACATGATCCAGTTAGATGTGCGGCAAGACTACAGTCATCAGTCACATTAGGATCAAGAGCAAGATTTAGATCAAGGAATTATTTTCCTTACTCACCTGCATTTACAAATACAGTCACCTGCTCATTTAACTTTCATGGCATAGCTAACAACACTTCAAAAAGAGTGGGCATGTATGATGAAAAAAATGGTTACATCTTTGAGGCATCCAATGGGACCTTAAGAGTAGGGATAAGATCATCAGTCTCTGGTGTGCCAGTCACTACATATGTAGATCAGGCAGACTGGAATGTAGATAAAATGGATGGATCAGGTGATGAGCTAACTAATCCATCAGGTGTTTTGTTGGATCCATCTAAGCAATTAATTTTATCAATATCATATCAATGGCTTGGTTCTGGCATGGTTCAATTTTCAATAATTGAAGGTGCAAACATCAGAGTCATCCATAGATTTTTTCATAGCAATATTATTTCAAGTCTCTACTCACAGACAGGCACATTGCCAGTCCAGGCAGAGATCATTAATAATGGTGGACCATCATCATTCATGGAATTCACTTGCTGCTCTGTTGTTTCTAATGGTGCTACTGCTCAACATGGGCATTTGCACACTATCTCAAATTCAACATCACCAAAGACTTTGAACACAATTGGTGTTTCATATCCAATCGTAAGCTTAAGAAAGAAAGCTAACTACACAGACATCCCAGTGCAAATCTTAGATCTATCTGCATTTTCAACATCTCAGGATGACTTCTTAGTGCAGATTATTCATAAACCTACTTTGGTAGGGGCAGTCTGGGTGGACATCCCAAATTCATTTTGCCAGAGAGATGTCTCTGCAACATCATGGTCTGGTGGTGACATTGTTGCCGAGTTCTACATGAAAGGAAATCTACAGGCATCTGAAAAGCTTGATGCCCTGGCAAAGTTTTGGGACCTTACATTAGGAAATGATTTTGCAGGAAACTCAGAGATCATGACTATGAGTGCAATCCCATTGACTCAAAATGCTTTGCTTTATGGTGTGATCAGTTTCAAGGAATATGAATAATGGTCAAGTTAAGAAAGTCCTGGAATGAATTTTCACAGATAGCACAGGACAAAGGTCTTCAAATATTCTTTGGGGATCTAAGATCAGACTCTTATAGTTTACTTGCAATTGATGGCCAGGTTAATTACGAGTGTAGGATCCCAAAGGACAATGGTCCTGATCAATTAGATTTTGAAAATAATTATCTATCAGGTGTAGAAAACTACATCAATCCACATCCTGCATGGGATGACATCCAGATCTCATGTCCATCATCAGTCACAGAGCTTCACACATATTATAAAGATGGTGTTATCATTCAACAAATAATGTCCACTTTTAGCTCTGCATCAAAGAAAAATCTCACTAGAGTCCAAAGGATAATCTAATGGGATGGCGATTTGATCCAGTCACTCAGTCATTGGTTTTAATTGATGAGCTTGATAGTGGATCAAAAAGAGACATTTTAAAAAGTATTTTGCTAGAATCAGATGAGACATTGACAATGCCAAAGGCAAGCATCTTGTTTGATAAAGACTCTATATTATATCAAGATGATGAGGATTTTGAATGTTAAACCCACACATAGTCAGAAAAGAAATAAGTCCAACATCTGCACCACCAGAGGCAGGGATCCATTGGATCAACACATTAACCAATGAAGAGTTCTTTTCTGTTGGGACAAATTCAGTCAGTGACTGGGTTAAAAGATCTCACACATCTACACCTTATAGACAAATAGTTGTCATTTCACAAATTCATCTCGATAATAAGAAGATAGCATTAGATCGAGATCCTAGTTTTCCTGAGTTCACATCATTAAACTTTTTCGGTGGAATAGAGCAAAAGTATGATGTTGACTTCTATGTCATTGGCCAGGAGTTAAAATGGGATCTCAGAGGTCTTGATGGATTTATCGAGTTGGGTGACACTGTCGTCATTCAATATTAACCATGGAGGGTTAAATATGGCTCAACAATTACAAAAAAAGTTCATTGGTAACAATCAAGTAGATGGTTCAAAGATCCTACTTGAGCAGGGCCAATCAATCAAAATCAAAGACTCAACAGGCACAGAGGTTGAACTAGTCAAACTCGGTGCATCTGATGAGGTCCTAGTAAATGGTCAAGAGGTTGCTCTTAAGTCAGAGTTGACCCAAGAAATCTCGGATAGACAAGCCGCAGACTTACAAGTCTTAGGCGATGCTCAAGATTATACAGATGGTGAATATACAGCACTTGAGTCTGCATTATCTGCAGTTATAGCTCAGGAAGTTTCAGACAGATCTGCAGGTGATGCATCCACTCTAAGCTCAGCAAATGCCTACACAGATCAAGAGGTCCTAGCTGAGGAAACTGCAAGGATCGCTGCAGACTCTAGCTTACAATCTCAGATTGATGCTTTATCTGGTGGTGGATCTGGATCTATCTCTGCACTACAGTCAGAGCTTGATGCTACTCAAGTGGGTGCAGGTCTTGCCTCTGATGGATCTTATATCGTTAATCCAGGAATGATTTTCATTTCTACTGCAACATCTTTGCATGAAGCAACTGAGTTTTTAGATGATAGCTTAAGCGGTGTGAACGATGCATTACAGGTTGAGATCTCAGACAGAATTTCTGGTGACACATCTACCTACAATGATGCCGTTGCTTATACTGATCAAGAGATCTCTACTCTAAGCACATCAGTCCAGTCTGACATTAGTGGTCTTCAAACTCAGATCAACAATGTGCTGAGCAATGTAGATGGGGCAGCATTAGACTCCCTAACAGAGATTGTCAGTGCCTTCCAAGCTGCAGATGCTTCACTTAATGGTGCCATCACAGCCCTTTCTACTGGATTGTCTGCAGACATTGATGCAGAGGAAGCTGCACGCATTGCAGGTGACAATGCCCTACAAGGGGAGATAGATGCAGAGGAAAGTGCCAGAGCGGCCGCCGATGTGACTCTCCAAAATAATATTAACTCAGAGGCCAGTGCCAGGATCGCAGCCGACAATGCCCTTGATGCAAGAGTAGATGTGCTTGAGTCTGTTGTTTGGTTCAAAGAGAAGTTTTCAATCTCTAATGGTCAAACAAGTGTGACTCTATCACATACACCAGAAAACAAATCAATGAGTGCATGGGTTGATAGACTTGCTATCCATGAAGGTGCATCTGAGGACTTCACAGTCTCAGGCACTAGCATGACTTTCATTAATGACCTTGTTTCACCAGGACAATCTCAGATCGGAAATGGTGACACAGTTTATGTTAAGTATCAGTATAAGGTTTAGTTAATTCAGTGGGGGGCTTAGGCCCCTCATTTTTTTAAGAGGTGTTATGCCTATAGATATTAAGAGCAAGTTTATTGATCCTGAAATGGCAACAGATGCAGAGGTAGCAAGTGCCTCTACACTAGATAGAGACAGGGCCAATCATACAGGCAATGAAACTGTATTAAGTTGGAATGAAGGATCCACTCCCTCTGTTCCATCTACAGGATTAAGCACATATTCTAAATCTGTTGGTGGAAGAAACATGTTTGCCCAAATAGGAAAGTCTGGTGTTGATTATTCTTTTCAACCTTTCTTTGCTAGAAATGCAATCTTTTCATTTAAAGCAAACGGCAATGCCACTACATCTACAGTTTTTGGTGGTGCAGCCCCCACTACTAACGGAACTGCTACTACTAGAAACGTAGTTACAACAAACTTTTTCACTTGGATGAGAAGAGTAGGATATGTTTCAAGTACAATGAACAATGCTTCTTCTGGTCTTAGAAGTGTGGCGTTACAATTTGGAAGGGGTAATGGCACAGGTAGAGGAGGGTTTCACTTTGTTGCAAGGTTTGGAATAAGTGATGCAACACTCGTGGCAGGTGCTAGGCTTTTTGTTGGATTAACTTCCTCCACGTCAGTTCTAGGAAATGCTGATCCATCTACTTTCACAAACATCATCGGAGTAGGTTTAGACGCTGCGGATACTACTCTTCAAATTATGCACAATGATGCTGGTGGAAGCGCAGTTAAAATAAATCTTGGTGCAAGTTTCCCAGAGTCAACAGTCACAGATTTCTATGAATTATCTTTATATTGCCCACCAAATGGTATTGAGGTTTCATATCAAGTAATTAACCTTTCTACAAATGCATCTGCATCTGGTGTAATTATCTCTGATCTTCCAATTAGCACTCAGTTATTGGCATGGCAAATATGGAGACATAACGTAGCAACAGGTCTGGCAGTTGGTGTTGACATTGCATCAGTTTATATTGAAACAGATAACTAGAGGGACACATGCTTAAAATATTTAAAGACTCAAATGATTATTCCATGGCACTTGAAAGTTATACAACAGATCAGGCAGTCATTGAGGTCCTAAGTGGGGAGTCAATTGATGTGGGATATTATAAACCAATCAATAGTCTATTCTTTGAGCTAAGTTTAAATGCACACCTATCTCAATTAGCGGTGCAATACTTTAATGGGTCCTATGTTAATCTAGAGATCAAAGACTACACAAACAACATGACAAGACCTGGTTTTATTAAGTGGTCAACCAATCAATCTAATCAAAAGAAATCCACTCTACATGGACTTGAATTATACTGGTATAAGTTCAGTCTAACTGGGGATGATCAAGATCTAACCTTTAAAGGGATTAACCTTAATCTTTCAGATGATAATGATCTTAAGGAAGAATATCCAAACATCATGGACCATTTACCAGATGGACAAACTAGCTTTGTTGGATTTCACCAAGCATCAAGAAAAGACATCATCAGTTATTTTAGAAATCAGGGTAAGTTAATCAATGGTCTAAACCCTAAGAAGTTAGATCAATTTGATTTATTAGACTTTGAGGAAGTGAGAGAGGCATCTAAGTTTCTAACTCTCCATAAGATCTTTGCCTGGTTATCAGATGGCATTGATGATAAGTGGTATCAAAAAGCCCAAGACTTTGGGAAAAAATACTCTGATAAGATCAACATGTTTTATCTTTCTATTGATGAGAATGATGATGGTCTAGAGGATGCATCAGAGAAAAATGCAATTAAATCAATCAGGATAATCCGACAATGATAGTGCAAGAGATTGTGGATGCAATCGAGATCAACATCCAATCATTATTGCCCACATATAAAAAGGCATCTTTTGTCTATGACCTATCTTTAAACAATAGGAAACAGTCTAAAAAGATCTATGCCATAACACCACAATCTGCATCTAATGTCTCAGGATCCACACTAGCAATCACATTGGACCATAGCTTTGACGTAACCTTAAGTGATGCATATAGTCCAAAAAATGACAGTGACATAAACCTACAAGATAAGATCCTGGAAATTCACAATGACATTGAGTCACTCTATAAAGAACTATTCCAGAGAAGACTTGGCCTTGCTAAGGTTTTGGTGGTCCAGGTGGTGGACATCTCAAGTCCTGAGATTGATAATGATAATAACACAGTGGCATTAACTGCAAGCTTTTCAATTAAATATAGAAAAGAAACAACATAGGGGAAGAAAATGGCAATTGGATTAGTTAAAGGTAGATCAAGTGTTTTCCTTAAAGAGGAAGTGACTGAGGGTGTTTATGTTGCCCCTACATCTGCATCTGATGCGGTGGAAGTTCTTGAGGATGGCATTGAGTTTAATTACACAAGAGATGAAATTGAAAGAAACAATCTAAGTGCAACAATTGAAGTTGAGGCATCTAGAGTTGGTCAAAAGAATATTGCAGGCACAATCCCTGTTGAATATAAAGCATCAAGTGTTGCAGGATCTGCCCCACGAGGTGACTTGCTTTTCAAATCCCTACTAGGTGGAAAAAGACAGTTAGCATCTGTTAAGGTTTCAAAGACTGGCAACACTGCCACAGTCATTCAGATTGAGGATGCAGATATAGCTTCATTTAATAAGGGTGACTCAGTCCTGGTTAAAGAGGCAGGTTCCTATGAAGTAAGACCTATCTCTGCAGTTGATAGCACACCTGGATCTGCTAACATCACACTAGCATTTGCCCTTGAAAATGGTGCCCCATCTGACAATGTTGAGATTGAAAAGCACACTACCTATTATCACAATGAGGGTGGTGTAAGTTATTCGGCAACACATTATGCAGGTGGTGAAATTGAGGAAGCTATCGCAGGCCTTAAGTCTATCTCTGCATCTCTTGAGAATTGGTCAACGGCACAGTTGCCTTCATGGTCTTTCTCAGTTGAGGGATTAGGTCTTGAGAGGCAAGTGGCATCCCCTGCTTATACACCAGACTTTTCTGGTGATGCACTTCCACCAGTATTGTTAAATGCTTGTATATGGATCAATGGGGTTAAGGTTTCTTACTCTGAATTAAGCATGAGCTTAGAAAATACTAAATCAGAGATCAAAGGTCCATGCTCAGACTCTGGAAAGATCGGTGCAAGATTTACTCAGTTTGCCTGCTCTGGTGAGATCGTAGCTTATGCAGAGGATGATGATGTAGAAAGATTTGATGCTTTCAATAACAATGATGATGTTTCAATCTTTGGATATGCCTACAATCCTACAAGTGTAGCAGGTGAAGGCAAAGAGTATGTGGCTTTCTGGATCCCTCAAGCAAAGGTCACATCTATCCCATTTGGTGATGTGGATGGGATCATCACAGATCAGATCAGTTTTAAAGCATATCGAAAAGATGGTGGTGACACTGTCTTCCTATCCTTCATCTAATAGGTCCGTCTTCCCTGTTAGTTGGTTAGTTGGTTACCCCTTGCCATGTGCAGGGGGTTTTTGTTTTAATATAGAAAAAAAACCAAGGGGAAGACATGAAGATAGCAAAGACATCAGACAGATTTGAAGTGTGCCACAATGACTACAAGATCACAGTCTCACCATTAAAGTATGAACACAAATTAGAGATCCTGGATAGCATCAAGGTAGATGGTGGGGTAGAATATGCAGACATCAAAAAGCAGGCATTTCTGGCCATTAAATATGGTGTTAAATCAGTGAGTGGGTTTATTGGATATGATGATCAGGATTATAAGATTGCCCAGGATGCTAACGGAAATCTAACTGATGACTGCACATCTGAATTATTGGAAGCTCTATCTCAGATCAGGATCAATGAAAACTCAGTCCTGTTACCTATCTTTAATTTCTTAACTGGGAATAAGTCAAAGATGGATGGTGTCTCTATCAAGATCAATGGCAAAGAGATTGACCTGGGAAACGCTTAGACTCTCTTTTTGATGTTGCTTATAAGGCAATCAATGACATCTCAAGCATAACAAATCAGGATTATATTGAGTTAGTCACCACATTCAATGTGATCCATAACAATGAGTTTCATTGTGGACCTTGCAAAAAGAGAAACTCTCAACAGGTGAGAGATAAGAGAAAAGCCTGCTCTATTCAGTCAGACAAAGAGATCTTTCAGTCAGAGGATAAACTATTCTTTAAAAGGTGCCCTGCTAACTTTTGGAGTGCATCATGCCAAGAGATGGTCTCTATCTATAGTAAATTTGAAAAAGGGTTGCTACCATATAGAGGAAGCTTGATGGATCAACCTGCTAAGTTTATTGATGCCATGAGCATCATAGAAAGACTAACCATAGAGCATCAGATTGAGATGAATAAAAAGGCACAGAAAAAATGGCAGAAAACAAAGTCGAAGTAGTTTTAGGGTTTGATGATGCCGAGCTTAGAGCAGGTGTCAAAGAATTCAATAAAAACATGGAGCAGATGGGAAAGGACATAAGCAAAGCTTTTGATCCTAAACCTGCCAAGAGTTTTTTTAGTGAGTTTAAAAGAGCATCATCAGATGCCTTTGGTGGTTTTGCAAAAGACTTTGCCATTGGTTCATTGGTAGCAGATGGAATTAAGGGTGCATTAAGTGCAGTTAAAGATTTCATAGCAGGATCAATACAAGCCGCCCAAGAGCAAGAAAATGCTTTAAACAATTTGGCCGTTGCACTTAAAAGAACAGGTGAATTCTCTCAACAGGCAGTAGATGACTTTTCAGCATTTGCCTCAGAACTACAGGCCACAACAGTCTATGGTGATGAATTAATCCTATCTCAATTGGCATTGGCAAAATCTTTTGGGGCAACAAATGACCAAGCAAAAGATCTAGTTAGAGCAGCGGCAAATCTATCTGCAACATTTGGTGGGACATTAGATGAGAATGTAGAGAAGCTAGGCAAAACACTACAAGGAAATGCAGGAAGACTTGGCCAGTATATCGGGGCAATTGGTGATCTTAGAGAGTCTCAGTTAAAGGCAGGGGATGCCATTGACATCATCAATGAGAAGTTTGCAGGTGCGGCCCAAGCACAGACCACCACTTACACAGGTACCATCACACAATTATCAAATGCAGTCTCAGATCTACAAGAGGAGCTAGGTGGTCTTGTCACAAACTCAGATTTTGTCAAAGGCAGTTTGGGTGTTTTGACTGGTGTGTTCAAAGAACTAACCCAAGGTTTCACAGACTCAAGAATAGCTAATGAGCTTCAATCCCAGGGATTTGTTGACAGTGAGTCTGAGATCACAAGACTCTCTGAAAAGTATGCTCAATTGACTGCAGAGCTAGAAAAGAATGTGGCAGTTGTCCAAGAGGATAAAAACAAAGGTTTCTTTGCTTCATTATTCTCTTTTGATAATGCCCCATTAGCAGCTGAGAAAGTTAAAAATATCACAATTGAACTACAAAAATTAGATAAGCAGATTGAAACATCTGCACAGAAAACATCTGCCATCGGTCAACAAACAGGTGGGAAGACAGATCCAAGAGCAGATGAGGACAAAAAGGTCACTGATCAAATCCTAGCTCAAAGAAAACAATTTTATGTGGATCTGCAGGATCTAGAAAACCAAAACACATTGGCACAAAATGAAGCTGAGATCTTGAAAAGAGCGGCAAGACAAGGCATGACTCAACAGGATTTAGTGGAGCTTCAATCTATTGAGCAGACCAAATTGGACATCCAATTTCAGGCAGAGGAAGCTAAGGCAAGACTCATAAACAATTCAGTGAATAGAAACTTAGCACTTGAAAAAGTAGGTCAACAAAAGTCATTAGCTCAAAAGAAACTAGATGCAGATCAGGTTGCTAAGTTAGAACAGTTTAAAGCACAGGAAGAACAAAAGATGCAGCAAATAAGATTTCAAGCTGCCTCAAACTTCCTCAATGCAGGGATCCTATTAACCAAACAAAACTCAAATGAGCAAAGAGCATTGGCATCTACACTTGCAGTTATGAACACCTGGCAGGCGGCATCTAATGCCCTTGCTACTAAGGCACCGTGGCCATTGCCTCAAGTCTTTGCGGCATCTGCTATTGCTCTTGGATTTGCCCAGGTGGCACAGATCAACAAAGCCAAGTTTGCAAATGGTGGTATTGTGGGAGGAAATTCTTTTGCAGGTGATCGAGTACCTGTCCAGGTAAACTCTGGGGAAATGATACTAAATAAATCACAGCAAAAAGAGCTTTTCAGCATTGCCAATGGTGGTGGATCAAGTGATGCTATTATAAACGCAATAGAAAACTTAGGGGCAAAGATTGCCTCAATGCAGACAGTGGTTTCAATTAACAGTAGGGAAATTGCAAGGGCCGTGAGAGATGAAAGATCCTCTGGTTTTGCGGTGTAATTATGAGTGTTAAACTTTACGCAGACAATCTAATTAAGCAGGCATTGATTTCACCATCATCAGAAAATGCACAATTTCCATCATCTAACTTAAAGGATGATCGCAGGTCTAAAGTCTTTCAATCTACCACCACATCATGCAACATTGTTTTTGACTTTGGTGATATCAGGGAGATTGACTCAGTTTGCTTGGTTGACTCTGGGGTGGATCCTATAGGTTTCACATCTGCCACAATACAGCTAAATAATGTTGACTCATGGATCAGTCCACCTGTTTCTCAGGTCCTCACTATTGATCCAATCAATGGGTGGGTGAATTATGACTGGACATCGGTCCAGAGTTATAGATTTGCCAGGATCTCTTTTGTTAATACTCCTAATCCTGTTGAGGTTTCAAAGGTCTTTATAGGCAAGAGGGTAGAGCTTGAGAATAATTGCTTCACATATCCATTAAATTTTAAGCAAAACAACAATGCGGTAGTGACTAGAAACAGACTAGGTCAAAAGTTTATTGATGAGATTAATTCCCAAAAGGAAATAAGTGGATCAATCAACACAATGACCAAAGATGAGGTAGATCAGATCTTTGAGATCACAGACTATGCTTCATTCACTAGACCGATTTGGATTAACTTTAATGGTAGTTATATCCTAAACGATGAAAACAAAATAAGTGGATATTATTATTTGAATGATGATCCTACTTTTTCAGTCCAAGCAGGAAACTATTGGAATGTTGGCCTTGCATTTATGGAAGGCACATGAGCAGATTAGTGGTAGATGAGCTTATAACTACACTAGATCAACCAATAACAGTGGATAGATCATCTTATATTGCATCAATCAGGCCTCACTTATATTGTCACAATAGTCCATTAGGGACATTCTATCTAAACATCTATAGTCCAAGTGGACTAATCAAATCATTCTCATTCACTTCCCAAGACATTAAGTCATCATGCGGTCTAAGTGAGGCTTATTTTCATGCTTACTATGCAATCTCTATAACACCTTTCCTTTTACCGAGAGGAGAGTACACCATAAAGCTTGAGTCATCTGGTTATACTTTCTCAGAGTCTTCATTTATGGGATGGTGCAAAGATGTGGATCCAGTGGGAAGGGTTTCGGGCACACCAGAAAACTATACAGAAAACCCTTTTTCTTTTAATCTTATAGAATATAAACCAAGGGAATTTTAAATGGCCCTAAAGATAGTCACAATTTCAGATGGGTTTGAGTCTGCAACAGTGCCAAGCATTGTGGTCCCAAGTGTTTTATCAAACTCAACATATTATGCAACACTCTCAAGTCTAGACATTGTTAATGGTTATGTGACAATCCCTGTTGAACCCACTGCCCCTACTGAGGTGCAATTGGTTTGGAATGGCATTAGTCAATTTTATACTCAAGACTTTACAGTCACTGGATCTAGTTTATTTTTCCAATCAAGACTCTCGCCACTACTAGAGACTGGTGATGAGATAACAATTATTTACAAGTAGGAATTATGGCACAAATTGAAAAGCGTGGTTTAAAAAGCAACTCAGTAGATGGATCAAAAGTACAATTCTCAAACAATGAGTCATTTAGAGCTAGAAACTTTGCAAACACATCTGATGTTTCTTTATTTAAATTAAATGCATCTGATGAGTGGGAGTTTCAGGCACTTCCAAAATACTCAAGCTCAAACATAGCAACAGAGTCATTTGTCACAGGTCAACTAGCTAACTATGTTTTAACATCTGCAATTGGTGCAGCTAGTGGAATTTGTCCACTTAATGGATCATCTAAGATTGACTCTACTTATTTGCCTAGCTACGTAGATGATGTTGAGGAGTATGTAAACCTAGCAGGTTTCCCAGTCACTGGTGAAACTGGAAAAATCTATGTTGCCTTAGATACAAACAAAACTTATCGGTGGTCTGGATCTGCCTATGTTGAAATCTCTGCAGGTCCATCCTCTACTGATGCGGTCCCAGAGGGATCTCTTAACCTTTATTTCACAGATGCAAGAGCAAAGACTGCAGCGGTAGTTGACTCAATGGCAGGATCTGAAACAGACCAAGCACCATCAGTTTCATCTGTTAAGACATTCATTGAAAACCAATCTGCAGACATCAATGTGCAAACATTTACATTGAGTGCAGGGGATGTCACAAATGGTTATATTGACCTAGCATTTGAAGCAGAGGATGTGATTGAAGTCACACCTAAGGGATTTCCACCACAACATCCTGGTGATGACTACACTTTAAGTGTTGTTTCATCAGTCACAAGATTAACATTTGCAGGGGACATGTTGTCACTTATCGCAGGTGATAAACTTAAGGTAGCTTATAGCATATGAGTTTAATCCTTGATCGGGCAGTTTATATTGAGGCCAATGGTCTAAACAAGACTCTTAATGATGCCATCTTAGATGGTGACATAGGATCTGGTGGCGGTGGTGGTGGGGCCTTGGAAGTCTTTTCTGAGGTGATCCAAATTGTTGCCCCTATCGCATCATCTACAGGTGTTAGTTATTTTATTTCACCAACATCAGGTCTGATCTCATTTGTTAAGCTTATGGTCTGGGATAAAAATGGTGTGACCACAGGAAATCTAACCATAGACATTCTTAAAAATACATCCCCAAATCCTACTGGGATGACTTCAATTTTTTCAGTATTGCCAACAATAAACTTTGCAACAGATCCAAACTACACAAGCAATGCAGGCACACTTTCAACATCTGCATTTTCTGCTAATGATGTTTTAAGACTTGATGTTACATCAATCCCTAGTGGGTTTGTGGGTTATTTTTCAATTACGGTGTTCGCATAATGACTTATGATGACTACATCGAACAGACTAGATCTCAAAAAATTCTACTTGCACACATAGAGGCAAAGCAAAAACATAAGTTATTCACATTAGTCTCTGGATCAATCTATAAAAAATCAGTTAATTATTTTGTTGTCAATGTCACAGTAGATGGCACAGATCTTTCAATGGCATCTAGTGAAGCTCTACTTCCTGGTGAGTTCTACTTTAAACCTGAGACATCAGAGTTATTTGTTAGACTCACAGATGGTGCAAATCCAATAACAAAAAGTGTCTATGTCACTTATAGACTATTCTTTTCAAACATACCTACACAGGCACCCTGGGACATGGCATCTGGTTCATTGGTTGACTATGACTCAAGGATCTCATCAATAGGATCTCTTAAGCTTGAGTTAGACTTTGAGCAAACAGGAATAAGTTTAGAAACAGACTCATCTATAAGTTTTCAGAATAACGATGGATTTTGGGAAGACAAATTTGATGTTTTAATATTTGAGAATAATGTAGTGAGATTTTGGTCATGGTCAAAGTCACTAGCAATCTCTCAAGCTAAGTTAATCTATAGGGGCCTAGTCTCAGACAAGTCCTACAATGACAAGGAAGTTTCTTTTAACCTTAAAGATGATCTTTCTAAGCTCAGAAGAAAAGTCTCGATGCCATTATTCTCTAGTCTAGATGGTGAGGTGGATCCATCTATCCTTAATAAACCCAAGAGACTTGTCTTTGGTAAGGTAGATAAACTCTCACTTACTGGATGTGATAAGGTCCTGGATGGTTATCCATTAACAGGTTTACTTGATGGTGATGCAGATAGAAACTTACTACCAGGCACAGTGTCTGGGACATCAGGACAAAACCAGATCAATGGTGTAGGCACTGACTTTCTCACATCACTTTCTGCAGATGATAAGATCACCATCATAAGTTTCTTTAATGAATATAGCTACACAGTTGACACAGTGGTGAGCAACACACAGATCATTATAAATGGATCAATTTCAGTTAGCTTTTCAGGTGCAACAATTAGGACCAATGAGATCGAAAATAATCTCATCACAGGTGTGGGCACAGCATTTAAAACTGAGCTATCCCCTAATGATAAAATAAGCATTGAGATCAATGATGTGGTCCAGGACTTCACAGTCTCAGCAATTAACTCAGACACAGAGATCCTGATCAATGAGGAGCTAGAAACTAGCTTTGAAGACAAGACTGCAGTCAACACACCTGAGATAAACTATAGATATAAAAACAGGAAGTGGCACATTGCGGGCCATAAGTTAAGACAATACTCAGTCAACATCACTGAGATTGTGGACATTAACATAGTAAGAGTAGATGACCTTAGTGATCTGGAGGATGGGGACAACATATCCATAAATGGTCAATACTATAAGATCATTAGGATTGTTAATAATGAGATAAGACTTAATCAGTCTTTCAGGACCGCAGTCATAGTGGGTGATCTACTCACAAAGATCCCACTTAATTTTGCCTATCTCAACAAACAGAAATTTACTCTTAACAGAGACTTTTATCTAAGCAATAACACAAATGATTGTTACATAGAGTTTGATGACCTGGCAGAGTTTAACGTGGCACCAATAAGGTCCATCAATACTTCATTTACTTTTGTTAATGGATCGGACACAGTCACCATCTCTGCATCAGACATTGATCTAACTCAGTTGATTAAACCAAGAGACTGGATCAAGGCAAAGACTGTCTTAATTGATGACTATAATGAGGTCCTCAGTGTCTCTACTAATGAGATAAAATTGAGGATCCCAGTTGATTATGATTTCACAGGATCATTAAGTTTCAAATCTCCTAACTACATAGGAGATGACTCTATCATCACAACAGACTGCATTGGTCTTGAGTATAATAATGAGTGGGTGAGATATCCATCACAGGCCGTGCAATATGTGATCGAAAATGCAGGATTTGAAAACATAAACACAGGATCATTTGATCAGGCAGAGGATGATGGAAGGTTTGAACTATGTGCCTTTTATCCAGAAAACATTGGTGATGACATAGCAACAGTCAGGGACATTGTGACTGATATCAATGGATCTATATTTGGATCTCTCTACCTTGATCAGAATTTTGATCTTGCCTATAAGGTACTAAATGCGGACAAGCCAACAGACATGGAAGTCATTAAGGATGAGGACATAATTAATTTTAGTGTGTCTTCAAAATCAGACATCATAAACAGTGTCCTGGTAAACTATAAACAAGAGACAGATCAAAACACTGGATCAATAGTCCAGAGCAATTTCATACTAGAGTCAGACTTTGTGAATGAAGCAATTGGAAAGGTTGAGCAAAAGACCTTGGACCTTAAGCTTTATAAAGAGTCAGAGGCAAACATTATTGCCCAAAGGTTTCTTTTCTTTAAGTCATTAACGCAGTCAGTTGTTACAGTCAGAACTAAGCTTAAGCTATCCAATAAGTCCATAAATGATGTTATTTATTTGGACCTAGATAGACTTTATCGACGTTATGGAAATTCAACCAATAAGAAATCAGGGATCATTAACATGATCACCAGGGATGGATCAAACACAGTGGTCCAGTTTAATGATCTGGCCAATCTATTCTCAAGAGTTTCTACCATTGCAGACAATTCCACACCTGATTTTGTGGCAGACTCTGAGGATGTGGACAAGGTTGGCTACATTGTAGATAATCAAATGGAAGGTCCAGACATTAGTAGTGAAGTAGGCATAGGCAACAATTTAATAGGTTAATAAAATGGCATTTATAAACATTCCACCAAGTAGCTATGCAGTAGGAAAGGCAACAAAAACAGAGCTTTTCGGAAATATAGTCAACAATCTGGAAGACCTTGATGATCGAATTAACACCATCTCAACAGGTGCAAATCCTATTGAGCTTATTGACTCAACTATAACATTGAAGTCATCAGTCTTGGGTGATGGTCTAATAGCTTACTATGAAGGTAAAAATACCTTTTTCATTTCACAGGTTAAACTTCAAATCTTTGAAAAGGGATTAATCACATCAGGCACATTATCAGTGGATGTGCTTAAGTCATCCACACTGGGTGGGGTTTACTCATCTCTTTTGACTACATCCATGTCAATTGATTTTGCCACAGCATCAGATTATGACTTTGTCTTGGCAGACTTTGCTTCAATCCCAGAGATTAATGCAGGTGAGTTTGTTAAGTTTAGAATTATTTCAACACCCTCTATTTTCCCTTTGGATTTTAGAATTTCATCTTTTGGAGCGGTTTAATGAGTGCAGCAAATATTATTTTAGGTGCAACAGGTGGCGGTGGTCTTTTAAGAGTTACCACTTTCACATCATCGGGCACATGGACTAAACAGGCAGACGTTTCAAGAGTCTTGGTTTATGTTGTGGGAGGTGGTGGCGGTGGTGGCGGTGCAAACAATTCATCAAGTGTCCCTGGTGGTGGAACTGGTGGGACAACATCTTTCGGTATCCATTGTAGTGCAACAGGTGGAGGTGGTGGCAGTGCTGTTGTCAATATTGGTGGTGCAGGATCTAGTGGAGACATTAACTTAAAGGGAAATCCTGGCCAATTTAGAACAACCAGTCCCAATCTTGCAGGAAGTGGTGGATCTAGTGCATTAGGCAATGGATCAGGTAGGGCTGCTCAAGCAAATGCAACATTTGGAGAAGCAGGATCAGTGGGTGGAGGTGGTGGCGGTGCTAGAAGTACAGGCACAACGGCAACTACCGCAACAGGTGGAAGTGGTGGTGGCTTATCAATAAAACTTATTCTATCCACATCACTAGGATCAACAGAAACAGTCACAGTTGGTGGTGGTGGGGCAGGGGGGAATGGAGACTATGATGGTGGGGCAGGTGGTGCAGGTTTGGTTATAGTTTATGAATATGGATATTAATATGAAAAATTTCGCAATTATAAACAATGGAATAGTTGAAAACATTATAGTCTGGGACACATCAAATGCTTATGATCCAATAGGACAGGCAGTTGAAATTCCAGATGGTGCATTTGTCAGCATAGGTTTCTTATATCAGGATGGTCAATTTGTTGATCCAAATCCACCTATTGAAGAAATCCCACAAGAGGCTTAATCCATGAAAAGCCTAGACCAAAGGATCAAATCAATCATCTACTGGATCGGTCTAGGGATCTCATTAGTAGTCTATGCTCATGCCAATTTTTCCACCACTAAGCAGGTTGAAAAACTTGAGGCAAAGATTGAAAGACAAGCAACATCAGATGACATTGCAAGACTTGAGGGCAAGATTGACACATTAACCATCTACCTACTAGAGAGAAAATAAGATGCCATTAAAAAAAGGTAAGTCAAAAAAGACCATCTCCAAAAACATTTCCACATTAGTAGGGGAAGGAAAGTCTCAAAAACAGGCAATTGCTATTGCATTAAGCAAAGCAGGCAAGAGTAAGAAGAAAAAGAAATGATCACAGTCAATGACTACCTAATGGGAAGGGATAAGCAGGATCCTTTGGATGTGCTTCAATTAAGGAATATGGCAGAGCTTCTCTCAAGAGTTAATCACCTACTGGCAAGTCTCAATTTTGATCCTAAAATCTCATCTGGTTATAGACCACCAAGGATTAATAAATCCGTAGGTGGTGCAAAGATGTCAACCCACACAGTGTGTGCAGGCATTGACCTTATAGATCCAGAAAACAAGATAGGAAACTTCCTTAAGAAAAATCCATTAATCCTTCAAAGGTATGACCTTTATTTAGAAAATCCAGATCACACACCTGGATGGATGCATTTAGATATTAAGCAGAGAAAGAATAGAATATTTAACCCTTAGGAGAATAACATGGAACAGATGCTATTATTTTTTAAACCAATGATTGAAGCTTATGCAGGTCAATTTGGCCCTGCTATCCAGATCATCTCTATCATCGGATCACTCAGACTTGTGATTAAACCGGCCATGGAATTATTTAAAGCTTATGTGGCAATCACACCAAGCAAATCAGATGATCATCTGCCTGGTAAGTTTGAAAACTCAAAGGCTTATAAAGCAGTTGTTTTTTCTCTAGACTGGTTTGCTTCAATCAAACTTAAATGATGACTCTAGTTTCTTCCCTCATTGGTGCAGTTGAGGCAGGTCTTAAACTTTGGGGCACCAAAGAGGGGAGGAAATACCTTGATGAATTATTGGAATTAAAGCAAGAGTGGGCAAATGAATATAACAAAGAAATTGATCAAAGGTCTGATGCTAAGCTTGATCTTATTGAACAACGGATCATGCTCATCAGTGAAATATTCTCTGCCTCAATTGGAAGTCAGAACACTAAGGATCTGCAAAACCCTTGATGGGTTCTGTTATAACTATGAGGTATGTGTTAAGAAGTTTCTTGGCATGTGTCTCAAAAGAGAGATAGCAGAGGATAAGATTTACTTTTCAGACAAAGAAAAGATCAAAGAATTAATGGATAAAAACTTCCACCTTAAGGCAAGAAAGAAACTTATCTAAATGGATAAGGCAAAAAAAGAGTCTATGGAAAGACTCAAAAACAGACTAGAACAATTCAAGCTTAACCTTAGACTGGCATCCCAGGAAAATGATACTTGTGACATTAAGTTTTGGACCAAGCAAATAAAAATGACTGAGTTAATTATCAAATGTCTTGATCAAGATAAGAAGACTTAGGGGCATTTATTAACTTAATCCTAACAATGCAAGACCAAGTCTCTCTGGGCCATGGGTTCTTTGAGATAGATGCCTGGGTGATCTGACTATCATCTACTCCAATCCTCTTAAATAATGCATCCTCAAGGATTTTAAAAGCATTAGTCACATCTATGCACTTCTCATTAATAGTGCCTTTCTTGGTGAAAAATTCATGCTGAGGCACAAAGATCTCCACATCAAAACTAAAGGCATGTTTGGACCTAACAAAGTTAAGACCAATGCCACGCAGTAAATCATCAAATGGTTTGAGGTGTGTGTTTAATTCCCTTTCATAGTTGACTGCCTTAGATGACTTGATCATGATCCTGCGTCTAGAGTGGAGAGTAAACTTAGAGTTTATTGATAGGGGTTTAATAGGGATTTGGAGAGAGATTTCCTTCATCCCATAATTAAACTGGTTAAGTTAAAAAATGACAATGAAGGAAGTTGATTTTAGAATTAATTTAGTGGCCCCATTAATGTGTGTGGTGGCGGTCACTGGGCTTGGTTGTTACGGATGACAATCAGGCCCTTTTAATTATTTCTTTTTAACTGGTTTCTTTGCAGGTTTCTTGTCAGTTTTCTTTGCTACTTTCTTCACAATCTTAGTGTTCTTTTTCACAGATTTCCCCTTGTAAAATTTATAGGCATTTAGCCATGTGGTTAATAGAATTCCATAATAATTAACTGGCAGTCCTTCCTTATCAAAAAAGGAAAGAAAGTCATTTCTTATTTCTAGTAAACTTGACTCGGACAATTTCATAGCCTGTTATCCTTTTATTTAAAGTCACTTTCTTAAGGTTCCATCCAAAGATTAAACCCAAGCTGAAAATTTTCAATGCCTCAAGTTCACTGATCATAGATCCCTTTGCAATACTTGGCAAAGATATTTGCAGCCTTGTAAGGCACAGTCTCTAGATTATACTTGTTGGGAGTATTTCCCAGATGGGAAAACCCACAAAGGTGAGTGGCTTCATGGTAGATGTTTTCAATCCTATCCAGTAGGGGCAGATCTAGTTTTCTTTCATTCACGTAGATTGTTTCCCCATCTGCATATCCAATGACCTTGGACCATGGATTGAGAGTCTTGTAGAGTTTGACATCAATCTCAAGACCAAACATGAGATTTCTTAATCTATTGGCCACAGTGAAACTATCATGCATGGTGTGGTTAAACTCTGCCTGGGATATAAGATCCAGAAAGTCTTTATCCTGGTAGTGCATCATCACTATTCTGCACGCTTCTCTGGTAGTTGGGTGATTAAAGTGCATGCTTATTTTCATTATAACTCCCCATGAATTTTAGTAGATTTTGCATCCCCTGAATAAGCTTTTTCTTCCCATTGAATTCCACTAGATAAAGGGTTTTGCCTTTCAATCTTGACTTCCTGATGACCATCGGGGAAGTGATCATTTCTGATTTCTTCACAACAGTTAAAGACTTTTTCATTTGATGATGTGATCCCTATAGATGTTAGTAGGTCTAATTTAGACTCCATGTCTTTCTCATAGTTGAGAAGCGACAATAGTAGAAACTTAATATGATCCTTCATTTTCTCCTCAACACTTCTAAACACTGTTGCAGTTTCTCATTGGCATGGTAGCGGTCATAATTCACAGATGTGGCACCATCCTTAAACCCTACTCTCTTGCCTAGAAAATAACCCATGTTGAGTGAGATCAAAACAATAAACAAGACATTGATCATTAGAAGACTCCTCTGATGAGGGTGTCTTTGTCGAGATCCATAATTAACCCAGTATTGATTTCTTTAACTGGGATAAGTCTATCTGTTGCATATCCTGCTAAGGCATAATCTTCACCATCATGAGTGATAAAGTATGTGCCAAGGTCTGCAATCTCTGCCAGGTCCCCAAGTGTTTTGGGTTCATCATATTCTTTGTAGTTCTTTCCAAAGGAGTTAATCATGGCAGGGATAGCAATAACAGTGACTCGGTCAAACTCTGCCATTGAGTCTAAGAATTTTCTCAGGTCTTCATTGTTAGTCTTAAAAGATTGAAGCAGAGTCTTGTAGTCTGATGGACTTTTTTGAATTGCCTCTGCCAGTTTTTTTAGTGTCATCATCGTTCCCCCCTAGTTTATAAAAATCATTATCTAAAAACTCATCAAGATTGACTCTTGGATAAAGTTTCTTAAAGATCCCATAACATGCCATAGCATCTGCCTCATCATCATGGTGTTTTGTTAATGCCACACCAAGTGACTGAGCAACAGACTTTAAATCTCTCTTTTGAAAATCATAGTCTGCCTGAAAATACTTTGCAAGTGAGTGTGTAGAAATTATCTTTGACTCTGGAAATCTCTGCAGAAAAAACCAGTATTCATCAGTAGGAAATAATGCCATCTTAAGCATGGCATGGTCAAAGGTCACCATCTTGCCAAAGCCATCTCTCTTGGCATGACATACAAAATATTTAAGCTCATGATCTTTAAAAAATCTCATAAGATCAGGCACTTGATCATGAAATGTGGGCCATGTCTCAGTCATCTCTTTGGTGATCCCATGGATGTGTGCGGCCTGCTCTGCCTCATCGGTCCATCTCCAAGGTCTGCATTTGATCTTGTATGTAGAGACTATTGTGAGGGCAGAGTTGACTGCTATAAATGTCCCAGTGAGGATGCTTGATGATGATGGATTTGTGCCAGTTGTTTCAAGGTCCACCACGCAAAACATTAGTCTTCCTTAGAGGATGTGAATTCAAAATTAGAGCAGTTAATCTGGGTTTTCTTTTTACCATCTTTCTCATAATGGTCTAACTTGCCTTCAAAGAAAATGCTCATCCCTTCCTTCACATGGGTGGCAAAAGACTCTGCTCTTGGCCCATACATAACACAGTCATGCCAGATCGCTTTATCTTCCTTACCCTTGATCTTTTCAAATGTGCCAACAGAGAAAAGAGCAATGGGTGTGCCAGACTTTCCTTCAATCTTTTTGATGTTGTAAACCCTACCAAACAAAATCACCTTGCAATAACCAATCATTTCTTATCCTTATTTTTCGCTTCAATTAATCTACTAGCTTCAGACTTTGTGACATTATCATCAAACTGGATCCCCATCTTTCGCATGGCATTTTTCTGAGCATCACTTGCAGGATAGTCAGTCTTTGGGGCAGATGGTTTATTATCTTTTAATTCATTTTGAACGTCTGACCATTGTCTAATTGCAGGTTCATTTCTCCAATCACTTCTAAATGAATTTTCATAATCCCTGCTCTCCTCATCATCTAATGACTCAAGCATAAATGTCTTAAGATAGCAGTATTTTATTGCCATAGAATATGCTTTACCTGTTGCCTTATCACCTGAGTCAATAGCATAGGCAAAGCATTGAGTTTGAAATTGCTCTGTCATATTATCAGAGTTAAAAAATGTTACCGATGCCCAAACTTTAACTAGATAACTTTTTGATATCTGAGTTTGACCTTGATAGGTCTTTGAGTTTTCTATTATTTCTAGCTCACATGTTTCCATCCTTGGCATTGCCACTATCCCTGAATTGGCAATAGGATCATGAAGCAAAGATGTCACATCATCATGAGAGACTGCAGTATAAGAAGACTTTTCGTTAATCTTTACTGTTGATCCCTTGTGTACTGATTTTACTTGTTTTTGGATTTCGTTGATTTTCTGAAAAAGATTTTTCATGTTTGCCACCTTGTTTAAAATAATGTTTGGTAAAATAGTCCAATGGTTTCATGCCGTCAATAAGGTTTGATTTTTTTATACACTTGCATTTAGTCTGACTAACTACCTGATCATCATTGTAGTTAAGCTCATAATATTCTCTGCACTTATGGCATCTAATTAGTTCAGACATTATTTTTCCTCACAAAAAATACCACATTCGAAATTCATATTTTTTAAAGGTCTTCCCTTTGCGTCTGGTGATAACTCATCTAAGAAAATTCTTTTGCCTTTATATGTTACCAATTTTGTGCCTATTCTTTTGGATTGCTCAACCCTTAATGAAAAGATTTCAGGGTGTTTACTTCTAACCAAATTCCAGTATGTGGCACTTGTTGACTTTACACATCCAATGCAATTAGCATTTGGATAACCAAGACTATAGATCTCTGGCAGTTTTATGTTTGCCTTTTTAATTATTTCAAAACAATCTGTCTTGGTTATTTTAGCATCAATTAAAACAGGCAAAACATTCTCTCTCTCTCTCTCTATAAAGCGTTTATGCCTAGCAGCTTCATCAAAAGTAAATCCCAAAACATGAAAATCAGGTTTGTTTTTTTCTTCCCATATTTGCCGAGCTTTCTTTTTTAATTCAAAGGTGCATGGTGCCCCCATAACACCAGACATATATTTTCTTTTTTCCCAGACATCATAAGCAGACATACTTGGAAAAGCGGGGTTTGTTGCAATTTCAATTTTATGCCCTAACCACTTTTCTACATCTAAAAGAAATCTTCTATTGTCTTCATGCTCTTCCATAACAGGGTTGTTAATAATCCTTATTTCATGGTCATTACCATAAACTTCAATAGTTTTTTTCGCTGCCACAGCACTAGCTGCACCACATGAAAACCAAACTGCAATCATTTTCCATCCTTTTGTTAAAGTCCATTTTCTTTTGCATACTTTCTAAGTGGGTGTAGGAAATATTCAACATCCTTTTCTAATGCCTTTTGATTTGAAATTAGACCTTGCCTTAAGAGCTTTTCACCATCCCCATTGTAGCATCTGATCCAGTCAAATAAGACCATCATCTCTTTGTGCATAGCTGAGAAGTGTTCACAGTCTGGGACAATCCTTTTGAGGTAGATCAAGACCATCTGATCTAATTGCTCTTGAGTAAACATCTTAAGAAATATTTGTTTAACGTGGTTGTAACATCTACCTGATAGATCGCTTAACTCATCGACCTTGATGTCATCCTTGGCCAAATATGGCTTAATTAAAGCTAAGATTTCCTGCAGGGTAGGATGTTTGTCCATCTTATAAGGGATTGTCTTGCACACCTGGGCAATTAATTGATGCTTATAATTCATTTCGGCAAGATCCTTTGCCCAAGTTTGAAGGGTTGACTGGTTTGGAGATCTCTCAAATCTCAATGCCATCTCTTTTAAATGGTTTTCAATCTCTGCCTGATGGACATCTCTAGACTTATCAGAGTTTTCAAGTCTCTTGATGCTATCTTTATCATCCCACTTTTTGGCATGTGCATAACTCATTTAAGATCCTTTAAATTCAAAGTTTGTTAGTTCTAATATCGCCTCATTTTCTACTTTTCTTAAATCGAACCACTCATTTAAAATCTTGTATTTAGCAAACTTTTCATGCATGTGTTTTTCAATTAACCTATAATTGCTGACATAAACAATTTTAACCATTTGTATTTTAAATGGAATAACTGTGGCAATGTGGACAATTCTCTTGGTCTTATATTTGGTTAATCCAATCTTATAAAACTCTCTACCTGATGAGTCTGCAAACTTAATGATGTAAACATATCCTAAATTCATAGATGCAAATTACACTAAAATAAAAATATTAAGAAAATAATTTTAAAGCTTTGAATTATTTACATGCTCTATTACATATCTAGTTGAATTTATTATTTGATAATAGTGCTATGTATTGCACATGGTATTGACACAGAAAAAGTGGGTTGAGATAAGGGAGGGGTGGGGGAGGGATTCTTAATTCCCCAAAGATCTACTTAATAAACCACCTACTCAATTATAAAGATCTTATCTAGTCTTATCTATAATAGATAAACTTTCTTAGTGTCTTGGTCACTACTTGCCCCACAGGGGTGAGGACATGATGTCCGAATAGTGACGAGAAAATGCACAGGATGTGAATAGTCTTGTAACACAAAACTGAAAAGTTAAAACAAAACTTTCTTCACTTAAGGATAGGTCTATCTAATTTGGAGATGGTCATCATCTGATTAATTAAGTTGATCATTTAAGTTTATTCATCTAGCTTTATTTCAGGAATGAAATTCAAATGAATGTCAAACTCTGGATCAATTCCTGGTGGTCATCTTAATCCTTTTGGTGGTCACCCCTTTTTTCTTTTCATATCTAAATTTTATTGAAATCCTATCTCTATGAAGAAAGTAGAGGAGCATGAGCTAATAGCTAAAATCAAAGAGCTTCATAAAGAACATGGGAAGACACCTACACTAAAGGAGTTCTCAGAGTTCTACTCTACATCTACAGTCCACAAGCATGGATGGAATAATCTAATTAAAAAAGCAGGACTCACACCTAACATGACACATGTCCCAGGTCCTGATCTATTGGTCCATAAATGGGAAGCTAGAATTCTCTTCTTAGATATAGAGACATCGGCATTATTAGTCAGGACTTATGGGCTTTATAATCAAAACATACCTATCCAAAACATAGTAGAGGATTGGTCCTTACTTTCTTATTGTGCCAAGTTTAATGATGATGAGACAGTCTATTATTTAGATCAGAGATATGCCCAAGACTACACAGATGACAGACAGCTAGTGGAAGGGATCCATGACCTTATAAGGCAGGCAGACATTATCGTGGCCCACAACATTGATTTTGACTGGGGAAAACTCAATGCCAAGTTTATAAAGTATGAACTAGATCCACTACATCCCAGGCAGATATGCACTTTAAAGATGACTCGTAAATTAATGAAGAAAGGCATCACATCTAAGAAATTAGAGTTTCTTGCTAAGTGGTTAGGATGCACACCAAAGGAAAGTCACGCAAAGTTTCCTGGTGGTAAGCTATGGGATGAATGTCTTAAAGGTAACCAGGAAGCCTGGGCAGAATGTGAGGTCTACAATCGTGGTGATGTGACCACCTTGAATGAAATTTTTTGGAAACTTGCAAGATATGATCAAAGCATTAATTTTTCCATCTATGAGCATAAGAATAAGTGCATTTGTGGATCAGATCACTTCATTAGAGATGGTTATAAGGTGACAAACTCATCCAAAAAAATGAGGTTTAGATGTGGTGCATGTGGCAAAGTTTATACGGCCAGAATAGAGGAGCTTCCTACTAAACTTAAGGCAGGATTGTTTCAATAAAAGTGGAATAGTCAGACTCTTAATCCTTTATGCCCTAATTAAATGCGATAAGATTTAATTATGAAAAAGAAATCATTTCCAAAAAGTATGATGATCCTGGGAAGAGTTTATAAAATCAAGATAGTCACCAAGACTAAGCTTATGAGCATTACAACAGGCAATGCCGTTGCATGTGTGGATTTCTCTGATCAGACAGTTTACATCTGGGATGAGTTAAGTGATGAGCAAAAGATGCTAAGTCTATTCCACGAGCTAAGTCATATCGCTCATGTGGTGGTGGGTTTAGATCAAGTCATTAATGCCAAGATCCAAGAGATCCTATGCGAGACAATGGCCAATGCCTTTGGTGATCTCCTCAAATCCTTCCACAAATGACTGCCCAAGTTATCTTTCTTAATAAGTGGTTAGATTGCCCCGACGAAAAGAAAAGAGAGCATGCCATGATCCAGGCACTTATCCAAGAGGAAGTGGCAAAATACCTATATGAGATCAGAAATTATAATGCCTTCCAAAAGGCAATCTCAAAGCAAAAATCATATAATTTATTCAGACAAAAACTCAAACTCATTGATGGTGGTGCAGAAAGTTCACACCAAGAAAAAGATCCTTCACAAGATAATTAAATTTAGTCTATAGTCTTTTAAAAAGGACATGACTATGGAAGTTTCACTAAGAAGAGATCCCTTCACTATTGATCTTTCAATAACTGCAAGGCAAGACTCAACAGTTTGTGTCTCACATCTAGAAATCCCAAACATAACAAATGGCAAGATTGAATTAAAAGACTTCTATAAGTTTATAGTGGATCTTGAGTTTGCACTTAATATGACAATCGAAAAAGCAGAAAGGACAAATTATGATCACCAGAGCTAATAAGATGGCATCACTCATTAAGGCCAGAAGAAATGAATTAAAGATTTCACAGATTGAGTTAGGCAGGCAGTTAGGATGGACATCATCCAAGGGGCAGGTGGTGTCTAATGTTGAGAGAGGTCTGCAACAGATCCCATCAAGTCACCTTAATAGATTGTCAGTCATCCTGGTTATCCCAAGAGAGCAGATCATTGAAGCATACATAGAAGACTTTAAGGACTCACTTTATAAGGAGCTAAACAAATGATTGCAGAGATTAAATTTGTTTTGCCAGATGAGGCAGATGATTGTGAGGCATGCATGAAAGGTGCAAGATATAAACGCATGATTGATGAGCTTTATGAAGATGTGTTTAGACCACACATTAAGTATGAAAAGCCAATCATAGGAGATGACCTTAGAGGAAGGGATCTGGATGTCATTGCAGAGATCTGGAATAAATGCAAAGAACATTTTGAGGTGGAAGGATGAAAGATAAAGACAAAGACACAATAGAGCAATTTAAACTTATTTATGATTGTCTTGAAGGCATTTCTGCTATTACCGATAATAGATTAGAAATCTATAACTCGGTAATAAATTGCTTAATTCTAGAAGCTAAATTTTTAGTCGAGCAAGGTATAAGAGAGCTTGATAAAAGGAAGTCCAAATGAACGACAAAGACAAAGAAGCGTTTGAGGAGTGGGTGAAATACAATGTGTCTATTGCTCTTAGAGATCGGTATGGCCTAGCTTTAATTCATACATGGCAAGCCGCTTGTGAGTATAAGGAAACTGAAAACAAAAAGCTACGTGAGGCTTTAGAGGATTTTATTTTAGAAAGTGAGCATGAACCAAGTTGTAAATATACAGAAGCATTTGGATTTCGAGAGGACTGTAAGTGCATGGATAGAAGGTATTATAATAGGGATGAATGTATTACTAGAGCTAGTGAAGCACTAAAAGAAATAAAGGAATAAAATGATCTATTTTCATAAATTTTTACACATCATAATTATAGTAAACTGGAAAAATAGTTTTGGAGTTCACGTAACATTTGAAGATGGTTATGGAATTGTTTTTAGCAAAGAACAGTGGAATATAATATCAAGTATGTATGAATTTATCGGGGAAATTTAAATAATATAAAGGAATAAAATGAAAGTTATATATAAAGAACAGATTTTAGAAAAGATTTTAGCAGAAAAGAAAAAGGCAGATGTCTTTGGGTGGGAAATTGAAAAAATAATCTTAACTAAATTAGAGTCAGATTTACTTTTTATGCAAAATCCAGAGATTGCACCACCTGGAATAGTGGGCAGTATTTATGGCATAAAAATTGAGATAAAGGATCAACATGATTAAACATGATAGGTGTGCAGAGTTTGAAAAAAGGATCTTAGAGCTTGAGAATAAGCTTATAGACTTTGAGTCAGACTGGGTTAAGATGAGGGATGTTTCTGATAAGGTCCATGATGAAAATAAAAAGTTAAGAGAGGAAAACATCATCCTTAGGGCAGAGCTTGATGACACCAGGAAGCAGTTAGAAAGGGTATTAGTTTAATGAGTTTTGAAAGTGATAAACCATGCATCATATGTGGTCAAAATCAACCCAAAATGGTGACATATCACCACATCTATAGAAGAAAGACTTATCCTGAGCATGAGTGGAAGACCTGGAATTTGATGCCTCTCTGCTTAAAACATCACAATGAAATCCATTCAACATCTAACAGACTGTTTGCATCCAAACATAGACAGGCCCAAAAGTGGTTTGATGATAATGGTTGGGAAGTTAAACTATCAGGACAATATTTCCATCCTATAGATTTAGATGAAAATGATAGTTAATATCCTATACGGCAAGGGCTTTGCTCATCAGTGTAAATAATCTCAGTGGGTGGAATGTTGTCGGGTGTGCCTAATTCCCAGTGGTAGATCTCTGCATCAGTCTCAATATATTCAATCTCATCAGTTTCTTCCTCAAGACTCCAATCCTTAAACATGGCCTCTAATAAGGCATCCTGGGCGATTGAATTAAAAGGGAGTAACAAAATAAAGATTAAGACTCTCATAAATAAATGATAATTCTAAACACTTAAAAAGTGGTAGGGTTATTTCAAGATCTTTTTTTCCCAAAAAATTCCATGATGAAAAGTTAATTATTTCAATGGTTTGGTTATATCAAAAAAAGACAAAAATATTTTCCCCAAAATTTACCCAAAGTTTAACTTATGCTATAATGGGGGTATGAAAATCTTTATTTTACTCTTATTGGTGTCTTGCGGTAAACCTACGGAAAAATGCATATCTGGGACCGAAAAGATCTTTCTTTG
>Ga0315900_10002160_pt1 | contig 30733 bp, 23 predicted proteins | sample LakEriMetagenome_FD_203521 | JGI IMG/M metagenome (GOLD analysis project Ga0315900, IMG submission 203521) | Freshwater fungal communities from buoy surface, Lake Erie, Ohio, United States - Buoy 12 MA114 | ecosystem: Environmental > Aquatic > Freshwater > Lake > Lake biofilm | place: USA: Lake...
TCTAATCTGGCTAAAAATACGCTTCAAATTAAAGCCGGAGATAAATTGAATATCGATTTTATAATTGATGTTTTACTCGAATATCAGTTCGAAAGAGTAGATTTTGTTTCCGAACCGGGTCAATTTGCCGTTAGAGGAGGATTGGTTGATATTTTTTCTTTTAGTTATGAAGAGCCTTATCGTATTGAATTTTTTGGTGATGAAGTGGAGTCTATCCGGGCTTTTGATGCGGGTACTCAGCTTTCTACTTCTACGATGAGTAAAATAAATATCATTCCTAATGTTCAAGGAAAGATACTAGAGGAAAGTCGTGAAAGTGTTTTTGAATTTTTGCCTTCTAATACAATTTATGTTTTTAGTGATATTTCTGAGACACTCAAAATAATTAATAAAGAATTTGAAAAGGCTTCTTCTATTTATAGCGAAGAAGTGGAACATCAATTAATAAAACAACTGAGTCCGGATGAGCTTTTTGTTGATGGTAATAGGGTTCTTGATTTTTTAAATAAGGTAAATACCATTGAGTTCTCCAAAAAAAGCGTGTTTGAGCAATTTAGTGAATTCAATTTTAAACAACAGCCCCAGCCAAGTTTTAATAAGAATTTTGATTTATTAATTCATAATTTATTTGAAAATTCTAAAAATTCTGTTTATAATGTTTTGTTTACAGATAGTGCAAAGCAAGGGGAACGTTTATTTAAAATTATTGAAGATCTAACTGTTAAAAATAATTTTATTCAAAAACCCGAATATATTACCATACATTCTTCCATTCATGAGGGATTTATTGATTCTGATATTCAGTTGGCGTGTTATACTGATCATCAAATATTTGAGCGTTATCATCGTTTTCGATTAAAGGAAGGCTTTCAAAAAAATAAGCAGGCTCTCACAATTAAGGAATTGCATAGCCTGCAACCAGGCGATTTTGTAACGCATATCGATCACGGTGTTGGCAGATATGGTGGTTTAGAAAAAATGGAAGTTAACGGAAAGCAACAGGAAGCAATTCGTATTATTTATAAAGATAATGATGTATTGTATGTAAGCATACATTCATTACATCGAATTGCTAAATTTTCAGGAAGCGATTCTAATCCTCCAAAGCTCAATAAATTGGGTAGTCAGGCATGGAGTAATTTAAAGCAAAAGACTAAAAAGCAGGTTAAGGACATCGCTAAAGAATTAATTGCCCTATACGCTAAACGAAAAGCCTCTCCCGGTTTTGCTTGTAATCCCGATACCTATTTACAGCATGAGCTGGAGGCATCTTTTATTTATGAAGATACTCGTGATCAACTTAGGGCAACTAATGATGTTAAAAAAGATTTAGAAAAACCTTATCCAATGGATCGCTTAATATGCGGTGATGTAGGTTTTGGTAAAACAGAAGTAGCCATACGTGCTGCTTTTAAATTGGTTGCAGAGGGAAAACAAGTTGCCGTTTTGGTGCCCACAACAATTTTAGCCTCTCAGCATTATAAAACTTTTTCTAATCGATTAAAAGATTTGCCTTGCAAAGTAGATTATTTAAACAGATTTAAATCATCTAAATCAGAAAAACAAACACTAGAAGAACTCGCTTCTGGAAAAATAGATATTATTATTGGTACTCATCGTTTGGTTAGTAAAGATGTAAAGTTTAAGGATCTGGGCCTTTTAATTATTGATGAGGAACAAAAATTTGGAGTAGCAGTAAAAGATAAATTAAAAGAATTTAAAGTAAATGTAGATTGCCTTACCTTAACAGCAACACCTATACCACGAACTCTTCAGTTTTCTTTATTAGGTGCACGTGATTTATCGGTTATAAGCACCCCACCCCCAAACCGTTATCCTGTTCAAACAGAAGTGCACGAATTTAAGGATGAAATAATAAGAGATGCTATAAGTTATGAATTGCAAAGGGGCGGACAGGTATTTGTAATTCATAATCGGGTACAAAATATTCTAGAAATTGCTGGTATGATTCAGCGGCTGGTTCCCGATGCGCGAATAGGAGTAGGGCATGGTCAGATGGAAGGAAAAAAATTGGAAAACGTAATGCTTAATTTTATTGAAGGTGAGCTGGATGTTTTAGTTGCTACTACTATTATAGAATCTGGTCTCGATATACCAAATGCCAATACAATTATTATAAACAGAGCAGAGAATTTTGGATTAAGCGATCTACATCAGATGCGTGGGAGAGTTGGCAGGAGTAATAAAAAAGCTTTTTGTTTTTTATTAACAGCTCCGGCAACAGTTTTAACAAATGATGCCCGTAAGCGTTTAAAAACACTTGAAGAATTTAGCGATTTAGGGAGTGGATTTAATATTGCGATGAAGGACATGGATATCAGGGGAGCTGGTAATATGCTTGGCGCCGAGCAAAGTGGTTTTATAAACGAAATTGGTTACGAAACTTATCAAAAGATTTTAGATGAAGCCATTTTTGAATTGAAGGAAACAGAGTTTGCCGATTTATATGCCGACGAAATTAAAACTGAATCGAAGTTTGTGCGCGATTGCATTATTGATACCGATTTTGAGCTATTGTTCCCGGATAGCTATATAGAGAATTTAACTGAGCGTTTAATCTTGTATAAAGAATTGGATGATATTAAAGAGGAAGAAGATCTTCAAAAGTTTAGAATTAATTTAATAGATCGTTTTGGTAAATTGCCCGATGCCTCAGAGGAACTGATAAATTTAATTCGATTAAAATGGTTGGCAGAAAAATTAGGTTTTGAAAAATTAATTATGAAAAACAACCGTTTCATCGGTTATCTGGTTGCTAATCAAAACTCGGGTTATTATCAAAGCGAGTGGTTTACGCGAATCCTAAAACGAGTTCAAAAGGATCGAAATTTTAAGATTAAGGAAAATAATAATAAACCGTCCGTTTTAATTGATAACATCAAAAGTGTAAATCAATTATTAAACATCTTTACAGAATTAGCCGAATGATAATGGATAAAGTAGGTTATTATATCATTAGATTTTTTTTGCAGGCTATCATTAATATCTTATCCCCTTTTTTATATGTATTTAGCACTGTTTTAAAGTTTGTTTTGTTTGATCTTATTGGGTATAGAAATAAAGTAATCATTTCTAATTTAAAGAATTCTTTTCCTAATAAATCCGAAAAAGAAATAAAGGAAATTTCTAATCGTTTTTATATATTTTTTTGTGATTTATTTCTTGAAACCCTACAAACACTCACCTTATCCGGTAATAAAATTAGGGAAAGATGTAAAATAAGTTCACAGGCCAAGGAACTTATTGATGGATTTCAAATTAAAAATCAAAGTATCATTATCGTAATGGGGCACATTGGAAATTGGGAGTGGGGCGGGGCTTCATTCAGCTCTGAGTTTAATATGCAACTGAATGTAATTTATCATCCTCTAAAGAATAAAGTGTTTAATCATCTTGTTCGTTTTATGAGAATGCGTTATGGTACTGGTTTAATTGCAATGAATGATTCTTTTCGGGAGATGGTAAAGAATAGAAATAATTTAACTGCTACTGCTTTTATTGCAGATCAATCTCCACCTCCAGAGGGTGCACATTGGCTTTATTTTTTAAATCAGAATACTCCTTTTTTCAGAGGGCCTGAAACCTTATCTAAAAAAATGGATTTGCCTGTAGTTTATGTTTCTTTAAGCCGAATAAAACGCGGTCATTATATTTTAAATGCTGAATTACTAGTTGAACACCCCAAAAATACTCCTTCAGGATATATTACAGAGGTCTTTGCCAAAAAATTGGAACAAGAAATTGTTTCTCAGCCCGAAATTTGGTTATGGAGTCATAAGCGATGGAAACATAAGAAGATATTGGAATAAAGGAATTAATTGTATAGAATTTGAATTTTAGACAACGATCAATTTATAGCCTTTCTGTTTAATCGCTTCATAATTGGTTTTATTTTAAAATAAATAGTTTTTATTACCTAATTTTTATTCTTTACACTTTTAACTTTTTTCTTTTAAAAGGACAATTTTTTATGATTTATTATGCAATGTATTGTTTTTCAATGCAAAGGCTTTAGTTGTTTTAATCTTTATTATGGGTTTTGATTGTTATCTTTGTAAAGTTTATGGATAATAAAGAATTAATTTTAGCAACCAAACCTTTTACTAAGGAAAACAGATTTAAAAGTTACGCTTTGTCGTTTACAACTTTAATTCTTTTGGTTTCCGTTTTTTACGGTGCAATTGTTATTGATATTGCTTTAATTAAATTAACGATGGGCGTAATAGCCGCACTGTTAATGATGCGAATGTTTGTAATTTATCACGATTACGAACATCACGCCATTTTATATAAATCGGTACCGGCAAAAATTATTTTCACATTGTACGGCCTATTTATGCTGGCTCCTGCTAGTATCTGGAAACGTTCTCACGATTATCATCACAAGCATAATTCAAAAATGTTTACCGCTAACATTGGTTCTTATCCACTTATGACTAAAGAACAGTTTTTAAACGCTACAGAATCAGAAAGAAAAGCATATTTATGGAGCAGACATCCCTTAAATATGCTGCTTGGTTATTTTACTTTCTTTATCTACGGCATGTGTATTCAGTCGTTAAGAAGTAATTTCTCTAAACACTGGGATTCTCTCTTAGCCCTTGTTTTGCATGTTGCCTTAAATATTGTAGTAATTTATCATTATGGTGTATCTACTTGGTTTTTTGCCATGTTTATTCCGTTTTTTATCTGTTTGATGATAGGTGCTTACTTGTTTTATGTTCAACATAATTTTCCAGGTGTAAAGTTTAACGATAAAAAACATTGGGAATATACAGAAGCAGCTTTGAAGTCTTCTAGTTACCTTAAAATGAATAGGGTTATGCAGTGGTTTTCCGCCAACATTGGTTTTCATCACATTCATCATTTAAATTCAAGAATTCCATTTTACCGTCTGCCCGAAACCATGATGGCATTTAAAGAACTTCAAAACCCGGTTATTTCTACACTTAAAATAAAAGATATAGTAGCTTGTTTAAAGCTTAAATTATGGGATCCGGAGCAAAACAGAATGCTTACCCTAAATGAAGTTAAATTCTCTTAACGTTTCCTTAAAAACTATAGGTAAATCCTGCAATGAAATTAAATCGGTAAGTTGGATAATTATTCCAACGGTAATAGCGCATTGCAGCAATATTATTAAACCGAATAAAAGCACTTATATTTTTAGTATAACGGTATTCAGTTAAAATGTTTATGTCCGTTATTGCCTTTAAATTAACAGATTTAGGGGAATATCCTAAAGTTGAGGCGGTATCTTTCACAAATTCTTTTGCAAAACGATTACCAACATAAAATAAGTCTAGTCCCAAAATTATTTTATCCTGCAAAGTATAGCGACCCGAAGCTGTCATGTTTAAAGTAGGCAATTGCCAAGGCCTTAGTTCATTTTTTAATTTATAGCCATAGTAATCAACACGTCCAATAAGTTTTAGTTTTTCTGTAGTTTGATAGCCTAGTTCTCCGGTTGCCTTAAGAACAGAACCTGTATCATAATTTGTAATAAATCGATTACTAAGCTGATTGGCTATAAAATTTTCATAAAGTAAAATATTATTCACTTTTTTATAATCTACCCCTGTAAAATAATTAAGCTTATTTCCTAATGCTCCATAAACCCCGCCGTAGAGATTCATTCTTTCTGTGGTGTTGGCTATTTCTGTAGTTGGGATTATAAAGGGGTTTTCCTGGCTAATTCGTTTATATGAATTTCGGTATACATTACCCGTTATTCCTCCATATAAATTAATAAATCGTTCTACAACCGAATATCGTATGTCTACATCAGGAAAGAAATTAAAATAAGATTTTAGGGTATCACTTTGTACAAAGGTTTTAACCCCTACCTTAAATTTAATTTTATTAAGTTTTAATTCTGCACGTGGACTAACGTTTAGAATATAGGCATTTGCATCACTTACCAGTGCGTTAGTATTGTAAAAATAATCAATACCAGCATAACCTCCAAACCATTCGGTGCCATGAAACTTACCAATATCACCACCAAGTTTCGCATTGGTTTCTAATGAGCTGTAATTGTCAAAATAAGTATAATAATCTGCTTTTAAATTATAATTTACTTTCTGGGAGTCGTTGTAAGTACTATAAAAATTAGCATTTGCACTTATGTTGCCAAACCATTGATAGTATTGCGAGCTTTCCAGTTTAACGCTATCGGCAATAAGCGTGTCTGAAATACCATAATAATGAAATGCGTCTCTTGTATAATTGGCATTACCCGTTAATACGTGATTTTTAAAAAAGGTTTTACCATTAACTTTTATGAAATTTTCACTAATACCCGGAAACAACTTGTTCTTAATATCTCCCGATGAAGAAAAATGGCGGGCATTTATTCCATAGTTGTATTTTTTAGATCTACTACTGGTGTAATTATATTCTAATAACGGCGTGTTATAATTACCAAAACCTGCTTTAACATAATGATTTTGAAGTTTTAGTAACGGTTCCCCTTTAATGGTTGCATAAGCTATAGGCTCTAAATTAAAATAGGTGGGAAATTGTTTGGTAATAGTTTCGTATTTTAATTTAGGAGCAGGTGGCGCAGAATCCAAAATTATTGGACTATCAAAGAAGCGGTTTGCGTTTATAATGGTAGGCTCATAATCCTTTACTACATTTACTTGTTCTGCATCCAGTTTTTTCTCGTCCTTTGTTGTTTGGGAGAAGGAATGGTAATTTAATCCGATTAGTATGGTAATTATTAGTAGCTTATTCATATTTAACCTCCTCATCTTTTACGGGTTCTGTTTTTGGTTCTTCTTCAAATAGTTTTTCATCACTTCCCTTCTCTGGCAAAATGTTTATTTCAATTTGTTCTTTTACTTTCTTCTGCTCTAATTTCTTTTCCATATCTAAAATAGTATCGATTTTTTTTCGAGCAATTTCAACTAAATCGGCCCCCTCGTAATTATCAATTATACTTTGAAGAGTGTGTTTGGCCTGAAACAAATCATTTTTGGAAACCAAAATATCCGAAAGCAAAATAAAACTTTTTGCAACCCATAGATCGTATGAAGGATCGTGGTTGATAATGGTGTATACGTGTTTTTCCGACTCATTAATTTTTCCTTTTTTAAACAATAATTCTGCTAATTGATAACGAGCATCCGCTCCAATTTCTGCCCTGGTCTTGTCTGCTAAATCGCTAAATTCAGTCATAGCAACGGTTGTATCATTAAGCATAAGAGATGATTTTGCTAAATTATACCTTGCTTCGAGTTCAATCTCAGGTGTTGTTTTTTCAGCAAATAATACTTTAGAAGAGTATTCTTTTAATTCGGGGTATTGATTGGTTAGTTTGTATGATCGCATTAAACCAATACGAGCATCAGCAACATTGGTTTTTATATCGGCAACTTTTTCGAGTTGTAAATAATACAGAATGGCATCGTTGTACTTGTTTTTTTTCATGGCCAAAAATGAGGCCTTAAGGAGAGAAGCCTCGGTATATTTATTTTTATTCCATTTTAAGAAACTGGAATAACCAGACAGGGCTTCATCCAATCGGTTTAATTTATAGTCGCATTCAGCTTTATAATAGGTGGCTTGAATAACAAAAATTCCCTCCGGATATTTCTTTATATAATTACCGAGTGCTTCTGAGGCCCCAATCCAATCAGCGTTTGAATATTTCTTATTAGCTGTTTCAAATGAAACACTGTCTAATTCACTAATACTTAAGTTAGATATATTTTGTGCTTTGGCAAAATTTTCCCAATCGTCTACTTTACCATCATCCAGTAAAATCAGCTTTACCTGATTAACAGCATCTTTGGCTTCGTTGGTTCCGGGATAATCCTGTATTATTTGCTTAAAGGTGTTTAATGCCAATTCATCTTTGGAGGCATTTTTATAAACTAAACCCTTACTTAGTAATGCTTGTTTTAAATAAGAACTGTTTGGATATTCTCCAATTAATTTATCAAAGTAAACAACCGCCTCATCACTGGATCCAGTGGATAAATAAAACTTACCCAATTCATAGTAGGCATCCGATTTATAAACCGAGTTTGGATATTCTGATAATAACTGTTTTAAGCCCTTTTCTTTGTCTTCATTTTTAGCAAGTAAGCCCGCTGCAATTGATCGTTGCAGTAAAGCGTAATCTGTTTCCAAAATCTTTAATGATGCAGCTTCTCCATAAAAATCAAAAGCCCCTCTGTAATCTTTAGTAATAAAATAGCTATCTGCAATTCTTAAAAAGGCATCATTTAATCTTTTTTTATCATTTTCCTTATGGTAACCTGTGTATTTTCTAAACCACAATACGGCATTAGTATAATCTTTTTGCAGGTAATAAGCATAACCGATATTATAGTTTACAGTGTTAAAATAGCTAGTTAAAACGGCACCGGGTTGATATATAAACATCTTGTACTGATTAATTGCTTCGTTAAATGCATTAAGTTTAAAATTGGCTTCACCTTTCCAATAAACAGCATTAGCAGCCATGGGTTTATCCATAATGTGTCGCAACGATTTATTAAATAAATCAATACAAGCAGTATAATCCTGATTACTATATAGCTCTACGCCCCGATTGAAGGCAATGCGTTGGTATGCAAATTTTAGATCTTCTGTTACTTGCTTAATTTTTTCAATTGATTCGAGCGCTGCAGCGTAATTACGGGTAGTAAGATATACGTTTAACAAATACTTGTATGCCTCGTCCTTGCGTTTAGAGTCAGGGTATTGATTTAGATAGGCTTCAAAGGCTATTATAGCATGATCAAACGGGTTGTAATCTAACTCGTATGCAAGCTTAGCATAATTAAAAAAAGCATCTTCTTTTAAAATTTCATCGTAATCCATTTTAGAGCAGGAGTTAAAACTTCCGCGAGCATATTCTTTTTTGTTGATTTTTATATAGCATTCTCCCAAATTGTATAAAGTTATTTGAGTTAAGCTGTCTTTTATTTCAATTACGCCCTTAAAAAAATCGATAGCCTTGTGGTATTCATTACACTTATAATGAGCATATCCTAATTGATAGGCATCATTTCGGTTAAACACACCTCCCTTTTCTTTATACATTATAAAATAGGGTATTGATTCTTTAAAACGATTGGTTTTATAGAATGACTCTCCTAATATTCGGGCAATTTCGGGAGCACGTTTAGTATTGGCACTATCTAATAATGCCGGCGCATAGGCAATTACCTGCTCATAACTGTTTTGGAGATAGTATAATTGGGCGATATAGTAGGGTACAATATGAGAGAACTGTGGACTATTAGTTAAACTCAGAAATCCATTTAATGCGGTAGTGTAGTTTTTTTGAATATAGGCTATATGAGAGAAGTAATATTGTGCCGGGGATTGATAACGATTTTCTTTATCCTTAATTTCTGTAAAATTTAATTTCGCTTTTTCAAAGTCTAATTGATCAAAATAAGAGTAACCCAGTTTAAAATAATATTCCGATAGTTGTTCCGATGTTAACTGATAGGTATCCGATTTTTCAAAATATTCTATGCATTCTTTGTATTTCTTTTTTCGATAAAGGAAATTTCCTAAATTAAAATAGGCCATTTTAATTTTTGGTGATTCCGAGTAATCTCGAATAAAATTTTTAATAAGATCTTCGGCATCTTCATTAAACAACTCTATTGCACAAATAGATACATAATAATTTGCATCGGATACATTAAGAGCATTTAAAGGTTTTTGTTTTAAATACTGTTCAAATTGTTGTTGAGCTAACGCAAACTTTTGTTTAGAAAACAAATCGTGGGCGTTTTTAAACAGGTGATCGGGTTCTGTATATATGTTGGTTCGCTGAGCATATACAGGGCTAAATGAATTCCCAATAAGGAACACAGCAATTAATAAACAAATTACTCTGGTCATACTACTTTATATCAGCTTTAAAATTAGAGAGTAAAAAAGGGCTTATTTAATCGGAGTGTTTAAGTTATTAACGGCAGTGTGTTAAATATATTATAAGGCACACCCGTTTTTTTGTGTTGGAGTTTTGCATTATTGTAATATAAAATACTGTTATTGCTAGAATAATGGAAATGTATATTTTAAAAATAAAAGGCAAAGCCAAAATACCCGATTATATTCAAATTCGAGATGCACATTTTACTTTAAAAGGTTATTTCAGAGTTGATCGACCGGAAAAAGGTCTGGAAAAATGTGGATTTACCGGCGATAGATTATCTCAAATAATGAATTTAATTAGCGAGCTTCCTTTTGGTAAAGTTCATAAAATTGACATATAATGGCTCTGGATACGGTAATTGCACTCGAAAAAGCATCGGTAGAACAAAAAGGAAATTTGGTAGTTACCGACGTTACTTTAAATATAGACAAAGGTGAATTCGTGTATTTAATAGGTAAAACAGGAAGCGGTAAAAGTTCCTTATTAAAAGTATTGTACGGAGAGTTGGATCTTAAAAATGGTAAGGGAAATATAGCCGGTTACGACTTAAATAATTTAAAGCGAAAAGACATTCCTTTTTTAAGAAGAAAGCTGGGAATCATTTTTCAGGATTTTCAATTACTTACCGATCGTAATGTATACGAAAATTTACTTTTTGTAATGAAAGCAACGGGTTGGAAAGATAATGCCAAGATTCAGCAAAGAATTCAGGATGTTTTAGATAAAGTTGGTATTGGTGCAAAGGGAAGTAAAATGCCCTACGAACTTAGTGGTGGTGAGCAACAAAGAGTGGCAATAGCTCGCGCACTTATTAACGACCCCGAAGTTATTTTGGCAGACGAACCTACCGGTAACCTGGATCCTGAAACCTCTCAGGAAATTTTAAATTTGCTTAAAGAGATAAGCAATAGCGGCCGGGCAGTTTTAATGGCCTCACACGATTTTAACATAATGGAAAGATTTCCAGCCAGAACCATTCGTTGCGAAAACGGAAAAATCTATTTGTAAGTTAATAATGAATTATAATTTAATTAAACATACGATATTATTTATCCTATTTTCTTACAATACTTATGCGCAAAACGATAGTACAGCATCTAAAATTAAGTTTTCTGGTTTTATAGATGCTTACTATAATTTTAATTCAAGCGGAAAAAGCATTCGAAACATTCCCTATACCTATAATCATTCAAAGAACAATGAACTGAATGTTAATCTTGCTCTTTTGCACGGTAAATACTCTAACGACCATGTTAGAGGGAATATTGGATTACAGGCAGGTACATACGTATTGGCTAATTATGCTTCCGAACCCCAGTTATTGCAACATATTTACGATGCTAATGCCGGTGTTAGATTATTTAAAGATCTTTGGTTGGATGCCGGAATTTTTGGCTCGTCACACGTTGGTTTCGAATCGGCTGTCTCTAAAGACAACTGGACATTAACCCGATCGATATGTGCTGAAAACACGCCCTATTACGAGGCAGCCGCCGAACTTAATTACGAACCTCAACATGGTAAATTATTAATTTCTTTAATGGTGTTAAACGGTTGGCAGGTTATAGCAGATAATAATAATAACAAGGCTTTAGGCTACCAGATTAACTGGAAACCCATTGATAAAATTACCATTAACGCCAGTTCTTATTATGGTGAAGCGTATAACCTCCCAAATTCGAATAGTATGCGTTATTTTCATCATTTTTATTTTACCTATTTTATAAATGAAACTATTAATCTTTGTGGAATCTTTGATGCCGGAATTCAAGAGGAAATAAATAATCGCAAATACACTAACAGTTGGTATAATCCTACTTTATTAATTAAAGGTATTATTAATAAAAAATGGTCGTCCTGTTTCAGAGGCGAGTATTATCACGATCCTTATAATGTTGTGGTGAGTACGCTAAATGCCAAAGGCTTTGAAACGTATGGTTGTTCTCTAAATCTTGATTACACGCCTTATCCAAACATTTGGTTAAGAATTGAGGGAAAGAAATTATTGGCGAAGGAAGCTGTTTTTCTTCAGTTCAACAAGCCTTCTAAATCTGTAAATCAGCTGGTTACCTCTCTGGCCGTATCCTTTTAATTTTATAAAAAAATTTGCAAGTAAGTAAAACAATTGTACCTTTGCAAGGCTTAAAAAGCGCAGGTGAGGTGGGTGAGAGGCTGAAACCACCAGTTTGCTAAACTGACGTACGGGAAACCGTACCGCGGGTTCGAATCCCGCCCTCACCGCAAGTAAATATTCATTCCCGCCTCTGGCGGGTTTTTTATTCTCAACCCTAATTTTTTTTTTTCAAAATTCTCGGTTCAACATTACCCTTCTATCCACTATTTAATTCAGCTATACTTACTACTTTAACTTATAATTTAAACTAAGGATGCTTATTAATTAATAAAATGTTTTATTAATAAGTTTAATCGTGCCTCATTATTTTATAAATGCCAATTGGTTCAACGGCTATTAATTTTATTTCTGGCAAAGTATTTGAATTCTGATCAGTATTATTAATTTAGAGGAAATGAAAACAATTACTTTTTTAATCCCATGCATAATTCTCTTTACTAAAATTGCGTTTACTCAAATTAATGCTAATGCGGTTATTTTTGCTGAAAAAGGAGAGAGGTTTGCGGTTATTTTAAACGGCGTTCGTCAAAATCAGGATTATCAAACTAATGTTAAACTAAGTGACCTTAACGCAGAATTTTATAAACTCAAAATTCTTTTTCAAAATCCTGCCGCTAAACCGGTTAATTTAAACTTATATGTTAAAAGAGGTTTTGAAATCACCTATAACTTAAAACGGAATTCTAAAGGTAAATACGTTTTACGTTTTACGAGCGAAGTTCCACTTATGGCTCCAAAGCCTCCGGTGGTTGCTAATCCCTCTAATACTCCCAGCGGAACTAATATTAATAATGGAAATCAAATTAACGTTCCGGTAAACGTAAATGTAAACGTGGGAGGAATACAGGTTGTAACTCCCGTTCCCCCTGTTTCTGTTTCAAATGGTAATGTTCCAGTAAATAACGGTATGCCCATGACCAATACCGACTTTCAAAGTGCAAAACAAACAATTGCCGGTAAAAATTTTGAAGACAGTAAACTGCAGGTTGCTAAGCAAATTGCTAGCTCTAATAATTTATTGGCCTCGCAAATTAAAGAGATATTGCAGCTTTTTTCATTTGAAACCTCTCGACTTGATTTTGCAAAATTTGCTTATAATTCTTGCATCAACAAAGGAAATTATTTTGAGGTAAATCAGGCCTTTTCGTTTGATTCCTCAGTCGAAGATTTAAATCAATTTATCTCTACCCATCGATAATGGAAAATAAAACTATAGGAATTTTAGCTGGAACGTTGGCTGCAATTGCGGTTATTCTGGGTGCTTTAGGTGCCCATGCTCTTAAAGCTAAGTTGCCGGCCGAACAACTCCTGAGTTTTGAGACCGGAGTAAAATATCAGTTTTATAGTGCCTTTGCTCTAATGGCCGTTTATATTATTCAAAAACAAAATCATTCTAACGATTTAAATTTAAGTGCTTGGTTTTTTTTCATTGGCACTCTTTTTTTTAGTGGATCTATTTATATACTCGCCACTCGTTCTTTATTTGGAATGCCGGGAGGTTTGAAGTTTTTAGGGCCCATTACCCCTATTGGTGGAGTTTTAATGATTGCCGGCTGGTTAATTTTTATTTTAACAATTATAAAAAAGGGATGAATACCTATCAGGATTATAAAGATTATGGTGCAAAAATAATGGATGTAAATGCAGCCATTGGCCTTTTGTCTTGGGATCAGGAAACATATATGCCTGATGGAAGTAGCGATTTAAGGAGCAGACAAATTGCTACCTTATCCGGTATTCTTCATCAAATGTTAACCTCAGCTGATTATCATCAATTATTGTTAAAACTGAGTGATGATGATTCTTTAAGTTCGGAACAAAATCGAAATGTTCAACTTTCTGTATTGGATTACAATAAGAAGGCAAAATTCTCTACCGAATTTGTAGAAGAAATGTCTAAGTCTGTTTCTATTTCTTTTCAAGCATGGCAAGCTGCAAAAAGTAAAAACGATTTTTCTTTGTTTGAAAAGCCTCTTGAAGATTTAGTAAAACTTAAATTTAAAGAAGCCGATATAAAAGGGTACGAAGGCCATATTTATAATGCTTTTGTGGATGACTATGAGCCGGGTATGACGGTTGAAATATTAGATAAAGTATTTATTCCGGTCAAGGAAAAACTCGGCCCCTTGATCGAGCGTATTTTAACAAAAGCCTGCAACCTGAAAAATTTTAAAAATCATTATGATACCAGTACTCAATGGGATTTTACAATAGAACTTCTTAAAAAGTTAGGGTACAATTTTAATATAGGTCGGCAGGATAGATCATCTCATCCGTTTAGTATCTCTTTTGGTCCCGAAGACGCCCGTATCACAACCAGAATCGATGAAAAAGATTTAACCGAGAGTATCTGGAGCACTATTCACGAATGTGGGCATGCCTTTTACGAAATGGGTTTAAAAATGGAAAATTACGGTATACCCGCAGGTGAAGCTTGTTCTTTAAGTATTCACGAATCTCAGTCGCGTTTGTGGGAAAATATGGTGGGTCGTTCTAAGGCCTTCTGGGAATATATGTTTCCTATTTTAAAAAGTTACTTTCCCGAGCAGCTTTTTAATGTAAGCTTGAACGATTTTTATTTTGAGTCTAATAAAGTTGAAAAAGGCTTAATTAGAACGAATGCCGACGAAATAACCTATCACTTTCATGTATTAATTCGATACGAAATTGAAAAAGCGTTATTTAATCAAGATATTACGGTAAAAGATTTACCCAATACCTGGAATGAATTGTATAAAAAATATTTAGGTATTGATGTACCTAATAATAAAATGGGAATTTTACAAGATGTTCACTGGAGTCATGGTAGTTTTGGATACTTCCCCACTTATTCTTTGGGTAGTTTTTATGCTGCTCAATTTTTCGAAACAGCCAAAACTCAAATACCAAATTTGGAAAATCACATCGCTTCGGGTAATTTTAATTTGTTGTTAGATTGGTTAAGAAAAAATATACATCAATACGGAAGAATCTATAACTCGGAAGAATTGTGCAAAAAAGTAAGCGGAGAGGGACTAAATTTCAATTTTTTCTATAATTACATCGAATTAAAGTATAAGAACTTAGTTAAATTTTAAAAAAATATATCATGAATAAATTAGTATTAATTATGGCCATTGTGGGAATTTTAGGAATAAACGAAGCGTGTAAAGCAAAGAAAGCTGCACAAAATTCCGATTCAAGTGCTTCAAAATCAAATAATTGCACTCTAAGGATTGATTTTTATAGCATTGGAGCCGGTACCGATTATAAAGCCATTGAATCTTTGGTTAAATACATAGAAACCAATAAGATAGCTTACGAAACCAAACCGTGGGGTCGCGAGGGTGAGGTGATTTACTGTTTGAAATTTAATGATCGCAGTAGTAAAGAGGCTAAAGTAATAAAAGCTGAGGTTAAAAAGATGTTAGCAAATTCGCAACTTGTTCGTATTGAGGAAGATGCGCCTATTGTTAAGCAATAATTTTCAACTCCAAAAGTATTCGCGAGGATAATTTTTGTACCTTCGTGCTCAAATTACAATATTCATTTTTTACACATGAAAGAATTTGGTCACAAAGCAAAAAATGCAAGTCTCGCATCATTAGGGCTAGGAAATGTAGCCGCCGCTCATTGGAATTTAACGCCTTCGGAACTCGCTGAAATAACAGTTTCCAAGGGTTTAGGAGTTTTAAACGACACAGGAGCACTGTGTGTTGATACTGGTGAATTTACGGGTCGATCACCAAAAGACAAATTTATTGTTAACGATAGCAATACGGAAAACTCGGTTTGGTGGGGAGATATCAATATTAAATTTGAGCCTTCAAAATTTGATGCGTTATTCAATCGTATGAAAGCATACTTAAACAATCGCGAGGTATATGTTCGTGATGTTTATGCTTGTGCCGATCCTCGTCATCGTTTGCGTGTTCGTGTTATCAACGAATTGCCTTGGATGAATTTTTTCGTTAATAACTTGTTCTTGCGTCCAACCATTTCCGAAATCGAAACCTTTGAACCGGACTGGCATATCGTAAGTGCACCAAACTTTAAGGCAGTTCCCGAAATAGATGGTACTCGCCAACATAATTACGCAATAATCAACTTTACTAAAAAAATGATTATTATTGGGGGTACAGGCTATACCGGCGAAATTAAAAAAGGAATTTTCTCGGTTTTAAACTATGTATTGCCTCACGAAAAACAAATTTTATCGATGCATTGTTCTGCAAACGAAGGTAAGGATGGCGATGTAGCCGTTTTCTTTGGCTTGTCAGGTACAGGTAAAACCACTTTATCAGCCGATCCGAATCGTAAATTAATTGGTGATGATGAGCATGGATGGGCCGATGATTCTATATTCAATTTTGAGGGTGGTTGCTATGCAAAGTGTGTAGATTTAACAGCCGAAAAGGAGCCTCAAATTTTTAACGCCATTAAATTTGGTGCATTACTTGAAAATATTAATTTTCAACCGGGTTCACGTACGGTAGATTATTCTAACATTCAAAAAACTGAAAATACACGCGTTGCCTATCCGATACACCATATTGATAATGCTAAGGAAGTTTCAGTAGGAAATGCTCCAAAAAATATTTTCTTTTTAACTTGTGATGCATCAGGTGTTTTGCCTCCCATTTCTAAATTAACGGCCGAACAGGCCATGTATCATTTTATCTCCGGATACACGGCAAAGGTTGCCGGTACCGAAGTAGGGGTTACGGAACCAACTTTAACGTTTTCTGCTTGTTTTGGTAAAGCATTCTTGCCACTTCATCCTGCAAAATATGCAGAGTTATTGGGTAAAAAATTAAAAGAAAGTAAAGTAAATGTTTGGTTGGTTAATACCGGTTGGTCGGGTGGCTCATATGGGGTTGGTAGCCGTATGAAACTTTCATATACGCGCGCTATGATTACGGCTGCCTTAACCGGCGAGTTAGAGAAAGTAGCTTATGAAACTTTGCCTGTATTTAATTTAGCTTTTCCAACATTATGTGCTAATGTTCCTTCAGAAATATTAAATCCGAGAAATACTTGGTCTGATAAAGAGGCCTACGATGCTAAACTCAATCACCTGGCTGGTGCGTTTGTTAAGAATTTTGAACAATACGCTCCAGGCGCAAGCCAGGAAATACTTGCAGCAGCCCCTAAAGTGGCTATCAATGCATAGTTTTGTGGTTTAGTTAGTTACACAAACCCCTTCTCGCCATGGAAGGGGTTTTTTTATGCCTTATTTTAATTTAATGAAGAAGTAAAGGTGTTATCAAATATCTTCTTATAAAAATATCCAAACAAAGAGCCAAAACTGTTTGCGGTAAAGTCCATCCAATCGGCACTTCTATCTTTAAAAATGAGGTGTTGTAAAATTTCAAGTAAACCTCCGTAAAATATGCAGATTAAAAAGGCAGATAAAACTAATTTGCGTTTTCGCTTAAACCACTCTAACAACAAAATGTTAAGTATAAAAAAAATACCGGCATGAACCAACTTATCAAAATTAAGAATATCAAAAAAACTAACGTGAGGAATGTCTTTTCCGGGTATGCCACATAAAAAGGCAATGAATAAAAACCAAAAAAGACAGGCGTAACAAACCTGTCTTTCTGAAAAGTGATGTAAGAATATTTTTTTATGCACCCACTAAGGCTTTGTATGCATCGGCGTTTAATAAGCCTTCAACCTCGGCGGGATTACTGAGTTCCATTTTAATCATCCAGCCTTCACCGTAAGGATCTTTGTTAACGGCTTCAGGATTCTTATCTAATCCTTTGTTAAATTCTGTTAGTGTTCCGCTTATTGGTAAGTATAGATCGGAAACTGTTTTAACAGCTTCAACTGTTCCAAAAATATCGTTTGCATTTAACGTTTCACCAATAGTGTTTATATCAACATAAACAATATCACCCAATTCTCTTTGCGCAAAATCGGTAATACCTACTGTCGCTATATTGCCTTCAACTTTAATCCACTCGTGATCTTTAGTGTACTTTAATTCTGATGGAAAATTCATAGTTTGTTTTTTTTGATGTGTAAAGTTAATTTTTTATTGTAAAAAGAGGTAGGTTTTTTTCCATAAATACTAACTTCGTTGTTAGTATTTTTATTAATTTATAACTATGAACTTTAGCCAACTAACTCAACAAATCTATCGTAAGAAGAGCTTTTTATGCGTTGGACTTGATTCTGATATTTCAAAAATACCAGCTCATTTGCTTGATAATGAAGACCCTGTTTATGAGTTTAATAAAGCTATTATTGACGCCACTGCAGATTTTTGTATTTCGTATAAACCCAATACCGCTTTTTATGAAAGTAGGGGGTTATCCGGATGGAGATCGCTAGAAAAAACTATAGTATATTTAAATGAAAAGTATCCTGATCATTTCACAATTGCAGATGCAAAGCGAGGAGATATCGGCAATACTTCTAACCAATACGCCAAAGCTTTTTTAGAACAGCTTAATTTTGATTCTGTAACAGTTGCACCCTATATGGGAAGCGACAGTGTAAAACCATTTCTTGAAATTAAAAACAAATGGGTCATTATGTTAGCATTAACAAGCAATCCGGGTGCTTTCGATTTTCAAACCAACATTTTAAACAACGGGGAAGAATTATATAAAAAGGTTTTAAGAGAATCATTAAAATGGGGACATAAAGAAAATTTGATGTATGTGGTGGGTGCAACTAAGGCAGAAATGTTGAAGGATATAAGAAAAATTGTTCCTGAATCTTTTTTATTGGTTCCGGGTGTTGGCGCTCAGGGAGGTAGTTTAGCGGAGGTTGTTAAATATGGAAAAACAAAAGAGGTGGGTTTAATTATTAACTCTTCCAGAGGAATAATTTTTAAGGATGATTCTATTCGTTTTGCCGAGGCTGCGGCAGAGGAGGCCCATAAAATCCAAAAAGAAATGGAAGCTCTTTTATGATAAAAGAAGATTTAATTCAGTTTGTTTGGCAATATGGTTTGTTTAATCAGTCGCATTTAATTACACTACAAAACGAATGCGTTAAAATTTTTAAACCTGGTGAACAAAATTTAAATCAGGGCCCCGATTTTCTTAATTCTAAAATACAAATTGGGGATGTAACGTGGGCCGGAAATATTGAAATTCATTTAAAAACAAGCGATTTTTATAAGCATAAGCATCATCTCGATCCAGCCTTTCAAAATCTTATTTTACACGTGGTTTACGAAAACGATTTGGTGGTGGGCGATTTACCTTTATTAGAATTAAAAAATCGCATACCGGATAAAATAATTTCTGGTTTTTTTCATCTACAACAAAATAAAAAGCAAATCCCGTGTTCCGATTATATTGGTCGTTTGGATGAGTTTGTGATAAAAACTTGGCTTGAGCGTCTTTTTATTCAGCGTTTAGAGAACAAGTGTAATAAAATCAATCATCGTTTAATCGCTTCTCACTTCAATTGGGAAAGTTTATTTTGGCAGATGCTTTTTAGGTATATGGGAGGAACCGTAAACAAGGAAGTATATGAGCAGCTGGCTAAACATATCGATTTTAATTTAGTGATTAAAAATTCTGACAAAGATAATTTTGTAGAGGCTCTTCTGTTTGGCACTGCCGGATTACTTAATGATGATATTGATGATGACTATTACTCTAGTTTAAAAAACGAATTTTTTTATATTAAGAGTGCATATAAAGTAAATCAGTTAAATTCTCATTTATGGAAATATATGAGGATGCGTCCTGTTTCATTTCCGGATATTCGGATTGCTCAGTTGGCAGGATTATTAAAAAACCGCCCGCGTTTATTTTCCGAAATTTTGGAAGTAAAAAATATTGAGGAGCTAAAGAAACTTTTATTTGCAGAAATTCATCCTTATTGGCTAAGCCACTTTAGATTTGGGAAGGATTCTCGGAGAATAGAAAAAAAATTAGGTAACGACCAAATAGAGGTTATAATTATAAATGTTGTTGTGCCCTTGTTGTTTTGTTACGGGCGAATAAATGATGTTCTTGATTACGAAGAACGAGCAATTGCTTTAATGGAGAGTGTGCATTCGGAAAAGAATAAAATTACCCGAATATTTGGCCAATTAGGGATTAAACCGTTAAACGCTGCCGAATCGCAGTCGCTGCTCGAACTATATTTTGATTACTGTAAACAAAAAAGATGCTTAAATTGTAATTTAGGTAACAAAGTTTTAAGAAATTTAGTATATTAGATAAACCATTGTAATATGATTTCTAAAATTCAAGCCTATTTCGAAAATCATGCCTTTGGTGTTTGTTCATACATAGGAGATAAATTGGGCATGAAATCGTCCCGTATTCGTATGTATTTTATTTACTTATCATTTTTTACAGCCGGTTCGCCGGTAATTCTTTATTTTATTTTGGCTTTTTTAATCGAGCATAAAGAATATTTTAAACCCACTTGGTTAAGAAAAGAACGTAAGAGTGTTTGGGATTTAAACTAAAAAAAGCGCTTTCGCGCTTTAATTATTTATTGTTTTAACATTCTGAGTATTTCTTGATCTGTAGGCAATGTGCAGGTTTGATCACCAGTTTTTATGGCCCATTTCATTACTTTACTTGTACCGTTGCAAACACAAACCTGAAAAGAGTCCTTTGGAGATAATCCATCAAAACTATAAATCTGCCAACCTTTATTTTGAGATTTCTGAAGAGCTACCCTTACATCCAACTTATGCGGACCTTCGTTTTTATATCGAATGGTATAGGATTTTTCGCTTAAGTCGCCACATTTTTCACATCTTGCACCCCATTCGCTATAAATCTTTTTTAGAAAAGAGGTTTCATCACATTCCTCCGATTTAAGATATCCAAAAGAACTTATACCAATAGTAGCTATTGTAATAGAGGCGATTAAATAATGTTTTTTCATGATTTGGTTATTTACAACGGTTATTTTTTAAAATAATTTTAGCTTCTTCGTTTCCAAGTTTTTTTGCAGCATTCCAATCATTGCAGGCACCATCTTCGTCCTTTAGTGATTTCTTTACAAATCCTCTGTTAATTAGGGCTTCTGTATTCTTGGGATCTATAGCCAGGGCTTTATTATAATCTTCTATAGCACCTGAAAAATCTTTGAGCTTCTTTTTTGCTGTCCCCCTAGAGATGTGAGCTGGAGCGTTATTACTGTTTTCATCAATTACTAAATTATAATCTTCTATAGCGCCTTTATAATCTTCAATTTGAACTCTGCAATAGGCACGTTTATCAATATATTTTACGTTTTTAGGGTCAAGTTTTATGGCTTGGTCAAATTCTGCAATAGCGCCTTCAATATTGCCATTTTCTAATTTGTTATTTCCTGCAATGTAAAAGGATTGACCATTTTCTTTTTGAGCAAAAACATTTAGAGTTATTGAAGCAAATAGTAGAATAAATAAATTTTTCATGGTAATTAATATTGGTTATTCGAAAGGGGTAGTGCTTTTATAATCAAATTCCTCAACAGTTCTTAAAAGATGAGTAATGGCATTTTTTAAGGGCTCAAAATCTTCGGGTTTATTAAGTTTGATGGTGCAGCGGGCATAGTTATCGCCTTCGTCTTTTAAAGGAAATTTTCGTTCAATACATTTTACTTTATCACCATAACAGGGGATCATGATTAGGTTATCCTCCTCTGCGAAACTAATTCCTTTCCAATCCAAATTTTCTGTATCAGTTCTATCCACTCTAAAAAGCTTATTTTTATTGTCGTAAAACTTAACAATTATATCTCCGTCTTTAAGATCAAACACAATGCTATTACCTAATTTTTTATTAATAAATTTTAATGTTTCTTCAACAGGAATGCTTTCTTTATCCTGAGCAAAACCTGAAAAATAAAAACTCAATAATACCGTTAATAAATAAATTAGTTTTTTCATTTTTTGTTAGTAGCGTGTGTAATTAATTTGGTTTAATGTTTGTATAAAAAACTGTGCCAAAGTTCAAAAATAACAAAATTTCCTCATTTTTATTTTTGGAAAAAGCTTTAAAAATCAATAATTTAACAAGTTCATTTTAAGGTTATCAGAAAGGCACAAATACATATAAAATTCAGCGGGCTATTTGGGGTTAAGTTACTCATTTTGTTTGCTTTCACTTTTATTGTATCAAGTTCACAGACCTTTGCACAAGATGATTACGGACTTGAAATAGACAGTCGTATTCGAATAGAGGGAGGTAACTTGAATGATGTTACCATTTCTGTGATGAAAAATGGTTCGTTAATAAAAACTATAACCGATTCTAAAAAACAGCGTTTAATTTTAGATTACAATTCAACCTACATTATTACTTATTCTAAACCTGGTTACATAAATAAAAAAATTCAGGTAAATACTCGAGTTCCTGACGAGAGGGCTAAAGATGGGTTTACGCCCATTCCATTTGAGGTTAAATTGTTTAAACAGTTCGAGGGTGTAAACACGGTAGTATTTAATCAACCTGTTGCCAAGTACGCCTTTAATGCAGATGAGGATGATTTTTCTTACGATACGGATTATACAAAATCAATTAAGGATCAGTTAGAACAAGTTGAAAAACAGGCGGAGGAAAAAGCAAAGCAGGAGGAGGCTAAAAAGGCAGAGGAAGCAAAGGCTCAGGCTGCCGCTGCATCTGCGGCCAAGGTAGAAGCAGAAGCAAAGAAGAAGGCAGAGGCAGAAGCTAAGGCTAAAGCAGAATCAGAAGCCAAGGCAAAGGCTGAAGCAGAAGCTAAAGCAAAAAAAGAGGCTGAGTCTAAAGCAAAGGCAGAGGCGGAGGCAAAGGCTAAAGCTGAAGCTGAAGCCAAAAAGAAATCGGAAGCAGAGGCAAAATCAAAAGCTGAAGCTGAAGCCAAATCTAAGGCAGAGGCGGAGGCTAAAGCAAAGGCGGAGGCCGAGGCTAAGAAAAAAGCAGAGGCGGAGGCAAAGGCTAAGGCTGAGGCTGAATCAAAGTCAAAAACAGAAGCAGAGGCGAAAGCAAAAAAAGAGGCTGAGGCGAAAGCAAAGGCCGAAGCAGAAGCTAAGGCAAAGGCTGAAGCTGAAAATGCAAAATTAGCTAAGTCAAAAGAGGACGAAGAGAAGAAAAAACAAGCTCAGGCATTAGCTGATGAAGAGGCTCGTAAAAAGGCAAAAGCCAAAGAGGAGGAGGCGCTCAGAAAGGCAGAGGAAGCCAAGAAATTGAAGGCAGATGCAGAACTAGAGGCAAAGAAGAAAAAGGAAGAAGAAAGTAAGCGATTAGCTTTATCAAAGCAAGAGGAAGAGGCTCGTAAAAAGGCTAAAGCGATAGAAGAGGAGGAGGCCCGTAAAAAAGCAAAGGCTTCCCAGGAAGAAGAGGCTAAACGTAAAGCCGAGGAGAATGCTAAGCGGAAGGCTCTGGAAGAAGCAGAGTCTAAAAATAAAAAGGCTGATGAAGAGGCAAAACGCTTAGCAAAAGCAAAAGAGGAGGAAGATGCCAGAAAAAAAGCAAAAGCTGCTGCCGATGAGGAGGCTAAACGTAAAGCGGAGGAGGACGCTAAACGTAAAGCTAGCACCGAAGCTGAATTTAAAAATAAGAAAGCAGAGGAGGAAGCAAGGCGCATAGCTAAAGCAAAAGAGGAAGAGGAGGCCCGAAAGTTGGCTAAGGCCGCAGCAGAAGATGATTATCGAAAAAAAGCAAGAGCACAGGAAGAAGCAGAGGCCAAACGATTGGCCGACATAGAAGCTATGAAAAAGGCTGTTGAAGAAAATGAAATTAAGATTAAGCGAATAGCCGAGCAAAACCGCCAATTAGCTAAAGCTCGTGAAGAAGAGGATGCCATTAAAAGGGCTAAAATGCAAGCTGAAGCTGAAGAAAAACATAAGGCACAAGAAATTGCAAGTGCTGCTGCCAGAGCCGCAGCTGCCAAAGCTGCAGAGGAAGAAGAACTCAAAAGGAGAGCTGTTAAAAAGGCAAAGGATGAAGAGCTTCATAAAAATTTATTGGCTGCCGAGGAAGCTCGAAAACGAGCATATGATTTAGCTATTCAAAAAGAGGCTCGAGAAGCCAAAATGGCCATGGAGGCCGAGGAGGCTCATAAAAAAAGTTTGAAGGAAATGGAGGAGCGCAATAAATCGGTTAATCAACAAAAACCACCTCATACTACTGATAACGATTTTAAAAGAAGTTTGCTGGAAATGGAGGAGCGTAACAAACGTGTTAAGCAAGAACAAATGGATGGCAAAGCCGTAGCTGATTTATATAAACCCAAATCCAACGAATTAGAGCCGTCTTATAAAAGAGAGAACATTAACGAAGGAAACAGAACAATTACTAAAGTAACGATCACAATAGGTGATAAAGTGGTTGTATACAGCAAATATAAATATAACTGGGGGGGAGTTTATTATTTTGAAGACGACAGAAGTATTTCTGATGAATTTTTTAAATTAAAAACAAAAGAGTAAATGCGCAAAAAAGTGGTTGCCGGAAATTGGAAAATGAACAAATCGCTAGAAGAGGCAAATTTATTGTTAAGCGAATTTAATAGTATAAAAAAATCTGATAATACAGAAATAATAATTTGTATGCCTTATCCATATTTGTTTTTAGAGACCCCCTCATTCGTTAAAAAGGGTGCTCAAAATGTTTCGGAACATTTAAGGGGAGCTTATACCGGTGAAGTTTCAGCTGAGATGCTTAAATCCATGCGTGTAGAATATTGTATTGTAGGTCATTCTGAAAGAAGAAAATATTTTAAGGAGTGCGATGACGCTCTTTATGCGAAAGTAACTCGTTTAATTGAAAATGAAATTACGCCCATTTTTTGTATAGGGGAATTATTGGAAGAGAGAGAAGAAAAAAAGCATTTCCATGTTATTAAAAAACAGATGGATGTTTTATTTAATTTGAGTAAGGATGATTTTAAAAAAATTATGATTGCATACGAACCGGTTTGGGCAATTGGAACAGGAAAAACAGCAAGCAACGAGGAGGCAGAGGAAATTCATCATTATATAAGAATCCTCATTGAAGAAAAATACGAAAAGGCAACGGCTGATGAAATCCTAATTTTATACGGGGGTAGTTGTAGTGCGTTAAATGCTGACGGACTTTTTAGTATGCCTAATATTGACGGAGGTTTAATTGGAGGGGCATCTTTACAGGGTGCCGATTTTAAAGCTATAATCAGTGCAGCACATTAATGGATTACTTTGCTCTTCATATAAAAATTAATCCTTTTAATCTGTTTTCAGATATCTTAATTTCAGAGTTGGCCGAATTGGGTTTCGAAAGTTTTGATGATAGTAATCCCCCATATTTAATTGCTTTTTCTAAGGTAGTTTTGTTTGATAAATACAAAACAGAAAAAATTTTGAATGAATTTAAATTGTTAAACAATCTCGAATTTATTGAGTACTCTGTAGAGCTAATAAAATCTCAAAATTGGAATGAAAGCTGGGAGTCTTCGTTTCATCCCATTTTTATTGATGATAAGATTGTGGTTAGAGCTCCTTTTCATCCAAACCCCAAGGGATTTGAATATGATGTTTTAATACAACCTAAAATGTCATTCGGAACCGGTCATCATGAAACAACATTTATGATGATGAAAAACATGCTGAACTTTAATTTTCATAATCGGTCGGTTTTAGATATGGGAACTGGAACAGGTGTTTTGGCCGTCTTGGCTCATAAATTAGGGGCAGTTAAAATTGATACATACGATATTGACGATTGGAGTATAGCTAATGCAATTGAAAATTTCCAATTAAATGGATGTAATAATATATCAATTAGAAAGGCGGATATAGAAGATGTTGATTCTCGTATCTATGACTTCATTCTTGCAAATATTAACAAAAATGTATTAACTATCCATATCTCTTTTTATTCTCAATTACTAAAAGAAAGCGGAGTGTTAATGTTAAGTGGATTTTTTGAGAGCGATATTGAATCACTTGAGAAATTATGTAATCTTAATAAATTGTACTTAGAAAATAAATCTTTAAAAAATACATGGGCATGTTTAACTTTTATAAAAAAGGCATAAAGATTTTTGCTTTTATTCTCTGTGTTTCGCTTTTTTTTGTGAATACAGATAATATAAGGGCCCAGGGGGTTAAAGTTTTTACAAGCGACAAGCTTAAGTTTCCTGAAGACGTAAAAGATTATTTTGAGGCAGCGGATAAAAAACCGGGGAGAGAATTTGGGGATGCTTTTATTTTGTTTTGGAATTCCGGAAAATTAACTGAAGAAGAAAAAGATGAGATTATAACTACTTGTAATCTTTATGTAAAAAAGCGTATTAAAACTTTTCCTGATTTAAAGAATTACCTCGAATCGTTTCGATTGTTTAAAGAGTCATCTCAACCTCCTTCTAGTTTTGTGGCTTGGAAAAAAAGTCTCGATTTTTTTCTTAATGGAAAAGTATTCAGGAAATTCCCTGATTTTATGGAAACAGCCTATAATCTCCTTAACCAGGGTATAATTTACACATCATCTTACAATACCTGGAAAACAAATAATAAAGATTTTGTATTTGCTTTTGATACTGTTCCTAAAGTTGTTTTTAGCGAATGTAATATTACGTGCACCATAAGAGGTGATAGTTCGGTTATTTACAATACCAAAGGTGTTTATTATCCTTCAACCGAACTGTTTATTGGAAAGGGAGGGAAAATTAACTGGCAACGAGCAGAATTTGATGAGGGATTGATGTATGCCGATTTTAAGACTACGTATAGAATTAATATCAAAAACAGTCATTATAATATTGATTCGGTTAATTATTATAATACTAAATATTTTAAAAAGCCTCTATTGGGGAAGATTACCGAAAAATGTATTACGGGCGCCAAAGGTGAAAATGCAAATTATCCTCAATTTGATTCTTATGACTTACGGATTAAAATCCCTCATATTTCTGATGGCTTGGATTATGATGGTGGTTTTTCTATGCATGGTGTAAAGTTTATTGGATCGGGTACTAAAGAACAGAACGCACAGTTGCGATTTAATCGAAAGGATAAATTATTCTTGTTAGTTTCTTCCGATCGTTTTATTATTCGTCCGGATCAAATTACCTCAAATCGTTCATCTGTTTTGTTTTTTAATGACAAAGATTCTATTTATCACCCTGGATTGGTGTTTAAATTTTATATCAATCGTAGAGAGGTTACATTGATTAGAGACGAGCAGGGGATGGCCTTATCTCCATATTTTAATTCGTATCATAAATTGGATATGTATTTTGAGGCTTTATACTGGAAGTTGGATGAAAATTTTATTGATATGAAGCGCCTTCTGGGGAGTTCGGCATATACTGCTAATTTTGAGAGCAACAATTATTTTCGTGAATCCCGTTATGATAAAATTAAAGGACTTTCAGAGATTAATCCCTTAGTTCAAATTCGAAATTACAGTAAGTCCATTAATAGTAAAACGTTTGATGTTCTTAGTCTTGCCAAATATCAGCGTTTGTCTGTTGATGCCATTCGTCCTACACTTATGAAATTAGCTACTCAGGGTTTTCTGGATTTTGACGTTGAAAATGATATTATCACAATTAAAGACAGAACTAATCATTATATTAATTCGAAAGCAAAAATAATCGATTACGATATAATTGAGTTTAATTCAGAAATCAAAGATCAGCCCAATGCTACCCTTAATTTGCTTAATTGGGATTTAAAATTGCGGGGAGTTCCCGAAATTGCTTTATCGGATTCTCAAAGCGTGTTTATTAATCCAAAGGGGGAGGAGTTAACTGTAAAAAAAGATCGAGATTTTACTTTTGCCGGTAAAATTAATGCGGGGCGTTTTCAGTTTTTTGGAAAGGAATTTTCTTTCGAATACAAAACGTTTAAATTAAACTTGGTGAATACAGATTCGTTGCGTATTCTGGTGCAAAGTAAGGAAACTGATGAAATGGGCAAACCCAAACTTGTAAGGTGTAAAACAGTTATCGAACAAATTAATGGAGAATTATTGATTGATAAGCCTAATAACAAATCCGGAAATCAAAGTTTACAACAATATCCAATATTTATCTCAGCAAAACCTTCTTTTGCTTATTACGATCGCAAAACTATTTTTAACGGAGTATATAATCGAAGTGCGTTTTATTTTAAGCTAGATCCTTTTACCATTGATAGTTTAGATAACTTTACCAATGAGGCCTTAAATTTTGCAGGCGATTTTTCAAGTACTGATATATTTCCTGTATTTAGAGAAAATTTAAGACTTCAGGATGATTATTCACTGGGTTTTATAAGGCCAACGCCTGAGGAAGGATTCCCGATTTATAAAGGTAAAGCTCAATATTTTAAAGACATTAATTTAAGTAACCGGGGATTAAGAGGGGATGGCTTTATGAAATACCTCGCCTCTACAACTACTTCAAAAGATTTCTACTTTTTTCCGGATTCTATGAATTTTATAGCGCAGAAATTTGAATTGGCTGAAACCGATGGAAAAGTTCAGTATCCGGATGCAAAAGGGGAAGACGTTAAAATGCACTTTAGGCCCTACAAAGATTATTTAAAAGTAAAAACTATAGAAAAGCCTATAAAGATGTATCATAATAAGGCTGATTTTTATGGGGAAACTACACTCTCTCCCGAAATATATGAAGGAAATGGTAAAACCGTTTTTCAGGGTGCAGATTTAATTTCTAAAAAAATTAAGTTCAGTAAAATAACAATGGATGCAGATACTGCTGATTTTATGTTAACGGATGTAGAGTCTGCCGAGCTGTCTTTTACCACTACTAACGTTAAAGCTCATATCGATTTTGATAAAAAGTTTGGAGATTTTAAAGCTAATGGTGCGGGGTCATTGGTTAAGTTCCCTCAAAATCAGTATATCTGTTATATGGATAGATTTAAGTGGTTTATGGAAACTAAAAACATTGAATTAAGTGCCGATGGTAAAAAAGGCGAAGTGGCCGATACAACTGCGGATGTAGCAATTGATGGTGCAGAGTTCATATCAATACACCCCGATCAGGACTCATTGCGTTTTAAATCTCCGGCAGCAACTTACGATATACGAAATAAAGTAGTTTACTGCCGCGAAGTAAAATATGTAGATGTTGCCGATGCCAGAACATATCCTGATAGTGGTTTAGTGACCATCAGAAAAAAAGCAAAACTCGATGAGTTTAAAAATTCTTCAATTGTGGCCAATAGTGTTACTAAATATCACAAATTGTATAAGGCAAATATTAATGTATACGGTAGAAAATCGTATTCTGGAACTGCTTATTATGATTATATCGATGAAAATAAACAGATATTCCCATTCTTCTTTGCAAACGTAGGTGTTGATACAACCGGTCAAACTACCGCCTCTGCCAGTATTGCTGATACAGCCGAATTTGAGTTGAGCCCGCATTTTGATTTTAGAGGATCTGTAAAATTATTTGCTTCTCGAAAAAATCTGGTATTTGATGGAGGTGTTAAAATTGCCCATGCGTGTAATTCTATAGCCAGGAGCTGGTATGAATTTGAATCGGAAATTAATCCAAACGAAATATATATCCCAGTAGATTTCACTGTAACCGAAGGAGCCGGAGATAAAAACGATAAATTATCTTCGGGAATCGTTATTACAAATGATTCAACTCATATTTATTCTGCATTCTTATCAAAGAAAAAGAATTATTCCGATACCGACATTCTAACTGCTAACGGATATTTGTTTTACGATAAACCCTCTAAAGAGTACCGTATATCCAATCTCGAAAAATTAAAGGAGCTGGCATTACCGGGTAATTATATCAGTTTAAATACTTCTAATTGTATTGTTTATGGAGAGGGTAAAGTTAATCTGGGTGCCGACTTAGGCCGAATAAATGCGAGTTCATATGGGAATGGAACCAATAACCTAAATAACGGCGATTCCAGATTTGATTTGGTAACTACAGTAGATTTCTTTTTTGCTGATGATTGTATACGGGGCATTGCAAAAGCCTTTGAAGAAGCCAATATATCGGAAGCTGTGAATTACAGTAGACCTGTTTATGAAAAATCGCTCAGAGAAATGCTATCGAAGGAAACAGCAGATAAATTAATATCTCAATTAAATTTATACGGTTCATTTAAACGATTTCCATCCGAGTTGGAGCATACTTTTATGTTCGCCGATTTAAAGATGATGTGGAATACCGCTACTAAATCTTATACTTCTGATGGTAAAATTGGATTAGCCAGTGTTAACAGAACACAGATAAACAAAATGGTAAATGGCCGAATAGAATTCCAAAAGAAAAAAAGTGGCGATATACTAAATATCTATCTGGAACTAGACGCTAATAATTGGTATTATTTTAATTATCAGGCCGGTTTAATGCAGGGAATTTCCTCTGATCCAAAATTTAATGAGACTATTAAGGCACTTAAGGCAGATAAACGTAAGTTAGATTCGGAAAAGGGACAAAAGCCTTATAGCTTTATTTTATCTACTGAAAGAAAGAAAAAAGATTTCCTTAAAAAATTTGAAATTGGAGGAGCACCTCCTGAAGAAGATAAGTAATTATGAATACAGATTGGTTAGTTAGAACAAATTTATTAATTAAAGAAAATGCTTTAGAAAAGCTTGTTAAGAGTAACGTTTTGGTTGTAGGTATGGGTGGAGTTGGTTCTTATGCTGCAGAATTTATTTGTCGTTCCGGTGTTGGTAAAATGACTATTGTTGATGGTGATATTGTAGATAGAAGTAATAGAAACCGACAATTGCCCGCTACTTTTTCTACAGAAGGAA
>Ga0315900_10002166_pt1 | contig 30705 bp, 40 predicted proteins | sample LakEriMetagenome_FD_203521 | JGI IMG/M metagenome (GOLD analysis project Ga0315900, IMG submission 203521) | Freshwater fungal communities from buoy surface, Lake Erie, Ohio, United States - Buoy 12 MA114 | ecosystem: Environmental > Aquatic > Freshwater > Lake > Lake biofilm | place: USA: Lake...
TCGACTACCTGCGCGACCCCGCCGGCATCGCCCTCCAAGCCATGCAGAGCGGCGTCCTCTTCGACCACCTCGCCAAAACCGACCCCAGCCTCTCCACCGAGGCCATGGACCGCGCCTTCGACCTCCTCACCCCGGATCTGCAGTCCATCGCCTACCGCGCCTACCGTGCCCAAAATCCGGCAAAAGACCCTAAATCGCGCCGCGAAGGCAAGCATACTTTACTTAGACACCTCCTCACCGCCATGGCTGGAGACGCTAGCGTGTCCCAGGAAGTGCAGAGTGCGCTACTGGGAGCGAGCAATCGCGTTACTCCCGCCCAGGACGCCGAGTACATGGCAGCCGTGGATTCTGGCGACGTTGCCAAGCAGCAGGCCCTACTGGACGCGGCGGCAATTGAATACATCGGTCAAATCATAGACGTTGATACTGAGTATTACCAGCATTCCAGTTGGGCCGCCCATTCTAAAAGACTCGCGCTTGAGCGCGAACAAATTCCAGAGGGAAAGGACTGGTCTAATCAACGGCAGTATATCCCTGAAAATCACGCAGATGCAGTAAAATCATCCGCAAAGGCGGCTACGGTAAAGATCGCCCGTGATCGGATGATGAAGAATTTGCCACAGGCTTATGTAAAACTCAGCCCAAAAATCCGATTTATTGCAGGAATTGAGGATATTTATGAGGGAGGCGGTATCGATTTTCAAGAAGTCGAGATGCCTTACCAAGAACTCGCTGGCGCACTTGTGAAAGTAGGCGAAACAAAATGGCTATTTGTAGAATCTGGGAAGATTGAGCGCGGCACAGAAATGATGTCTGGTGGACTTAATGCGGCCCCTAATAAAGCAAAAGACATTACGAAGGTGGCAAAAAGGTATGAACTCCAGCCAATCGATAATTTGGAAGAGGGTGACGAGCCATCAGTGTCTTCAAAGAATAGGCATTCACTGGTCGGGATCAAGATCGACGAGGCCGATGTAATCAAATCCGCCAACCCCGTCACCTACAAAAACGGCAAGCCTGTCCCACTTTCCCAGCGGTTCCAGTCCGAGTCTGACAGCATCCTGTTCGCATCCCCCCGCTCCACCAATCTCCTCTCCCGCCTGCTGACCCGCCTCACCGATGGCGTCAACAAACCCAACGAACCCGCGCCCGATCTCCTTACCCTCCTCAAGCAGCAGCCCGAGGCCGCCCGCAAAACCCTCGCCAGCCTGCACGCTCGCCTGCTCCGCGCCGCCGATGACCTCGCCGGTGCCCAGTTCGTGCAAAGCATGCCCGGCATCGTGCAGGACATCTTCACCGCCGCACCCGCAGATCGCCACGAGGCCATGATCGCCGCCCTGCGCCAGGCTGAACTCCGCGCCCAGGCCGAAGGCAAACCCCTGTTCCAAGGAGCCATCCCCAGCGAGGTGCTCGCCGAACTCCGCCGCCTCGCCTACGCCGTTGGCGAAGCCAATGCCGACCTCGCCCAGTCCCCGAACGCCTCGCCCGAGGCAGCCGCCGAGCTGCGCAAACGCCTCGCCCAAGCCGAACTCGACGCCCGCCGCGAACGCGAATCCGGCCTCATCCCCACCACCCAAGACCGCGCCGACCAACTTGAAACTTCCAACTTGGAACCTAAAACGCCCGACAGGGCTGCCGACATGGCCGCCGCCCTCGACGACCGCGACCGCCTCGCCCAGCAAAACGCCAGCCCGCAGGCCCGCGATGCCCTGAAGCGTCGCCTCCGCGCCCAGCAATACGCCGCCGAGCGCCTCCGCGAGCGCTCCCGCGCCGAACTCGCCGACCTCGAAGCCAAAGGCCGCCTGCCTCAGCCCGTCCGCCGCCTCATCGACGCCATGCTCAAGGTCGCCCGTGGCGATTTCGAGCCTCGAAACCGCAAGATGGGCTTCTCCTTTGCCCTCGCCGGCCTCACCGTCGAAAACGATCTCGCCGCCATCGGCATCCGCATCCACCCGCAGACCGGACGCCTCTTCACCGCCGATCCGGTGAACACCACCGCCTACGTCGAAAACGGCCACATCATCCTCCGCCAGGAGGCCCTCGACGACCTCGACGTGATGGCCCCCATCACCCGACAGCTCGTCCGCATGACCGAGCGCCAGGTCCGCCAGCATTTCAATCTCCCCGTCACCGGCCCCGAACCCACCACCGAAGCCACCGCCAGCGAAGAGGAAAAGCAGGATATTCCATCTCCTTTTCAAAGTCTCCCAACCCCCCAGTCTCCCAGTCTTTCCGACGCCCTCACGCGCACACCCACACCCGCCGCCGCGCCCACACGCGAGGAAAACACCCCGGAAACAGCACCGTCAATCCGGTCAACTCGGTCAGTCTCGTCCCCTCCCACCACCCGCATCCCCCTCGGTGGCAAACTCTCCCTCCCCGCCCAGTTCGCCAGCCAAGACGACCTCGACGCCTTCCAGTATCAGCTCGACCGCGAGTCCCTCCTCCGCGAGTCCACCAGCACCACCGACCGCCGTAAGGCCACCGAGCGCATCCAGTCCCTCCGCGCCCGCCTCATCGACGACACCGGAGCCAGCAAGGAAGAGATCGAGCAGCGCCTCGCCGACTACCACCGCGCCGTCATCGACGCCGCGAAGAAAGCTGACCCCGTCGAAACCTTCCGCCCCACGCCCTTCCACGCCTTCGCCTCTGGTGCCGTCGAGGCCGATGCCACGCTTCCCGCGCCCGTCGGTGGCGACATCATTTCCGGCATGAAGGCCCAAGGCATCCGCCGCCTCGGCCCGCCTGACACCAGCGATGGCTGGGCCTGGTATCGCGAACTCAAAGCCGACGCCGCCAAGTCCAAGCTCAAACCCCGCGAGGCCGCCCGCCACGCCAAAGCCGGTGAACTCGACGACCCTCGTGCCCTCCTCGCGTGGGTCGATTCCAACATCGTCGCCACCAATGGCGGCCGTTCCATCGACGAAGCCGCTACCGAACTCGCCGAGTCTGACGACCAGCAGTTCCCCGTCGCCTCCGGGGATGAACTCGGCCGCGCCATCATGGACGCCATCGCCGCCCGCCTCACCGCCCGCGATGCCGCCCCTGACCCCATCGTCCAGGCGGAAAAGCAGGCCATCCAGCAGGGCGGAGACTTCCGCGCCGTCGCCGAAGGTGCCCCCGGCCAGCCCTTCACCGGTCGCACCCTTGCCGCCCGCGTCCAGACCGGCGACGAGATCCAGATCGGCTCCGAATGGCTCACCGTCACCGACATCGATGCTGAGGAAGGCACCGTCGCCCTCGATAGCGACCGCTACGGCCCCCAGCAAATCGAGCCCGCCCAAACCGTCCACCTCCGCGCCATCGGCGACGAGCCACTCACCGCGCCCGTCAATGAAGTCACTCCGGTCAATCCGGTCCCGGCCCCGTCCAACATCCACAGCCACCCCACCATCACCGCCGCCGCCGACGAACTCCGCGCCGCCATGCGTGAGGCCGGCATGCTCGCCGCCTCCAAACGCTGGTCGCCGTCTAAACTCCGCGAAGAAATCGCCAAATACGCCTACCCGCGCCCTCACATGGAAGGCAACCGTTCCTGGCTCATGCCTGACGGCAAATGGATGAACGTCGGCGAGCATGCCCGTGCCTTCCCCCCAGACATGCCGGATGCCAAGACCTCCGGATACGAACAAATGTATGCCGCAGGCTTTGTCCGCGTGGCGGATATTCCCTTGGGTGTAGTTGACCCTACAGCAGGCGCAGGCGTCGAAAAACGCGCCCTCCACGCAGAGTTCCACCCTGGACAGATCACCAACGCCCAACGCCGCGAACTCAAAAACACCGCCATCGAACGCGGTGCCACTCTCAACCTCGCCCCTCAAACTCCCGGCAAGCTCGCCGCCGCCGACCGCCAACCCCAGATCACCGCGCAGAACGCCTGGGCGCTCATGCTCGCCCCTAGCGCCAAGCAGGGAATCGCCACGGATTACATCGACGGACTCAAAGTCTCGCTCGCCAACGCCAACACCCTGGCCAACGACCGCGCTGTCTCGCCGTCGGTGCGCCAAAAAGCCCGTCAAAACGCCGAACAACTGCGCACACTAATCCCGCAGGAAGAAGCCGCATGGCAGCGCATCCGCCAGCAGCACACCCCCCAACAACTGAAGCAGATTCACGACGACGCCACCGCTTCCAGTGTGCCGCTCGCTGAACTCCAGACCGATCTCGACAACCTCCTCGCCGACTTCCCGGATGCCGCCACGCGTCCAGCGTGGGCCACCGCACAAATCGAGTATCTGCAATCCGAAATCTCACAGTCCCCCAGTCTCCCCATCTCCCCATCTCAAAATCTCGCCTCCTCCCCCCGCATCCGCACCGCCGCCGCCACCTACGCGGACGCCGCGTGGACCGTCGGCCAGGTCCGCAGTTTCCCCGCCTTCCTCGCCTTTGCAAACGAAGGCCTGCCCGATCTCTTCCCGCTGCTCAAAACCCCCCACCTCCGCAGCGCCTGGAACACCATCCTCAACGAAAAAGACCTCCCCGAGGTCACCCGAGCCGAAGAACTCATCGCCCTTCGCCCCTACAACACCACTCCGCCCATCGAGCGCCGCTTCGGCGAAATGCCGCCCGACATTGCGGCACGGGATGCAGCCATCGATCCTGCCTTGCTCGAGCAGATCGTCGGCATCGCGCCACCCGCCCCGGAGCACGCTGACAGCACCGCTGTTGCAGCCGCTGATCTCGCCACCTTGGGGGAAAACGCCGCGACTGCAGATGCTCCCTCCATCTTTGCCCTGCCACCGGAGCCTGATGCCCCAGCCATGCCGGACACCCCGGAGGAACGCATCGAGGACGGCTGGAACGCTCATCCCGAGGACGAGCAACTCCCGGCGGCCCCCCTCATCGCCAAAGGCGATCTCGACGCCGCCAAGCCGGTCAACATCCAAGGTGGCAAATCGTCCCTGCTTGCCCGTGGCATCTACAACCGCGCCATCGCGGCCCTCGCCCGCTGGTCCTCCGCCATTGGCGACATGTTCTTCGGCACCGGCACCGTCACCCAATACATCCACAAGGCCGGCCTCGGCAAACCCGGTGGCCACGCGTCCGAGTATTCCCCGTGGCGTGCATCGTTCCTGCGTCAGGTCACAGACCCCGCCAAGGTCGAGGCCCTCGCCCAAGGTGCCCGCGCCGGCATCGAGGAGCTGAAACGCACCCAGGAAGCCGCCCGTGATGCCGTCACCGGTGCCACCGACTTCCCCCAGGCCATGCGAGCCTTCGTTGGCTTCATCAACAGCCTCAACCACAGCGCCATCAGTGACAACGCATGGACCACCATCCGAACGCGTGCCCTGTCCGGCTACCAGACCAGCCTCAAGGACAAGAACTACACCGCCGAGGAATTCACCGCCAAAGCCCGCCACTTCGCCCGCGTGCACGGTCTCAAGGCCCGCGTCATGATCGGCATGTATCAGGCCCTCCCGGAAGGCTTTGACCTTGCCGCCTACGCCCAGAAGGTCAGCGCCGCCCAAGCATGGGACAAGCACCTGCTCGAAACCCGCTCCGGTCAGACCTCCATGTTCGCACCCCCGCAGGCCGAGCACCCAGGTCCCATCCCCGCTCGGGACGACCCCGCCACCACCGGCCTCTACGTCGCCGCCGAGATGCTGTCCGACAACGGCATCTCGCTGGACCTCGATGCCGCTGGCAATCTCAATGAGCCCTTCACCGGCCTTTTTGACGACTGGGACTGGCACACCTCCGACCGCGCCCAAAACATCGAAAAGCTGATCCGCGATTACCACCAGGTATTCGTCGGGAAAACCGTGCACAGCGCCAACTCGTGGACGCTTCTCCCCCGCCTCGCCCGCGAGAACTCGGGCATCGGCTTCGTGATCGACCCACCCTACTTCGGCGTGCCGGAGACGGAGAACGGCCGCGTCATCATTGATACCGCCACCGGCCAGCCTGTCCGTAAAGGCACCAGCAACTACGACTCCACCACCGACATCCGCACCCCGGACGACCTCCTCCGCTTGTTCGATTCCTTCGTGTTGCCTGCGTGGCAGTCCGGTGCTAAGTTCGTGCTCACCAATGAATGGGATGACTCCGCTGCCGTCGCCCTCCGCCTCCGCGGAGCCACCGTCGTCAAAATCGCCCGCCAGGGACGCAAAGGTGACACCCCCGAACTCGTCGCCTACAACTTCAACCCCAACACCGGTGAACTCCGCCCTCACAGAATCTCAACAGTCACTCCAGGACGGGCTTTCAGCGCTCTACAACGTGGTGCTTACCCCGGAACAGGTCATTCAGGCAACCTCGACCCCCGACTCCGCATGGCCGCCCGAGCTGCGGCAGAAGCTCAACCCGAGGCTGCTCGCATGGCACTACAGCAGCGCCAGAACGCCGCTCAACTACCACGAGGAAACGCCGCCGGAGGAAGTGGTCGCCCTGTGGGAGCGGACCAACGACCCGCGCCTCGCACGCCTGCGCTAGACGCCACCATGGCCGGCGGTCCCGAATGGGACCGCACCACCAGCGCCAAGGTCGCCGCCGAGATCGATGCTGACCGCCGCGAAAACATCGCCTACCGCTCCGCCACCGAGCCCGATCTCGACAGCTCCATCGATCTCGCCGACCTCGAGCGCCAACTCCAAGAAGACGCCGACCGCTACCTCGACCCCGTCAATGAGGACAACGACGTCAATGACGTCCTCCCCGCCTCCCGCCGCATCCACCCCGCCACCGGCCAGGTCCTCGCCGCCGCCTCGCGCAAAAAAGGCCCCACCTATCCCGGCCTCAAAAAACCCACTCTCCCGGCACCCCAACCCATGCCGGAACTCTTCGGCGAATGGGCCATGCGCTGGCAAGCAAAAGGACGCGACCTCGAACCCCGCCTGATCGGCTACCGCGGAGAAATCAGTCACAAAGAAAACGGCTATGGCAATACCGAAGGCAACGGCATTTACCTCATGCGCCTGCGTGCGGAGGCCGAACCCTTCGGCGACGTCCGCGAGGTGAAGTTCCCCGAGCCCCAGCGACCCTTCCTCGTCACCAATGACGATCTCTACCTCCTCCAGGAATCGGAAGAATTGGAAAAACCCATCGCCGCCAAAGACACCCCATGGCTCAAGGCCAGCAAATTCGCTTACCAACACGCCCTCGTCCTGACTGACGGACAATGGGGGCAAAACACCCTCGACCTCGCCGGCGATGTCCTCACCGCCCTCCTCATGGACGCCGGCTACGACAGCGTTTACGTCAAAGGCATGCCCGATGACTGGGTCGTCCTCCTCCGCCGCACCCGCCCCGGTCAAATCCCCCTCGATCCCCTCCCCGCCTCCTCCCGCATCGCGCCCCGCGAAGTCGAGCCCGGCTTCTACTCCAAACTCGAGCAAGTCATCACCGACAAACTCCCCGCCAAAGGCAGCACTCCCGCCAGCGTCAAAGCCATCCTCGAAAACAACGGCGTCAAACCCGATGAAATCAAATGGTCCGGCCTCCTCCCCTGGCTCCAGGAGCAAGCCAAAACCGGCCCCATCGCCAAGGACACCCTTCTCGACTACCTCCGCACCCAAGGAGCCGTAAAGTTCAGCGTTACACGACTGGAAAATCGCCCACCTGAAACGGAAACAGTCTGGCGCATCAAAGAGAACGGCGCAGACGTCGGTGCTTATTCCACACCCTTTCGTTCCCGTCAGAACGCCATCGACGAAATCAACGCCGTCGAAGGCCTCACCTTGGAAGAATCTGGATACGAGATTGTCCCCGTCACACGTCCGACCCGTCGGAAAGGTCAGACCAGTCCGACTCCCCGCAACACCCAATGGCAACTCCCCGGCGGCACCAACCCCCAGGAAGTCGTCATCACCTGGAACCAGCCCGTCAATCCGGTCAACAACGTCAATCCAGTCACCACCCCCAACGTCGCCTCCGACCGCACCCACTACGGCGACCTCGACGCCCTCGCCTGGTATCGCGCCAACGACCGCACCCTCGACGGCTCCCCCGGCCTCTTCGTCGAAGAATTCCAGTCCAAATGGCACCAGCTTGGACGGGAGGAAGGATACCATCAAACACTGACAGACCTTCCAGAAGGTTGGTCAATCGTGCGTGAACCCGCCCACGAGGCATACCTTGCCCCCACACACAACGACGCCGTCATGCGCCGCGTTGAAATGATTGCTGAAGGCGCGGACCCCTCACAGGTCACCGTCGAACTCCGCCCAAACTCGCTGGACAAATACGTCGTCATTGCCTCCACCTTTGTTCCTATTGCCCCTAATGGAACCAAACTCGCGTTGAGCAACATCTCGATGCGCGACCGATACAGCCAAGATAAAGTCCGCCAGGCTGCCATCGCGCAACTAAATAAGTCAGGCGTCCCCGACGCCCCCTACCGCACCGCCTGGCCCCTGATGCTCTTCAAGCGTGCCCTTCGCGACGCCGTCGAAGCCGGCAAGCAATGGATCGGCTGGACCACCGGCGACACCCAAGCCGACCGCTACGACCTCAGCAAGCACATCCGCGAAGCTACCTACTACTGGCGCGAAGGAGAACCCGACGGCCAGCTTGTCGCCGTCGATCACCAAGGCAAAGCCGTCATCAACCAGCGCTCCATCACTCCAGCCCAACTGCCGGAATACATCGGCAAAGACGTTGCCGACAAACTCCTCACAGCTCCAGACAAAGACGGCATGCGCTCCATCTCCGGCCTCGACCTCCGCGTCGGCGGCCAAGGCATGCGCAAATTCTACGACGACATCCTCGTCAAAGAGTTCGGCAAATACGTCAAGCAATGGGGCGGCATGGTCGAGAAGACCAGCATCACTTACACCGACCCAGACGCTCCAGACGCTCCACTTGTCGTTCCTCCAAACCCCAACGGTCCGGCGTTTGTGCGTTTTTCAGTGGATGAAAACAACAATCTCACCGGCATCACCGCTGACGGACGATCAACCATCCTAGAACCTTACCGTGAACGCGGTCTGGCGGAGGGTGTGGCTCAAATCTACAACCGGAACATCAATAAAAAAGTCCCGGAAATAACCACCCCCATCCACCGCATCACCATCACCCCCCAGATGCGCGAGAGCGTCGCCCGCGGCCAGCCCCTCTTCTCGTCTCCCCGTCTCCAAGTCTCCCCGTCTCCAAGTCTTCTTCCCGTTGCTCCGCAGCTCGATCTGCGCTATACTCCCCCCACCGATGGACAAGACCCCGCCAACGCCCGCCAAGCCAGCAACCCCCTCCAGGAAAACGACCTCGGCGGAGGCTCTGGCGCAAACACAGCGAATCCACGGCAACTCCCCCAGCAGACCCTTCAGCACCTCGATTGGGCAAAGGAAAAAGGCTGGCTGATCGATCCCGACGACCTCGACCAGCGCCTCGGCCTCATGCGCCAGATCCGCGCCGGCGACGAACATGACGTCTGGCACGACGAACTCACCGACCGCGCCGTGAAACTCACTCGGCTCCTGGACGGCAAGCCCTTCTACGTCGGAGGCAGCCTCAACGCCTACCTGCAAAACCTTCGCCAGCAAAACGCCCTCTTCGACACCGGTGTCACCTTCGAAGGCATCGTCGAGGACGAAGGCCAGCCCCGCATCGTCACCAGCATGCCATGGGTCCGTGGCACCGCCGCCGAGCAAAAAGCCAAAGAAGCCTACTTCCAAACCCACGGCTTCGAGCCCGCCGGCGACGACACCTTCTACTCCATGGGCCGCGACCTCCTCGTCTCCGACGCCCGCCCCGTGAACGTCCTCCAGCGCGAAGACGGCACCGTCCAACCCATCGACATCCAGATCCGCCCCGTCTCCCCCCGCATGGCCGAAATGTGGGAAAACCGCGTCTCCGCCCGCGCCGCCGGCCTCGCCGCCTCCAGCCGCTCCCCGTCAATCCGGTCAACACCGTCAACAACGTCCACCATCGCCGCTGCCACCCACCAAGTCGATCCCAATCCATCACAGGCCCAGCAGCTCGCCGGCAACTACCAAAAAGGCCACCTCCGCTGGAACGGCCTCGACCTCACCCTCGAAAACCCCCGCGGCACCGAGCGCACCGGTCGCAGCAAAGACGGCCGCGAATGGGCCATCACCCTCCCGCACCACTACGGCTACATCAAAGGCACCACCGGCAAGGACAAGGACCACCTCGACTTCTTCATGGGGCCAAACCCCGACTCCGACCACGTCCTCATCATCAACCAGCGGAAAATCTCAAAGTCTCAAAGTCTCCCAGTCTCAAAGTCTCCCAGTCCCTCCGACTTCGACGAACACAAAATCATGCTCGGCTTCCCGGACGCCGCCTCCGCCGCCCGTGGCTACCTCGCCGCCTACGAACCCGGCTGGAAAGGCCTCCAATCCGCCGTCCCCACCACCGTCCAGGGCCTCAAACACTGGCTCACCCACGGAAACCACACCCACCCCGCCAAACCCTCCGACATCCCCGCCAATGAGGTCACCAAAGTCAATCCAGTCTCTCTGACCGCCAGCAACCGCTCCAAAACCGAGGACGAAGCCGCAAAAGCGGATGGCTATAATGTGGGTCCGGTGTGGCGGGGTCATGATGCCAGTCAAAACGTTTTCGATTCCCTCAAAGCGTCGCCCACGTTTTCATTCAACGAGCAGGTCGCAAAAACCTACGCCGCTGACACGCCCAAAGGCACCACTCAAAAGGCATACCTCAAAATTACCAAGCCTTTAAAATGGGACGACCCCACAGGAGCAATCACCAAGGCGGAATTCATGGATCTCGCCCAAACAACACTCAAACTTAAATCAGCCGACGCTATCGGCTCTAGTGGTGAATGGATAGGCAAATCAGGCTCACAGGAGCAGTGGGACGAAGTGGACGGCAGCGCCTACACCGACTTCGCCTATTTACTAGACAACCCTGATTTCATTAAAGCGGCCAAAGCACAAGGATACGACGGAGCAATCTATCATGGAATGTTCCTTGACTTTGACGCCACCAACGAAGGCAAAATGCCCCTGGAAGCGCGTGTTTTTGATCCATCACAAATCAGACTCTCCCCCTCCCCCAGTCTGCCCCTCTCCTCTTCTCCCCGTCTGCTGACCACCCTCAGCTCCACCGTCTCCCGCGCCGCCCAAACCACCAGCACCGCCGCCGCCTCCATCGCCCGCCTCACCGGCCTCGAGGCCCCCCTCGCCACCCTCGGCTCCAACAACCTCGACAAACGCCTCTCCGCCGCCCTGGACCGCGTCGCAGGCCCGAAGGCGTCCTCCGCCAAGGCCGCCGCCCTCGCCTGGTTGAACCAGACCGAAGGCGCAGCCCCCACCGTGAAGGGCTTCATCGACCAGCTCTTGCCCAACGCCCTCATGCCCCGCGAATGGCTCGCCCTGAAGCACGAGATGGACCGCAAGTCCGCCTTCGGTGCCGAGCAGGCGAACGACCTCATCCGCGCCCTCAGCGACAAAGCCCGCCTCTCGGACCTCGCCTACCCGCCGGAGTTCTCCCAGGACCCCAAATGGCGCATGCAGATGTTCGACGCCATGGAAGGGAAGGTGCCCCTGTCCAGCCTCCCCGAGCCGCTCCAGCGCCTCGCCGAGCGCCTGCGCACCATGCTCCGCCAGACCGGCGAGGAACTCGTGCGCCAGGGCCTCATGAACCCGGACACCTTCGAGGAACTCCAAGCCAACGGCTGGATGCCCCGCTACACCGAGGACGAAGCCCTCGCCGCCGGCGGTTCCTTCCTGAAAGCCTTCAAACTCGGCGTCCGCGATCTCCTCCAGCAGCGCTCCACCGCCTACCACGTCGTCGATACCTCCCGCCGCGACCGCACCGGCCAATACGTCACCGTGAACCGCGAGGAGGGCGGCAAACGCAACCGCTGGCGCTTCCGCGACAAAGCCCACCGTGACGCCTGGTTCCAGACCTTCCTCCGCCAGCACATCCTCACCCAGCTCCGCGAGGAGGCCCCCGAGGTGAAGGCCATGCTTACCCCCCTCGGCCGCACCGAACGCACCGCCCTGCGTGACCAAATCCGCTCCCTGTCCCTTGAGTCCTTTCAGTCCCTTGAGTCCCTTTCCCCCGCGCTCCGCCGCATCATCAAGGACCTCTCCTACCAGGCCCAGCAGCGCTTCCAGGCCGTGGACCCCTTCACGCCGGAAAAGCTCGTCAAAGACCCCGTCTATGCGGTCGCCCGCTACGTCCTCGGCCAGTCGCACAACGCCGCCACCATGGAGCTCATGCGCTCCACGGCCGCCAACCCGGAATGGACCACCGACGTGGACACCGCTGGCTTTACGCTGATTCCCGACAGCCCCCGCTTCGGCCCCCTCGCCGGCAAATACCTGCGCGAGGACATCGCCCGCCAGATCCTCGACCTCGTGGACGTTCCCAACGCCGCCCTGCGCGCCTACGACGGCCTCCTGCGCAAATGGAAGTCCGCCAAGCTCGTCTGGAACCCCGGCTCCCACATCCGCGATGCCATCGGCAACACCGTGTTCGCCTACCTCGGCGGCAACTCCATCTGGAACCCCGGCAACTGGCAGCACTACCGCGACGCCATCCAGATCCTCCGCGAAGGCCAGTCTGCAGACGGCACCACCTTTGCCGAGCTGCTCGAGCAGCAGGTCCTCGGTGGCGACGCCTACTCCACTCAGGTCAAAGAGCGCCTGAAAGGCCTCCTGCCCGACACCAAGACCATCGAGGACTTTAACCCCGGCCTTCTCCAGCGCACCCTCATGGGCTTCGGCTCCGCCTTCCACGGCACCAGTGAATGGCTCTCCGACATCCGCCGCGTCCCCGACGACTTCTACAAAATCGCCGCCTACCTCCGCTACAAGACGACCCTTGACCCATTGACAACTCTTGACCCCTTGACCCTGCGCACCCGCGCAGCGGCTGAGGTTCGGAAGTGGTTCCCCTACTACGACCGCCTCGGCACCTCCGGCACCACCCGCGGCATCCAGCGCTTCGTGAACCCCTTCTTCTCGTTCTTCCGCGAGTCCACCCGCATCCTGCTCACTGCCGCGCACGAGCGCCCACTGGCCCTCACCGCCGCCCTGGCCTTCCCCAGCGCCATCACCGCCCTCTCCGCCATGCTCCTCGGCCTCGATGACCGCGACCGCGAGGAGGTCGAAAAAGACCTCGCCGGCCGTGGCCTCGGCATCCTGGGCCTCGGAGACACCCGCCTGTTCTCCATGCTCCTGCCCATCCGCAGCAGCAGCGGCCAGGTCCAGCAGTGGGACATCTCTTCCACCATGCCCTTCGCCGATCTCCTCGGCTCCCGCATCGTCCCGCTGGAAGAGAAGGAATCCGCCTTCCAAACCGCGTGGCGCAAACTCCTCTCCGCCGGCCCCGTCATGGGCCTCGCCTATAGCTGGGCCACCAACCGCGACACCTTCTCCGGCCGCCACATCGTCGAGGCCGACATGACCACCGGTGAGCAGCTCGCCGCCTACACTGGCCACGCCGCTGGCGTCATGCTCCCACCCCTCGCGCCGGATCTCATCGGCGCAGGCCCCCTCAGCAAAGCCGGGGAGGTGCAGACCAACAAGACCCTCCAGACCTACGACCCCGTCCAGACCTGGCTCCGGTCCTTCCTCGGCATCAACGTCAAGAGCGCCGAGCCCAGCCTCTACCGCCTCGCCGACGATTTCCGGGCCAAGGAAGGCCTCCAGAGCACCCAAGGCTACGACTACGGCACCACCCGCGAAAGCCGCGCCAAACGCGCTCTGGTGGCCCAGCTCGCCCAGCCGCAGCCCAACCTCGCCGCCATCAAGAACCTCACCGCCAAACTCGCCGAGATGGGCGTCCCGCTCACCACGCCGAAAGACATCGAGAAGGTCCTCAAGATCATCGACCCCGCCCAGGTCATCGGGGGCGGCCACCGCAAAGACGGCTCCGGCATCTCCGCCGCCGACGCCCGCCAGCGCTTCCGCGCCACCCTCCCCCCCGACGCCCGCCAAAACTACGAGCAAACCCTCCAGTTCTACCAGCAGATCCTCTCCCGCGCCCCCCTCCTCATCACCCGCGCCCGCACCCAGTAAAACCAGACTATGAGACTTGGAGATAAGGAGAAGAGGAGTCTCCCAGTCTCGCGGCGCAGCCGCTCTCCCAGTCCCAAAGTCTCCCAGCCTCAAAGTCTCCCAGTCTCCCAAAACGGCCCACCCTCACCGGTGGGCCGCTTCATTTTCCCACTGACATAAATCAATATTCCCGTTGATAAAATCCCAACACCCCGCATAATCCCACTATTACAACAAAACCCTGACCACACACACCATGCAATTCGACCACATCAAAGCCTACGAAAGAGCCTGCGCCCGCGACGCCGCTAAAAAAACCACGCCCACCACCCGCGAAGCCGAAGCCACCCCCACCGAATGGTTGCGCCACGCCGCCATGAAAATCCACGCCGCCCAAGGCATGGTAATCGACGCCCACATCGCCCTGCGGAACGCCAAAATCCCCAAAAACAACCCCACGCACGAGAAGATGGAAAAGCTCCGCGACCTCCTCACCGAACTCAAAAAAGAACTCACAGCCTAAACCCCTGACCACACACACGCCATGACCACCCTCACCCCCACCCCCGCCCCCACCGCGCTCCACCCCTTCTACGAAACCCTCGGCCCAGGCCCCTACCGCTTCGTCGGCTGCTACGATCTCGGAGCCGCCCAGGACCCCACCAGCGCCGCCAACTTCGGCAACCTGCGCGGCTGGCTGGCCGACGCGCCCAAGCTCAAAGCCGGCCTCGGCACCTGCGCCCACTGCGGCACCGCCATCCTGAACATCTGCATCGTCCGCGTCGGCAACGGCGACCTCTACGGCGTCGGCGAGGACTGCGTCGAGAAGTGCAGCCAGGGCGGCCTCTGGAAGGGCGCAAAAGCCGCCCTCGCCGCCCGCCGCAACGCCATGGCCCGCGCCCGCAAGGCGGCCATCGCCGCCGCCAAATGGGAAGCTGAACGCCCCGAGCGCGAAGCCCGCCAACGCGAGCAGCAGTCCAAGTGGCAGGCAGCCTTCGAAGCCGCCCACACCACGGTCATCGAGCGCTTCACTCGCCACCGCGGCATCCTCGAATGGTTGGTCGGCCCCGACCTCACACAAAGCTGGCTCAAAAACTACACCGCTCGCCACCCCGGCTATTGCGGCCAGATCCACGCCGAATTTTCACCACCCTGCGACCTGAGCAACTTCCACCAAAGCCTCGCCATCCAACTGGTGCAACGCGGCACCCTCAGCCCACGGCAGGCAGACTGCATCGCCAGCGGCATCTACGGCCGCGCCAAAAAACACGAAACCAACCGCACCACCCTGATCGCCACCCTCACCGCCTAACCCCTCTGACCACACACACCATGCGCCTCTACCACATCACCCTCACCTACCCCGCCGACGGCACCGAGCGCCTCTTCAACCTCACCCTCGGCCCCTACAAGCTCCACCTCGAGCGCAAGCCACAACCCATCGAACGCGCCGCCGAGCTGGCCCATCGCATCGCCGCCCTCGACGCCGCCATCACCCTCAAAAACAAACCCACCCCACGCGTCGGCATCAAACGCGGCACCATCCGCCACACCTTCGACCACCTCCCCACCGCCGCCGACCTCCTCCAAACCCACCTCTGACCACACACGCCATGAGCACCACCGCCCCCAAGCCCTACACCACCACCCAGGTCCTCAACAACCTGCGCAACTTCGTCACCGAACTCCAGTCCCACCCAGACACCCGTCACGCTGACCCCAAAGCGCACAGCGGCCCCGGCTACGTTCTAGGTCGTTGCGAAGACATCCTCGACCGCGGCATCGAAGATAACACCCTCCCATCCCTCACCCCCATCACCGACGCCGGCGATTTCCTCATCAAACTGGCCCCCGGCCACTACCGCCCCGCCACCGACACGGAGGCCCGCATCATCGATTCTCGTCAGATCCACGAGCACCTCGAAGCCCTCATCAAAAGCCTCGCCGCCCGCCCCCAAGGATACAAGCCCGGCGACACCCTCTACGACCTCCTCCAAAAAGCCTCCAACGCCGCCATCTCCGACGCCGAAGCCGCCGCCGGACTCGGCTAACCCACCCCACCCAAGTCAATCCGGTCAATAAAGTCACCCTCACCACCTAACCTCTGACCACACACCCACCATGCACGACCCCGAACACGAACACCACCTCGACGAAGCCCTCGCCGCCCTCGCCCACACAGCCACCAGCCGCGACGGCCACCGCTGGCACATCCAGCCACTGCGACTCCTCACCCTCTTCACCACCCACACCCTCATCGTCATGGAGCAGTCCGACGGCCCCTACGAGCCCGTCGGCATCGCCAGCAGCCAGGACGAGGCCCTCGACCTGATCAGCCACGACTACCACCGCCGCAAACCCGAGAACGACGACCTCTGCCCCGAAGGCTACGCCCTCTGGAACCGCGACCCCAACGGCCACTACCGCCGCGCCGCCGAAATCACCAAAGCCTGACCCCACCACCATGAGCCCCTCCACCCAAAAACGCATCATCAACCGCCTGCTCACCTCGCCGGCCTCTGAATGGCCCGCCCAGATCGACCGCCTCCTCAAAAAGCACCAGGGCGTCGAACTACTCCACCTCACTTCGACCATGAACAGCATCACCGAGCAGCTCGCGTGGCTCGCCGAATACCTCGAGTGGCGTGGCGGAGGCCACCTCCACCCCCGAGCCCTCAAAGCCGCCGTGCGCCGCCAGATCAAAGTCAGCCGCGCCCTCGGCTACTCCCACCCCGAACGCCGCGCCTACCTTTCCTAACCCCCATGCCCATCGCCCCCTCCTTCCCCTACTACCTCCTCGCCAACGGCTGCGGTGCCCGCCTCGACATCCCCGGCTCCTTCAGCTCGGAGGCATGGGGAAACATGATCCGCGAGTTCACCCAGCTCGCCCAGCCCCGCATCCGCCGCGGCACCGACGACTGGCTCGACCACTACGACGGCTCCCACCAACTCTTCGAAAGCCAGCGCTCCGGCACCATCTACTGGTCCGAAAACCTCGCCGGCCGCGACGGCATGAGCTTCCTCCTCATCGCCACCCCGGACACCACCCTCGAAGAACTCCGCGCCCTCAAAGCCCACCTCTACGACACCCGCGACGTCGTCCAATGCACCACCTACCGCATCCGCCGCTGGATCACCTTCCCACCCACCACCACCGCCTAACCCCCGTCAATCCGGTCCCTCCGGTCAATAAAGTCCCCCCACTCCCACCACCATGAGCCCCACCCAAATCGAAACCCTCCTCACACCCTGGCTCGACCACTGGCGCACCCTCGACGGCACCTTCGAGGCCCAGGCCGTCTCCCACGGAGCCGACTGCGAAGCCCCCTTCTGGAAAGCGGTTTACAGCCTGTTCGATGCCTACACCGAACGCCTCGCCGCCCAGGTCGGCGACACCCAAGGCTGGCTCCTCTGGTTCATCTACGACAACGACGCCGGAGCCAACGCCTACCCCGCCAGCCAGAACCGCGGCACCCGCCCCAAACGCATCCGCACCCTCAAAGACCTTGCCCACCTCCTCGCCACGCCATGACCTCTCCAGTCTCCCCCTCTCCCAGTCTCCCCGTCCCCAAGTCTCGCGGCGCAAAACGCCGCCGAGGCCGCCCCCGCAAACCCAAAAAAGACCACGCCGTCACCCTCACCCTCACCCTCCCCAACGCCGCCTTTCGCCGGCACCTCATCCGCACCGCCAAAGCCGCCGGCCACAAAAACCCCAGCGCCCTCATCATCGCCACCTTCCCCGTTCCACCCCGTCACCCCGGTCAATAACGTCAATCCCGTCACCCCACAAAAAAGCCGCTCCGAGGAGCGGCTTTTTTCATTCACCCACAATCCGCAGCACTTTCACCGCGTGCTCGCGACAGTGGTTTAAAAACGACTCCAAAAGCGCCTTCATCCACGCCTCACGCTCACCCCGCGGCCACATCCGCACATGCCGGAAATCCAAAGTCACCCCCACATCCAGCCGGCCCGTGATCTCCCACGGACGCATCATCGTATTCACCCGGTCCTCAAAACCACCCGGCCGGAACTGCAAATGAGCATGCTGCATCACCGGCTTCGTCATCCCCTCCAAAATCCCCCGCAGCCGCCGCACCTCCGCCTCCGCATCCATCGCCCGCTGGCGTTGCTGCGCCGCCATGCCTCCATGCCTCCGCGCTTCCTCACACCACGAATCCGCAAGAGCATGCACCTTCCGCAGCTCCGCCAACTGCTGCCGCAGCGCTCGGTCCAGCATGCGTTTGGACGCCTTCACAGGCTTACAAGGTTTCGAGTAGCGTTTCATAAATTGACAGTTTTCAGTTCTTCCATTCTCAGTTTTCAATTCCCAGCCTCAGCTCGACCCAGGTCCCCTCCTCGCACCGCTTCGCGCATTTCACCTGCCGGTGCACGATCTCCACAAACTCCGGCGCATCATCCGGCAGCAGGCCAGGGAAGGCATACTTGAGGCAGTCCGTCATCCCCTTCGTCGAGCCGCACCAGTTCTCCGCATCGAGCGGCTGCACCGTCACCCGCGTGTAAACGATCTCCAGCCGCCGCGACGGCTTCGGAAACACCGGCAGCCGGATCTTCCGCACGTCCTGCCCCAGCGCCAGCAGCCCCAGCACCCGGCATCCCTCCCGCAGCATCGCCTGCCCAGGCCAAACCGACTCCACCACCTGCCCCAGCGCCTCCAGCAGCGCCGCCGCCTCCCCCTTCCGCGCCCGGTAGCTCTGCGACCAATGCCGCCCCTTCGTCCGGTTCAACGACAACGTATGCACCTCCGGCAGCCATAAGCGAAGACTGGGAGAAGAGGAGAGGGGGAGACCGGGAGCAGCCACACAGACCCGCTTCTCCACCACCTCAATCCCCTCCCGGCTCATCGGCACCACGCGAAACACCCCGTTCGCCTTCCACTCCCCTTCCACCTCGGCATTCTCACCATTCACCCAATGCGGATGTGGCTTCAAAGCCGTGTCCCGATGCGTTACAAAGGCCCTCATCGCCTCCGGCCCCAGACGCAGGCATTCAATCTCCACGCCCGCTTTAAGCAGCTCCACAACACGCGGCAGCACCGTCAGATAATGTTCATCCCAAGTCATCGCACCACCTCCACGTCACGCAGTTCCGGGCACCGCTCACACGCTCGCGCCCACGTCACCGGATGCGCCAGCAGGAGCACCTCGTTGTCGCTCACCCCAGGCCGACCCGCCACCGGGCTCGCCGCCACGCCATAGCCATGGAGAGCCGCATTGAGCCCCAAAATCAGCCGCTCCTGAAACAGCAGCGGATGCGGCCTCCAGTTCTCCGGCCTCTTCCGCCACTTCTTCACCACGCGACCCTTCTTCGACCTCGGACGCCGCCAAAACTGCACCAGCTTGTCCGAAAGCCTCACCCGCCGCAGTCGAGGCTTCACGTCCTCGCTCGCCACCCACACCCGCCGCAGGTCGTCATACGTAAGCCCGTCGGCATCACGCCGCTCCGGTGCCCGGAGATCGGCCGCGCAGGCCGACACCATGGCCTGCATCACCTCGCGCTGCATGTCCTCAATCCACGACGCCATCCTCTCCCGGTGTTGTTTCACATCCCGCGCATACCACGGGCTGAACGTGTTCACCCACGGCCGCGCCTGCTCCGTTTCAATCAGCATCTCCCCAGGAATCCCCACATTCGCCTCGATGTCCGCATGCAGTTTTGCATACACCGCCTGCATCGAGGCCCCCTCAGACCTCGGCTTGAGCCTCGTCAATAAGGTCCCTCCGGTCAATAAAGTCACCGGCTGGAACAGCGCCTCGCCAAACAAATCGCGCTCCAGGACCGGAAACTCACCACTCCCCACCGCCGTGGACACCAGCCGCGCCTGCGCCGCCCAGTCTCCCCCTCTCAAAGTCTCATAGTCTTTCATGCTCCCGCCCTCCTTTTCCCCTTCCCCTCACACCACGCCTTCAGCGCCTCCAGCAGCGCCGCACCCTCCAGCGTCCCCGGAATCCCGGCCGACCGCGGTGGATACTGCCCGCGTTTCAGCATCATGAAGTTCATCGACTGATCCGCCCGCGTCTTCCCCGGCAGATCCACCGCCGTCACCCCTCGAAACGTTGCCAAACCCGCTTTCATCGCTGCTTTCATGTCACTGGCCATCACCTTCGCAGGCCCCGCTTTCATGCCTGCTTTCATGTCGCCACTTTTGCGCCGCCGACTCCACGTCGCCACCGTCCCCTTGGGCAGCCCCAGCTCCACCGCCACCTCCCGGTGCGATTTCCCCCGGTCGAGGAGATCCTCAACGAGACGGCGAATAAGAGCAGGCTTCGGTTTCATAAAATCACGTCAATCCGGTCACCCCGGTCAATGAAGTCCCTCCGGTTCTGTTGCGACACCCAGCATCCGCTTCGGCACCGCCAGCTTCGTCCGCAGGCTCCGAAACAGCCGGTCCCAGCCGCACTCCACCGTCTTGCCCTTGGCGCACACCCGGATGCCATTCATGCGCAGCCCCTGGCGGATCACCCAGCGCCGCACCGTGCCATCTGCCGCATGCCATTGCAGCGTGCCCAGCAGCTCCCCCGCCGGCACCCGCCGAGGCTCAACACATGGACCCGCCGCCATCCGCTTCCGAGCCTTCGCTGCATGCGCCAGCGCCGAAGACTCCTTCGTCCATGATCCTTGTGTTTTGGGCCTATTTTTACGCCTAATTCTCATGAGGATTGGATAATGCTTTGTTCTGCTCCTTGCGAAGTTTTGCGGCCTTCCGCGCTTCTTGCATCGCAGCCTGCTGTTCCGGTGTGATCTTGCGGCGGCTCGCTTTGCCGCCCTTGCTTCCGATCTCAGCGAGATATTTCTTGAGTTCCTTTTTCATGCCTTCGAGAGATCGACGCCAGTTTTCCAGTTCGCCACGAAGATGCGCAGTAGGATCGACATCGGGAATGATGCACCTCGCTTTTCGAGGTATGCCATGAGCGACGGAACGCAGTCAGACGGCACGCGGACCACTGATTCAAGCACTCCATTGACGGAGATTTCCGCCACCGATTCAGAGGCTTGCATTGTAGTCGGCTTCCTGGATGAGATTGTTGATGCGTGATGCCTCCGACCAGTCAGTTGACCGAGGGCAGGCGCGAAGGATGCGGGCGGCCTGAGTGTATAGGCGGCGGGCCTGCTCAGGCGTTGAGTCGCACCGGTCAGCGGTGGACATAAGGGCTTTGGCGTCGGCGATGTATTCAGCGTTCATGTGTGTGATAGTATCATAAGCGGCTTATGACGCAAGCGGTATTTTGAAGATTCTCACCAACGGAGCAGAACACAGCATCGCAGCCAACATGAGGGGCGGCGTTGTCTCTGCTGCTAGCCATGTCCAGCCCGCCCCTCATGTGGCTGGATTGGAGCGTTCTCTGACTTGCGTTTACCTCTCGGCCTGCGGAGCGACTGAATCGCTAGGACTGCCTCGTTGGTGATGGTCATGGTGCCGTTCTCCCGCTTCGCCACGGTCACGCGGTTCACGCCGAGCATGGCAGCAACCTCGGCTTGTGTGCCGAGGCGCTCGCGAGTGGCTTTGTATTCGGCTGGACTCATGCTGAGTGGATTTGGGCACCCTCCGCGAAACGGCGCAGAATAAACTTTTCGATATTGCCAATGTGTTCCCATCGCGGGGACTTTTGTAGCAGCGTGCGCTTTCCTTCTGCGATATGCCACCACTTAACGAGTCGTGGCGAGATTTCGCGTTCGATGGTGCTGCCATCTGGCAGCGTGGCGATTTTAGCGATCTCTTTCATGGCTAGTGGCTGTATTTGAGTTCTGGAGCGTGCCCGCGTGCGAGGAGTGCCCGTGCTACGTTTGCTTTGAGCGGGACGTGGTGATGATTCCCGTTTGCGTCAGGCTTGCGGACGATGTGCCATCCGTAGTTGTCGCGGATGAACCGCGCCCCGTTGGCGATCTTATCGAGTGCTTCTTTTGTGTTCATGGTATGATTGCCTTGAATGTTCCGTTGCGGTTGATTGGTGAGTTTCGGCGGTTGAGTTTTGCCATCGCGTTCTTGTCAGTTTGACGTGTGCGGGCGATCATCACGGGTAGCGTCCACCGCTCAATTGCCTCGGCGCTGTGAGTGTTGCGCACGCGAGCCTCTTCCGCTGCTGTCCATCGTTTTGCTGGTGTGATCATGGTGTCGGAGGTGAGATTAGACCAAGTGCGGGAACTTTGCGGAGAACTCTGCTTTTGAGTCCCACCAATCAGGCTTGTCGAAGGTGATCGTTGCACCGTATCCGCCGTTGCGGAAGATGTAGCAGGCTTCGCCTTGGCGCACTGTGCTGATGCACTTGGCGAGAGCTTCGACAGTGGTTAGCTTGTCCGTGCTGCCGTCTGCTTGCACCATGAAGCGTGGGAAGGTTCCACGCTTCTGGTCTTTCTTCGGGCGAGCGGCTGCGATGGCGGCGGCGATGATTTCGGCGTTGTCTTCGGTGGTGTGCGTTGTCTTCATGTGGTGTCTGCTGGTTACGTTCCTATTATGTAGCATAAGGCTACACGGCGCAAGTCCTATTTGAAGATTTTTCACCAACGTCAGAGAACCATGAGATGCAGTCCAACTCGCTAAGGCTCGTGGCTGATCTCAAACGTTCTCTGACTTGCGGGAGCGTTTCGGCCTGCGTAGCGACTGAATCGCTAGGACTGCCTCGTTGGTGATGGTCATGGTGCCGCCCTCCCGCTTTGCCACGGTCACGCGGTTCACGCCGAGCAAGAGAGCAACCTCGGCTTGTGTGCCGAGGCGCTCGCGTGCGGCTTTGTATTCGGCAGCATTCATGGTTGCTCCAGTCCTGCGTAATCAGATTCGACCAGCGTTGTGAACTCAGCAGCGAGAAGCATCATTTCCCGTCCTGGGTTCTTTGTGGGATACTCGCAGCGCATCTCGGGGCAGTAGATCATCCATGTTTTGTCGCCCAAGTTTTTGAGTTGGAACGTCACTCCGACTGTCTGCCCGTGCGCAGCGGCTTTGAGTGTTGCGTGATTGATCCCGCCATTGCCAGCATCCCGAGCGGGAATGCACCCGCAGATTTTGCGATGTTTCATCAGTTCTTCGGCGCATCTTCTGGTGACGCATTGAACTCTGCCATCCAGAGCGACGTAGTAGGGTGCTCCAGCGCAGGCATTGCGCGATTCTTTGCATGCCGTGGCTTCTGTCTCCTTGCTCCAGGTTTCCACAGTGATGAATGTGTCCGATGTGTTAGATAGTGTTCTCATACATCTGTATTATGTAGCATAAAGCTACACCGCGCAAGTCCTTATTTGAAGATTTTTCACCAACGTCAGAGAACCATGCGCTGCTGACCAACTCCGCTTCGCTCCGTGGCAGAGCTTAGTCGTTCACAAACCAGAGAGAGTGCAGCCACCGCAGCGCAGCCCGTTTGTGCTCGACGGCGTATTCCCACGAGTTATTGATGTATTCGAGGTGCCATTTCGCCTCTGCTTCATTGATGCCTTCGCGGGCGCTCCAGTCGGCGGCGATTGGTTCGCCCCATTCTCGGAACTCTTCAGGTATTTCATCCCATCCAGGGATGCGGTGACTGAGCTTGTGTGGATCTGCTGATGGTTTGGACCAGTCGATGCCGGTCACTTCGCGTTCGTGTGGGTCTATCATAGTCGTGGGTTGGTTTGTGAACCAGACGCGGCAGCGAACCGGCTGGAGTTGGGTTGCAGTGTTAAGGTTCGTCTTGGGCAGCCGGTCCGCTGCGCTCCGCGTTCGCCGCAGCCAGCTTTGCGCGAAGATCGCTCGCCATGATGCTTGCCTTCGTGAGTTCTTCCGAGCATCCGCACCGCTCGATTTGGTGACACAGTTCAAGAGCGTCACGGGCGGCGGATGACGCTACCAGCGCCGCCTTGCGGTCGGCTTGTAGATCGCTCACGATGTCGCGGATAATGTCGAGCGGGTCGCGAGGCGGCTGTTCGTCGGATTGATACCAGTCCATCACCGGCGAAAGCACGGCGAACACGGCACTGGTGGCAACGGAAGGGGAGCTTGTTGGAGTATCCATATCAGTCTTTGCTTGAGAGTTGAGCGGCTTCGGTGGGGCTTTCTCCCGCCCCTTCCGTCGCCACAGTTGGGACGTTCTGCCCATAGCGCGAGCCCTGCGGGTCGGGCAGTAGTTGGCCGTTGGCGAGGATGTCGCAAAGCAGTGTGCGCTCTGGGTCGCGCATCCGATGCTGTTCGGTTTGCAGCAATCGCAGCTTGCGGTCGTAGGCCTTGACTCGTTCGGAAATGATCCGTAACGCCGCCTCCCAAATGCTTTCTGTCCCTCGCCGATACTTTGCCATTTCCTCAGCAGCTTCATGCCATTCTCCCCGCGCGGCATTCTTGGCAGGTCCAACAGCAGCGAAAGCCATTGCCGCATCAAAGGCAGAACCAGCGGATGCAGGCAACCCAGTGGGGCGGTTTGTCGGCGTTTGAGCGTCGTTTTCTTCGGCCATAGTTTTGAGTCGGTTGATTGTCTTTCGTGGTCATGCCCCACGGGGTGCCTGACGCTGGTCGTTCTCACTTCCCATACCTCACCTCCTGCCTCTCCAGCGGCCTCCCCTCCACCGGCACGTTCAGCTCCTCACGCACCAAATCCGCGATCCATTCCGTGACGCTCGCAAACCCCGCCTCGCGGGACCGACGCAGGCACTCCTCAAACGCGTCCACCGTCATCGCCACCTCCCCGATGTCCTCCCGGACCACCGAGCCCAGCTCGGCCGCAGCCGCCTTGGTCTCAAACGGGGCATCACCCAAGAATAACCACTCCAGCAGCAGCGCCGCCGGCCCCGGAATCTCCTGCCCGCCCTCCCATCGGTTCACAGCGCTGTGGGAGACTTTGAGCACATCACCAAGCTGCTCCTGGGAGAGGCCATGCTGAAGGCGTAATTCACGAAGACGGGGGGCGGTCATGACGTGCATATCGCACATCACTGAAGAAAATGCAAATTCAATTTGCCAAAGCACCCGCGTCATGCAATTTGCACATCGTAGCACCGCATGCACACTCACCGCCGCAGCCAACGCCACCCGCGCCGCACCGCCGCCAAAGGCAGCAGCAACACGCAGTTCACCGCGCACACCGCCCCCACCAGCAGCGCCGAAAACACAACGGCCAGCACCGGCGGCACCGCCATCGGCAGCGCCACCAAAGCACCCATCACGCGTCCCACCCCTTCCGCCAACCGATCAAATCGTCGCATCCCCCAGCCTCTCCAAAACCCTCACCCCGTCAAGCCCATGCCCACGCACACCCTCACCCGCAAACGCCCCATCCGCCGGGACATCCGCCTGAAGCCCAGCGCCCTCCTCGAAGACGCTGCCCTCCTCGAAGACCTCAAAGCCGCCGCCCACCTCCAGCGCCGCCGCCCCGCCGAACTCGTCGCCGACATCGTCGCCAACACCCTCGGCCCCCGCTTCGCCAAACAAATCGCCGCCTAGCCCCACCCGTCAATCCGGTCACCCCGGTCAATCTGGTCACCACACACGCCATGCCCCTCGACGCCTCCCAAATCGCCATCGCCAAGGACCTCCTCAAAGCCTTCCGCGACGAATACCCATCCCGCCCCGCGCACGAGCAGGTCGGCACCGCCGACGCCGTCCTTACCCTCGTCACCACCATCGAGGCCGCCGCGCCCAAAGACGAACTCTGGACCACTTCCCCCGACCCCACAGACATCACCGGCCACTCACCCCTCGGCGACCACCTCTACATCACCCGCCGCCACTTCGGCCTCACCGTCTGACCACCATGCACGCCACCCCACCCACCCCCTACACCGCCACCCAGGTCGTCCACCTCCTCGGCGGCCCTCTCGATGGCGAGTCCCACGACATCCCGGCCCAGTGCTCCGCCCTCACCTTCGATCCCGCTGGCGACGCCCAATACTGGGACGGCGACCCCTCCCACGACGCCATCCCCCTCGCCGGCCACGCCTACTTCTACAACCCCTTCGCCACCAAACGCCTCGGCCGAGAAACCTTCACCCACGCCACCCTCCCCTGGAACTTCGCCTCCTAATTCGCCCACCGCAGGTGATCCTCCTCTTACTCGTCCTCCTACTCCGCCTCGCCCCATGCTCTCCCTGATCATCCGCCTCACTCTTTGCCTCGCCTGCCTCCTCCTGATTGTCGCCTACCCATGGGTAGAGCCCGTCGCCAACGGATTCCTCGGCCTCATCTTTTGCCTCCTCGTCCTCGGCCCCGCGGCCTACCACCTCAGCGCCCACCCCGCCCTCTACTACACCTGCCACTGGACGCCCACCTACGACGTCCTCGATCACCTCACCCTCTGGCTCTGCGCCCTCGCCGCCCACCAGCCCCTCTTCATCGCCGCCAGCCTCCTCGACCTCCTCGACCGCTACGCCGCCCGCTGGGCTCGCGACCTCGCCCACGAGGAATGCCACACCCCTCGCCTGCGCCTCAGCCGTCAATAAAGCCACTCACCCCACCACCACCATGCCACCCGACCTCGACCCCGCCACCGAAGACGCCCGCACCATCCTGCGCATCTTCCTCGCCGTCCTCCTCCTCACCATTTTAGGCGTCGCCCTCATCGCCGCCTGCTAAACCCAAACCCACAACACCACCCATGAAGAACACCGTCATCACCCTCGCCACCATCCTCGTCGGCCTCGGCTCCGCAGCCTGCCTCGTCTCCTGCAAAAACCCCCAGGACACCGCCAAAGCCGTCGCCATCGGCCAGACCGGACTCGATATCCTGGTCGCCAAGAAGGTCATCAAACCCGAGGACGCCGAATCCGCCCAAAAGCTCGGCCAAATCCTCATCACCCCCACCCCCAGCGGCAAGTAAACCTGCGCGAGCGATGGGGCAGGGAACCCCTCCCGTCTGACCGACACGACCCTCCCCGTCGCCTCGCCATTCCTCCATTTTCAGTTCCCCATGAAATCCGGACTCTCTCACTCCCTCCTCGCTCTCGCCGCCGCCACCCTTGGCATGGGCGGCACCCACCGCGCCGAAGGCTCCCCCTCGCGCCCCATGAAACTGCGCCCGCCTCTGCCCATGCCCAACATTTTCTTCCAGACCCTTCGCAATGGCGGTTCCTCCCAATCCCCCTCCTACAACCAGCGCAAAGCCCGCAAGGCCCGCCGCGCCCGCTTTGCCGCCGGCGACCGCCACGCCTTCCGCCGCTCCTAGTCTCCCCCTCTCCCAGTCTCAAAGTCTCCGAGCACCGCGCCATGACCGCCGAAGAACTCCTCGAAGCCGCTCGCACCTGGAAACGCCCAGGCTGCCGCACCCGCACCCGCTACGCCACGCTCGATCCCACCATCGAGCACCTCCTCGCGGAGGGCTGGCAGCCCAAGGAGATCGTCGAGCAGCTCGTCCGCATCGGAGCACACCCCCGCGAAAAAGCCCCCGCCCTCAAAGACCACGTCTGTCGCCTCTACCGCCGCCGCAAAGCGGAGGCCTGATTTACCCCCACCTCGTCACCACACACCATGCCCCGCCGCCCCAGCCACACCTTCAGCGCCCCCGACCAACACCTCGTCGAGCAGCTCCCGCCCGAGTTCTGGACCCTCATGCGCTCCATGCTGCCCATGCGCAGCCCCACCGTGTCCGAACTCTGCCGCCTCAACTGGTGCGAAGCCGCCACCCTCTGCCAGGAACTCGGCGGCAACGGCCACCTCGTCACCGACTCATGGAGCCACGTCCGCAACAACTGCGGCTACCTCATCAACCAAGGCCGCCTCCACATCGGCCACATCCAAGCCCTCACCCACGCCCGCACCCGCTGCGGGAGATGTCGCAGCCGCACCACCCGTCAATCCGGTCAACGCCGTCAATAACGTCACCACACACCATGCCCCTCATCGTCTCCGCCGACACCCTGCGCCTCTACAAAAAGCAGTTCAACTTCTTCGAGACGCCCGAACCCCTCGCCGACCGCATGGCCGAATGGCTCGACGATCTCCCTGAAGGCTCCCGCATCCTGGAGCCCAGTGCTGGCATGGGCGCACTCATCAAAGCCGTTCAGCGCAAAGCCAAACACACACCGCTCTACTTCGACGCCATCGAGCCCCAGTCCGAATTCATCCCCATTTTGGAGGAACTCGGAGCCACTCATGTCGCCTACGACTTCGCCGACTACCGGCCGCGCCCCATCTACGACGCGGTCATCATGAACCCGCCCTACAAGAACCGGATGGCTGAAGCTCACCTGGACCTTGCATGGGAATGCCTCGCGCCCGGCGGCCGACTCGTCGCCCTCGTCGGTTCCGGTTCCACCGCCACCATCGACGACGAATTCATGGGCTTCGTCTTCGAGCGCGAGATCATCCCCCAAGGCACCTTCCCCGAAACCAACATCGAAACCTGCCTCTACCTCATCCACAAGCCGCTCTACGCCTAGTCTCCCCATCTCCTAGTCCCCCAGTCTCAAAGTCTCCCCATCCCCCAGTGAAAGCCCCCGCCTTCCAATTCTACCCAGCCGACTTCCTCGCCGGCACCGTGTTCATGACCGCCGCCGAGGTCGGAGCCTACATCCGGCTCCTCTGCCACGAATGGCAGCAGGGCAGCATCCCGGACGACCCCGCACGTCTCGCCATGCTCACCGGCCTCCCCGCCGCCAAGCACGGCCCGATCCTCGAAAAGTTCCAACCCTCCCCGGACGGCAAAGGCCTCATCAACCGCCGGCTCGAAGAGATCCGCCAGGAGCAGCTCGACTACCGCGCCAAACAGGCCGCCAACGGGGCCAAAGGGGGCCGACCACCCAAACCCACCGGAAACCCACCGCTTTCCCAACCCTTTCCAGCCGCTTCCGCCACCGGAAACCCAAACGAAAGCTCTCACCTTACCTCACCTCATACCCCCAACCCCCCAATAAATATCCCCCCCGCCGCCACCGAAAACCCAGCGGCAAACCCAACCCCCTCCGCCGCTGGCTACCAGCCCACCCAGCTCGACACCATCCTCGCCCTCCAGCGCCGCATCAACAGCCTGCGACCCGCCTGGGCCAAGCTCGCCCACTGGAACTCCGATGAGGAGCACGCCATCACCGACCACTACGCCAACCTCGCCGCCCTCGAAGACCAGGACTGGCGTATTCTCGCCCACTGGCTCCGCTGGGTCCACAGCTCCACCAACGCCAATGCCGGCCGCGATGCAGTCCGCGCCACCTCCCGGCGCAGGCACTTCATCGAAGACATCGCCGCCAACCTCGACCGCGCCACCGCGCACTGGAAGCAATCCGGCTCCCCCAAGCTCAACCCCGACGGCACCAAAGCCGGCCCCAACCTCAAAGTCCTCCCCAAACCACCGCCCGAGCCCCCTCTCACCGAAGGCAGCGCCGCCTTCCTCCAGACCTTCAAAGCCTTCGGCGGCGAACTCCCCCCACGCCCCACCGTCACAACAAAACCCGCTGCCGCCCAATAACACCAACACCCCCGTCATCTCCTAGTCTCCCCCTCTCACCGTCTCCAAGTCTTACCCTCCCCACCATGCTCCCACGTCCCACCATCGCCCACTGTCTCGCCAACTACATCTGCCCGTTCTGCTCCGAGCCCCTCGGCCGCTTCCACGCCTACCACCTCCACCGCCCGGACCAGCTCCTCTCCCAGCTCGCCGACCACGCGCCCGCCCACCTCGGCTGCATCGAGGCCGCCCTCGAAGAAACCGAACTGCAAAACGGCCCGGTGCTCACCTGCATCGCCACCGTCAAAGCCTCACCCACCAGCCCCAGCGGTCGACTTATCAGCCTCCCTCACCCCGAGTCCGGAGAGTCCACCGCCCACGTCCACCTCTTCACCCCCGACACCCTCCGCTTCCTCCACCTCACTTCTCAAAGTCTCCCCATCTCCAAGTCTCCAAGTCTGGCGACGATTACCCGCCCCGCCACCCCCGAGGAGATCATCGCTTGGATGACCCCCGCCCTCGCCGACGCCCTCACCAAAGCCACCAGCGCCGACGAGCAGCGCTCCATCCTCCACCAACTCGGCCTCATCGCCTCCAGGCTCCCCGAGCACGAACGCGCCGCCTTCAAGACCGCCCTCCAAACCCCGTCCCCCCGTCAATAAAATCAATCCCGTCAACAACGTCACCCCTCCACCCACACGCCATGCACCCCACCCTCGCCCAAGCCCTCCCCAAACTCGCCGCCCAAATCGACACCGAGCGCCCCCTCATCGCCCGCGCCATCGCCGACCACGTCACCATCGAGATCAATGCCGACCTCGAGCAAATCACCCTGCACATCTCCGATCAGTCTAGCTATGAGCTGCTCACCACTGGCAGCCAGCATACTTACCTGCGGCAGGCTTTCGATAACCACGGTTTCCGCGCCTACTCACTCAGCACGTCGCAAGAAATAGACCCTGTCAATCCGGTCACCACGGTCAATGACGTCACCACCGAACAGCGTGCCACTGGCATCTATAACACCACCACAGGTGCTGCTGTGACGTCACTCCCCCGCACCCGCACCATGCTCACCCTCCCGCAGCGTGCCCAGCTCCTCACATGGGTCGAGGCCCACCGCGCTGAGGCCGCCACCAAGCCTGACACCGATCTCGCTACCAGCGCCGCCGCCTCCCTCGGCTTCCCCGTGAACGCCTCCCACGTCCGCACCGTCCGCGCCGCCGCTGGCCTCGCCAAAACCAAACCCGAGCCCCTGCCCGAACTCAGCCTCACCGACCTGCAAAAGCAGGTCACCATTCTCCACATCGAAGCCGCTGGCATGAAAGACACCATCGCCGAACTCCGCGCTCGGCTGCGCGATGTGCTGGAACACCTCAACCTCCCACCCCTCAGTCAATCCGGTCAATAACGTCACCCCGGTCCCCTCACCCACC
>Ga0315900_10002167_pt1 | contig 30687 bp, 21 predicted proteins | sample LakEriMetagenome_FD_203521 | JGI IMG/M metagenome (GOLD analysis project Ga0315900, IMG submission 203521) | Freshwater fungal communities from buoy surface, Lake Erie, Ohio, United States - Buoy 12 MA114 | ecosystem: Environmental > Aquatic > Freshwater > Lake > Lake biofilm | place: USA: Lake...
TCGATGCCTGCGGAGTTCATGCCGTCAAAAAATGGCGAGGTGCTTCTGTTTGAACGCCACATCTGGGCTGAGAAGGATGGCAGCATCACCGCCGTCGCCTGGAGCCGCCGAGCCACGCTGAAACTGGCCAACGGCCGCGGCTTTCCGGAGCGCCACACACATCTGCTGCGCAGCACGGATCTGGGAAAAACGTGGACGCACCTCGCGCACATCGGTCTCGGTGGCGAGCCCGCCGTCGTGCGACTGAGCGACAGCGAATGGCTCGCCGTCACGCGGCCCGATGCGCACATGTCGAACCTCCTCCAGCATCGCTCGCTCGATGGCGGCAAGACGTGGAAGTTCGAGCGCACGCTGGAAGAAGGCAGCGTCATGCCCGACCTCGTGCTCATGAGTCATGGCGTGCTCGCGTGCAGCTATGGACGGCCTGTTTCCAATCTGATGTTCAGCCTCGATGGCGGTCGCACCTGGCGCGATCACCGCGTCATCTCCGACCGCGCCAATTTCAACTACACCGCCATCCGCGAGATCAGCCCCGGCCGCCTGCTCTACATGCACGACGGCCAGATCCCCGGCACCCTGGCTCGGATCAACTCGCTCTACATCGACGTGGAGAAGACGAAGCCTTGAAGGCAACATGCCACTCCAAACATGAAACTCGAACTCACCCTCATCGCCCTCCTTCTCGCTCCACTGACGACACTGATCGCCGCCGATGCTCCGCCTAAGGAACAAAAGCCCGCACCCGAGTTCCGGAAATATGAACTGCCCGTCGAGCCCGATGAAAACGTCGCGTATGGACCGCATCGCATGCAGGTGATCTACTTCTGGCGGGCGAAGTCGGACCAGCCCACGCCGCTGCTCGTCTACATCCATGGCGGTGGCTGGCAGGGAGGCGATCGCTCCGTGGCTCGAAGCATGATCCTGCCAGCACTCCAGGCCGGCATCTCGGTGGCGTCCGTGGAATACCGCACCATCAAAGACTCCACTGCTGATGGACTGGTGCCGCCCGTGAAGGGACCGATGCTCGACTGCGCCCGCGCCCTCCAGTTCTGCCGCAGCAAGGCCAAGGACTGGAACCTCGACAAAACCAAGGTTGCCCTCTCCGGCGGCTCCGCTGGTGCCTGCACGAGCCTTTGGCTGGCCTTTCACGATGATCTGGCCGACCCCAACAACGCCGACCCCGTCGCCCGCGAATCCACTCGCGTCCTCTGCGCCGCTGTGTCTGGTGCGCAGACCACGCTCGACCCTCACCAGATGCGCGAGTGGACACCCAACAGCAAATACGGCTCCCACGCCTTCGGCATCGTGTGGGACGCGAAGAAGAAGATTGGCTCCTTTCAGATGTTCTACGACGCCCGCGAGCGCCTCCTGCCCTGGATCAAAGAATACTCGCCCTACGAACTCGTCACCCCCGGCGACCCGCCCGTCGGCCTCTACTACAGCGCCCCTCCCAACCTCGGCCACGACGAAAAAGACCCCACCCACACCGCGAACTTCGGCGTGAAGCTCAAAGAACACTGCGATGCCCACCAAGTCCCCTGCGACCTCATCTATCCCGGTGCTCCGAACGTCAAGCACGCCACCGACAGTGATTACATCAAGGCCCACCTGCGGCCTGAGCTGAAGTGAAGTTCGTCCTGCCAACCCAGCTATCGTCTGAAGAATGAAGCGTTTCCTGGCTGAATCCCTGTCGCTGGCCTCGTTTGCCGCGCTGCACGCCGCCGGGATGCTGACGCCAAAGCCCAACGTCCTGCTCATTATCACGGACGAGTCAGCGGTAATGATGCCGAGGAGTTGAGAATGAGGGTTCCTAATATTCACTTCCCTGGCAGGCCCGTTTTTCTAGACAAACCGCGCCAACTCACGGAGGAAAGGGCATGAAATGGCTCAGGCCCATCGCCCGTCTCCTCGGAGTGACACGCCCCTCGCAGGATGAAGGGGGCGGTTTTGACAGCGGCATGTTTACCGATCACGGACTGCCCCTCATCCCGCTCGATTCTGTCCGCAGAACCGAGCGTTGTCTTCCGAAAAGCAATGAGGAATTCGAGGTTCTGAAGAAAAAGCGCGCCTCCGTGCAAAGGAAGCTGGCGAAGGAGATCAATGCCATGCTGGAGCCGCTCGGCTACGAGCGGACGGGCAGCGAATGGCGCAAGACATCCCCGTTCGGGCGGAGTTATTTCGGCTTTCAAAAGAGCCATTACGGGTTCGGCTGCTTCTTCAACGCCGGGACGCTCGGGACGCTGGACGTTCCGTCGCCGACACTGGCCAACACGCACGACGGGATCCAGTGTCATCGCATCGCGAAATTCTGTCCCGAATTGCCGCACAACGATGTGGCGGACGAATTGTGCTATGTCCGGTTGCACGACGATGCCGGCTTCCGCAACGGCGTCATGACAGTGATCCAGGCGCGCATGATTCCGTGGATGGAAGCGCGGCACAGGGCGTCCGCCATGATCCGCATGCCGAGTCCTGCGGACATGGTGGCGGTCAAGATTTTCACGGAGCAGCGTGAGCCATGAGCCCAAATCAGAAGCCAGGGACCGTTGCAGGGAAAAACCGGTCTTCCGACGACATTCACAAATGCCTTCCCGATTGAGCGACATGAAAACCTGTCCCACCGTTGCCTGCATCTCCTTGAAATCAGTCTGGCTGGCTGCGCTGCTGCTCGCCCCGCTGGCCTTCCTTCATGCCGATGAGATCATCTTCGCTGGTGGCGGTGAGGTTTTCATCGTCGATGCGTCGGAGGCCGCTGCGGGAAAGCTGAACAAACTCTGGCGCTGGAACGCCCAAGAGGCCTCCGACGTGCCTGAGGAGGTCAAACGGGAGTTTCATCACATGGATGAGTGCAAAGCAGTCGAGCAGGGCGCGAAGCTGCTGGTGTGTGCCTCGAATGGCGGCTGTGCGTTGATCGAGCGGGCCACCAAACGTGTGCTGTGGCGTGCCAAATCACGCAATGCGCACTCGCTCGATCTGCTGCCGGGTAATCGTGTGGTCGTGGCCAGTTCGCTGAGCGGCGATCATCTGGAGGTCTTCGATCTGAAAGGCGGGGCGACGCCCGTTTTCAAAACACCGCTGCGTTCCGCGCATGGCGTGCTTTGGGATGAGGCGCGGAAATGCCTCTGGTCGCTCGGATTCGACGAACTGCGCTGCTACACCCTCGCCGGCTGGGATACGGCCTCGCCCTCACTCCAGCTCAAGAGCACGCACAAGCTGCCGGACGCCGATGGCCATGATTTGCGCCCCGTGCCCGCCAGTGCGGATCTGCTGCTCACCAGCGAGCACGGCGTACATCTCTTTGATCGCGATCGAGCGACCTTCAGGCCTCATCCCACACTGAAGGACCATGCCAAGGTGAAGTCCGTGGACATCCATCCAGTGACTCAACAGATCGTCCTCAGCACCTGGGGCGCGACCCTGCGTCTTTTCGCGACGGAAGGAACCATCACCTTCCAAGACGCCCGCCCCTACAAAGCCCGCTGGATGCCCTGATCTCATGAAAACCATTCTCTGCCTCCTGCTCACTGCCTGCACCGCGTTCGCGGCGGACAAACCAACCACCCCACCCGAGTTTGCCGCCATCACGGATGATCCGAAGCTCCCGCGTGTGCTCCTGATGGGCGATTCCGTGTCCATCGCGTATGCGCTGGAGGTGAGAAAGCTGCTCACAGGCGTGGCGAATGTGCATCGCGTGCCCGCGAACTGCGGCTCGACCAAAGTGGCGGTCGGCTACTACGGCCTCAAACGATGGCTGCCAGATGCGAACGAGAAATGGGACGTGATTCACTTCAACCATGGCCTGCATGATCTCTCCTATCGTTTCGCCGATGATCGCGACAAGAACGACCAGGGCGAATACGCCTCACCCACAAACGGCGGGCATCAAAACGTGCCGCCTGAGGTTTATGAGAAGAATCTGCGCCAGATCATCGCCCGCCTGAAACAAACGGGTGCCAAACTCATCTTCGCCAGCACCACGCCCGTGCCAGAGAGCGATGCCACGAAGTATGTGAAGGACTCCGAGCTGCCCTACAACGAAGTCGCCAAACGCGTGATGACGGAAGAAGGCGTGATCTGGAACGACCTCTGGTCGCTGGTAAAGGCCCGCCAGGCCGAGCTGCAAATCCCACGCAACGTCCACTTTCAAACCCAAGGATCATCCGTCATGGCGAAGCAGGTGGCGGAGAGGATTCAACAAGCGCTTCCAAAGAACTAACTTCCCCGCTCATATCCTCTTCCAACCATGAAACTTATCGTCTTCTTCCTTGCGGCTCTCGTTGGCCCGACCTTTGCCGCCGAACCCATCCATGTGCTCGTTTGGGACGAGCAGCAGCCGCAGCAAAAGGAGGGCTATGGTGAAAAATTCCTCGGCGAGACCATCGCCGCGCATCTGGCGAAGCTGCCGGGACTCACGGTGAAGACGGCGAAGCTCGACGAGGCGGATCAAGGCCTTTCCGATGCCACGCTGGATGCCACCGATGTGCTCATCTTCTGGTGTCATCGCCGCGTGAAGGATCAGGACGATGCCCGCATGGAGGCTATCGTGAAGCGTGTGATGGAGGGGAAAATCGGCTTCATCGGTCTGCACTCCACTCATTGGGGCAAGCCCTTCGTGCGGCTCATGCAGGAGCGGGCCAAGGCGGATGCGGTCAAGGCTTTGCCCGAAGCCGAGCGTGCCACGGCGAAGTGGGAATTCCTCAATGAAGCGCCGTATTACAAGGGCGTCGGTCGTGCCGCCCGCGTCACCCCCTTTGTCGAGAAGGGCGAGGGCAACGTGTGGAAGCTCACCCTGCCAGCCTGCGTCTTCCCCGTGTATCGTAATGACGGCATGCCCTCGCACGTCACCACGCTGCTGCCGCATCATCCCATCGCCGCCGGTTTGCCCGCGCAGTGGGACATCCCGCGCACGGAGATGTATGGCGAGCCCTTCCACGTGCCGCCGCCGGACGAGGTCGTGTTCGAGGAAAAGTGGGACAAGGGCGAGCACTTCCGCAGCGGCTGTGTGTGGCAGGTCGGCCAGGGCCGCGTCTTCTACTTCCGACCCGGTCACGAGACCTATGGCATCTTCCAGCAAGCCGAGACGCAACGCGTGGTGGAGAATGCGGTGCGGTGGCTGGGCACGAGGTGATTCCCACGGGGTTGATTTCTGCGATGTCGAGATTCGGCTCCATTCGCCGTAGTTTCGGTGAACATGCTCCCGCCCGAAACCATCACCGCCACCTTGCTCGCTGAGCGGCTGCCGCTCACGGCGTTCTTTGCCAGCGTGACGCGGGATTTTCATCTGGCGGAGGATGTGTTTCAGGAAGTGTGCGTGAAGGCCGTGGCGCGGGCGGACAGCTTCGAGACGACGGCGCATCTGATGAATTGGGCGCGGCTTTCCGGGAAGAATCGCGCCATCGACATCCTGCGGGCTCGTGATGGTCGCTATGTGGGCCTGAGCGATGAAATGCTGGCTCTGCTGGCGGACGAGTGGCCGGAGCAGAGTCGCGTCGATGTCATGCAGGAGGCGCTGGGGCAATGCGTCGAGCAAATCACGCCGAACAACCGCGAGCTGCTCCGCCTGCGCTACTTTGAACGTCGCAACTGCACTGACGTGGCCGCGATCATGGGCCGCAAGATCGAAACGGTCTATCAAGCTCTCGCTCGCCTGCACAAAGCCCTCGGCGACTGCATCCGCGCCCGCCTTCAAACCGAATCCGCCTCATGAACGACACCGACTTTCTCCACCTGCTCATGCGTCATCAAGACGGCACGCTCACTCCGGATGAGATGACCGCGCTCGAAGTCGTGATGCGAGATGATCCAGCGAAACGCCAGCTTTTTGCCGAGACTCAACTGCGCTCGATGGCCCTCCATGATCGCTTCCGTCAGGAGGCTTTCCAAAGTGGCTGCGGCTTCAGCCGCACTCCGGAAAAGAAGCGTTTCACCTGGATCACCCGCCCGATCGCCGCGATGGCGGCCGGACTCGTCATCGGCCTTTTCAGCGCTTCGATTGTCTGGGCCATCTCATCGCCCAAGGCGACTACCGAGCGGCTTTCTTCCTTGGTGGACGGCAGTTTTGAGCAAAGAGCCATCGGGCGCGGCTTTCCGCGTGAAAGTGGTGTGTGGAGCGGAGACGAGGCGGACATCGTGGAGCGCACGGCGAGCGATGGACGGCAGGTTTTGCGATTTGTGAGCCCAGGGGCCGATGAAGCAGATCCGGCTGGCCCTGCCATCTCGTGTGATGTTTTTCAAATCGTGGACCTGCGTCCGCTTCGTGCCGGGCTGGCTCTCGAGGCGGATGCGGTGCTGGAGCTGAGTGCGCGGTTTCTCGATGACAGGCCGGCCAACACGAAACCCTCGGTCACTTTCACCGCGCAGATTTTTCTCTTCAGCGGTGATCCGTCCGACATGCATGCAAAGTGGCCCTTCGCCGCGCCGGAGTCGCTCGCCAGCGGTTCTTCGATGCTGACCACGCTTGGTGGCGATGCGGGGCGCTGGCGGCATGGATCGACGCGTGTTTTCATGCCCTCGGAGGCCGATTTCGCCGTCATCCAGCTCGCTGCCAGGCCCAACATCCGCCGTGCGGTGCTCGACTCACTTTATGCGGACGATGTGCGCCTCACGCTGAAGACCCAGCCTGCATTGCCCGTTCGTATAGCACAGCGTTAGCAGGCAGTAGAATGGGGGCAGCCTTATTCCGATCATTCTTCTGCCGACAGTCCACTCCACATCCGCATGAAACCTCTTCTTTTCACCTTCCTCCTCGTCACCCACCTCCGCGCTGCCGAGGGCCAGCGTTTTGACCTCTCGAAGCGGGCCAGCGAGATCGATCCGCGAGCGAAGGAGCACCCGGAGATCAAATTCACCTTCACCGATGACAAGGGGAAGCCCGCCGACCTTCAACATGCCGTTGTGGACACGCGTGTGCCGTCGCAGGGCAAACTCGTGATCTGGCTCATGGGGCACAATCAAGGGCTGTTCGAGCGCATCTCCAGCTACGGCTATCACGGCATTCAGCCGCATTACTCGAACGGCTGGTTCGCTGGCATCACCAAAGCACAGTATGAGGACGGCTCCGGCACTGTGTTGGGCAATATCCGCCTCGAAGCCGCCACGGGCGACGATCACAGCCCGCTGGTGAACATCCCGAAGCCGGATGGCATGATGGAGCGCTCGTTGCAGTTCGTGAAATGGCTCGTCAAAGCGAACCCTGAGGGCAAGTGGCAGCAGTTCCTCGCCGACGACGGCAACGGCCTGCGCTGGGAGAAAGTCATCATGAGCGGCATCTCGCACGGCAGCACGACATCAGCGCGTTTTGCCATGCATCAAAAGGTGGATCGTGTGGTGATGTTTTCCGGCCCTCGTGACAACACCGAGACCTGGCAAGGCGGCCCCTCCGCCACGCCCTCGAACCGCTTTTTCGGCTTCACGCACATTCTCGACGGCGGCTGGACCGCCGATCACTACTGCCGCTCCTGGCAACTGCTCAAGATGCACCACCACGGCCCCATCGTGAACATCGACGCCGCCAAGCCACCCTACGGCAACACGCGCCGCCTCATCACGAACATCGATGTGAAAAACAACGCCGGTCGTGCCCACACCATCGTCGTGCCCGGCGGCAAGGATCTTTTGGGTCAGTGGGTGTATGATGAGGTCTTCCGCTACCTCTTCACTCATCCCGTCGATCAAAGTGGCCCCGCAGTGCCGATGGATGCGGATTGCGAGATGGATCAACAGCAGCGGAAGTGAACCTGGAACCCAATCAACTAGGCAGGAGAATGGGGGCAAAAGAATCCATTCATGAGCTCAATCGCTGTCTAGCCATATGATCGAGCGGGTTCCTTTTCCTCGTAGGTAATCGCAGACTTATCATCCCATTCTCTTGCCCCCATTCTTCTGCCTAAACTCAGCTCATTTTCGCCCATGACCACCCGCCGCCATTTCCTCCGCAGCACCGGCACGCTCATCGCGCTGCCTGCACTCGAATCCATCGGCTTCAAGGCGTTCGCCGCTCCGAAAGTCGCGACACCACCGAAGCGCATGGTGTTCCTCGGCTTTGGCTGGGGGGTGACGAATGAGACGTGGTTCCCGGATAAAACGAAGGTCGGGGCCGATTGGCAGATCTCTGAGGGCCTCAAGCCGCTTGCTAGGCATCAGAAGGACATCACGGTAGTGCAGGGTTGTGCGAACAAGTTCGCCAATGAGGCGCACTGGGGCAGCACGTTTTGGCTCACGGGCGCGAATCGGTATGCCGAACCCGGTCAGAGTTTTCACAACAGCATCAGTGCGGATCAGGTGGCGGCGGCGCATTTGGGGAAAGAGACGCGCTTTGCCTCGATCCAGCTCAATACCCCGGACGTGGCGAACTCGGGCCACGGACCCGGCTTGTCGATGGCCTGGGACCCGCGCGGCAAACCGATGGCGGGGCTCGAAAATCCCGTCGCGGCGTTTCACCGCCTGTTTTCCGATGACACCACGCCGCTGAGCGAGCGACAGGCGATGCTCGCGCAAAAGCGCAGCGTGCTCGATGCCGTGCTGGAGGATGCGAAGCGAGTGCAGAACGGCCTCACGAAGGCGGACATCGACAAGCTCGACGAATACTACCAAAGCATCCGCAACATCGAGGTGCGGCTCGGCAAAGACGAGCAGTGGCTCAGCGTGCCGAAGTCCAAACCGCCCGTCACCGAGCCGAAGCCGGGCCTTGCGGGAAAGGCGGAAATTGAAGTGATGTATGACCTCATCGTCGCCGCCTTGCAGACGGACAGCACGCGGGTGCTCACCTACCGGCAGCCGGTGGGCACGTTGCTGCAAAGTCTCGGCACCAAGGTCGCGCCGCATGACATGAGCCACTACAGCCCCGGTGATCGCATGGCAGCCTCGCAGAAGCGTGACGAGACTCAAAGCGAGCTGCTCGCCGGTCTCATCGACAAGCTCAAGGCCACGAAGGAAGCTGATGGCACGACCTTGTTTGATCACATCGCCCTCGCCTACGGTAGCAACATCCGCACGATCCACTATCTCGACAACTGCCCTACCGTCCTCACTGGCGGAGCCGCGAACCTCAAACTCGGCCACCACCTCGTCCTGCCCAAAGACACGCCGCTGTGCAACGTCTGGCTGACCATGCTCCACGGCCTCGGCATCGAAGCCGAGCGACATGGAGATAGCACCGGTGTGGTGAAGGAACTCATCGTGTGATCCGCAAGCCACTTTAGGCAGAAGAATGGGGGCAGGAGAATCAATCCCTTCATTCTTTTGCCCCCATTCTCTTGCCTATTGAATCTCATGACTCGGCTCGTCCTCGTTCTCGTCACCTTCAGCTCCACGCTCCTCGCCGAGCCACCCCAGGCCTTGCTCGACACCAAGCACCGCGCCTTTCTCAAAGACAATTGCCTCAATTGTCACAATGCCGAGAAGCAAAAAGGCAAGGTCCGGCTCGATGACATCGAGTTCACGCTCGATTCAGTCGAAAAGGCTGATCTTTGGCAAAAGGTGCTGAACTCGATCAACTCGGGCGAAATGCCGCCGGAGGACGAAAAGCAGCCGGATCCCGCCGCGAAGACCGATTTCCTCGACGACCTCTCCCGCACGCTCGTCACGGCTCGCACAGCCCTCAGTGACTCCGGTGGCAAGATCACGATGCGGCGCCTGAATCGTCGCGAATACAAGAACACGATCCGCGATCTGCTCGGCGTGGACTTGCGTGTGAACGAGCTGCCTGCCGATGGCGGCGCGGGCACCTTTGATACCGTGGGATCATCGCTCTTCATGTCCTCGGATCAATTTGAGCAATACCTCGCGCTTGGACGTCAGGCGCTGGATGAGCACTTCGCACGTTATGTCGTCGCCGCGCCCGCCAAGCCGCTGAGTGTCCATATTGAAACCGAAGCGAGCAATCAACGGATCGTGAGAGGACTGCAGGAACGCGACGATGCACGCGCCCGTTATCTCAAATGGACAGCAGCCGTGGACGCGGCAGCCGCAAAGCCTGAGAACGCGAAGCTCAGCGAACAAATCCGCGCGGAGAAGAAAGACGACGCGAGACACCTGCACGAACAATGGAAACGGCTCACGGGCGCCCCATCACCCACCACCTTCGGCTTTACCGACGCCATTCATGCCGAGCAGATGGGCCGACGGGATTGGGAACACTTCGTGCCGCATCATCGCGCTTATGTGCAGCATCCGCTGGTGAAGACCGGCACCTTCCTCACCATTGACGATGCCTATGTGAACTCCCGCCAAATCTTCCAGCTCCCTGCCGACTGGCCAGCGGGCGATTACGTCATCCGCGTCCGCATCGCCGCGATGAACGGCCTTCCGCGTGAGCGGCGGTTTGTAGAGTTCGGTCCGCAAGATCCCAGCGGCGTCTGCACCGTGAGCAGCACTCACGAGATCACCGGCACCGCCGCTCAGCCGCAGGTGCTGGAGATTCCGCTGAAGCTCACGGAGTCAAAAACCCGGCTCTTCATGTTCCGCGAGCGGGGCTCCCACGAGTCCAATGCCTCTGCCAGCCGCCTCTTTGCCGAAGCGAAACAGCGCAACGGCATCGGGCCGGAGTTTGCGTTGTGGCTGGATTGGATCGAGGTGGAGAGCGCCAATGGTGCAAAGGCCGCACCTGTCGCTACGAAGGTCGAGAAGCTCCGCAAAGACCCCGAGCATTGGGCGAACAAATACATGCCCATCTATGCCGAGGGCTATGTGGAGAAGTATTCGCGCTTCCAAAAATGGTGCGCGGCGATTGATGAGGCGGCGAAGCAACCGGCGAACGCGGACATCGTGAAGAAGCTTCGCGATGACCCGAAGGTGAAGCAGTCGCCGCATGTGTTTTACAATCGCTTCGCTGAGATCGCGGGTGCGCCTGCGCCGACGAAGTTTGGTTTCAAGGACGTGGACGACGCACAGTTCGCCCGCAGCGAATACAGCTACCATCATCAATACTATGCCGACTACGCGAAGCTCCCGCAGCGCGAAACAGGCACGTGGCTCATGCTTTACTCGCTTGGCCGCTACACGGGCATCACTGCGCCGAACCAATGGCCTGCGGGCAAATACACGCTGCGCATCCGCCTTGCCGCCTCGGATGAGTCGCCCAAAGAGCGTCGCTTCATCGAGATCGGCACCGGCAAGGCCGACGCGGCCGACTTCAACGTGCTCAGCTCGCATCAAGTCACCGGCACGCTCGCAAGTCCGCAGACGCTGGAGATTCCTGTCGAGATCAATGCCAGCGGCGACCGCAACTTCGCCATCCGCGACAAACGCCCGAACAAGCGCGAGGCCGAATACGCGATGTTCCGCGAGGCCTGGGACAAAACCGGCACAGGCCCGCGTCCGTGCATTTGGGTGGACTTTGTCGAGCTGGAAGGGCCGGTGAATGACGCGCCCGTTTTGACCAAGACCATCAAACAACGTCGCGAGGTCGAGTTGCATGCGAACGCGATGGTCGGCGGCACTTACAATGGCTACTTCAAAGGCGGCTACGAGGCGGCGAAGAAGTTCATGGAGACCAAGCAGCCGCAGAAGGGCATCCCGGACGAGCAGGAGGCGAAGTTTCGTATCCGTGGCTTTGAGCAGCATGGGCCCACGTTTGAGCGTTACCTGAACGATCCGCTCACCAAGATCGGCGCGTATTTGACCATCTACAACGTCCACAAAGAAGAGGTCATCACGCTGCCGCCGGATCAGCCCTCCGGCTGGCTCAAAACGAAGCACGAGGTCGAAAAAGCCGAGCCGGGCGATTACATGCTGCGTTTCCGCATCGGTGCGGTGAAGGGCACTCCGAAGGAGCGGCACTTCGTCGCGCTCGGCAGTCGCAAGGCGGGCGATGAAGACTTCACCTTGATGCAGACTTTCCAAATCAGCGGCACCACCGACGCACCGCAGATCATCGAGGTGCCGGTGAGCCTCGCCGCCGATGGTCCGCGCACCTTTGTGCTGCGCGAGAAGCGGGATGTGAAGCTCGATCACGAGCTTTTCACCACCGCGCAGAAAGCCACTGGCGTGGGACCGCCATCTGCGTTGTGGATCGATTGGGTGGAGTGGGAAGGCCCGCTGGTGAAGCAAGCACCCATCGCCAAAGTCGAGCGCATCGAGCCGGAGAAACGCCGCGCCGATGTCGAGCGCGGTCATTTGCGCTTCCAATACCTCAACGAGCAATACGCCAAGTGGAAGGCCGCCGGTGGCGATGAGAAGCGGCTGAAGGAGTTCGACTTCACCGACAAATCGCACGCCGAGTTCGCCAAGGTCGTGTGGGACAGCAACAACCGCTGGTTCCAGCAATACCTCGACCGTCCTCTCTCGAAGACCGGCCTCTATCTCGACAACACCGTCCAGGAAACCTGCGAGCACGCCATCGACCTGCCCGCAGACCTCGCCACCGGCGACTACATCATGCGCGTGAAGATCGGCCGCGTGCCCGACATGCCCACAGAGCGCGCCTTTCTCTCCTTTGTCGAAGCCAGCCCCATCGACAAAGACGACCGCACCTTCCTCGCGAACAAGCAGATCACCGCCACGCTCGAGCAGCCCGAGATCATCGAGCTGCCCTTCCAAATCCGCCCCGGCGGTCCACGGAAGTTCATCCTCATGGAAAAGCGTCCGCTGAAAAAAGAAACCATCAGTCTGCCAGGACGCACCCGCCAGATCACCGAAGCCAAACAACGCGATCCCGTGCTCTGGATCGACTGGATCGAGTGGCAAGGCCCGCTGAACAAGGCCGAAACCAGTTCACAGGCCCAACCCGTCATCGCCGCCGGAGAAACGAATGCCCGCACCGTGCTCCAAACCTTCGCCGAACGAGCTTTTCGCGGCAAAAAGCCCTCCGCCGCCTTTTTGGACAAACTCACCGCCCTCTACGAAGTGCGCCGCAAAGCCGGCGATGCGCACGAAGCAGCTCTCAAAGAGCCACTGAGCGTGATTCTTGCTTCGCCTGGGTTTTTGTATCTTCAGGAAAGTGGTTTGGGCTTTAGCCCAAATGAGAAGGCAGAAGTTGGGCTAAAGCCCAAGCTACTTTCCCAACCTGAACTCGCTTCCCGCCTCTCCTACTTCCTCTGGAGCGCTCCACCCGATGAAGCTTTGCTCGCCGCCGACCTCACCAAGCCAGACATCCTCACCCGCGAGGTGGACCGCCTCATCACCAGCCCGAAGGCGGACGAGTTCGTCAGCGGTTTCGTGCATCAATGGCTTGGCATGGACCGGCTCGACTTCTTCCAGTTCGACACCAAGCAGTTCCGTGACTTTGACGAAAGCGCCAAGGCCGCCGCACGCCGCGAGGTCTATGAAACCTTCGCCCACCTGCTGCGAAACAGCGGCAGCCTCACGAAACTGCTCAAGAGCGACGAAATCCACGTCAACGGCCTGCTCGCCACCTACTACGGCATCGAAGGTATCAGCGGCGATGTGTTTCAAAAGATCAAACTCCCCGCCAACTCCCCACGCGGCGGCCTGCTCGGCATGGCCGCCATCCTCGCCATGGGCAGCAACGGCGAGCGCACCAGTCCCGTCGAGCGCGGAGCCTGGGTGCTGCGCAAACTCCTCCACAACCCACCACCACCCGCCCCGCCGAATGTGCCGCAGCTCGACCGACTCGCCACCAAGCCTGTCAGCCCGCGCGAGCGTCTGCTAGCTCATCAAGAAGAGCCGCAGTGCCTCCAGTGCCATCGCAAGATCGACCCCATCGGCTTCGGCCTCGAAAACTTCAACGCCGCCGGCAAATGGCGCGACGTCGATCACGACCCCAAAACCAAAAAAGACTGGCCCATCGACCCCGCCGGCCAATTCCACCACGGCCCCACCTTCCAAACCTACTTCGACCTCCGCGACCAAATCGCCGCCAAGAGCGAAAACTTCGCCCAAGGCTTCACCGAAGCACTGATCGAGTATGCGCTCGGCAGGCCGTATGGGTTTACGGACATCGCTCTCGCCGAAGACATCGTGAGAAAAGCCAAAACGAAGGATTTTGCGATTCGCGAGCTCATCCTCGCACTCGTCACCAGCCGGGAGTTTGGTCAGAAATAGAGATGTAGGCAAAAGAATGGGGGCAAGAGAATGAATCTGTTTTCTATTCTTTTGCCCCCATTCTCTTGCCTAAATTGCTTTGTCGAGTGTCAGCGCACCTCTCCGTATCAACCCAGATGATCCGTTCCACCTTCCTCCTCCTCGTTGCCTCCACCGCTGCCGCTCTCGATTACCCCCACGTCACCGCCGAGCCTCAAAAGACCGGCTGGCCGCTCACGGCGGAAGAACGGGCCTATGTCGTCGATAAGCCGGAATACGAGCGTCGCCCCGGTCGTGAGTCGAACAAGCATCTGCCGCAACTTTGGCCTCAAGTGCCAACGGCGGGCCATTTCGGCGGCGATTCATGGCTGAAGCTCCACGAGGCGCATGTGAAGACCGTGCAGGCGAATCAAGGCCCGCTCGATGTGTTGCTCGTCGGCGACAGCATCACGATCCAGTGGGGCGAGTCGTGGAAGAAGCACTTTCCCGACCTCAAAGCCGTCAACATCGGCATCGGCGGCGACAAAACGCAGAACGTCCTCTGGCGGCTCGACCACGGCGGTGTCGAGGGACTTCAGCCGAAGGCCATCGTGCTCATGATCGGCAACAACAACATGTTCTTCACCCCCGAGACCGGCATCGAAGCCGCCGCCAAAGGCATCGAGATGTGCCTGAAGAACCTCCGCGAGAAGTTCCCCGCCGCCGCCATCATCGTGGCGAAGATCCTGCCAGCCCACACACCCGGAAACGCCTTCTACGAAGACATCAAGAAGACCAACGCCGCTCTCGATCCGCTCAAGCTCGACAGCGATCCGAACGTGAAAGTCCTCGATTTATGGCCCGACTTCACCAATGCGGACGGCACCATCAAGAAGGACCTTTTCACCCCGGATAACATCCACCTCTCGCCTGCGGGCTATGCGGTGTATGCCGCCAAATTGAAGCCGCTGCTGGTGGTGAAGTAACCGGAATTAGGCAGAAGAATGGGGGCAAGAGAATGAATCTGTTTGTTATTCTTCTGCCACCATTCTCCTGCCTACGTTCCCCAAGTATTATGCGTCAGATTCTCCTCGCCTGCCTGTTTGCCACCTCGCTCTTCGCTGCGCCACCGACGGTGTTTTTGAAGCAGCATTGTTATGACTGCCATGATGCGAAGACGAAGAAGGGCGACCTCGATTTGACCGCGCTCAGCTTCGACGCGCAGCATCTGGACCTGCTCGTCAAAGTGCATGATGCGGTGGAGCGTGGCGAGATGCCGCCGAAGAAGAAAATGCAGCCTGCAGAGGCGGAAAAGGCTGCGTTTGTAAGTGAGATGGACGCGAAGCTGATGGCGCTGGCGAAGGCGGGCGATCAGGGTCGCATTCGGATGCGGCGGATGACGCGGGTGGAGTTTCAAAACACGCTGCAGGATCTGCTGGCACTGCCGAGGCTCGACATCACGGCGCTGCTGCCGGCGGATGGTCGCGTGGCGGGCTATGACAAGATGGCGGGAGCGCTGGACATCTCGCCCGCGCATCTCGCGGCGTATGAGGAGGCGGTGGAAAAGGCGCTGGATGCGGCAATCGCCACGAGCAGTGCGCCGCCGCGAGTCTTCAAGAAGCGAATCTATCCGGCTGGGTTGTTCAAGTTTGGCGGGAACCTGCTCCAGGGGCAGTTCGTGCTGCTGAAGGACAAGCAGCCTGATCCCGCGCTGCCGGTGCGTGGCGGCTTTGAGGACAAAAAAGGCCATGTGGGCGATGCGGGGCCGGACTTGGAGGAAAGGCGCAAGCTGCTCGAAACCGCGAAGAAATCGCAAAGCGCAGTCGGTTTACTCAATCCGAATCTCGCGGGTTATGAGGCGGCGATGAATGTGTCGCCGATCTACGCGGGGATGTATCGCATGAAGCTCTCGCTGTGGGGTTTTCATTGGAACGAGGGCAAGCCGGAGCCTTGCGCCGCGCCTCAAGCTGCGGTGCTGCGGGCGCATGAGGAGGGCAAGCAACAGGAAGGCGGGCGCTTGCTGCGTGCCTTCACCGCGCCGTCGATGAAATCGAACGAGGCGGAGATCACCGAGTGGCTCGATGCGCATGAGAGCATCGTCTTTGATCCCGTTTCGGTCCCGTGGAACGGTCTGCGCATCGGCCAGGTCGCCGGGCGGGCGAAAAAGCATGTGGGGCCGGGCGTGGCGATTGACTGGTTCGAGATCGAAGGGCCGATCAACGCCATGTGGCCGCCAGAGAGTCACAAGCGGCTCTTTGGCGATCTGCCGATCAAGCCATGGCAGCAAGGCAGTGAGGCGATTCCGCCGCAACGCGAGGAGGTGCGCAGCATCGGCGGTTATGTGCCGAGCATGCATTTCGATCTCACGCCGCAGGAGCGAAAGCCGACGCTGGAGACCGTGCAGTCCGCGCAGCCGGAAGCGGATGCCCGCAAGCTGCTCACGACGTTTTTGCCGAAGGCGTTTCGTCGGGAGGTGAAGCCCGAAGAGATCGAGCCCTATGTGGCTCTGCTGCGCTCTCGACTTGCCGCGAAGGACTGCTTTGAGGATGCCATGCGGCGTGTGTATGTCGCGGTGCTCACCTCGCCGGAGTTTTTGTTTCACGCGCCGGATTCGCTGGCCTCTCGACTCTCCTACTGGCTCTGGAACGGCCCACCGGATGCCGAGTTGCTCGCCGCAGACCTCCAAAACCCAGCCGTGCTCCACAAAGAGGTGGATCGCCTGCTCGCGGACAAAAGAAGCGAGCGCTTCATCGAGGACTTCACGAATCAATGGCTCGAACTTAGCCGTCTCGATGAAACCACGCCTGATCCGCAGCTTTACCCCGAGTATCGCTTTTTGCTCCACGAAGGCATGGCCGCCGAGACGCGTGCCTTTTTGCGCGAACTCATCCAAAACGATCTCCCCATCACTGCGCTGCTCAAACCGGGCTTTGCCATGCTCACGCAGCGCCTCGCCGAGCACTACGGCATCAAAGATGTGCATGGTGTGGAGCCGCGCAAAGTGTCGCTGCCACCCGAGAGTCTGCGCGGAGGCCTGCTCGGCCATGCGGCCATTCACAAGCTCACCGCGAACGGCACCACCACCTCGCCCGTGAAGCGCGGCGTATGGGTCATGGATCGCGTGTTGAACGATCCCGCCCCACCACCGCCGCCCGGCGTCTCCGCGGTCGATCCCGATACTCGCGGCACCACCACCGTGCGCGAGCAGCTTGAGAAACATCGCGCCGATGCCAACTGCGCCGCCTGCCACGCGAAGATCGACCCTGCTGGATTCGCGCTCGAAGCCTTCGATCCGATTGGAGGCCTGCGTGATCGCTACCGCTCCAACGGAAAGGGAGATGAGCCACCCGAAAAAGGCAAAACCGACTGGCGCGTGCAATACAAGCTCGGCCCCAAAGTGGACCCTAGCGGCACCCTCACCGATGGCCGCTCGTTCAGCGGCCCGAATGATCTGAATGCCCTCCTCACCAGCGATCCCGCCCGACTCGCCCGCGCCTTCGTCGCCCACCTCTCCCGCTTCGCAACCGGAGCCGAAGTCAGCTATGCCGACCGAGCCCAGATCCGCCAGATCGTCGAAAGCACGAAGAGCAGCGGGTATGGCATCAAGTCGTTGATCCATGCTTTGGCTCGAAGCGAAGTCTTTATCGACAGGAGAATGGGGACAGAAGAATGATTTCTTTGTTCCATTCTCTTGTCCCCATTCTTTTGTCGATTCTTTACTGTCATGCCTATTCACCGCACACTTGAACTCCAAAGCATCTCCGACAAAGCCTTCGCCGAGATTGACGAGGTAGTGATGCGTTGTGCTTACGCGAGTCAGAACCATTTTGGTCGGCTGTTCGACGAGCGCATCTATGAGAACGACCTAGCGGCGAGGTTGCGTGCAGAAGGGTTCGAGGTTCACACACAAGTCCCGGTCAAAGTCAGTCATGGAAGCTTCGAAAAGACCTACTATCTTGATCTTGTCGTGAACCAGATGCTCTACGAGCTGAAGGTCGTTGCCTCGCTGCTCCGGGAGCATGACGCCCAAGCGCTCAACTATGCGATGCTGCAAAACATCCGTCTCGTGAAGCTCCTGAACTTTGGCGAGTCCGAAGTTCGCGGAAAACTGCTCCGCAATGCCATAGGTGAACCCGAACGCCATCAGCCCACCATGCGAAAGACAGGCTGGAGACCATTAGGACCTCGTTGCACGGAGTTGATCGAACATCTCAAAGAACTCATCCGCGACTGGGGAACTCGTTTGGATTATCGGCTCTACAATGAAGCCCTCATCCATCACTTCGGAGGTGAGTCCAATTGTTTGCTGCGGACAGAACTGATAACTGGAAGCGTTTCGCTTGGCACTCATCCCGTGCCGCATCACGATGACGAATATGGTTTCGTTGTCACAGGATTCACGCGACCCCAATCCGGCTATCGACAGCACCTGGAGATTCTATTGCAGCACGCGCCGTCGCTGAAAGGTATTCAGTGGATCAATCTGAACCATTCCCGGCTGGAGGTGACGACGATTCAGTCAGATATCGACAAAAGAATGGGGACAGAAGAATAGCCCGAAACAGAAATCCTTAATCCATTCTCTTGTCCCCATTCTTTTGTCGATTCCCACCATGACAACCCGCCGAAACTTCCTCCGCGCTGCTGGCGCTTGCCTCGCTCTACCTTCCACCGGGCGGGCGGCTGAAAAGCTGCCGCCGACGCGGCTTTTCGCCATTCATGTGCCGCTGGGCATGATGCCGCAGTTTTTCTTTCCAAAGGCTGGCGAGACCTCCAGCCCCTATCTCGACCTCATCGCCGCGCATCGTCCGCACTTCACCACTTTCTGCGGCCTGTCACATCCAGGGGTCGATGGAAATCACCACGCAGGTCAGTGCTTCCTCACGGGTGCGCCGCATCCAGGGCAGCCAACCTTCCGCAACAGCCTCTCGCTGGATCAGTTCGTCGCGGAGCAGATCGGACTCGACACGCGCTTTCCCTCGCTCGCCGTGTCGGTGCGCAAGGGCGAGCACTATGCCGACTCCATCGCGGTCTCGCGCTCCGGCGTTGTTTTGCCCTCCGAAACCAGCGCCGAGAGGCTTTATCGACGCTTGTTCGTCGCCGGAACGCCCGAGGAAAAAGCCGCGACCATGCGCCGCATCGAAGCCGGTGGCAGCGTACTCGATCTGATCCTCGACAAAGCCAAGCGACTCGAAAAAAGCACCGCCGCGGAGGATCGGGCGCGACTCGAGCAATACTTCCAAAGCGTGCGCGAACTCGAAGGCCGCCTCCAGCGCAACATCGAGTGGGAAAACCGCCCGAAGCCGAAAGTGGACTACCCGCAGCCCAAGGACATCGCCGATGCCAACGAGGTCATCGCCAGGTCCAAGCTCATGTTTGACCTCATCCGCCTCGCCTTGCAGACGGACAGCACGCGCGTCGTCACGCTCTCGCTCAGCACCTTCAGCGTCGTGCCGCATGTCCCTGGCGTGAAGAGCGAAACCCACGGCCTCACCCACCACGGCAACGAACCCGACAAGATCGCCGAGTTGAAGAAAATCGAAGAAGCCCAGATGACAGCCTTAGGTGACCTCCTGAAGGCCTTTCAATCCGTCAACGAAACCGGCGGTAGTTTGCTCGACCGCACCCAAATCCTCTACGGAAGCTGCCTCGGCAACGCCAACTCCCACAGCAACCAAAACCTCCCGCTCATCCTCGCCGGTGGCGGCTTCAAGCACGGCCAGCACCTCGCCTTCGACACGCAAAACAACACACCGATGGCGAACCTCTTTGTGTCCATGCTTCAAAACCTCGGCATCGAGGTGGACAAATTCGCAAGTAGCACGGGAACGCTGAGTGAAGTTTCCCGCATTTAAAAGCGATTCCTTATCAATGAACCGTTTCGCCCGCATCCTTCTGAGTTTGCTCACCACGCACACGTTCGCCGCTGAACCAACGGCGGCGGACTGGATGCCAGGCGTGGAGGATCGAACGGCGCTTTGGTGGACGGAAGGGCCGCCAAAGATGTTTGGCGATGCGGCGCGACCGAAGGAGGAGGTACTGAGCTTTGAGTTTGGGAAGCAGACGATGCGCTTCGATACACGGCACGTGCGCTTGGTGGACAGTGGGTGGGAGTGTGCGGTGATCGTTGAGGGGCGGAGGTTTGTTTGCAACGGGCGCACGCAGTCGGATGACGAGTGGCAGCAGCCAGTTCGCTTCGTGGAGAGTGGTCGCTTTTTCCAGCGGGTGGTGATTGAGGGGCTAACGTTCGCGGATGCGGAGGGCAAGGCCTTCGACGGCACGGCGCGACTGGAGATCAGCGTGTGGCCGGATCGGCTGGCGTTTCGCTTGGAGAGCGAATGCGAGGCGGTGATAGAGCTGCGGCATGGTGAGAAGAAGGCGAGCGGCAGTCGCAGCGTGTTGCTGGAGGTGCTCGCGGGCGATACGAAGGCCGTGGTGGAGTCGGAACTGACGGTGACGCGGGATGAGGCGCTGGGTTGTCATCGGCTGGCGTTGCCTCAAAAGCCGTGGAGCAATGCAGGTGGCACTTATTATCCCGAAGAGCACCTGGATCGCATCGACCGCTGGCGTGTGACGCTGCGCAATGACACCGATGAGCCCACGGTGGCGCGGTTGATGTTCACGCAGGAGAAGCATCTGCCGATCACGGGCTTCACGCCGATGCTTTGCGAACTCGATGGCACGCCGACGGGCATTCCGGTGCAGCTTTCAAAGAATTGGCACATCCGCGCGGAGAAGGGTCGCCTGCCGCATGACGGGTCGTGGTTTCATGGTTTCGCGTATGTGCGAGTGCCGGCGAAGTCGCGGCGCGAGTTGGTTTTCCAAATGGTGCATGCTCGCTACGGCGGCGTGTGCGCGGCCTCTCATGCGCAGCTCTGTCTCATCGGCTGGGGACACAATCAATTCTGGGATCAGGCGGCGGTGGGCAGCTTTGGCGAGAGCATCTGCTTCGAGCCGGGACGCGTGCAGCGTCGTTGCTTCATCACCGATGTGCGTCCTCTGATGACCTTGCCCGTCGAGCCAAAGACGAAACGCTGGGGCTGGGCCGAGAACTGCGGTGGCGGCGATTTCCTCATGTGGAAGGATGCGCAGGGGTGCTATCAAAAGATGATCGGCACGCGCACGGACTATCGAGCACATGGACCGTGCCTCACCGATGTGAGCTACAGCGAGGAATCGAGCGGCGGCGAGATCGCGGCACGCATGGACGTGTCCGTGCCTGCGGCGAATGATCATCTACGCACCTTGCTGCGGCTGCGTTACGACGTGCGGAAGCCGCTGCGTTGGCAAAGGCTCGCGTTCTTCCAACTCGGCGCGGATTTCTACAACGACGTGCCCGCGCGCCGCGTGGCCATCGGCGATGTCACCGGCCTGCGCGAGGAATGGGAGCCGCGACGTGCGAAGGACGAGTATGATCGCACCGCGCTGCCACTCGATTGCGAGAGTGCATGGATCTCCGTGCATGGCGTGGAGCGTGAGGCCTTGAAAAAAGGCCACGCGATGGCGAGTCGAGGCCTCATCGTGCGCTCGTGGCGTGCCGTTCTCGGCGGAAAACCCGCCGCGCCCCATGTGTCCACCTTCTGCACCGAGTGGGGCAAAGGAAACCACAAGACCGCCATCGAGCTTTCGCCGCTGCCTGGCCTCACCGAGTTGCAGCCGGGCGACTTCGTCGAGGCAGAACTCGAACTCGTCATCTTCCCCGCCGATGCCGCCGCTTACTACGGCCCGGATGCCAAGCTGCGTGACATGCTCACCCACGCTGCCGACACCTGGCGTCCCGTGCATCGCGAGGCGAAAGGCAACGCGCTGATACCCATCGCGAAATGCGGTATTATCACGAAGAGCTACCCACTGGTCATCACCGTCGATGATGAGCAGCGTGCGCAGTGCCTCGTGAAAGGCGGACTCGGCCATCTGCCGGTGACTTTCGCCGGTTTGAAGTCACCGAAGGGCCATCGTGTGCTCGTGGATGGCCAACCGGTCACGCATTGGCAGACCGACTGGAATGCGGCGACACAACGCTGGCAGATTGTGTGCAATGTGGCTGCTGGTCTGGAGCATGAGGTCGTTTTGGACAAGGCGGATGAATGATCTGACCGATTCGGACTGAAAATAGGCAGAAGAATGGGGGCAAGAGAATGATGGTATCCATTCTCCTGCCTAACTTGGCTGGGAAAGATTGGGGGTAAAAGAAGGGGAACCACTATTTTCTGATCTTTTACCCACCATCTTTTACCAACGAAAAGTTACTCCATGTTCCAACATCCAGTCACGCGGCAGTCCGTGTTCCTGCCTAAATCAACACCGCCAACCACGCGAGAACGCTCTTCTCAAAGCCTTTGAAGACGTCATCATCGAGCGCCGTTACCTCCAAATCCTCCCATGAACCGCCTCACCTTCCTCCTCGCCACTGCTTTCGCTTTCCACACCTTCGCGGCCGAAACGCCGGTCGAGACCGATCCGCGGCTGCATTCCGATGGCCAAGGCTGGAAGCTCAATCAGGCGACGATCAAAGACCCAAAGCGTCCACGCGTGCTGCTCATCGGTGATTCGATCCTCAGCGGTTACATGGCTCATGCGATCAAGAAGCTCGACGGCAAGGCCTACGTCGATGCCTGGGTGAACCCCTACAACCAGTCCGAGCATCTCAACACGAAGATCCTGCCCGACGTGCTCGCGAAAGGGCCGTATGACGTGATCCATTTCAACATGGGCCTGCACGGCTGGCAGGAGGGCCGCATCAAACCGGGCACCTTTGAACCGCTGACCAAGGGCTACGTCGATGCCATCCGCGCGAAGCTCCCCAACGCCAAGCTCATCTGGGCCAGCAGCACGCCGGTGATGCTGGAAGGCGATGTCAAAACGCTCGATCCCGTCATCAACGGCACCATCATCGACCACAACCGCATGGCCGCCAAAGTCATGGCCGAATGCAGCGTGCCGGTGAGCGACTTCTACGCCCTGCTCGTGGACAAGCTCGACCTCGCCCGCGGCGGCAAAGACAAGTTTCACTGGAACGGGCCCGCGTATCAAATCCTCGGTGACAAGTGCGTGGAGGAGGTGCTGAAGGCGTTGCCAGCATCGAAGTAGAGAATGTGGTGGAGTCCTCTGGACTCCGATGTAGCAGCCGGGACGGCTGCACCACATTTGCTGGCGCTTTCATGACAAACTCACTTCAGATGCACTCAAAGCTTTCACTCATCGCCGCCTTTTGGGTGACTCAGTTCGCCGCGTTACACGCGGAAGCACCTGCAGCGACCACGACGAAGCTCGATGTGGTTTACAAGACGACTGAGCAGGGTCCGTTGAAGCTCGATCTGCATTATCCCACCGCGCCGAAGGCTGGAGCGACGTTTCCGCTCGTGCTCTTCACGCATGGCGGCGGCTGGGCGGCGGGCACGAAGAAGATTGAGCGCGGCGTGAGACTCATGGGCGTGAAGGCGCTGAATGCACAGGGCTTTTGCGTGGCGTCGGTGGACTACCGGCTTTGCACGAAGGAGGGAGAAATCACCGTGCGCGATTGCGTGACGGATGCGAAGGACGCTCTGCGCTTTCTCGCAAAGAACGCCGTGTCGTTCTCGCTCGATGCGGAGCACTTCTTCACCTGGGGCGACTCGGCGGGCGGCCATCTCGCGCAGATGCTGCTGCTCTCGCCGCCGGAGTCGTTTCCCGGCGATCCAGCGCTCGCGGAGGCGAAGTATCGGCTCATCGCCGGTGTGTCGTGGTATGGGCCGTGTGATTTCGAGAAGATCGACCTCTTCACTCCGCCCGGCGGCAGCGACGTGCGGGATCGTTTCGGCTCCCGCATCCTCAAAGCGGGCGCAGACGAGAACACCAAGATCGCCGCCTATCGCGAGGTCAGCCCGGTGAACTACCTGCGTCCCGACAGCCCGCCGCTGCTCATGATGCAGGGCGCTCAAGATCCGACCATCCCCGTGCAGCATGCGCATTACATGAAGGAACGCGCCGCTGCGGTGAAAGCGCCTGTGGAGACCTTCATCGTCCAAAACTCCGGCCACAACTGGCGCGAGGTCGGCGGCCCGCTGAGTCCGACACTCGAAGAAATCATGATAAAGACGGCCGCCTTTATGAAAAAGCATTTGGAGCGCGTTTCATCATCCCCCAGTCGATGATTTTCTGCCGCCGCATCCTTCCGCTCTTCCTGTTTTGTGGTCTTTTGCCGCTCTCGGCGGCTCATGCCCAGGGTATGCCGTCGCAGATCGAGCAGAGCTGCATCGAGTGCCATGATGCGGAGACAAAAAAGGGCGGGCTCGATCTCACGGCGCTGACCTTTGATCTGCGGGATAGAGCCATGCGTGAGCGCTGGGTGCGGGTGCATGATCGTGTGGAGAAAGGCGAGATGCCGCCGAAGGTCGATGACATGTCTGCGGCGGATCGCACGGCTTTGGTGAAGGCGCTGGATGTGTCGCTGAATGAAGCGGATCGTGCGGAGGTGCTGGCGAATGGCCGGGGACCGCTGCGCAGGCTGAATCGCGACGAGTATGAGCAAAATCTGCGTGATGTGCTGCAACTGCCCGATCTCGATATTCGCGATACTTTGCCGGAGGACCGCGAGGGGCATCGGTTTAACAAAACGGGCAGCATGCTCGACATGTCGCGCGTGCAGCTCACGGCCTATCTGGATGCTGCGGAGGCCGCGCTGCGTGCGGCGATGGCCACGGAGCCTGCGCCGCCGCCGGTGGTGAAAAAGCGAGTGGTGGGCACGGATTTGTTTCCGGGCACGGGCACGTTTGGAAATCGCGAGGCGATGTTCTTCGCCAAGGACAACAAGTTCATCGAGTTGGATGGCAAAAAGGCCAAAGAGTCCGCGAAGGATGAGTCGCTTGAGATGGCGCTGTTTCGCTCGGCGAGCTGGCCCTACCTCGGCACGCCGCGTGGTGTCGTCGCGAAGCACGCGGGGCGCTACAAGGTGCGCTTTTCGGCTCGCGCGGTGCTGCAGCAGCCGGGCTACGCCTTGCTGCCCGCGAAGCAACCGGTGCCGATGACCTTCCGCACGCGGAAACCGGCCGGCGTGGACATCATCAATGAAGTGCGCGCCTCCGGCGGCGTGATCGACATCCAGCCTGAGCAGCGAGTCTATGAGACGACGATCACGCTGCGGGCGGGAGAGTCCTTTGAATACAGCCTGCTCGGCCTGTCGATGCCGCTGGCGCAGAACCCCAACGGCTCCGCGCCGACGTATCGCTACCCGCCTTTCCCGGAGGGTGGTCAGCCGGGTGTCGCGGTGCAATGGCTCGAAGTCGAAGGTCCCCTTCCGCCGCCAAGCTGGCCACCGCCTTCGCATCGCGTGCTGTTTGACGATCTCGGCATCGAGGTGACGCCGAAGAACGCCCAAGAGGATGCAAAACGCCTGCTGCGTCGCTTTGTGAGCCTCGCTGCCCGCGAACCAGTGTCGGAGGATGATTTGCGTTTGTTTGAAGCGCTTATCGCCGAGCGCTTGGAGAAGGGCTCGGCGTTCAAAGAGGCGCTGCTGGCCGGTTACAAAGCCTTTTTGGCCTCCGGCGACTTCATCTACCTCCGCGAGCCGGAATCGGCGGACGATCCCTTCGCCATCGCCTCACGTCTCTCGCACTTTCTTACGAACTCGCGGCCCGATGCGCGTTTGAGCGATCTGGCGGCTCAGAAACGTCTGCGAGATGCCAAGACGCTGCGCGAGGAAACGGAGCGTCTGATCGCCAGCGGTGGCTTTGAGCGCTTCGTGACAAACTTCACCGACTACTGGCTCAGCCTGCGCCACATCCGCCGCGATGATCCCGACATCCGGCTCTTTCCGGAGTATCGCTTTGACGAGTATCTCGTGGAGAGCATGGAGCGCGAGACGCGCACCTTTTTCACCGCGATGCTTCGCGACAACCTGCCCGCCAGCGTGCTGGTGAAGGCGGATTTCGTCTTCGCCAACGACCGTCTCGCGAAGCACTACCAGCTCCCGCCACTCAGCGGCTCCGCCATGCGAAAAGTCGCCGTGCCGCAGGGCAGTCCGTTTGGTGGATTGCTCACGCAGGCCGCGGCTTTGAAAGTCAGCGCGAATGGCACGAACACCTCGCCTGTCGTGCGTGGTGCCTGGGTGATGGAGCGGCTCATCGGTCAGCCTCCTCCGCCACCACCGCCCAGCGTGCCCGCCGTCGAGCCGGACATTCGCGGTGCCAAAACCATCCGTGATCTCATGGCGCTGCACACGAAGGAAAAATCCTGCGCCAGTTGCCACGCCAAGTTTGATCCCGTCGGCCTCGCTTTGGAGAGTTTTGATATTCTCGGCGGTTGGCGCACGCGTTATCGCGGCATTGAAGAAGGCGAGCGCATCACCGGCATCGACCGTGCGGGCCACGACTACAGCTACACGCTCTCCGCGAACGTTGATCCCAGTGGCAAACTCATCGACGGCCGCACGTTCAACGATGTGCATGCTCTGAAAGCCATCCTCGCCGCCAACCCACGCCAGCTCGCGCGGAATCTGCTCCACCAGTTTACCGTCTATGCCACCGGCACCCCCGTCCGGTATTCCGACCGCCGTGAGATCGAGTCGCTGCTCGATGCGTGCGAGAAGGATGGCTATCGCGTGCGGGATCTGATGCTCGCGTTGGTGGAAAGTGAGATTTTCACCGGAGGGCAGTCCAAATGAAGACTTCCCGCAGATTCAGAAAACCCACCGATTAAAATCAGATCAGCCCAATCTGCGGGTTCTCTGAATCTGCGGGATAACTGCTTTTCCATGAACGCTCCTCACATTGCCAAGTCCCTCTCACGCCGCCGCTTTCTGCAAAGCGCGGGTGTCACGCTTGGATTGCCTTTGCTCGAATGCATGACGCCCGTGTTTGGACGTGCGGCGCAAGCGAAAGCACCCCGCCGGATGCTCATCATCTCGAACAACCTCGGCTTCCTGCCGAAGCCGTTTTTCCCGACGACCGCGGGGCGTGATTATGAGCTGACGCAGACGCTCGCGCCATTGGCGGATGTGCGGGGCGAGTTCAGCATCTTCAGCGGCATGTCACACCCCGATGTGAATGGCGGGCACAGCGCGGAGAACTGCTTCCTCACAGCCGCACGCGGGCCGACGAAGAGCGGGTTTCGCAATCAGATCTCGCTCGACCAGTTCGCCGTGGAAAAGCTCGGCCAGCTCACGCGATTTCCCACGCTGAACCTCGGCGTGAACATCGACAAAGCGAACCGCAGCCTCTCCTGGACACGCGACGGCGTTTTGCTGCCCGCCGAGGACAGTGCGCCGGCCTTGTTTCGTCGCATGTTCCTCCAGGGCGATCCAGCGGCGGTGAAACGACAACTCAACGCGCTCGACGAACGCGGCAGCATTCTCGACACGCTGCTCGATCACACAAAGAAGCTCAGTCGCGACCTCGGCAGCGATGATCGCTCCCGTCTCGATCAATACCTCACCTCCGTGCGCGAGGTGGAGGAGCGACTGCTCACTGCCCGCGAGTGGGAGCTGAAGCCGAAGCCCGTCACGAAGCTCCCCGAGCCCGCCGACATCCAGGACAAGAAGCGCATCTTTGAAAAGCTCGATCTCATGCTCGCCATGGCGCAGCTCGCCTTCGAGTCCGATTCCACGCGTATCATCACGCTCATGGTCGATGCCTTTGCCACGCCCGCCTTCAAGATCGACGACCACGAAAGTACCACCGAAGGCTACCACGGCCTCAGTCATCACGGCCAGGCTCCCGCAAAGGTGAAACAGCTCGAAGACGCCGACCGCCAGCAGATGGTGCTCTTCCGCAAACTTATCCAAAACCTCGCCACGAAGCGCGAAGACGACGCCCGACTGCTCGACCGCACGATGGTCCTCTTCGGCAGCAACATGGGTGATGCGAACAAGCACGACAATACCAACCTCCCCATCCTCCTTGCCGGCGGTGGCCTCAAACACGGCCAGCACCACGCCTTCAAAGGCGATCACGACAAACCGCTCTGCAATCTCTTCGTCTCTATGCTCCAGCACATGGGTGTCGAGACCGAATCGTTTGGATCAAGCACGGGAACTCTCACCGTTTAAACTGAACTGAGCATGCGCATCGCCATTTTCACCTTTTCACTGCTCGCCTGTGCTTCCTTGATCCCCGCGCAGGCTCCTTCCGCCGCTGAAAGCATTCCCCAATCGGTGCAGGAGCTTTGGGCGGATTTTGATCCGCGCAAAGAGCCCATCGGAACGGAGGTCATTCGCGAGTGGAAGGAGGACGGCATGATTTTGCGGCATGTGCGCTACTTCATCGGCAGCTTCAAAGGCAAGCCGGCACGCATGGCGGCGGTGTATGGCTTTCCCGAAGGGACGAAGGAAAAACTCCCCGCAGTGATGCACATTCATGGTGGCGGTCAGCGAGGTTCGGTGAGCGAGGTGAAGCTGCTCGTGGCGCGAGGTTACGCGGCGCTGTCGGTGAACTGGGGCGGCAGCGGCAATGGAAAAGCGCCCTTCAACACCTGCGAGAAGGCCGAGCCGGGCGATCCGAACACCGATTGGGGCGCGGTCGATCCCTCGCAGCTCAATGTGCCGGGTTACTCGTCGATGCTGCCAGGTCCGAAGCATGTGTTTGAGGACCGCGAGCATCCGAAGAACAACAACTGGTATCTCCTTACGCTTGGCTGTCGTCGCGGGCTCACCTTTCTCGAACAGCAGCCGGAAGTCGATGCGCAGCGCCTCGGCGTGCATGGTTACTCGATGGGCGGGAATCTCACGATGTATGTCGCAGGCACCGATGATCGCGTAAAGGCCGCGGTGCCGGCCGTTGGCGGTCAGGGCTGGCGCTGGCAGGGGCGAGATTACCTCGGCGGCAAGGCGCAGCAGGAGCAGATCAAGGGCGACATCGAGGTCTTCAAGCGCACACTGAGCTTCGAAAGCTATGCGCCGCGCATTCACTGCCCGGTTTTGCATCGCAGTGCCACGAACGACTTCCACGGCTGGATGGACGACGTGTATCGCACGAACGCCCTCATCGAAAAACAGCCGACGCGCTACAGTTGGGTGCCCCACATGAACCACCGCCTCACGCCGGAGGTGGCGATCACGATGCCGCTTTGGTTCGACCACTATCTCAAAGGCGGCCCCGCTTTGCCCGACACACCACAGAGCGAACTCCGCCTCAAATCGAACGACGACGTGCCGATGCTGCGCGTGCGGCCGGATGTGAAAACGCTGCCCGTGGCCCGCGTTGAGATTTTTTACAGCGTCGATCCCGATCCCCGCGCCCGCTTCTGGCGCAGTGCCGAGGTTCATCACGAAACGGAGGGCTATATCGCCCAACTGCCGATCCACACGCTCGACACGCCGCTGTTCGCTTTCGCGAACGTTTACTACACGCTGCCAAAGCCCGAATCGATGGCGCAACTGCCAGGCAACTCCAAACCGGTCACCGAAGTCTGCATCAGCTCGCTGATGCACACGCACAACGCGGCGGAGGTCGCACAAGCCGCTCCCAAGCTCACCGCGAAGCCTTCCAAACTCATCGAGGACTTCGCCCACGGCCAACGCGATTGGTATTCTCTCAACGCCGGCAATCTCACGCATCAGCAGCTCTGGACGCGCAAAGTCACCGACCAGCTGTATCGCGGTGCCGACGGTGCGAAGCTAAAGCTCACGCTCAAGATGCCGCAGACGAATCGCATCGCCATCGTGCTCCAGCAGAACGAATGGCGCAGCTATCGCGGCCAGCGCAAAACCTTCGTCTTCGAACACGAAGTGCATGGCGATGCAGCCGTGCAGACAATCATGCTCGAAGCCAAAGACTTCACTTCAACCGACGGCGCGCTCACATCCTGGGCTCAAATCGACCAGCTCGGCATCTGCGCGCACTACGCACAGGGCGGTGCTCCCGCCAAAGACGTGCCGCTCTGGAAAGGCGCCGCGATGGAACTCTTGCGTGTCGAGTGGGAGTGAAGTGATCAGCGGTCGTCTTCGGTCTTCTTCTTCCGATTCTTCGCTTTGTCGGGCTTGTTCGCCTTGTCCGCTTTGGGTGGCTTGGGCGGTTCGTTCGACACTTTGAAATCGGTGGGAGGCAGCAGCGGAGGCGTGTCGAGTCTGCCGCGGTGGACTTCGATGAGGCTGAAGATGTCGTCTTTGGCATCGGTGTTCACGAGGGAGAAGTCCGCGCCCTTTGTGCCGCCGTGACGCAGCATCGCGTCCTCGATGATCACTCGCTCATGATGCCATTGTTTGTCGCCTTTGCCGGTGATGTTCAGTGCGGTCTTCATGCCTGACTTGCCCGCATCGTAATCAAGCTTCCAGGTCGATCCTGCTGTCGCGTCATACCAGACGACGGTGATCGCCATCGCTTTGGGATCATTGCCTTCGGAGAATCCATCGTGCAGTTTGAAATGCATCGCGTCTTTGCCAGAGGCGTGCTCGAAGCCGCGCGCAAAGCGCGAGTAAATGGACGAGGTCTTCGTGATCGGTCCGCCCACGCGCCAGAGGGGAATGGACGTGGCATCGGCGTCGATCTGATCGAGGAAGCGTCCGTAGTTATCGGGCCAGATGTCCCAGCCCACATCGTTGAATCCCGTCTGCGTGTCGCGCTGGCGGACCTGGCTCAGCAGCAGCGCGTTCTGGTCATCCACTGCAGCGCCATACTTGGCATAGGCGGCGCAGATCTTCAGCATGCGCTCTGCGTTGTGCTTGCTGGCCTCGCCGAACTTGGCCTCCGGATAGGCTTTCGTGTCAGCAGCATCCAATCCCTTGTGGAGCGCACAAAAGGCATCGGTGGCCGTCTG